>ENA-OUOG01002618-OUOG01002618.1-marine-metagenome-genome-assembly--contig:-NODE-2618-length-18317-cov-5.624781_pt1 | contig 18317 bp, 7 predicted proteins | sample MGYA00248635_ERZ508505 | MGnify/ENA primary metagenome ERZ508505 (study PRJEB26176, sample SAMN06267871) | marine metagenome | isolation source: Saanich Inlet, British Columbia, Canada | place: Pacific...
TGGCGTTGCCCCGTTTTTTAAAGTGAAAAACGCGAATGATCTTGGATTAGACGCACCAGAAAATCGCAAGGGCGATGCGATAAGGACTTGTGTGAGCTCTCTTTCAGGGTTTCAAAAGGAGGCGCTTGTCCGGTCGGCTGTGACGGGCGACATTTGGCGCCTTGTCAGTGATGAAGGCCCCTATTTGAACGGGCACGATGCGGCGCCGTGCCCCTTGGCATTTCTCAGCACTGGCATGGTGGCCAGCTTCATGAACGAAATTTTGGCACTGGCAAAATTGCGAAACGTTGAGATCCGCAAGCTGAAATTAATTCAAGACAATTTCTATACAATGACAGGGTCCATGCCCAAACGTACAATGATTGGCGGCGCTGAAAACATTGAGCTGCAGGTCGAAATTGACTGTGATCTGGACGATGACGCATTGCAGGACTTTTTGATTCAAGCCACCTTTGCATCGCCGTTGAACGGCTTGATGCGGGGGCAGTTGGATAGTCTGTTTAAACTGTCTAAAAATGCCCAAGAGCTGCCGACCCATGCAGCAACGGAACTTGTTGGTGATCTCTTGTCTGATCCAGGTGATCAATTCCAAAATAGTGTGGCTTCGGCTTCGGCTTTGGCCTTTGCCTCCGCGGCGACGACGCGCGCGTCCATCTTGGGATCGACGGCGAGCACCACCGGCGTGCATCGCGGACACAGCTCGGGGTGCTTCTCGTCCGACCCCATTCGCTCCGAAGCGTGGTACCCCCAGCACCGCGCGCACTTAACTCCGCCAACCTTCCGGACGCCCACCGAGGCGCCCGCCTCGGTCAAACCCAAAGCCTTCGCCTCCGCGCCGGCGACGCTCACCGCGACGGTAGACGAAGCGTCGTTTCCTTCGACGTCGTTTTTGTCGTCGACTATGACCAACTCAGAGACGATGAAAAACGTCTTCATCTCGTCGACGCGTTCTTTGAGCGCTAAACGGCTCGTCTCGTCCGCCACGAACACGCGCGCCTCCGCCTCGAGGCTCGCGCCGACGAGCTGTTCGCCGCGAGCCGCCTCGATGGCTTTGTTCGTCTCCGAGCGCAAACCGAGCGCGAGCTTCCAGAACTTAGACTCGTCTTCGTCCACGCCCGAGATCCACTCCTTCGGGGTCTCGGGCCAGCCGTGCAGAAACACCGACCGCGCTCGTGAAGCCTTCATCGCCTCCGGCATCGCGAGGTGCGCCTCCTCCGCGGTGTGCGGCGTGATGGGCGCCATGGCGGCGAGGTACCGCGAGAGCACCTCCGCTATGACCGTCTGCGCGGCTCGTCTTGTCGTACTCGTCGGCGCGTCCACGTACAGTCTGTCCTTGCTGACGTCCAAGAACACGTTGGACAGAAACGCGACGAAGGTTTGCGTCGCCGTGACCGCCGACGCGTACGCGTAGGCTTCGTACGCTTTTTTAGTCTCGGCGGCAAACTCCGCCGTGCGTCGCAAAACGTACTTGTCGAACGGCGGCAGCTCGTCGTACGGCACCGCGTCCGTGTTCGGGTCGAAATCCGAAACGTTGCCCATCAGGAACCGAAGCGTACCTCTTAACTTGCGGTACGCGTCGGAGGTTTGCTTCAACACGTTCGCGCCGATGAGCACGTCCGAGGTGTAATCCGCCGACGCGACCCACAAACGAAGCGTGTCGGCGCCGTACGCGGGCTCAGTCTTTAAATTTTTCCCGCCTTCGATCACCAGCCTCGGATCGACCACGTTCCCGAGGCTCTTGGACATCTTGTACCCTTTCTCATCAAGCACGAAGCCGTGCGTTAATATAGTCTTGTACGGCGCCGCGCCGTTCGCCGCGACGGAGGTGAGCAGCGACGACTGGAACCAGCCGCGGTGCTGGTCCGATCCCTCCAAATATAAATCGGCGGGGTAGTTCAACCCGCGCGCCTTGACCACGCCGTTCCAAGATGAGCCGGAATCGAACCAGACGTCCATCGTGTCCGTGCCCTTTACTAACGAAGCCGCTTTCGCTTTGTGCTGCTCCGGCAGAAGGTCGACCGTCGACATCTCCCACCACGCGTCCGTGCCCTTCTCGCGAACGATGTTCGTGACGTGCGTGATGACGCTCGCGTCCATCAGCGGCTCGCCCGTCTCTAAATCGTAAAAGCACGGAATGGGCACGCCCCACGACCGTTGCCTCGAGATGCACCAGTCGTTTCTGCCGGAGACCATCGGGCGCATGCGCTTAGAGCCGGAAGCAGGAATAAACTCAATGTCGTCCAACGCCGCCAGCGCGTCGTCCCTGAACCCCTCGACGCTGGCGAACCATTGGCTCGTCGCGCGGAAAATCGTGGGTTTCTTCGTGCGCCAGTCGTACGGGTACTTGTGCCCGTACGACTCCTGTAAGATCAAACCGTCGTTCGAACGAAGCAACTCGATCACCTTGGCGTTGCCGTCGCCGAGCACGTTCATACCGGTCAAAGCCTCGCCGGCTTCGTCCGTGAAGTCGCCGCGGTCATCCACCGGCGATAACAGCGGAAGGTTAAACTTTAATCCCGTCATGTAATCCTCCTGTCCGTGGCCGGGCGCGGTGTGCACCAACCCGGTACCCGTCTCGGTGGTGATGTAGTCTCCCCCCACCACCACCGGGGAGACGCGGTCGTACATGGGGTGCGCGTACGTGATACCTTCTAAGGCGCTGCCCTTCAACACGCACAGCGTTTCGAGCTCGACGTTCCACTTCTTAGAGGCTTCCGCGACCAGGCCCTGCGCGACGACGAGCGTCTTTCCGACGAACGCCGCCGCGTCGCCGGATTCGGACTCAGATCCGGCGTCGTCGGATTTCACAACCTTCACCACGGCGTAGTCCAGCTGGTCGTTCACCGCGACCGCCGCGTTCGCGGGCATGGTCCACGGCGTGGTGGTCCACACGGCGAGGCTGGCGTTTTCCAGGAGCGCTTTCTGTTCCTCCGACGCGGAGCACTCGTCGACGCTCTTAACCGGAAACGCGACGTACACCGATTGTGACACGTGCCCCTCGGGGTACTCCAGCTCCGCCTCGGCGAGCGCGGTCATGCTGCTGGGCGACCAGTGCACGGGTTTCTTCCCGCGGTACACGTGGCCGTTCAGGAACATTTTGCCGAAAACCTCCATCTGCGCGGCTTCGTACTCCGGCAACAGCGTGAGGTACGGATCGGACCAATCGCCGAACACGCCGTAGCGCTTAAACTGCTCGCGTTGCGCGTCGACGGTTTTCTTCGCAAACGCCGCCGCTTTCTTCCGCAACTTGATCGGGGTCAACTCCTTTCGTTTTTCCGCATCGACGCTCTGTAACACCTTGAGCTCGATCGGTAAGCCGTGGCAGTCCCACCCCGGGACGTACTTCACGCGCTTTCCGTTGAGCGCCTCGTAGCGGTTGACGAAATCTTTCAGGATCTTATTCAGCGCGTGGCCGATGTGCAAATCGCCGTTGGCGTAGGGCGGACCGTCGTGTAAAGTGAACGTGGGAACTTCTGTTCGGCTCGCGATCTCCTCGTACACGCCGTTCTCGGACCACCACGCCTGCATCGCGGGTTCTTTCGTCGTGGAGTTGGCGCGCATGTCGAACGCCGTCTCGGGTAACAACACGGTGTGCCCGTACACGTTGGGTTCCTTCTTCTTCTTGTCCCTCTTGCCGCCGGCCTTCGCGTTCTTCTTCGCGGCGTCGCCGTCGGCGCCCTTCGCGGCGGCCACCAGCAGGCGCGCGCGGCCCGCGGGCGCGGGGCACGGCGGCGCGCGGCGCACGCTGAAGGGCGCGGCGCCGAGCCGCGCGCCGGAGAAGGCGACGCGCGCGGACGCGCGCGGCGGCGCGCCGGGGACGGCAGCCGCGACGGGCGCGTGGCGGGCGGAGGATCCGGCGACGCCGCGCGCGGACGGGCCGGCCAGGGCGGACCGGTGAACGAGGGCTCGGGTGTGCATGGCGGCCATTCTGAGCATGTACCGCCTTTCCGGAGGTGGCGCTCGCTCGGCGGGGCGCGGCCGACAGTGAGCGCGCGGCGAACGGCCGACGCAATCGGTTCCGAGGGGAGCGCTCGCTTTATCCTTCCGCGAAGTACGTGGCTCTCGGTGACGCTCTCGCGAGGGTCTCGATCTAGCCTATGGGCCTGTTTCGCTTAAGGGTCTAATAACTCCCGAGTTTCCCAGTGTTACCTACGAGTGCTTTTTGCAAAATATCGGCTTTTTTTTCCGGCTTTACAAACGCGTGTAAAGGCGCGCCGTTTGCGCTTCGCGTCCGCGTCTTCGCGCGCGGGCGGCCACAGCGTGTCGCGCCGCGTTCGTCGCGCACCGCACGCACACGGCGAGTCCTCGCGCGACTCGCGGGATGTTCGCGGCTTCCGCGCCCGGAGAGTCCGCCTCCGCGGCGAGGCTCACGAGACAGATCGCCGCGTGCGCCCGGGGCTCTGCCGCCGAAAAGGTGTTCGGCCCGAGGTTCTTCGGATCGGGCGCGCGATCGACCTCCTCGACGCCGACGCGCTCGCGAGCCCGCGCGCGTTCGTTCGCGGGCGCTTCGACGCACGGAAAGGGCGTCTCGCCTCCCGTCGCGACGCGCGTCCGTCCGACGCGCGCGCCTCGAGGCGCGCCCGTCGCGCGCGCCGCCTCCGAATCGCCGTACGCGTCCAAGCGCCCGAAGGTGAGCCCCGAGTTCGAGTGCCCGCGCCTGACGGCGACGCGCGACTTGCCCGCGCTCACCTCGCCGTTCGCGGAGGGCGGGGAGAAGCACGGCTACGGGCTCGGTCAGAAGTTCGTCGCGGACGACGACTGCGTGTTACTGAACGCGCTGAGGTACGAAGCTTTGGAGTGCGAGGGCAACCCCAACGCCGAGGGGTGCGAGTTGAACCTCGACGACGACTTCGTGGACGTCGATCGCGACCCCGACGAGTGGCGCGCGCAGTGGGCGATGCGCGCGGGCCCTCGTGAGAAAATCTACTTCGAGCCTAACAAGTGCAAAGCCGCGATCGTGACGTGCGGGGGTCTGTGTCCCGGTTTAAACGACGTCATCAGGCAGCTCGTGATTACTTTGGAAGAATACGGCGTGAGCGACATCAAGGGCATAAAGTACGGCTTTAGGGGATTCGTCGAGCGAACGGGTGAGTTAAGGGAACCGATCGCCTTGACGTCCGCGGTAGTGGACACGATCCACTTAAACGGCGGATCCATCTTAGGCAGTTCAAGAGGCGGGTCTGACGTTAACGAGATCGTCGACGCTGTACAAGAGATGGACCTCGATTTCCTCTTCGTGATCGGCGGGAACGGATCGCACGCCGGCGCGCTCGCCATCGATCGAACGTTGCGAACGCGCGATTACAAAACCGCGGTGGTGGGTATTCCGAAGACGATCGATAACGACATTTTGTTACTGGACCGGACGTTCGGGTTCCAGACCGCGGTGGACGAGGCGATCAAGGCGATACGAAGCGCCGCGATCGAGGCCCGGAGCGCGCGGAACGGTATCGGGTTGGTGCGGCTGATGGGCCGCCAGTCCGGGTTCATCGCGACGCACGCCGCTTTGGCGTCGGGGGAGGTGGACGTCTGTCTCATACCGGAGATCGACACGCCTTTAGACGGGCCCGGCGGGGTCATCGCGCACGTGCGGAGAGTGCTCACGAAAAAAGAACACTGCGTGGTGGTGGTCGCGGAAGGCGCCGGGCAGGACATCCTCGGCGCGCTGGGCGAGACGGATGCGTCCGGGAACCCGGTTTTGCAAAACTTTGCGAAATTCCTCCGCGAAGAGTTTAAATCTCGGCTCGGCGATCTGGACCCCGACATCAAGTACATCGACCCGACGTACATGGTGCGGGCGAGGCAGACGAACGCGTCGGACGCGATCTACTGTTCGATTCTCGGCCAGAACGCCGTGCACGCCGCGTTCGCGGGGCTCACCGGCGTGACCGTGGGTCTGTGCAACGGGCACTACGTCTATCTCCCGGTGCCGCCGCTCATCAAGCGCGCGCGCGAGGTGGACCCGAACGGCCGCATGTGGGAACGGCTGCGGCTCGCCATAAACCAGCCCGTGTACCGGGAGGCGAAAGCGGGAGAGGAGGCGGGCGAAACGAGCGCGCGGTAGAGGTTGGATGTGTGATGTGTCATGATGATGGATGTAGTATATAAATGGGTGAGAATAGTGCTACACTCTTCTAATAAGCGACATTTAGGCGCGCGCACAAAATCAGGCAGATGATAGATGGTAAGGGTTCGCGTGAGTCCTAGTGACCGCGAAAATACACGCGACGGTGGTGGTAAACGCGAGGGACGTGTCGGGGCGCGTCACGCCCCCAAGAAGGTCTCGTCCCCGAGCACGCCCTCGATCATGCCGAGGTGCTGGAAAGACGAGTTCCGGGGTCCCATGTGCGGCGGCGCGCCGGGACCGGGACCGGGACCGTGCGTTTTTTTGTCGCCTCCGCCGGGCTTCGAACCGGCAACCGCCGCGGCGCCGGGACGCCGCTCGCCCGCCGTCGCCAGCGCCTCCGCGCCGACCCCCCCGCGCAGCAGAGCGCTGATCGCCTCGCGCGACGGCGGCGGGTCCCGGTCCACACGACTCGAGATTATCTCGGGTTCCGCTCCGGCGTTCGCGTCCCAGCCGTACTTCGACGACACACCCGCGACGTCGATGGAGTGCCTTCCTCGCGGCGCGCGCAACCCGAGGTTGGACATGCCCCCGAGCAGCGAAGGCCCGAGGGATTGCGCGGCGGGGTTAGAGACGCGATCGCCGTTGCGGCGCTCGAACAATGAGCGCTCGTCGAAGGAACGACGCGAGGGAAGCGCCACCCCGGACTCGGGGTCCAGGCCGTTCACCGCGTGCAAACCCCCCAGCGCTCCGCCGCCGCCCCCCAGAAGCGCCACCGCCGCAACCGCCGGACCTCCGCCCCCGTTTTCGCGAGAGATGCCGTTTCCGTACCCCGACGCGACCGACCCGTCGGCTTGGGCGGGTCCCGTCGGTGTGCCCGCCCCGAACCCGTACGGGGGAGGGTCCCTGCGTCGCGGGACGTGCGTTTGGTTGCTGCCGTGCGTCCCGAACGGCAAATTCGGCAAAGCTTGGCCGAATTGCGAGACGTACGTCGCGTCGTCCGAGCTGCCTCCGCGCTCCGACCCCGACCCCGACCCCGACCCCGAGCTGTCGTTCGCCGAGTTGGACCCGTGGACGGTACCGGTGGAGCCGTTCGAGTCGCTGTGGCGCGCGGACGACCCTCCCCCGGAAGAGGTGAGCATCGGGACGTGCGCGCTCAAAGACGGAGAGCCGAGACCCACGCCGAACGCGCTCGCGTAGTCCAGATCCAGCGACGCGCGCGACGCGCCAACCAACGACGCGCGCGGGCGGTCCGAGAGGTCCAGAGAGGCGTGTCCCCGAGACGAGCCTTTGTTCGAAACCGCGACGTGAGCTCCGTTCCCCACGTTCCCTCCGTTCCCGGAGACGCCGTTCGAAACCATCGTCTTTAACCGCGAACGGTCGTCCGCGGCGTTTCGCGAAAGTACGGGCGGCGCGGTCGCGATGTTCGCGATACCGCGTCCGCCGCCGTTCGCGCGATGCGCGTTTGGCAGTTCTTTGGCGCCGCCCGCGCCGGTTACACTCGGCCGAACGTTGGTGTGCTCGTCCACGAAACCCACGACGACGTTTCCGAACGCGTCCGTGGGCGGCCTTAACTGGTTGGGCGCGTGCGCGAAGAAACACGCTCTGCGCCCGCATCGCGACCCGTCCTTGCACAGCTGCGTTCGGTACCGGCTCGGGTGCAGCCAACACTCAAACACGCCGTGCGCGTATTCGCACGCGTCGCCTCTCGGACACGACCCTTTGCGGAACTCGGGACACGCTGCGCCTCCGTAGTGGAACCGTCTGGGGTCTCGCCGCCGCGCCTTCTCGCCGGGGTGCGTGTACGGACACTCCGTCCAGTCGTGCGCGCGCGTGCGCGAACACCGACGCACTTTGAACTCGAACATGCGGAAATCGTCGCTCAGACGCGTCTCGACGTCCGGCTCGGTCGAGTGCGAAGAAAGCGAGCTGACGTTGGAGCTCGAGCTGACGTTGGAGCTCAGCCCGGTATTCCCGTTGAGGGTCCCACCATGGGGGCCGGAACCGGTATGCGTCGTGATCAAGTGTCGCCTCTGGCCCAGGTCCAGCGAAACCGACCGAGGCGCGGAGACCGTGACCGGTCCGGGTCCTGGGACCGACGCGAAACCTCGACCGGAGACGTGGTTAGTGTTCTCCGCAAAGGACGCGAGCCCAAAGCTCCCCGCGCTCCCCGAACGCGACCCGCTGAGACTGGCGGGGCTCTGTCTGGACCCCCCGGAGCCCCCCGAGCCCCCCGAGCCTCTACCCACCGTCCGCGGCTCGTACGCGCCGTCCTCGCCGCTCGGGGGGGACGACCCGGCGGAGCCCGAGGACGAAGGAGACTGCCCGCGCGCGCCGCGCCGGCCGCCAAAGGGCGCGCGCGCTTCTCCGCCGTTTATGTTGTGTTGCGCGCCGTTCACCGGCAACACGTCCGCGGGTTCCCTACCGAACCCGTCGAGGGCTTTGCCGTCCGCGCCGAACCGCAGGAGCGTCGTGATGCAGTCGACGCTCATCGCGCTTCCCCCGCTCGCCGCGCAGTGTAAAGCGGAGGCTCGCTCGTCGTCGTCGCTGCGGAAATTCGGATCCGCGCCCGCGTTTAACAAGTAGGAGAGCGCGTCGACGCTGCCGTGCGTCGCAGCCACCATTAAAGGCGTGCGGCGTTTGCGCTCGAGGGACACGTGTTTGTTCACGGCGTGACTGGGGACTCCGTTAACACCCATCGACGACGCGTGCGGAGCGACGCCGCGAGTCTCGCCGTGACTCTCCGCCGCGCCGCCCTGCGGCGCGAACCAGTCCCCCATCTGGTCCACGTGCACGCGCTCGTGCTCGATGAGCCACCGCGTCGCGGCGACGTCGTTGGACGCCGCCGCGGCGAGGATGGGGGACGTGCTCAGGGACATCGCGGTCTTGGGAGCGCGGAAACACAGAGGCTCGACAAAGGCGCACAAAGGCGTCTGTCCTGAAAAACGCTTCTTGGCTGTCCTTTTCACACGAACCAAACGCGCGAAAAAAAAGCAGCCTTTTTTTTCAACGCCGGTTCAATCGGGGCCCCGGAGATTCCGCGAAATCGACCGTCTGCGACCCCGAAAAAAGCGCCGGTGTTTCGCTCAGTATATGCGCGAGCCTATGAAAAACTGGCGCACGTGACAACTCAGCAGCGGTTCGCGTCGGTGTCTGCGTTTTTTTTCACCGGCGGATTCATCGGGGCGGCAAGAAGGTCGATCGGGGGACGACCGAAACGATCGGTTTCGTTCGAGCGGGGGACGTTTTGCGGTCAGCGAAAATGCGGGGACGCGGGGCGCGCGGGACGCGCGGGGACGACACGCTTCGCCGAACGCGGCGGCGGGCGCGGGGACGCGCGGAGACGGTCTTCGAGGAGGGGCGGGGTCGTTCGCGGGCGCGCGGCCTATGCTCCGGTCGAAACGCGCGCCGACTCCGTGCGCCTCCCGCCTGCTCAAAAAAGTACCTCGCCGTGCCAACGTGTCGCGCGCGTTCGGGAAAAATGACACCAGACGCGCGTTCGAAGCGCGAATGGGACGGGGAGACCTCGCCGACGCGACCGAGCACGGGCCGGTTCCGGGAGCCTTATCGCGGGACGCACCTCTGACACGCGCGTGCGTTTGAGTTTCTCGGTCGAAGCGTTTATCAGTCGAGCGCCGCGCGCGGTCTCCGTCGATCCCGCGGTGAAACGTTCGTCGGTGCCTTTTCCCGTCCGGAATCCGCGCGTCCGGCGCGGTCCGACGATGCGCCTCGCGCGCGCCTCGCGAGTCCGTTCGCGATTCGACACCCGGGAGGGACGGCGCCTCGCCTACCTCCGCGACACGCGCACCCGCGCTCTCCCTCGCTCCCCTCCGAGCGTCGGGACGCGGTGCGTTGTGCCGGCACCGAGCGCGCGCGAACCGGTTCGGTCCCCGGCGGTGGTACGTTCACCGCGAGCGTTTGATCGGCGTTCCCGATCGCGATCCGCGGTCGATCGGGACCGAATCGGGCGAAAATATCTACCTCGACGAAAAAATCCAAATCCGAACGAGACCTGCGTTTCCAGAAACTTTCCTGCGCGCGTCGGCTCGACCCGCGACTCGGCGCAGAGTGGATCAAGTGTCCGCGCTTTCTGGATCCACCGACAGCCTTTTTTCCACGACTTCTGTTCGGCGCGTCCGGTCTCGCGTCGTCTCGCCAGACGCTCGACGCGCGGAGGCTGTCGCGCAGACGACCGTCACGCGAACGACCCTTCCGCTCTCCGCTCGTCGGTCCGCGCCGCTCGAGACCATGGCGTCGACGACGCTGAACGTCGCCGTCCCGCGCGCGGTCGCGACGCGCTCGCGCGCGCGACGAGGCGGCATGCCTCCCGTCCGGCTCGCGTCGCGCCGCGGCGTGCGGTGCGCGGCGGGGGAGGAGGTCCCCCTGGGCGTGCAGATCGAGACCGCGCTGATGGACGCGTTCCCCCCGAGGTACGTCGGCGATCAAACTCGGGCCCACCCGGAGCTCGAAAGGACGCGCGGAGCGTTCCGCCTCCGGCGACGAGACGCATCAAACCAAACCCTCTTCGATCTTCTCCGACGTCGAAGAGTTTCGACGGATGATTTTTGGAAAAGCGCGCCATCGACGCATCTCTCCGCTGACGCGACCTACAACCTCCTACTACCTCACGACACCCTATTAACCACAAAACCAAAAACAAAAACAGCACGGTGACTCGCGTGCGCGACTCGCTTAGATTCACCCTCGCGGACGGCACGTACAAGAAGACGCACGTCGGTTTGGGCGACCAGGTGGCGTCTTCGTACATTTGCGATTTGACCGCTAAGCCGTATTGGGATCCGAGAGGCGGCGCCTTTCCGTGGATGGAGTTTTTAGAGGAGCACTACGAGACGATTAGGGACGAGCTGCGTGCGGCGTTGAGTGACCCTTTATTAGAACAGAAAGGCAACGCTATTTGGGTCGCCGCGGCGCGAGACGACGCCGAGGGGTACGGCCCGGATTGGCGCACGCTCGTGTTACAAGATCGGTGCGAGTGGGAACCGAGTAACGTGTTACTATTCCCCAAGACGGTGGATTTAGTCAAAAGAGCGGCGACCCCCTCGGTGGAGGTTTTCTTCGCGAAGCAGGCGCCTCAGACGGGCATCAAGCCGCACACGGACTTCACCAACTTCATCATGACCGCGCATTTAGGGTTGGACGTCCCGCCGAAACCCGAGAGCTGGATGAAGGTTGGCGAAGAGACGCAGTACTGGGAAAACGGGAAAGGCATGTGCGCTGATACTTCCTTTATTCACAGCACTTACAACGAGAGTTTAACGATGGATCGGTACGTGTTAATAGTGCGCTTCTGGCACCCGGAGTTGACGAAACACGAGCGGAACGGCGTGCGGTTCCTGTTCGACGCCTTCGAGGACTTGTCGCCGGAGGGGCTGAGGCGAGCGCAGGACAACGCGCGCGCGAGAACCAAGGCGGACGCGGAGGCGGCGGAAAAAAGCGACGCCGCGACCGAAAGCGACGCGGAAAGCGCGGCGGCGGAGCCGGCGGCGGAGGCTCCCGACTCGCGGAAGCCCGGCGGGCGCAAGAAGAACAAGCGGAACAAGCGCAAGGCTGCTTCGGGGTCGGGGGACGGGCTCGGGCTCCTCGCGAAGGGGATGAAGTGACTTTTTAGTCTGAAGTTTTGAAAAGGATCTCAGAGGGGAGACGCTTCCGACGCTTCCGACCCGCGACGCGTTGATGTCCTTTTTCGACGTCGACGTCTTCGCGAATGACAAAAATGTTCTCGTCATTCTCCGCCCGCTACGGCTAGCCCCCTTCCTCGAGGTCCCAGACGCGCCACGCCGCGTCGTGCCCCGCGGTGACGATCAGACGCCCGCCTCGGTTCGGGACCCACGCGGCGTCGAAGACGGCGTCGGCGTGCCCGCGCAGCGTCGTCGCCTCGCGCTCGGCGTTTTTTAAAAAACGCACACCACCGGCAGTCTCGTTTTTTTTCCGTAACGCGAACGTCTTGGCGACTCCGTCCCCGCCCGCGGTGACGAGTTTCGTTCCGTCCAGAGAGAAACGCACGCGTTTCACCTGCGCGCCCGCGTGCGGCGCCTCGAGAACCTCCAGGCACCGCCAAACACGCGTGTCCCACAGACGCACGGTCCCGTCGTCCGACCCCGTGGCGAGAGTCGACGTTTTCGAACAAAAGTCCACCCCGACGACGTCGTCGTCGTGGCCGGTCAACGTCGCGACGCAGGAAACGGAGCGCGTTTCTCCGTTCGCGGTACCGCGCCGGTCCCACACCTTGCACGTCTTGTCGAAGGAGACGGACGCGACGAGCGCGTCGGGTTCGTGCCCGAAGAAGCAGGCGCCGTACGCGGCGTCGGCGTGGCCGACGGCGGTAGAAACGCGCGTCGCCGACGCGACGTCCCAAAACACAACCGCGCCGCTATCCGTCGCGGCCGCGAGCGAAGCGGGCGCCACCGGCGAGTCTCCGCTTTCGTGTGAAAAAAAAAGCTTCTCCGTGTCGAACGCCACGCCGTTCACCTCGCCGTCGTTGCCGCGAAGGCACGCGACGCAGGGGAAAGCAGTCTTAGGGCTCTTCGGGTTATTTTTTTTCTCTCTCTTTACCGAAGAAAAAGGCTCCGACAAGTCTCCGCGCCAAAGCCCCGACGCGTCCCACAGTCTCACCGAGCCGTCGCCGGACGCCGTGGCTAAAAACGTCGGGCTCATGGGCGACGAGAACGCGCACGCGTATAAACCCGCGGCGTGCCCTCGAAGCGTGTGCGTCGCGCACAGGTCAACGCGGCGGTGCTTTTGTTTTGTAACCGCGTCGCAGTCTTCAAAATCCGTAAAGACGTGCACCTGCGCGTCGCCGTCCCAGCCGGCGGTGGCGACGGCGAAAGAACCGACGGAAACGCGTTCGCCGTTTTTTTTACCGTCAAAAAAAAACGTCTCCGGAAGGGCGCACGCCGCGATGCCGTGCACGGGCTGCGCGTGCGTGTGGAACGACGCGGATCTCGGAGTTGGGTTTTGCCGCGAGCGAGGCTCGCGAGGCTCGCGAGGCTCGCGAGGCTCTCTCGTTTCCGCCTGAGAGTCGTCAAAAAAAGTATCCGTATCGCGAGCCGAAAGGCGACGATGCGCGTTTTTTTGAACCTTCTCGCCGGAAAAAGCCGAAGACGCGCGCATCGCCGCCAGCTCGCGCTCGAGCGCCTCTATGCGTTCTTCCGGCGTTTTTCCCGTCTGAACGCCGGAAGCAGCGTCTCTTGACGGGTCGTCGTTTTCTTCTTCTTCTTCGCCGCGCGCGCGGACCGCCGAACCGCGGAAAGCTTCGGGTTCCAAACGCGGGGACGAGAGGGCGAGAGGCGGCGGCGGCGGCTGCTTTTCTTTTGTCGCTCGCTCCGTCTCTCGCGCGAACAGCGCCGCCGCGCGCTCCACCGCCGCCGCCGCCGCGCGCAGCGCCGCCGCGACGTCCGCCGCGGGGTCCGCCGCGTTTGACCGGGTTCCGACCGGTTCCGGTTCCGGTTCCGGTCGATCGATCGAGACGATACCGGGCTCGACCGAGTGCGTTTCGATTCGCGCGGCGGCGGCGGCGGCGCGCGAACTCGACAAACGCTCGCCCGTCACCGACAGACGCACGACGACGCGCGGCGACGAAACAGCGGACGCGGCGGAGAGTTCACCGTCGCACTCGACGCGAGTCTCTTCTCCTTTTCGTCGTGAACCCGGAAGCGCGAACCCGGACGCGGTTTCGCTTTCTTTTTCCAATTCGTCTGTCTGTCGCACTCGCGTCGGCTCCGGGGGAGGAGACGAGGGCGACACGACGCGAACGCCGCCGACGAACGCTCCGTCTCCGCGTCCGCTCGCGCTTTTGACGTCGACGTCGACGTCGACGGCGCGAACCTCGTCGCCGGCCGCGCCGGTTCGTACACCTCGCGAATAGTCTTCGACGTTCTTGTCGAGACTCGCCTCGGCGCGGCACCCCGGGCACGCGCGCTCGTGCTCGAACCACAGCGTCGCGCAGTCCCCGCACGTCTCGAACCCGCAGCAGTTTAGCTTTTTCGCGCGCGACGCCGCGACGGCGTCGAAGCAGATCCTGTTGGAAGATGGCATTTTGGAACGCGCGAGGAGATGGAGTCGTCGTCCGGGGTATCGCGGTCAGCGAGCGCTAAAGCCCCTCGCCTCGATCGCCGCGACGTCGGTGGGAAGAAACGCGCGCGCGGCCCTCCAGCGCGCGCGGAGTCGAGGCGCGGAAAGGCGCGCTCTTCCGGGGACGCTCCCCTCGGAAAGACGATGGCGATGGCGTTCCTTCTTCCGAGAGAGATTCATTTCATGTGTCGTCGCGCGCGTCGACGCGCGCGTGAGACGGCTCGAGGCGGCGCCGGGGGCGGGGGCGGTGTCGCGAAACTCGCGCGCGCGCTTCGCTCGCGCCTCGCTCGACGTACCGGCAGGTCACCTCGGCCATCGCGTCGCTCCCCCGCGGGCGGGCGCGCGAGACGCACGGCGGACACGCGCGCAGGGCGGTGTGCTTTTTTGAACGCTCCACCTTTTTCCCTTTTCGCGCTGGCTCGGCTGCGACCTGCGAGGCTCCAGGCTCGGAGGCTGTGACGACCCTTAAAGCGGTCCGGTTCGGGTTTCTGAGTCACACACGGTGGGTTCGCCTGTGGATTTTGGCCGTGGATTTTTCTGTCTGCATCCGTTCATATGGGAATTTTTAATCCCATCTTCGACTGGCTCGCGGCATACGGGGCAAACAGTCACAGGTTTTCTCGCAATGCGTCAGCGTCACGCCGAAATCGAATCGCACTCAGATCATATCGAGGTTGAGACGCGCGCGTGGTGGCGCTCCAGAACACCGTGCGCCGCGTCGCGAAAGCCGCGACGCGAACGCACGGGTCGCGAATCTTGCTCGAGCCCTCGCGCGCGCGCGCGACGACGGCGGCGGGTTCCGCGAACCCGGGGGTGACGACCGAGCACGGGCGGGATGGATCGTTTCGCCCGCGCGGGCGTGTCCTCCGCGAGGGGCGAATCCTCCGGAGCCTTCCCCGGTCCCGGCGCGCGCGGCACGCACGTCCCCCCCCAGGGCGGCTCGTTCTCGTGGCGCACGGATGAGTGGTACCTCGCGCCCGAGACGCTGATGCCCACCAAGGCCCAGGCCCGCGCGGGCGCGAGCGAGCACGTGCACGATCCCTCGCACGCCGCCCGGGTGGTGGGAAGCGCGCTCGTCGCGCCCCTCGTCGCGGGACCCTCGGTGTTAACTCCCCCGGGACCGCACGAGTCCCCCGGCGCGCGCGTCGCGCCCGAGGACGCGCACGGCGGCCAAAACGAGAGGGTCCCTCTGGAGCCTCCCGGCGTCGCGGGGGGAGGCTCGACCCTCCGCCCGGGCTCCTCTCCCCTCGGCCGGAGGCGCAAGGGATCGGCGCCTCGCGCGTGCTCCGCCAAGGGCTGCACCGCCAACGTGTTGGATCGCGCGCAGGGTTTGGTGGTGATGTGCACGGCGCACAGGCGCGTGACCAGCGGCGTCGCCGTCGACACGGGCGACGCGCTCATGCGATGGTGCTACCACTGCAAGAAGGCGCACGAGCTCAGCGCCTTTGCGGATTCCGTGATTGGACTCAGCCGCAAGCTCGCGACGTGCGAGCGCGGACGCGCCGCGCGTCGCGCCGCCTTCGCCAAGAAGGCGGCGGACGGCGCGCGCGCCGCCATCGAGGAAGGAGGCGTTACTATCCCCGGGGAGGCGCGAAACGTCCCCGGGGATGGCGTCCAGGAGATCCCCGCCATCCCCGTCCCCGTCCCCGCGTCGACGAAGACGATCGTTCGGCCCAAGAGCGAAGCCGAGACGCTCGCGGCGGCGGCTCGCGCGCGCGCGCGCGGTCGCCCCAAGAGACAGCAGGATCTCCTGGACGCCAACCCCTCGCGCTCGGGGTCCCCCCCCGAGTCTTACTCGCACGGCAGTGGGTCGCACGGCTCGGGGCCCTACCCCGGCGCAATGAACGGCGACGAGCTTTTAAGCCTGGAAGGAGGCGCGCCGAACCGTTTGGCGGCGGCTCCCGGGGACTGGCCAAGACGCGCGTTCGAGGATGTCGCGTTTGAGGTTTCCACGCGCGCCGCGCCCGTGGAGCTCATCGGGGACAAACTCACCGTCTTCGAGCAGATGGCGGGTTTCGTGGCGCGAGCGGTGACGACCGACAATGACCCGCCCGCGGAGGGCGACGCGCCGCGCGACCACCTGTGGACCAGCGACGGCTCCGGAAGCGCCGCCGCCGGTTCCTTTTCGGCGGCGGAGGATCGTCTGCTGGACGACGGCGCGTTTAACCCCGCTCGCGACGACGACCACGCGGAGCGCACGGCACGGCTGGAGCGCGCGGCGAACGCCGTGCGGTTCGAGAGTTCCAACTTTTTCATGGATCTCGGCGAGGTGCGTTCGCTCCTCGACGGGAACGACGCCGAGCCGACGTTCGACACGTCGGACATTTCCGCCTCCGCCGGGTATCAAACCTCCGACCATTCCCACGAAGACGCGAACCTCTCCGCGCCGGCGGCGACGCGCGGGTGGTTCGACGCGCTCGCGGCGTCCATGCTCCCCGGCTCGACGCGGGTCATATGCACGTCCCGCGCCGGGGTGCTGGACTCGGGCGCCGATCGCGAGCGGTCGTCGCCCCCGGACGCGGAGGTGTTCGCGCGCTCGATGCCGCCCGGCGGCGCGCTCGGGCGCCGGACCGCGACGGTCACCGCGCACCCTACCGTGCGCGTGGGCGCGGGGTGGATCAAAGACGGCGACTTCGATCGGCCGCGTTCGGATTCCGTCGTCGTCGCGTGTAGCGAAGTGCCGGGCGACTCGCACACGTTGACGCGCTCATCGCGCGTGACTCCTTTCCCGAGCTACGTCCGCGTGCCTCCCATCGCCGCGCTCGGCGACGCGATCGAGATTTCCGGATTGAGAGGCGGCGAGCGCGTGCACGTCTTCGGGCAGTACGCGCAGCCCTTCTCCTTCTTGGCGCCAAGAGGCGGTGTCGTGACGAGCGTCCGCGTCTCGCCGCCTCCGCTTCGCGTCGGCGCGGCGGGCGCGCCGGGCGTCGTCCCGGGCTTCGTGTACGTGCAGGTTCTGGCGCCCGGCCAGCCGGCGACGGGCTCGGAGTTCGTCAAGGTGCTCCTCGTGGACGACCCGAAGATCGTCGCCGAGCTGCACGCGCTCGGACGCGGCGCCGGCGCCTTTGAGCGTTTGCGAACTCGCGACGGGTTCGCGCGATCGATTCCCGGGTTTCGCGGCGCCGCCGCGTTTGAGCGTTTCCTGAACGATCTCGGCGCGCTCTTCGAGAGCCACTGGCGGAGTCTCCTGTACACGCCCGCGGGTCGCGCGGCGACCAGAGCGGTGTGCGGAGGTTTCGACAAGATCTTCGTTGAATCCATCGAAATCGGAGTCTCCGCGGGTACGGGTATTCAGTCTCCGTGTCCCGCGATTCGCGCGGCGCTCGCCGACGTCGCCGAGGACGTCGACGCGCAGCGCCGATTCGAAAACGACGCGCGGCGCAAGGACGGGTCCCACGAGACGCGTACGCGGAACGGTCTTCTGGACGACGATCGATCTCGCGACAAACACGAGCACGCGTTTCCGTGTGACTCGTTATACGACGAGACCCTCGACTCGCGTCGATCGAGCGAGATACCTTTGGAGGAGGAGAGCGAGACGTTCGTCGGCGCCGCGGCTTCGTTTCGCGCGGCGGCGGCGACGCGGCGTCGTCGCCGCTCGCGACGTTACGTCCGCTCGTTCGAGTCCATCGAGCGCGCGTCGCGGCGGTACATCGAGACCACCCCGACGCGCGTGAGTCTGATTTTCGGCGCCGTCGGCAGGTATCTGGTCCCCTCGCACGCCACAAAGGCGGCGCTCGTCGCGATCCTTCGCGACGACTCCGCCGTCGCGCGGCGGGTGTTTTCCTCGGACGAAACCGTCTTGACGTCGGCGCAGACAAGAGCGAGTATGTACAGCCACAGCATGACGTGCGTCAGCTTGTTCATCCTGGTGGCGCTGTTCCGCGCCGAGGACTGGCACATGCGCCCGATGGATTTCCTGAAGTGCTACATACCGTTTAGCCCGTTGATTTTCTTCTTCTGCGTCGCGGCGCGCAACGCGCGTGTATGGGCGTGGCTCAAGAAACGATCGTGGATGACGGGATCGGGCGGCGTGCTCTTCGACGACTCCGTCGTCGACGAAACGCGCCGCGCGGAGACTGGCTCCCGTCGCGTTCCCGTGGACCGCACTAAGCGCGCGGTGAGGCACTCGCACGTATTCGACATGTGCATTTTTATGCTC
>ENA-OUOG01002619-OUOG01002619.1-marine-metagenome-genome-assembly--contig:-NODE-2619-length-18315-cov-4.611251_pt1 | contig 18315 bp, 33 predicted proteins | sample MGYA00248635_ERZ508505 | MGnify/ENA primary metagenome ERZ508505 (study PRJEB26176, sample SAMN06267871) | marine metagenome | isolation source: Saanich Inlet, British Columbia, Canada | place: Pacific...
ACCCTATTCCTGTCCAAGAATCCGCAGAAGTCAGCGTTATTTGAGCATCATTTGTTGAGTTCACAACTAGAGTGCCAGTTAGCGTGCCGCCAGACAGCGGCAGGTATTCAGAAGTATTTCCAATCTCTACGACAGACTCAGTACCATCATTCTTCTTGATGTACATCTTGCCGTCATAAGTATTAATCGCAACTTCGCCTAACTCCAAAGAGCCAGTAGTAGGGACGGCCCCTGAAGTAGCAGACCGTTTTAACTTAATTGTTTGTGCCATCTGGCTCTCCTAATCTGCGTATGTACGCGGAGTAAATAATCTTAGAATGTACCGCCATCTAATTCTGTAATTTCAGCTTCAAAGTTCTTGGTATTGAGGATAGGATAATTATAGGGGGCCTCTCCAGATGCGTCACTCATAGTCCACTTATCAATAGACTCATTCCAGTGCAGGCTAACGTCACTCGCAGAACCTCGATTCACAGTGAAACCGGCAGTCTCTGTTGGCGCTACATCATCGGGAAGATCGCCATTAAACACAACAAGATTATCACCAAGACTGATAGTGTCAGAGTCTATAGTGGTAGTTGTGCCTTGGACGGTAAGGTTGCCAGCAATAACCACTTCGCCTGCTTCATCATCGTATGCCGCAGGGTCAATAGTAAATACAGCAGGGCCGCGAAGATAACCACTGGTTACAATGTTACCCACGCCACCAGCTAGATCAGAGTTCAGGTCAGCTAGTCCATAGTTGTTTGCGCCATCCTCAATGCCAGAAAGCTTGGTTTTCTCTTCGTCAGTATAGGCATTAGTGTCTGCATTAGACTCGTATGCAGTCTTAATCTCACCTGCCGTCTGGTCGCCAGTAGCTCCAGCCTCAATGTTAGAAAGCTTAGTTTTCTCAGAGTCAGTGTAAGCATTAGTGTCTGCATTAGATTCATAAGCAGTCTTGATCTCACCTGCCGTCTGGTCAGCAGTTGCGTTATCCTCAATGCCGTCCAGCTTGTCAGTAAACGCCTTACCACCAATTGCATCTACGTCACCAGTCGTGCCGCCGGGGCGACCAATGAATAGTTTATTGCTGTTTGAAGAGTAAGCTAACTCACCGTTCTCCAGTGTGGAAGGAGCAGCTGTGGTTGAACTCCGTTTGATTAAAATATCTTGTGCCATTATCTTGCTCCGTTAAAAGTTGCCAGCATCCAAAGTGTCAGAGTTACCGCCTTGAGCACCTACTATAATAGGAACCCAAGCAAAGAAATTAGGGGTTACTTCACGATAAAGTTTAAATTGATTATCGTTTAAATCGTACCATATATCACCTTCATCTACATCAGACCCTGTAGGAGCGTCATTGCTTTTGAAGATAGTTTTTTCAAAGTCTTGGCTAATGTTTAAGACAGAAAGATAAGCGTTAATAGCGGCAGCTTCGGCAGCAACGGCTGAGTTCTTAGCGTCTAATGCCTCATTGCGATAGCCTTCCGCTTCCTGTGCTTTCGCAGTAGCAGAAGCCGACTGTGCAGCAATAGCACTTAAACTAGCGTCTGTGGTTGAATCTCCGGCACCACCAGTTCCTCTAAAAATAGCCATTAAAGATACCTAAGAAAAAGGGAGAAAAAGAAAAGGGGGACTCCGAAGAATCCCCCAGTGTTACTTAGCCTTGAACAGCCAGAACGAAGCCTGCTTCTGGACGCATTACTTGACAACCGTAAAGCGTATCGGCAGTGTACAGGGTTCCCAAGAACTCCTGCTTGTACTGAGTCTGTGAACGAACGCCTTGCTGCTCTGCAAGAACAGAAGTGTCCTTGTGAATTAGCTGAGCGCCACGAACTCCAGCTTCAAGAGTAGGTACATTGCTGGTAACGAAAACGTCAACACCGTAAAGGGTGCCGATCTTACCATTCTGTACACCACGACCATCTACGAAATCAGAAGAAGTGTAGCGGTCAATGCCCATGATTGCATTGCGCAGTGAGGGCGGTACGATAAAGCTACGACCATCCATAGGAACGTCAGCATCATCCATCTTCTGGATAAGGCCACGGAAAGCAGCGTCAGTAAATGCATTTACGTCAGCAGTGCCGTCAACGTCGTATGCTTCGAGAGCGCCACCGGCACCGATCTGGAATGAGCCGCTGTGTGCCCAAGAAGAACCGTTACCGTCGCCGAAAGACTTACCTAGATCAAACAGATCGTCGTCTACCTGCTTAGCCAGACCGTAGCCAGCGTCACCAGTGTAGAACTGACGAAGAGAAGCCAAAGCCTGTACGTCAGTGATGTCTTCGATCAAACGTGAGAACTCGAAGTGTTTGTTAATGTTAATCAGAACTTCTGATTCTACAGAGTTCTGGATAGTTACAGCAGTGTTAGCTGCTTTAGCAGAAGCTGCACCACGAGTAGGCTTAGGGACGTGAATAGTGTCGCCTTTCTTACCAGTCATGCTCATTTTCTTAACTAGGTTAGCATATACAAGGTTGCTCTGATATGCTGCAATTACTTCATCACTCCAAATTTCTGGAATAAAAGTAGCTGCGCTAGTGTTATCTACTGCTCCGCCCATAGCGGGATATACTGATGTTGCCATAATACAAGTCCTATAAATAAAATTTAGTTACGGACTCGCCCTTCTTTATACGCCTGTATAATTTCATCAGACAATGCCATATAACGATCGGGGTCGTCCTTCATTAGTTTAATAATGTCTGAACGTCTATAGACCTTACGTGAGTTTGCTTCGCCAGTTCCTTTGGCGCTGCCTGTAGAGGCACTCTTAATAGCTTGCTTACGCTCGTTTTTCTCATTAGCAGCAGTTTGGGTTACTATCTGTTGACGTTCTTTCCACGTAGTGAATAGTTCATCAGCAGCTTCATAATCATACTGCGTATCTGCTTGCGCAAAAAGCTGTGTACGAATCTTAGAACCTTTAATCCATTCAACAAACTTACCGTTGCTCAGAATCTCTTGCATGTCAGGATGACGTTGTTGTAGATGATTCAGTGCTGTAGTTTGTCTATACTGTTGAGACTGGGCCTCAGCAGCTTTGATAGAAGGATGATTCTTAATAGCTCTTTCGACTGCCTTGTCGGGATCAGAGAAAAAATCTACTTCTTCTTCAGGGTCTTCCTTTGGTGCTGATGTTGTGTCGAGTTGTGTCTGTATGTAGTTATCAACAACTTGTCGCAACTCCCCTACCTCTGAGCTTTGTCGGCCCAACAGCTTCTCAGCTTCTTGGTGCATCCGCACAATCTCTGCGGTGGACTTTCCTTTGTACTTGTCAGGGATTTCTTCTTCTTGAGGAGTCTCCTGTTCAGGTTCCTCGTAAAGGTTTGCTGCTTCGTTGTCTTCGTCTTCAAGACGCTCGTCTATTAGTGTTGCCATTATTAAACTCCGTGAGTAATCTCATTATGGAGGTGTATTATGTAAGGGTTCTGTTAAGAGTTAGCCTTACGCTCTTGTTGCATCTTCTGTCTGCGCATCTTTTCCCACTTAGCAGTAGCACCCATAAAATCACCACTAATGGGATCTAATGCACTCCTGACAGGAGATATAATCTTCTTGGATATTAGGTCACAGTCTGAACAAGGAAGCTCAGAACAAGACATATCAACAAGCCTTTCGTTGACATGCCCTGCTGAACATTTAAAATCAAACAAACGACGCATTATTCTGTATCGTCTAATTCGGCTTCTTCCGCTTGTTCTTCAGCTGCTTTAATTTGAGCTTCTAGGTTTACCATGTTGCCGATGATTGACAGTTGACCCTTACGGAAATACATGTCGTTGTCATCTTTACAAGCTTCAACCTGATTAATTACTTGAGCGTTGTTTATTAAATCATTAACAAGGAGTTTCCAACCTTCAGACATAAACAAGTCACGGTACGTATTGTAGTATTGCTCTAGTTCTTTATCTATCATTTACTGTTTCTCCTAATGGACAGTAGTTAAGTGAATGTTACACTGTAATTATAACATAATAGTCTATAAAAGTCAAGCTTTATTTCTTATTTTTACTTGACTTCTTGACTGTTTTGTTGTATATCGCGTCCCAGTTAGATGCAAATTTCTTTGAATCCGTTTTACGCTGCGCTGAACCCTTGCCACCGTGGGTCTGACCTTTCATCTTTTCTTACCTTTATGTAAACCATGCTTAGCGTGTTGCTTTCCTTTAGCAGTGGCTTCTTTTTTCTTCACGTTAGCAGCTGCCAGTTTCTTTTTTCCTGCTGCTGTAGACTTTAATTTACTAATAGTTTTAGAAGGCGCGTATACTTCTCCAGTCTCTGAAGACTTTTTACCACTAGGCGTGCGCCACTTTTGCTTAGTCCATTTCTTTAACGACTTTTGTGATTCTTTTAGAGCCATTACTTATAGCCTCCACCTTTTGCCTTATACTCCTTTGCTAACATCTGTGCTTTCCTAGCAGACCATTGACCAGCGTTACCACCTTTAGTTCCTGCTTTGATCTTGTTAAACAAGTTCTTCCGCATGGTAGGCTTAGTGTAGTTCCCTGCTTTGTTCACTGTAGATTTCTTAGCTGGCATGTTACTTACCTTTTTTAACGGGCTTCTTCTTAGGCTTTACTGCTTCTTTCTTCTTAGGTGGACGACCTACTTTACTACCGTATGTACCTTTACCGTATGGCATAATATTCTCCTGTTACTACCATTTTGATTTATCAGCCCAATAAGCTGCGGACATCTTACCTTTAGCAATGTTCTTGCCGTGTCGTGCTTTAAAACTAGCGCGTTTCTTTTTCATTGCTTCGGACTCTCCCGCTTTAGGTTTCCCTGCGGTCTTTGCCCCTTGTTCTCCATATCGAATGGTCTTAATTTTGTCACCTTCTTTTGCGACAACAACATGACTTTTCTTTGGGTGATTAGGGGTACGTTTCGGCTTATTGTATCCCGTTACGCCCGCCCTAGCTAGTCTTGGATCTTTTTTTACTGGCATCTTTAGCCCCTTGTTCGTCAATTTGTTTTTCAAGCTCTGCAATCTTTTTAAATAGGTCGTCAAACTTTACGTTTATTTGAGCTACTACGTGTTGAAGGTCTCTTGTACTAACCATTTTTAGATTCCTTGACAGCGACTTCACGCTCTTTTAGTAATTGTTCGGAGATTTTTAAACGCTTCTGAAACTCTTTATCATCAGCATCTCCTGCCTGTAAGTTTACAGTTGCAGCTTTAATACGATCAATCTCCAACTCTTGAGGAATAGCCTGAGCTTCCATCATAATCTTCTGCGCTCTAGCCTGAGACTCTGTAGCTTGTCCCTGTAGTGCAGCTGTTTGTGATGCTTGGAACTCCAACTGAGCTTGCTGTGCTGCCATTGCTGCTTGTTGAGCTTCAGGATTAGGCTGGTTAGCTTGCTCTAGTGTCTTAATCAACTCTTCACGATTAGACAAGTTCATGTTGTCAATGATCGAAGTAACAAGTTTAGGATACATAGGAGTATCTGGAGACATTGTTTGAAGAAGCTGTACAAGCTGTGTAACTTCATATTCACGAGCAATGATACCCAAAGAGCTAGAGGTATGGAACTTGTAATCTGCTACAGGGTAAAGCTCTGGCTCAAACTGCATGTAACGGTGCGCTGCTTTAGTAACAAAAGGAATCAAGAAAGACTCTTGGAAGTTAATCAGTGTACGCTTATGACGCTTAATAATAGCACCTAAGCTCATAGAAACACCAGCTGCTGTGGATTCTCCGTTGATAGAACCTGCAATACCTGCACTATCAATAGCGCCTGTAGCTGTCTGTACCATCGTCTGTAGTGCCTGTGCCTGTGCAAAGGTAATCTGGTTTACATTACCGAAGTTGAAAGGCTGTAGCACCTCACGAGGATCACCGTTAGTTAAGATTACTTTACCCGGTCTAATCTCTGGCTTAGCACCACGAGGCATACGAGAAGCATCCATAGCCAACATGGGGTGGATAGTAAGGGCAAGAGCGTCGATTCTAGCGCGTAGTTCTGCGTCTAAGGCTTTTTGTGAGTTATACCCTTTCTCACATACACCTCGACCCCAAAAGCGGCTAGGAACGACATCCCAAGGGAATGCAACAACAGGACGATCACCCATCATGTACGGGTTTTGTTCAGCTTTAAGAAGAACACCGCCGTTAGCAATAACAACCATAGCTTCTACATAATAGCTATCATCTTCATCATCGCTTAACTCTACGATTTCTTCATCTTCTTCTTGTAACTGTGCAGCTTTAAGCAGGCTACGAGGAACAAGACCATAGTACTTAGTCAGACGTACTTTGTCTTCATCATAACGTGTAAGATCTTGATCTGGTTCAATGTCGAAGTCAGGGCTAGAGATACCGATATGTTCTTCACGGTAGACACCTTTCTCCTGCAACTGCTCAACTAGATGGAGTGACACAAATTCATCTACAGCACAACCTAGAGCTTCGTCTACAGAAGTAGCTACTGGATCAATCAAGAAGTTCTGAGGCATTACAGGACGTAGCTTGATGCAAGTACGGTCTTGAATAGTAACACCGACCGCTGTAAGGTCACCGCCCATTACAGGCTGTGTAGCTGGTTTAAATTCTTTTTCTTCTTCTAGTACAATCTCAGCAACACCAGTACCAAAGACAGCCGCATTGATAAGACATTCAGCTACAGACTTACGTATCTTATTCTTTTTAAAGTCTTGCTCAAGAGCGTTACGCAAAAAAGCAATATCACTATTATCGTTATCGTAAACGTCATCTTTAATATCGAACCATTTGCCGCGACCAAAGGTTGCTTCTTCTAGTTCCGCTACAGAGGATTCTACAGCCTGTTGCAAAGCAGGAGAAATAATCTTAGAGCGTTCAGTTTCTCTGGTACGGTCTTGTGGAGCCCACTGCCCACGCCATAACCTGTAGTACTCATCAAACTGCTGTGAATAGTTGGCTTCAAAATGATCTCGCCAGCTATCACACTTGTCCATTACCCAGCCTTCCAGCGACTGCTCAATAATAAAGTTGTCTTTTTCTAACATAGTTAATAGCCTGCGTATTTATCTAAAAATTCGTAGTCCTCTTCTTCATAGTCGTAAGCATAAGACACTTTGGCTAACTGGTCTATATACGCTAACGAGTCTATCAAGTCGTCGTGGACTAATGGATTAGGGAACTGAAACAACTCATCAAGAAACTGAGTATTCCACTTGCCCTTGTTTAAGGTAATAGTCCCGTGTTCAAAGCGGCCTTGCAATGCCCACACAATCCTATCAGTTTTCTTCTTGTTGCCGTGTGTTAGCTCCTCAATACGGAAGAAGCGTTGGTTCTTTTTCATTTCGTCATTCAAGTAAGGAAACACAGCGTTCTTCAGCGCACCCTTTTCTATTCCAACGGCAACTGGTTTGTAGTCTCTAACTGCTTGGAAGATTCTTCTGGCAGTCTCTTCGACACCCCAACGGCCATGTATGATAGTAGCAACCCACCATCCGTCAACCCCCGCTTTAACCACCGCAATTGACGTTTGGTCAAGCCTCTTAGTTTTGGTGGTGACTTTCTGGACATCTGCGAATCCTGCCAAATCGACTGCGATGTAAAACTCGCCGTCTTCTGGTTCTTCTTCGCTAAAGCTAACATCCTCTTCTTTAAACAGTTCACTTCCGTGAGCCTCAAAACTTGCCATAAACTCCTGACGGAATGAGAAAGCTGACATTGATTTCTGTGCAGCCTTAATTTCATCAGGGTCTAGTAGTGGGTTGTCGTAGCTTGTAAAGTGATAACCTTTGAAGGTCTCATCTTCTGACACACAAGCATAGGTATATAAGTCATAGAAGTGGTTACGGCCCATCGGAGTACCAATGAACAACGCATCACCCTTCTGATCCGCAAGAGCAGGTCTCAGGATTTGCTCCCAGACCTCCGGCTTCATGTCAGCATACTCGTCCATAACCAAGAACTTTAAGCTAACACCTCGCATAGTCTCCGGCCTATCTGCACCCTTAAGGGCTATGGTAGCGCCGTTGACAAGCTTTATTTGTAAGTTGTTGACATGACTAGAGGCAATGACACTGTGCCCTAATTCCAGCAACACCTGCCACATAATGTCCCTAGCCTGTCCCTGAGTAGGAGCAACGTAGAAGACATGACCACGCTGAGTAGACAAAGCATTGATGATTAACATCCACGCAGCAAGACGTGACTTACCTGTACGTCTACCAGCAGCTATGACCTTAAAGCGCGTAGGATCGTTAAAGACTTCCTGCTGCCAAGGGAGTAGCTCAACTTTTAAATCAGTCAAGCTAGTACGTCCACATTACAGGAGACTCGTTAGTGTCCAAGCTGCGGATGTCAACATGCACAAAGTCACGAGCAACTCCAATTCCTGAAAAGCCCATCGCAATAGCCTCCTCAACAATCTTAAACCGCTGTATACCGTCTGTAACTTTAATGTCTGCTGCAATGCCTTGAGCATGAGTGCCGGGTCTCTCCTTCCTCGCTTCGATTGGGTGGTCTTCTGATCTATAACCACTCGTGATTACGAAGGGGAACCCACACCTAGCACGTAAGAGATCCAACTTTAAAAGTAAACGATCACTAATCTTATTCTCACCTGTATACTGACAGGCAAACTCTTCTCTAGTGAAGTACTCCAAATCTTGGTTTATATCATACATCGGTATAGTCCCCTTCAATGGGTTCATCTTCTCCACCAGAGATGACAGTAGTCTCACCGCCAACACCTGTAATTGAGATATTGATAGCACTTTTGCCACCACCTACTTTATCTTTCTCAAAGTAACTGACCGGTAGCAGTCTATCCATACACAGCTTCCATGCTGCCGCTTGATTTTTATGATCATCATCTAACGCAGCATTCAGAATAGCATCCAACACCTTCCTACTCTTAGGTGACGCTAACATCCTAGCCTTATACTCGTTGATGACCGCAGCATCGCCTTTAGGACGACCTACTGCATTCCGTTGGCCCTTACTCTTTGACGCAACAGTGTTCTTTTTAGGCCGCCCAACCCGCTTTGCGGGCTGACCACCATCTGATTCCTTACTACTCAAGGTCTACTCCTTAGGTTCTCTTAAGTATACTTAAGTATTCTTTAGTCTTTTACTTTAATTATATTCTTTAAAGTCTATTCTTAAAGCCTTCTTAAGTATACTTAAGGCGCTTGGTTGCCTTAATCTCTTTATTATACTATTTATTATATCATATTTTAAAGTGAAAGTCAAGAACTATTTAACCAATATCCTTAAGTTTCTTTAGGCCGCGAGTCCAGCCAAAAGTTCCCCACACATGTCATAACTTTTGTCTATTAAAGTGTCCTTTTTTATAACCTAACTATACTTAAGGGTAAACCCGGGTTTTCTCAAGCATATCAATGACTTGTGTCTACTCATGTATACCTCTTTTTTTTCTAATTTACTACTTTTTTGTATGCCGGAGGGTACCGTAACATCCTCACGTAGCCCAGCACCCCCCCCGGGGGCCTTAAGTTCTCCACAAGTTATCAACAGGCAACCCAAGTTATCCACAGGCAGGCAAAGTTATCCACAGGTGGACACAAGTTATCCACAGGCTACCAATGTTGGCACAGGTATTGCATAGGGATTCCACAGGGTAAAGCGTGAGAGTGCGTAAGGGTACCTATAGCACTGTATGAATACACAGGTTGACACAAGCCTGTCACTATGTTATGCACACAGGATCAGCCACGCGTAGCCCTGACTACACTGTGTATAAATGTAGGTAGATAAAAAGATTGTATATTGTCGCAACCAGATATAGACAGGTCGCAAATAGATAAGCGTAGGTTTCGCAAGTCCCTATAATGGGCAACAAGGAAACGGGGGAACGGCTCCCCAGATTGATACCTAGTGCTGGCAACGTCCAAGGGCGTTTATAGGCCAGCAACGAAGGAGACAGTCCCCGCTTCCCTCTCGCAATAGCGGTGATTAACTCTCTGGCTTCCTAGCCTTGGCAATAGCAGAGATGACAGCCATACTAAGCGAGACAGAATAACCAAGTTTGTCTGGTTATAACGTAGCCTAGAGGGGTTTGCCAGCTACAGGACGAACAACGGTTATTCACCGGAACCGCTAGAATGCTGGCGGTTGTGGTGAATAACTAAGAGGTTTTAAAAATGAGAACATATAAGCACAGCTACAAAGAATTACACCACATTGGGCGCAACTACTTAAACGATGGCGGGTTCTGTAGCATCATAGCGACATGCGTAGCAACGGGCCAGCCCTTTAGCAAGGTCTACAGGGAGTTTGAGGCAGTAGGGAGACGCAGAGGCGACGGCACAACAAGAGCACAACAAAACAAAGTTTTAAAGGTCTACGGCAAAACGCTAGACGTAGATCTAACCAAAACGAGACATTATAAGACACTAGCAGGCGTTTCTAAGGATTGCAGCACTTGGGGCAAGGGTACGTACTGGGTCTATGTTAGAGGGCACGTGGCGGCTGTTAGAGAAGGTATTTTGGAGGATTGGTCGGCAGATAGAAAGTCTTGTAAACGAGTCATGGCAGTTTTAAAAGTAAAGGATATTTAGTAGCTTTATCATGCCCGCTGGTGTACAGTGGGCATCCTTAAACCAACTAAACAACAACACAGAGGCACACAAGATGACATTTGGCGACGGAGTAGCATTTGCAATACTGGGGTTTATAGTGTTAATATGGGTTAATCTACAGATGATGGGAGTAATTTAAAATGATTGAACAGATAAAAGAGATAGAGGCGGCCTTCTTGTTCTGCGGGTTCCTTGGTTCCCCACTTGAGCGTAAAAAGATAGCTAGCTTATTAATAAGGGGTTTTGACGCGGATCAGATATACGCTTTTGGTTGTGACGAGTACTGTAGTAATTGAATATAATAGTTGCTTTATCGTGTCCATTGGTATACAGTGGGCATTATTAAACCAACTAAACAACAACACAGAGGCAACAAAGATGAAACTTAAGCAATTAGGAAGTAACATGACAGCACTAAATCTAAACGAAGTACAAGTGTTTTTCAGCTATGAGACACCGGTAGCAGCGATGCTAGCTGATGGCTCACTGGTACGCACTGAGGACTTCTACAGCGTGACCACTAGCAAGCACATCAACAAATGGCTGGACGGTCAGGAAGCGCAGGAAGTGCCACAGGCAGCCATTGACGAATTAGTGGAGCACGTATAATGAGCAGATGGCAGGACTGTCACGGCGACGAGGATTTTGACGAGCCGTTAACGCAGCAGGAAATAGACGAGGCGCTAGCTGATTGGGCTGGTGATGATGAATGGGTACAGGAGCAGGCTAATGTTTGAGAGAGTAGAAACTTTGGTACAACTATGGCACAGGGATCGCAACTTGATTGCTGGGTCTACAGATGAAGCGCAATTCACTAAACTACAGGAGGAAGTGGAGGAGCTTCACGTAAGCATAGGCAAAGGGAATAGCCCCATAGACGACATAGGCGACATCATGGTCGTGCTAATCAACATAGCGGAGCGCAACGGACTGTCACTTACAGAGTGTCTCGAGCACGCTTATGATGAGATAAAAGACAGACGCGGTAAGATGATGGGCGGTGTGTTTGTCAAGGAGGATACGCACAGCGACGAGGAACCACTTACAGACGACGAGAGGGCCTTTTTAGAGGGTTTTAATGCAGGCGCATCTAAGGATAGAAGAGAACCTTCAGCCTACGAGAAAGGCGTACAAGCGGGAATACTACATAAATTTGGAGGCAACAGCTGATGAAACTATTTGGAAGAATGTTAAACGCGGAGTTTATCAACGGGTGCGGTGTGTTCTTAGAATTTTCAGACAGCCGCGCAGTTTGGTGCTACAACCACGAGACAGGAGAGACGGTAGCTATGGCCTTTGAGGGTGTCATGCTGAGCCTACCGTTTATCCTAATCACCTACGGACGTGTATACGAGGAGGTTGAACTGTGATTCTGGTAGCTGGTGCGGTTTTATTCGTTGCCTTTATTGGCTGGCTGTTATATGCTGGAATGTCTGTAGAAGATTCAGCATTAAAAAAGAATAGTGAGGAGGAGTAGAAATGAGCAGAGTAAAAGAAGATTTGATCGGCTATGAGCCTAGTGACTGGATAGAGCCACAAACCCACGTCATGGTTGACGAGCTTATAGAGTATCAGGTATACTGTATGTCATTGTCTGAGCTAATGGCTAGGGCCACGCAGCAGATGAGAGAAGAATACTACAGCAATTCCTACTCTGAGATGAAGAATAAACACGACGAGGTATTTAATAATGAGCAGATGTAAAGCTTGCGACACTATATTAAACGACAGTGAATTAAAAAAGAAAGACCCATTGACAGGTCACCATTTAGATCTATGTTCTGTCTGTTTGTCATACTCCAATGATGCGATATTGGACATGGACAGCGGGGCTGGTGATAATAATTTAGATTTATTAGGGTTAGAGGTTGACAACTCTGAGGATTTTTAGTATACTACCTATGTAGTTTAAGAGAATGTTTAGAAATAATCTTAAAAGTATTAACCAAGTGCTACTTAAGTAGCAAAACCACAACCTAGAAGGATAGTAATTATGGCAGTAATCGAAGGAACAGTTGCATTTGAAAACCTAGATACCTACGAGGTTTATAATGGTCAGTGTACAGGCAAATATTCAGTAGTCATTAGCTTGGAAGGCGCAGATGCGGACGCTCTCGAAGGAATGGGGGTCAAACTTCGTGAATACGAGGGTGTCAAGCAGCGCAAATTCGCTACCAAGTTTGATGTTCCAGTATTGGATAAAGAGGGCAAACCCTTTGCAGGCCGCATTGGTCGAGGCTCTAAGGTTCGTCTGCTTTGGGCAGAAGGTAACCCTCACCCTGTACACGGAACGGCGACATACCTCAACAAGATTAAGGTTCTGGAAGTTGCAGAGCCGATGGAAGGTGAGGACTTCTGATGACAGTGGAGTCTACCTTTGTCCAACACGAGTCGTGCCCTTCGTGCGGCTCTAAGGATAACTTGGCTAGGTACTCTGATGGGCACGCCGTCTGTTTCTCAGGCGGCTGTTCACATTATGAAAGGGGAGACGGCACAGTTACCCGCATCCAACAACGACCAGCGAGGTCATTAGAAATGACAGGAGTAGTAGCGGCAATCCCGGATAGACGTATAAACCTAGCCACAGCACAGCGTTATGGTGTGACGGTTGAGTACGGTACAGACGGACAAATTGTAAAGCACCATTACCCGTACCACGACAAGGACACAGGCGTGGCGATAGGCACCAAGGTGCGGATCGTAGATAACAAGTCTTTTTATGCAACAGGAGGTTTTGACAATGCAGGTCTCTTCGGCCAACAGGCGTTCAAGAGTGGCGGTAAATACATTACGGTCACAGAGGGCGAGGCAGACGCACTGGCGGTCAACGAAATGTTCGACGGAAAGTGGCCCGTCGTGTCCATCAGATCAGGAGCAGCCGGCGCAGCAAAAGACATCAAGGCCAACCTAGAATGGCTTGAGACTTTTGAGAATGTCGTCATCTGTTTTGACAATGACAAAGTAGGACAGGAAGCGGCACGCTCAGTGCTTGACCTGTTCACCCCCAACAAAGCTAAGAATGTCTGCTTGCCTATGAAGGATGCAGGCGATATGCTTAAGGCACGTAAAGTGCAGGACTTTGTTAAGGAGTGGTGGAACGCCAAGACCTATCAGCCGGATGGCATTGTTGCTGGTAAGGATACTTGGGACATGATCATCAAGCAGTCCAACGTCAAGTCCATTGACTACCCTTGGGCCTGTCTTAACGAGTACACGCATGGTTTCCGCAGACAGGAACTAGTAACTATTACTTCAGGCTCTGGCATGGGTAAGTCTCAGATTGTCAGGGAGCTAGAGCATTACTTGTTAGGAGCAACGGAAGACAACATTGGTATCCTAGCGTTGGAAGAGGACATCCCCAAGACAGCGTTAGGCATTATGTCTATCGAAGCTAACAAGCAACTACACTTGGACAAGACAGTGACGCAGGAAGAGAAGAAGGGATACTGGGACAGAACAATGGGTTCCGGTCGTGTTTTTATGTTCGATCACTGGGGCAGTACGAGTGAGGATAACTTGTTGGGACGCATACGCTACATGGCAAAAGGACTTGACTGTAAGTGGATTATCCTAGACCACCTCAGTATTGTAGTGTCGGATCAGGACAATGGTGACGAACGTAAGGCTATCGACAGTATTATGACCAACCTCCGCAAGCTGGTTCAGGAGACAGGTGTAGGGCTATTCTTAGTATCACACCTTCGCAGACCCAGCGGCGCTAAGGCACACGAGGACGGCGGTAAGATTTCTTTGGGAGAACTCAGAGGATCGGCGGCGATCGCGCAACTTAGCGACATAGTTATTGGTCTGGAGCGTGACCAACAACACGCTGATCCAGAGATACGTAACACCACTTGTGTGCGTGTATTGAAAAATAGATTTGTTGGACTAACTGGCCCCGCATGTTACCTGTACTACGATAAGGAGTCCGGTCGCATGATCGAGACTAACTGTCCAATACCAGATGACAAAGCGGAGTTCTAATGAAGCAGATAGTATTTGACATTGAAGCAAACGGCTTGAAGCCTACAAAGGTCTGGGTGATTGTGGTGCAGGAGCTAGACACCGGTGAGACTAAGATATTCTCAGGGTCTAAGCTACCTACTTTTAACGATTACATTGCAGCACTAGGTAACTGTGAGATCATAGGTCACAACATCATTGACTATGACATACCAGTACTTGAGCAGCTACTAGGCACAGACTTCAGCAACTGTAAAGTGTCTGATACTCTAGTCATGTCTCGATTGGCAGACCCTTCACGCGAAGGAGGCCATTCGCTTGCAAGCTGGGGAGACAGACTAAACCAACCCAAAGGAGAACATAATGATTGGGATAACTATTCGCAGGACATGGTGGACTATTGCGTACTGGACGTTAAGGTCAATGTCTTGGTGTACAAGAGATTACTTCGAGACCTTGACGGTTTTGGAAGTGAAAGCATTAGTCTTGAACATCGAGTGCAATCTATTATATCGCGCCAAATTAAAAGAGGCTGGACGCTAGATCAAGAGAAAGCTTTTTTATTACTTGCAGAATTAAAGGAGAAGAAATATGAGCTTGAAGACAAAGTACATGCGACTTTCATACCGTTACCGACATTTGTCCGACAAATTACCCCCAAGATTAAGAAGGATGGTACGCTCTCTACTGTTGGGCTCAAATTCTTAGGAGACCTTTGGGATACAGTAGGCGGTGAGTTTAGTCGTGTTGATTTTCCAGCGTTTAACTTGGGTTCCCGGCAGCAGATAGGCCGTTACCTACAGTACTTTGGCTGGAAGCCTTCGCAGTTCACGGACAAAGGACAGCCTATAGTAGACGAGGCGGTGCTTAGTAAAGTGAAGGGCATACCAGAGGCGGCATTGATTGGTGAGTACTTGATGATACAGAAGCGTATTGCTCAGGTTCAAAGCTGGTTAGATGCAGTCGAGGACGACGGTAGGGTACACGGTTATGTCAACGCTAACGGCGCTGTTACAGGACGTATGACGCACTCTAGCCCTAATATGGGTCAAGTCCCGGCAGTCTATTCACCTTACGGCAAGGAATGTCGTGATGTGTGGACAGTACCGGAGGGTTACGATCTAGTAGGTATGGACGCTTCAGGACTAGAATTAAGAATGTTAGCACACTATATGAACGACGAGGACTATACTAATGAAATTCTCAACGGAGATATTCACACGGCAAACCAGCTGGCTGCGGGCCTTGACACTCGAGATCAAGCAAAGACTTTCATCTACGCTTTTTTATATGGAGCCGGTGACGCTAAGATCGGAAGTATCGTTGGAGGAAATGCAAAGGACGGTCGAAGACTTAAGGAAAAGTTCCTATCAAATACGCCTGCTCTTGGAACACTACGAGAACGAGTTGGAGTGGCAGCTACAAGAGGCTATGTTCTTGGCTTGGATAGGAGACGGGTCTTTATACGATCAGAACATGCGGCACTAAACAGTTTGTTACAATCAGCAGGTGCCATTGTGATGAAGAAAGCCTTGTGTTTGTTGCATGAATATGCTACAATATGGGGTATAGACTACAACATAATAGGAAACATACACGATGAAATCCAGACAGAGGTCGAACAAAAGAAATCAGAGGTTTTCGGAAGACTTGCAGTCAGCTGTGTTGAAGCAGCAGGAGTCCACTTCAAACTCAACTGTCCCCTTGCAGGAGATTACAAAGTCGGACGAAGCTGGGCAGACACCCATTAATCCAAACACTGGGAAGCTTAAGTACTATAAGGATAACCCAGAGGCTGTGAAAGCAAGGGATGCAAAGCGTATGTGGGTAAACGGAAAGGAAGTCAAGAAGACACACCCACTGTACAAAGCAGGACGCTACAAAGGGTTTGAGGATGCAGCCTTTAGTACGCTAGAGAACTACCAGACCAACCCACAAGGTCAGGTGTATGTCATAACTAACCCAGCGTGGGAAGGTTGGGTCAAGGTAGGGATGGCAGTGGACGCTTCAGATAGAGCTAACAACTATCAAACGTCTTCACCTTACAGGGACTATGAACTGGCTTATGTAGTAGACACGCCAGACAGACGAGCCACGGAAGCAGAAGCGCATCAACGGTTAGCTGATATGTTTGAACAAAGGAATGAGTGGTTCAAGTGTGACGTGGAGATAGCCAAGCGATGGATTGATTCTATTATAGGAGAGTACGATGAAGCGTGTTGAAGATGTAGTACAGGACATCTACGCGCTGATGGAAAGCAAGGACGCTGACCCATCTGTAGATGTAGAGGCAGAGATAGAGAAGTTCGGGGAAGGCGTTAAAGCCCTGATGCGTACTGAGTTTGGTCGGAAGAAGCGAGAGGATAACCGCAAGCTACGCTTGTCAAATATTGGCCGCACCGACAAGTATCTCTGGAATCATGTCAATGGTACAGAAGGTGAGAAACTACAACCACACACCTACATTAAGTTTATGTACGGTCACCTGATTGAAGAGATGTTGTTGTTTCTGACACGTATGGCAGGACACACTGTCACTGACGAGCAGAAGGTCTGCAAGGTAGAGGGTATTGTAGGTCACATGGACTGCAAGATAGACGGCGTTGTGACCGATGTCAAGTCTGCTAGCAGTTTTGGATTCAAGAAGTTTAAGGACGGATCACTGGCCTTTGACGATCCCTTTGGTTACATAGATCAGATCAAGGCATACGCTCATTCAGAAGGCGAAACACAGTTTGGCTGGTTGGCTATGGACAAGGCTAACGGCCACTTGACTTACCTCAAGTATGACCTAGAGGATACTCAAGCTCCTGTGTATGCGGCTCTAAAAGGAGATATAGCTGAAAGAGTCAAACACATAAAAAAGCTAGTAGAGCAGCCAGAACCGAAGGAGTGGTGTTACCAACCTGTGCCGGACGGCAAATCAGGAAACTCAAAGCTCTCTATTGGTTGCTCTTATTGTCAGTTCAAAGACCACTGTTACCCAGAGTTAAGAGTCTTCAAGTACTCCTACGGGCCAAAGTACTTAGTAAACGTAGTAAACGAGCCACGAGTACAGGAGATCAAAATAGATGAAGAGGGCTTTTAGATCAGGACTAGAGAAGGACTTATCAGAGAAGCTAGACGGACAGTACTTGTTTGAGCCATACGGACTGTCCTACACTATACATAAGAAATACTTACCGGACTTCGTACACGAAGACAAGGCAGTACTTATCGAGTGTAAAGGCTTCTTCAGGGTAGGGGATACTCAAAAGTACACGGCCATTAGAGACTCAATGCCTGAGTGGGAGTTAATCTTTGTGTTGTCAAACCCCAGCAAGAAGGTACGCAAGGGTGGTAAGATTACAATGGGTGAGTGGTGTGACAAGGAAGGCTTTAAACACTTCACTGTTGCAACGGCTAAAGAACTGACACGTTATATTAAAAGGAAGAAAGTATAATGGCACTAACACTAGAGGAACTTAAAGAAAGACTGGTACTGCATCTGGATGAAGAGTTGATTTGTGAATTATTATCAATCACGACATACGATTTAGTAGAGGCATTTGAACGTAGGATAATCAGAGATTTTGACAGAATAGTTGAGGACTTTGAAGATGGATAAACTAGAAGCAACAGGGCTATTAAAAAGATATCAAGGTGAGGATAAAGAAGGTTATAATTATTGTAACAACCCTGACTCCCCTTATTATGGTGAATTAAACTGCATGATACCGCTTCTTGAAGAAGCAGAACAGGAGAACAAACATGAGACTCAATGACGCAACACCAGCACAGTGGGATGCACTACGTAAGAAACACCCAGCAATAGAACCATACGTT
>ENA-OUOG01002622-OUOG01002622.1-marine-metagenome-genome-assembly--contig:-NODE-2622-length-18307-cov-8.879210_pt1 | contig 18307 bp, 11 predicted proteins | sample MGYA00248635_ERZ508505 | MGnify/ENA primary metagenome ERZ508505 (study PRJEB26176, sample SAMN06267871) | marine metagenome | isolation source: Saanich Inlet, British Columbia, Canada | place: Pacific...
AAAACCAGACACATCATCTATTGCTGTTTTGAATTTCGATTATTATGTTGGAAATATCGATAGTGAAACCATTGTTCATCAACCACTTAAACGCGGTATTAAAAATGCTAGTCTATACTATAAACCAAACTACGGTGTGATTAGTAGAATAGATGGTAATTCGCAAGAAATTGGAATTGCACAAGTATTCTTTGATGACTTCTTGCAATATAGAGCTTATGATTCAGAAATTCCAAGTGATATTTTTGCAAGATTTGATGCAGAAGATACCGGTATGAAGTCAATTGATTATACACGATTCTATGATAGCAGAGGTGATAGTGATTTAATCTTTAAATTTCCAGCTATTCGTAGAATGGATGTGTTGATTGATAAACAAAAAGATTTAAATTCAGCTATGAAATTGAATGGAAGTCTTACATATGTGGTTGGAAACATTACATACACAGACTTTGAAGCATATGAAATGAAATATAATAATTTCACTGCAAATCGCGATTCAGATATTACTAATGGTTATGTGATTCCAGGTAGACTTTCTGATAGACTTAATATTTCTACCATAAAGGATACTACAGACTCTGATTCAGATCTGAATATTGGAGATTCAAAATATCGTTTACGAACAAAATTAGATATAATACTTGATAGAGCATATGAAAAATCACCAAGAACAGCTGCAGCGTATGGTAAGTATGGTGATTCTGATAGAGAATCTACTATCGTTGTAAGACAACATTACTTGAATGAGATAAATAATACAATTCAATATATTGATAGAGATTCGGAAGTTATTGACTTCCTAGACCTAAAGAGAAAATACTAATGTCCGTAGGAAAGTTAACAAATAACATTAAAAATTTATTGGCGGAATCTGCGCGTAATGATATTAGAAACACTGAAAAAGACGACACATATTATATTTACATTGCATACACTGATAGTGAAGATTATCCTTTCGCAGATAGTGATTTATCCGAAAGTACATTAGATTCAGATCTCACCGTCTTATATAAAAATATTGTGACTATGCATAGGGTTTTACCTGGTGGTGTTTCACGAGTCATTGATAGAAAGAACTGGGTAAGAAACGCACAATACGTTGGTTGGTATAATGGTATTAGTAATGATAGTGACTATTATGTTCTTACTACAGAAATCATTCAAGGCGTAGCAAGACAAAATGTCTATAAATGCCTTTTCTCACCGACTAGAACTATCTCAACTGTAGCGCCTACAGGTACAGGTTCACAACCATTTAGAACTGCAGACGAATATATTTGGCAGTTCATGTACACTGTTACAAACTCAGAAGCTTTGCTCTTTCAAAACTCTCTATATATGCCTGTACCAGAAAAAGTTACAAAAACAGAAGCTGAAACGCTATCAACTTCTGTTCCAAGATATTCTCAGTATCAAGTTCAAAATAATGCTGTCGAAGGTGGTGTTTACAACATTCGTGTAAATCCACGTGCAGGTGATTCAGATGTGATTAATAAATCCACAAAAACAACTATTAAAATTCGTGGATTAGACGGTACCGGTTCTACACCTTCTAAATATTTTCAAGCAACAGCAACACGAAATAACGATAGTGATAGATTATGGAAATTTGTAGTCACACAATTTGGTGAAGGTTATGATGCTATTCCATTTGCAGTAGATTCTGAAGATAACACAAAACTAGATATTTTCAAATTAGATATTTCTCCTGGTCTTGGCCATGGTACAGATGCCGGCAATGAATTGAATGCAGCAAATCTTATGCTTACTTCACGTTCAGTTCCAGCGGATGATACTGGATTTGCTAAATTAGCAACTAATGATTTTTCAGTCTTGGGTGTACTCAAAAATCCAATTGATGCGAACACAGATTTAATTGCAACGAAAGATTATTATACAGTAGCTGAAAAAATTCTTACTGATATACCAGCCCTTTTCCAAGAAGATGAAGTATTTTACAAATCTGGAGATTCAGATTTTGCAGGTAAAGTTATTGCCTCAGTTGGTAGAGAATTATTCTATATTAACGTAGGTAAATTAGAAAATGTATTTGCTGATAGTGATTCAATTGTTTCATCAACACACAGCAACGGGATTACAAAGAAGTATGGTAGAGAAATAAAGCTTAACAGCGGAACCTTTATCACAGTCGACTATCTCACTGAATCTATTAAAAGAAGTGCTGATCAGATCGAATCCCTTAATATTATTTTAAAATTATAATAAATAGTAAAAGTGAAAAATAAAAATGGCCATTAATTTAAACGTATCACCATACTTCGATGATTATTCGGAAACAAAAGATTACCTTAGGGTTCTCTTTCGTCCAGGTTTTGCAGTACAAGCTAGAGAATTAACTCAGCTACAAACTATATTGCAAAATCAGATCACTACATTTGCAGATGCAAATTATTCAGATGGTCAAAGAATCAAAGAAGCCGAAGTTCAATTAAAGACGGATGTCTTTACTCTTAACTTACTTTCAGGTACGGGAGATGCAGATTTCCCACTCATCAATGCTCAAGTCGGAGCAATTGAAGGAAACATTGGAAACTTTAAAGGTAAAATTATTTCTAATGCTGCAAATACTGTAAGAGCAAAAGTTTTGTCAGAAGATATTGTTGGTCAAACAAGTCTCAACACAACTGGTAGATTGTACTTTACATATCTTACGGCAAATACTTTTACTGATTCTGATGTAGGATACTTATATGCTCAGGCAAGTGATGACCCAGATGGTGACGTCACATATGTAAACATCTTCAGCAATGTAACACCAGCAACTATTGCTTTGGTTCAAACCGGTACTTACTATATTGATGGATTTTTCTCAAGAATTCAAGCACAGAATGTTATTGTATCAAACACTACACAAAAACCTACTGGACAAATTGGTTTTACCGTTACTTCAAAAACAGTAAATGCAAATGATGATCCAACACTCTTTGACAATGCTAGAGGTTCTACCAATGAAGGTGCGCCAGGCGCGGATAGATTACAGAATGACTTATCAGTAGTCTTCAAATCTTCATTGGAACAAGGTTCAGATCCTAATTTCTACAAACTTGTTACTGTAATTGATGGTGTTATTCAGGGAAAATCATTTCCTAATTCAAGATTCCAAACTTCTGCAGAATCACAATTTGGCCCAATCTTTGCACAGGTTTCAGATCAGCTTGCAAGAAGAACACGTGAAGAATCAGGTAGTTATACAGTAAAACCATTTACACCAAGAATCTTGGATTCATTAGATGATTCTGAAAAATTTGATTTATCTTTTTCACCTGGTTTAGCATATGTTAATGGTTATAGAGTTGAGACTCTATCAGATACTCACGTACCAATTTCACGTCAATTGGAAACAACGAGAATTAGTAACTACAAAGTAAGTTCAACAGGTACACCATATGTACAAGTTTCGAACGTTAACTCCGGCACACTTCCTGGTATGGCTGACTCAGATGCCAACGGTCCTGGAGTATATGCAAATAGATTAGTACTACTAGATTCTGATAGACATGCAATTGGTTATGCAAGACCATATGCATTCCAAGAAACCGGTTCTAACGCTGGCAATCTTTATTTGCATGATATTAAGATGTTCAAGCATATCAAAATCAAGTATACAGATAATAGTACTGATTATGGTGTTGGTGCTCCATCTTATATTGAAGGTCAAGAAATTAAAACTACTAGAGCAAAAGGTTATATTGTAAATCTTGGCTCAGGCACTTTGAGAGGACCAGGAAATACAACACCTGCTGACTCTGATTGGTCTACCAAAACAGTGCCTGGAACAGGTTCAGGTATCGTCGATCAATTGAAAAAGAAAAAAGGTGTTCTTGTAGTTAACTCAACAGGAAATTTTGGCCGCGGCGGTATCATTACAAATGATTTGAATATTGCATCACCTGGTTCTAGAACTGCAACTGTTGATTCTGAATATCAATTTAATTTTGAGCAAGTATATTATATTGAAGGTATGACAGCTCCTAATAATCAATCACCCGTTGTACCATTCCAAGCAAGAGTCGCTGATTATCCTACAACTCTCAAAAATGTAGGTTCACCTCTTGTATATGATACTGGTCAAGAAGTCAAGGGAATGCGTGAAGATATTCAACCATTCGATAATGATTTTGCATTACTTTACAGAAATCCACCTACCGTAACTTCTGCGACTGGAGGATTATCAATTGCTCCAGCACAAAATGATGATGTATGGAGTAAAGATTTTGGTAGAAATGGTGCTTATAAACAAGCACTTGTCGATGATGCTACAGAGATTACAAAAAATCTAAAATTTGCATGTTTAAAAATCAGAAACGTTACAGATTCGTTTGATAGATCCGCAAATCCAATCAACTTCTCATGGACAGCGAAAGACAGACAAATAAATCTGTATTATCCAGATGCATATAAGGTTTATGGTATATTTAAAGGTACTACTAACAACACCTGGGGTACAAGCACCTCAGTTCCTAATGCAGCATTTACGAGAATTGATTTAACAATTTCTGGTGGTGGTACAATTGTGCAAGGTGCTATTCTTACTGGCAAAACAAGTGGTGCAAAAGCAATTGTTGCACTCAGTAATTCTCTGACAGAAGGTGAAACTTTACTGTCTACTGTTTCAGGATATCATGTAACAAAAAGCGGTTCTGGTTCAGCAACGCAAGTAGAAGTTATATTCCAAAAAGGTACCTCATTTACTGCCAATGAAGTTCTATCAGTAAAAGTTCCATCCGGAGAAGATGCATTTACTGCTCAAGTTATTTACGGCGGAGTTGACACAAAAGTTCCTGGACAGAATGTTACTGGAAATTATTTACTAGATAATGGTCAAAGAACTGACTACTATGGTGTGTCTTCAATCATTAGAAGAGATGATGTTGCAAAACCAGATGCTGGTGATATTTTAGTATTCTTCTCATATTTTGATGCAGATCCATTTGATTCTTATTTCTATAATGCAGATTCATATGCTGGTGCTGGTTTCTTTGATGTCGATCCAAGATATTTTAGTGAAGCACAACCAATTATTGGTTACGAACCTCTCAATGGTATTAACTTAAGAAATGCAGTAGATTTTAGATTTAAACAAAATATTGGTAGCGGTGATGTTACTAAAAACCCGTTGTCTTTCTCTGGTAGAAATTTCTTTAACACTGGATATAGAGTATTACCTCAATCTAATTTCACAAGTGATATTGAATTCTTCAATGGTCAAAAGATTACTGTAGTGTGTACAGAAATTGGTGAATTTAAAACTATTGCAGGTTCATCATCTTTGTATCCAAAAGATCCTATTGTATTCGAAGACGGCATGCCAATTGCTGAAATCACCGTACCGCCTGCAGTAAGATATGCAGAAAAACAAGTTGAAGTAAAAAGAAATACGAATAGAAGATATTCTATGACCGATATTGCAAACCTTGACAATAGGTTGAAAAATGTAGAAAACGGTTTGGCTCTCTCTATTCTTGAATCACAAGCTCTACTTGATGATGTTGACGAAAGAGTAAAATCAGGTTTCATCGTAGATGATTTTAAATCTCCATTTGGACCAGCAGATATTGATAGTGTAAATTATAAAGCTGTGAATGATACTGCTGCAGGAACTATGAGACCAGCAGTTGTCGAATCATTCTTCGAAACTCAACGCTCTACTGATGGTACAAACATTGACTCATATTATCTTACACAAGGTCCAGGATATATTATCAAATCCTATACTCAAGAAAAAATGCTTGAGCAACTCTTTGCATCATCCACAGTAAGAATTAATCCTTATGCAACATGGGTGTTTAATGGTAATATTTCACTCGATCCGGATCAGGATTTTTGGAAAGACGAATCAGCCAACGTAGTAGTTGGATATCAGCTCGATAGAACATCATTTGGTGGTGGTATCGAAAGTGTAAGTTCTCAAGTATTTGATAACATTCGCTCTGTAACAAGACCTATTCCAGGTTCAAGATTCAATAGTGTTTCAACTAACTGGTCTGGTCAAAGAATTACTTCAACAACCACATCAGGGTTCTTAAGTGGCCGCGCTCAACAAGAAGCTAGAAGAGCAGGTGCCACTGGTAGAGGTTGGAGATTAAGAACAACAAATACTGTACAGGCTGGAACTACAACAACCAGAACCTTTGAAAGTTTTGAACGTGAATTTACATCATCTACAGAATTTAGATCTCGTGAAGTAAGAGAATTAGATAATGCTTTCATGAGATCTACTAGTGTTAAATTTCTTGTAGATGGTATGAGAGCAGATGTCGCATTGAAGGTATTGTTTGACGGTGTAGATGTTACTAAATATTGTCAGCAAACTGAATATTCACAATCAAACACTGATGAATCTACTTGGGTTTATGGTGCAGCTGGTTCTATTGTAACTAATTCTTCTGGACAATTGCGCGGAAGATTTACTATTCCGGCAAATACATTTAAAACAGGTGCAAGAAGATTACATCTTACCGATGCAGATGGCGCAAATACAACAAATGCCATTGCAACCTTCACTTCTCGTGGATACTTCGAAGTTGGTGATCTGATTGCCCTTAGATCTCAAGAACCTGCTGGTACTAGACAGGTAGCGATTGACACACAAGCTGTAACGAGAACAACTACTCGTAGACAATTATTCGATCCAATTGCTCAAGGATTTACATTACCGCTTGATGCAGGTGCAGATCCAAATAATTTCGATCCTAACACTGATGTTCCAAGAGACACTGGTTCATACATTACATCAGTAGATGTTTATCTTGGTTTTGTTGATACACGTTCACAAATGAACAGTATTACATGTCAAATTAGAAATATGGTTAATGGATATCCAGGACCGAATGTTCTAGGTACATCAACTATTACTGTATCAAAATCAAATCAGAATTTACAAAAACCAACTATTGCGACAAACTTCAGATTTGATGCTCCATGTTACTTGCAACCTCAAACAGAATATGCTATTGTACTTCTCAGCCCATCAGATACAATGACTGCATGGACTGCAAAACAAGGTGAGCAAGATGTGAATACTGGTGGTAAAATTGATAAGCAACCAAATGTTGGTGGATACTATGGTTCATTCTTTACATCACAAAACAATTCTACATGGTCAGCAGATCAAAATAGAGACTTAATGTTTAAGGCTTATAGAGCTAAATTTGCAACAGCAGATTCTGTAATTACCTTAAAAGAAAAAACAAATATGTATGCTTCACCAATTGGTCAAGCTGCTACCGGTTTAGCAATTGAAACATTTGATGATTCATACTGGATTAAAGTACATCATCCAAACCATGGAATGTATGGACCTAATGATACACACAACGTAAGAATTGTTGGTGTAGAAGCAAATGGTGTGATTGATTCGAATCCAGATTCTGAGCAAAGATTTGCTGGTGCAGATTCACTCAATGGTATTCCAATCTCACTTATTAATAATACAACATTAGCTAACCTCACTTCAACAAGTTCAGGTCTATCACATAAAGTTAAATATGCAACACAAGATTCATACTTCATTGATTTGAGTGAAGCAGATTCAGACGCAGCAATTATTGCAACAGCTCCTCAAACTGGTGGTTGGCATAAGACTGTTAAGGGTGGTAGAGGCGGTGGATTAAATGTTATAGCCACAGCCAATATTCAATTCGATTCTATCCGCTCTAATATTAGCCCAATCATATTTGACGGAACAGATGTGATTCAAAAAATTAGAGCAACAACTGGTTCTAACATTGATATTAAAGTAGCATCTAATTTATATGGATACGATCTCAATAGTATTTACTATCAAGCTCCTGGAATTAAATCATCAAGCTTTGTTGAAATTCCAACTGATGAAGTAGTTGATTTTAATTTCCCAGCTATTGTAAGAAACACATTGAATAAAACTGGTACTGGTGATTTCGAAAGTCAGCTTACTCTTAAAACTTCGAATGAATATATTTCACCAGTTATTAGACTTGATGCAGCGAGAACATTCTTTACTTTGAAAAATGCAACTGGTAATTTTGTAGATGATTCAGAAATTACTGCATTGACTACTACTTCAGTTTCTGCAACTTCAACTAGTACTGAACATAAAGAATACATTTCTTATCAAGCAGGCTTAGAAAATCAACGTGAAATCTCTGAGTATATAACAAAAGAAATTCAATTGAATGTTCCAGCCGGTCAGCTTCGTATCTTCTTTGATGCAGATATGGAACCCGGTTCTTCAGTAGAAGTACAATATAAAGTAAGAAAAATCGGTGATAACACACCATTCACAGATATTTCATGGCAGAAATTCCCAAGAAATCAACAGCTGAATGATACAAACTTCGATCCATTCAGTTCTGAGGCATTCTTTAATCAATATAGCTTAACACAAAGTGTTGGATTTGAGTTTGATGCCTTTAAAGTTGCTCTTGTGTTTAAAGTTCAAAATGAATCTGCAGTTCCAAAAATTAAAGACTTAAGGATAATTGCAGTTGCATAACGATTTAAAAAATTATAAGCGTGATGAAAAAACAGGCGCCATTCTAAATAATAACATGAATGCTTATAATAGATTCAAGGCAAAAGAAAAAGCTGAGCAAGAAAAAGAAGAAAGGCTTGAAAAATTAGAGAGTAAATTAGATAGAATTGAATCTCTATTACAAGGATTGGTAGAAAATGGCAACAATTAGAAATCTCAAAGATATTCTTAAACCAAATTATGGTGTTGATGTTGGGGAATCAGGAACAACACCAGTAGTTAAGGATTCAGGTTCTACACTTTCTTTCTTTGATGCAAATAGAAGAGTAGGTGATAACACAAGAATCAATATTGGTAGTTCTCCTAACTCAAATACTGGTGACCCAATCAGAACAGCCTTCATTAAAGTAGGTAACTTTATGGAAGCTGTCTACATGTCAGACTCTGATAAAGATAGAAGATTAGTAAGGTTTGAAAAACCTTTTGGAGATAGTGATTTTAGATTACTCGGTCTACGTACTCCAAATCAAATTCGCTGGGATAGTGATGCTGTACACACCAAACTTGGTACTGTAGGCGGAATTGATAGCGATCAATTTGCTAGCTTATCTCCAGGTGATACAATCATTCTTTCATCTAGAATTCCTTCATCTTCACGTCAAGTATTTTTAGACAAATATAGCAGAGCTTTACCGCACGGTAGAATCGATATTAATTCTGTTGCTCTCAAAAATGGTGAATACAGCGTTAATGCTCCCGCCTACTTAAGAATGGGTGATGATGGATTACTTAAGGTTGAAGGTGAAGTAACTCTTAATCAAATGGGTCTTGACTTTGATGGTGCTCTAGCAAGATTACAACAAGGCACACAATCATCTAAACTATCTTCAGCTGACCAAAGAATTTTGTATGATGATTTGGTAACTACACAAGGTACAACAGGTTCTTCCTTTAGAGTTGATGCTGATAATGTAGAAGATGCTTTCGCCGAAGTTATGGCCAAGCTCGTTAGAGTCGGGTATGATGCTGGATACTATGGATAATGGCTATCGTAAACAGTTACTCTGGATTTGTTGTCGCGAACACTGGGTTTGATGGTGATAGTGACAATGATTCTGAGTTCGGAGAAAACTTAAATAGATCTATCCAACGTCTTAATGCAGACTATGCATTGAGTGCCGGCATTACCAATACATATATTGATGGTTATATAAATCAATATGGTAATTCAGCAAGATTTTCCACAAATGAACAAAGACTAGTACAAAATCTCATAAGAGAATCAATCAATGTCAACGGGATAACCGTGAGGTATATGCCTAGGTCATCTGAATATACTGATGGTGTTTGGAATGAAAGACCTGAATCTGTTTTTGATTCAGGATACCAATGTGATATGTTACTTGCTGCAGCTTCTGGATTTGAAGGTGAAGGCGATATTCTTACACAATATGGTATGGAATTCAGAGAAGAAGTGATTCTGAATTGTGCCATCGATAGATTTACAGAAATAGACTCAGACTACAGAAATGTTTTAAAAGCAAGATATACTGATTCAGATATTTTTGCAAGTGCAGCCGATAGTGAGTTATGGCAAAAAGATATTAATAGATATGCTCGAACTAGACCGCTTGAAGGTGATTTAATTGTAATTCCATTTGGTAGATCTGCACAAAATAAAAGCCAATATGTACCAAAAGTTTTTGAAATTTCAAGAGTTACAACATTCCATGATGGTGCTTTCTTTCAATTAGGAGACAACTATCAATATAAACTACATTGCAAACTCTTCGAACTTTCAGGTGAAGACCTTAACTTTAATCCTACAGCCGTTAACTATGATAACACAGGTAGAGCAATCAACACAACTGATGAAAGAGTTTCTCAAGCTAAATCAGGAATTGAGTTTACAGATTCAGAAACAAAAGCTACTGATATTACAGATAGTGATGCTATCTTTGATTCATGGGCCAAGAACACAGAGATTGAAATGCGCGCTGAAGAGCAAGAAGTATATGATGATGATGGCGTAGTCAGAGAAAGACCAAAAAATATTGTAGATGATTATACTGCAAGGGCATTTGGTGTTCCTGGAATTAGAAATTTGGATGACATTTAAAAATGATTGGTAGACACTTTTATCACGAATCTGTTAAAGCTGCGGTTGCAGTATTTGGTAGTTTGTTTAATAACATCGTGGTTAAGAGACGTGACGGAAAATTAGTTCCAGTTGCAATTGCATATGGTCCTAGATCGAAATGGTTAGAAGCACAGAAAACATTACAACCTGAAGAAGAAATGTTTGAAAAGATCTTGCCTAGGCTTTCATATGAACTTGTTGCAATGCAATATGATATTAATAGAAAAACAACAAATAAAAATACGATAGTAAGAACACCAGATCAATTAGGTACACCAAGACAAAAAGTTCAAAATCCAGTTCCATATAATCTTAACTTTAGTTTGTATTTAGAAACTAAAAACTTAAATGATGGCTGGCAAATTCTCGAACAAATATTGCCATTCTTTACTCCATCTTATACTGTGCAGGTTAGACATTTTCCTGCTGATGCAGATTCAGAAACTCCGTTGCCAACCAACGCATATGATATGCCTATTACTTTACAGGCTATTACTTGGACCGATGATTGGACTGGAGAAATTGCAGAACGTAGAACTATTGAATGGACCCTTGAATTTGAAACAAAAATATATTTACATGGTCCTGTGGCAGCAACATCGGTAATCTATGATGCTAGAGTTGCTATCGCTACACCGTCAGATGAAACTAAAAGTCTCAATTCTTTGAATAGAGGTGATAGTGATTTAGTTGGTATTGAAGGTGGTTATGCAAGCCTTCATAAACCAGATTCAGACGCAGTATTCGACACAGACTCCGTGTTTAGTCCGTCTATACTTAATCTAACTGATTCGGATGGAAACATTACGAAGATAGTTAGAGACATTAATTTGTAGGAATAAATAACTCATGGCAGCCAGAGACTTAATCAATTTAGGTGTATCACCAGATTCCGGAACAGGAGATTCAGCACGCAAAGGTGGTGCTAAAATCAATGACCTGTTTGCAGATATCTATACAACCTTCGGTGATTCACCAATCAATACAAATAATAGCACAGCTTACTATGCATATCGCAGAGAGTTCGGTGAATTCGAATATAAAGTAGGTGAATTGCATGCCACTGGTAAATTCAAACCAGTATCATTTAGAACTACAGCTCTTGACAGTGAAGCTTCAGGTTATTTTGACTCAGAATTTGGCTGGTCAATTAGAGCAGATGTAGACAGTGATGGTATTCCGGAGTTATATTTAGATTCTGAATTCTATTTCTTATCACGCGGTGAAATGATTGATATCGATGCAAGTGGTGTAGATAATAATGGTACACTTAATCTTGTTTTACCATTAGCCGCTCGTGGTGATGTTGTAAAAGTAAGAGAAGTTCGTGGTAGTCTTGTAAATGGTAAATCAGTTAACATTTGGACAACACCTATCGAATTTTTAGATAGCGATCAAAAAAATGAATGGGCAACGAAAAATAATGATTTGCCAACACCACCAATTACTCACACATATGTTAGAAATTCAGCAGGTACATTTGTAGGTGCATCTGTTCGTAAAGTAGAATATGATAGTGATGGTGCTATTTTTTCTAAAAGATCTTTAGGATACAGCATAGGTTTTGGTGGTGTAATTTCATCTAATACTCCCGTAAAATCCAATATCAATCTTACACAAAGCGATAAAGTATATGAATTCGTGTACGCCGGCAATGATGTTGGTTGGATTTATAATACTACAGACACCAGATATATTGCTCCATCTACAGATGATTTCTTTGTATACACAGATTCATGGGATTCTGATCAGTGGCATCAGCTTACATCAAATCTCACTATTGACGGAACTGAAGTAGTACCAAATGGATACTTTATGTTACCTATCACAAAGGGAACATCTGGTCAAGATAGAGACTTCAGTAGTGTTACAAAAATAATGGACGTTAAAGTCTATAAAAACGCGATTCAAAGTGGTGACACCAGTGCAATTAACACGGAGTTTTTAGAAGTACTAAGAGCTCAAATGTATAACGCCATTGATTCTGAAATGACTGATGGCACCACAGATTCTGATAAAGTCACAAGATTTAAAACTGTATGGGGTACTCAAGGTGCCGCATCTGGTTCGAACGTGAATAGTTATGGTGCAGATGGTTATTCAGGATTTACAAATACCAATAACATGTATCAACCTATGACCGTAACAACATTCATAGACAATGCTGGGAATGTAATGGTATTCTCACAAACAAAATTTCAAGGCACAGCAGTAGTAATTACTCTAGGATAAGAAGTCATGGCAATAAACACTAATAACGGAAGACCAGTTTACCAACATAGGAGAACACAATCCAGTGGTTTGAATACTGAGGGTCAACCAACAGTAGAACAGATTGAAGAAGGTGAAATTGCCATTAACCTTACGACTCGTAAGATTTATACTAAAAGACAACAGGTTATTCGTGGTGCTGACTCAGACTTTTTAGAAGGACCTACAGTTCGTAAAGCCGGTGCAGTAGTGTATACAGGAACAGATTCTGATTTAAGAATTCCTGGTTTTATGCCTTATGGTCAACAAGTTAAAAATGGTTTTAAATTAAAAGTAATTCAAAGAAGATTACTTGATTCTGACCAAGCTGGTAAAAATATTACTTTTAACATACACCAAAAATATTTCCTAGATTATGCTAATGCCTTAGATTTTCCTAAAAGAAGTGCAGGTACTCAATTTGCCGCAGTAGCAACATCAACTCGTTCTACACTTGCAAGTAACTATGGTGTAAGATATGATGCAAGGCACTTCCCAGATTCAGATGAATTTGGAGTGACAGGTGAAAGCAGTTCTTTAACAAGCACAAAATCTGCATCTACAAGATTAAACACTTTACTACATGATAGTGATGGTACTGTTGCAGCCGGAGCCGCAGCAATCAACGCCGTTGGTGGTGCATCATTTGGTGGTGGTGTTGTTGAAATCTCATTTAATATTGATTCTGATTTCTCAACACAACAAGTTGCAGAAAGAATTAACAACGCTATTCAAGCATCTACTCAATTAGATACACTTGATTCAAACATTATTGCAGAAATTGATTCAGATAATCCTGAAATTATTTATGTACATGGTGGTGATAAAGTTATTGAATTTTCTCCAAGTGAGAAATTTGTAACGTATATTGATTACGGTTTGACACCACTATACAAATTTTATTCTAATGATTCAGATGGTGTATTATTCCAAAGAGATTCTGAAGGTGCTGCATATCCTAAAAGAATTGAAGTAACATTCAGAGTACCATCTGAAGTGAATCGAAGAGTTGGCGTATCAGGTAATACTTTGCCTACCACAACCAAGGGTTTTAGAAATAAAAATGCATCACCCTTGTTCAATAGACCATCTGTGGTACTAAGAGATACAGTTGGTAATATTGGTTCTATTGACTCTGATAATGTATTTGATAACGAATTTGGTTTTAGAAGTGCAGACTTTGGTGCTTCAAATGAAATTGTAAGTTTGAATGCTATTGCTACTATTGGTCCAAATGCTCCGGAATTTGATGTTGGTAGTGGTAACCTTTGGGTAGAAGATCGTTCAAGCAAAACACCACGCTATGATGCTGTAGACTCCGAAACTCATATAATTTCGGTTAACTTCTATAGTAGAGGTGGTGCTCCTGCTTCTACAATTCCAGCAGCTGTAGGAGATTTTGAAATCGATTATGGTCCATTGTCTACAATGGCCGATTATACCGACTCTGACACTAAGTTGGTGCTTACTGGCGGTGACTCTGAAGCATCTGTTGCATTTAAGATTTGGAGATTGTTGAAGGGTATCACAAGAGGTGGTGTACAACAAATAGATTATGACTCGGATACTACTGGTGTTCTGGCTAATGATGTAATTCTCTCAAACAGTGAAGCTCTACAAGGACCAGGGTCAAGAAGTATTGGCACTGAGGCCGGCATCACTGATATTGCAAGCGGTTACAATATTGTAAAAGCATCATTTGATTCTGAGCATGACTCTGAATTGTTTGGTTGGGATATTTACGTTCAAACATCACTTAATACTGGTGACTCAGATGGTACTTCAGCAGATCAAAGACATAAGTTTGTAATCAACACTGTTAAAAACAAGAGTAAAGGTGACTCTGACTCAGACTTTGTTGGTATGGTAATTCGAATTACTGATAAACAACAAGAAACAAATAGAGTAAGAGCTGGTCGCCAGGCAGCTGAACTCTATTATCTAGATGCAACATTGCTTGATGACCCGACAGCACAAGCTATTGCGCTTACATACGATGATGATGATGCGAGAGCAGCTGTTAACATTGTTGTATATGATTTTAAACCTGATAGAGTAAATAGAGACTCTGACGGAGCGAAGAGATTTGCTGAATGGAGAAAAGTAACAGCTCCTTCTGTTCTCTCTCCGCAAGCAGCAGACTTCCAAGTAGGAGGTCAAACATTCTCAGCATCGGCAACACTCAGAATTTTGGATGTTAATGGTGCTACAGTATTCTCAGGTTCAGTCCTGTTATAGACAACGGTGAAACATGGTCAGACCACTAAGATTAGATGGAACTAGCGCGCTTAGACAAATGTCTGATGCAGATTTGACACGTCTGCAGTATAATTTATCTGTAGCATTCGCAACAAAATTAAATGCTGGAAATGATTATGGCGGATTGAGAGTTGGTTCTGCCGGTAATTATACTTTAATCGGCACTGCTACAGACACAAAAAGACAACAAGTCCAAGATTCACAAGCTAGAACATTACTTGCTGCAGATGATGTAGACCCTGACGGTGGTGGTCCAGTGGCTCCAGGTGATTGGCCGGCCGCCCCAGCAACAACAACTACTACCGTAACAACATATAATTATTATCAGTGGTTAGGTTCATCTGCCACTTATCCTGCTACATCAGCATTAGATGGAAAGAGTTATTTGTATTGGACTGGTTCAGCTTTACGTACCGCAGGTGCTACAGAATCTCAATTGGTCGATGAAGTAGTTTCTGGAGCTATCACTGATATGCTGTCTGGAACAGAAGTTGGAACATATAGAGTTGCAACATCAGCACCAGCTGGTGGTACTTGGGTAGATAAAGGAACTTGGTTTGCAGATACAACTTACAGTGCCGGATCCACAACATATAAACTATGGTTGAAAACTGCTCATTCATCTACTCCTGGCACTGATTATAAACCAGTAGGATGGAATAGTGCAAACTCCTACATAAAAGAAGTAAATAATGTATCCGCTAGTGCGCTAGTTCAAGATATTCTTTTACCTGTTTTACAGAGAAGAATTACTTTGTCCGGTGATTTAAACTATAGTGTTGTTACTTCATTGACTGGTACAAATAGAGGTTCTTTTGTTGATTCAATTCAAACAGGTTCTACACCATCATATGTATTTACAGACCCAACATATTTCACAACTTCAACTCCATCTGGTGCAGCAACCGCCACAGCAACTAGATATTTACAAATAGATTAGGAATAAATAAATCATGAGTGAAAATAATATTGAAAATCAAATTGAAAGCTTAACACAGGAGCTTTCATCAGATGATATTAAATTAGATGTCCCGCTAAGAGGACCTGTTATGCCTAATCAAGAGCAGCGAGTTGATTTAGCTGATGGTACACTTACATTCGAATATGCAAGATGGACAGACGCAACACGCACTATGGTTCAAGCGGCGTACTTTGATTCAGAAGGTTGGGGTAGAATTGAAAATTTTGCTGCTAGACCAGACGAAGGTAGTCTCTTCATTAAACTCATTGATGTATTCAGCATTGAAGATATTGATGAAATGTCAAACTACTTTTGGGATAATGAAAGAAAATTCACTCAACAAATTGAAGAACTTGAAGCTTGGAAAAAAGATGGTAAGTTCTATGAATATGAAGACTGGAGAAAATCTGGTGAATTGCAACAATTCCTAGATTTTAAAGAATCCGGTCAACTTGAAGAGTTTAGAATTTGGAAAGAAAAAGGTCATGAGTATAAAGAGCTTGCAGACCGTGTTGATAAATTTGGTTTATCTGACGTAACACTTGAAGAGTTAGAAGAGTTTAGACTTTGGAAAGTTAATGGCGGCGTATTACCAGACCTTGACACCGTGATAGTTGATAATGATGATGAAGAAGATTATTCAAACTTCTTTAATAACCTTAATGAATTGCAAGATTTTGAAGAAGATGTCGAACTTCCAGAATTTGTAGAAGAACAAATCGCTGAAGCCCTTGATGAAGAAATTGAAGAAGAAAAAGAAGTTGAAGTTCAAATTGTTGAAAAGGTTGTTGAAAGAATTGAAGAAATTCCAGTAGAAGTTCCTACTATTTCAATTGAACATATGACACAACATTACTCATCAGAAGATTTATTTAGAATGAAAATCGAAGTGTTTGATATTCCTGCAGTAAGAGATGCTCCTGCAGAATTAAAAACACGCATTAGAAAAGCTAAAACACCAGTTGAACTATTTGCCGTTATCCATGAAGCAAATGTGATTTCTGGTAATGGATAAACTTCACTTCAGGGTGAAAAGTTTTAGTTGAGTAATCATAAAAGTATTCTCCAGGATACGATTCATTACAATCCTCAATCCATTTCCTATTCGGATTTTGAATAAATTTTCCGTACCAAGTTTGTGGTATGTAAACCGGTTGCAATCTTTGATTAATTGAATCTTCAATAAAGTATTGCTCACCATTTACTGGTCCATGGGTTGTACCATTTTCAATATAGTAATTCTGCCAATACTCTGGGTCATCCATAAATTTATCCCAAATATATTTGCAATCCTTAGGATAGTATTTGTAAAACCCACCATTGATACAATATTCTTCTTTAGCGGTGTCTTGCCACCATGCATTCATGCAAACAAATTGACCACGTTCTATAGGATAATTAATCATGTCCATGTAATTACCATGTAACAATATATCAATATCCATTACAACAATGGGTTCATCAATGTCAAGTGAGATTCCAACCATTTTGTTCCACTGAAGTTTAATTTTTTGTGTAAGTGGTTGTCTTATCCATGTAATATTTGGAATTTTTGAATCAAGATAGGTTTCATATTCTGGACCATATCTATCACCAATTCTTACCACCAATACCCGCTGACCCATTTCCAACCTTTCGCTGCTTCATGTAACTCAAAATGCAAGTGATTTCCTACATCTGTGTTAAAAACACAGATTGATTTTTCAGGTCTGTGTTTGTATGAATGAATATCGTCTGGCCATTCACAACCACGGTTGAAAGAGTAAAACTCTGATGGTGGGATAAACTTAAATTTATCCATATGCATTTCTGTTAAATAATTATCAGTACCACCTGTAAAAATAAAGTATGCTTTTTCAGCGTTTCCTTTTTTAGATATATGGTCCCAAATAGGTTTACCTTGTTTATCATTCCAGATATAACACCCACCATTAACTCTTGCGCCATGATTTTTCAGCCACAATGGTTTAGCTTCATCTTCCATATTATGCCACCAAGATCTGCCAATCATTGGTTTATCTTCACCTTCTTCATAGGATTCAATAAGTGGTGTTAAGTCCTTTTGAATAATAAGGTCTAGGTCAAAATACATTTTTGTACCTTTGATTCCCCAACCATTTGGCTTCCAGTAGTTTAGTTTTGGTCTATCCCATAATCTTGGTAATCCGCGGCTATACTCACCTGAATCCCACATCTGTTGAGGTGTAGAGTTAGGTAAATC
>ENA-OUOG01002623-OUOG01002623.1-marine-metagenome-genome-assembly--contig:-NODE-2623-length-18306-cov-6.503154_pt1 | contig 18306 bp, 8 predicted proteins | sample MGYA00248635_ERZ508505 | MGnify/ENA primary metagenome ERZ508505 (study PRJEB26176, sample SAMN06267871) | marine metagenome | isolation source: Saanich Inlet, British Columbia, Canada | place: Pacific...
CGGCGGTGGCGGAGACGACGACTCCGAAACGCGCGAGCGACGCGTCCGACGAAACCGTCGCGGCGGTGACGACGTCGAGCGCGGTGACCTGCGCGGTGCCGTTGCCGTCGTCCTTTGGCGCCGCCGCCACGACGTACGACGCGCCGGGGTACACCACGAAGTCCCCGTACGCGCCGCTGCGCTCGGGACGCTGCAGGTTATACGCGCCGCGTACCAACACGCGCGTCTCGCGGTTCGCGGCGGGCACTTTGACGGTTCGGCGGAAGTACGCCGGGGGCGGGTCGGTCGCCGTGGAGATGGCGCCGCCGGGCGCGACCGCCGCGCGGAGGTCCGCCAGCGACGGCGGCGCGCTCGCGGACGCCCAGTCGGGATACTCGCTCGCGCGCGTCGCCACGATGTCCACCTCCCCCGGCGCGCTCACGTTCATCGCCACCACGAATGTCAGCGCGCCCACGCGCTCCACGCGCGCGCTCAAAGTGGGCGCGTCCCCGTCGCACCCGGCGACCCGAGCCAGAAATACCGAGAGCGCCAAGCACCAGCGCATCCTACATCCACCGCCCGCGCGGCGTCCCGCCGGCGCCCCGCGGGCGCCCCACGCGCGGGGCCCCATGCGCGGCCGGGTGTGGCGGAGCCGCATCGGAACGTTCGAGGCGCGTTGACGAGTTCGGACGGAAAGTGAAAAATAGAGCTTACTGTTGTGATGATGAACGCGTCGCTTCGACCTCGCGACGCGTCGACGCGCCTTCGGCTTCGCCTCTCTTTCCGCCACGCACGCGCCGATCACCTCGCAGTCTTCACCGCCTTGATCATGCCGTACTGCATGAGCCCCACGTCGAAGGCGCGGTGCATGCGTTCCAGGCACACGATGTCCCGGACGGTCTTGTACCACACCTTCGGCTTGGAAAACACGGGGAGCGGATCCCAGACGCCCGCCCACACGCTGTGGCGCCACGACGCGATGGTCTGCCTGGTCCAGTCGTCCGTGTCGATGCCGCCCATCTTGCCGGTGCCGCCCACCAGCTCCGCGTACGCGTCGATGGAGATGAAGTACGGGTGCGCCCACTCCTTGTACAGGTAGTTCAAGTTGGTCAGCTCGCGGGCGGAGAACGGCTCGTCTCTGTCGTCGCGCTGGCACCACGTCGCGATGACGAGCGTACCGCCCGGCTTGAGCACGCGCACCATCTCCTCGACGTACTTCTTCTTGTCCGGCATGTGTTCTCCCGACTCGCACGCCCACACCAGGTCGAACGAGTTGTCCGGGAAGTCCATCGCGAGCGCGTTCATGACCCGGAACTCCGCGTTGCGGACGCCCTGTTGCTCGGCCAACTCTTCGGCGCGCGCGACTTGCTTCGGCGACAGAGTGATGCCGGTGACGGAGGTGCCCTCGCCGAAGCCCTTCGCCAGGTGGCGCGACGCGCCGCCGATCCCGCACCCGACGTCCAGCACGGTCCTCGGCGTCTTCTCTGCGCAGCCCGCCCAGATGGCCATCTCCTCGACGAAATCCAGCTTGGCCTCGACGAAATCCTTCACCTTGCACCCGAGCAACGTGCCGGCGCCTCGCGCCATGACGTCGTCGTTGTAGTACCCGAGGTGGATGTGCTCGCCCCAATAGTACTCAAGGATCCGCTCCTCCGTCCACGCGTCGTACTCCCTGCCCACGGTGGTGTCGTCCATCCAGGGGCGCCCGGGCGTGTCCAGGTCCTTCTTGGCCTTGGCGTACGCAAACGCCACCGCCAGGCCGGCCGCCGCCGCCTTCACGACCGCGAAGAGCTCGGAGTCGCCGTACCCGCGCGCCGCGAGCGCCGCGCGCGCTGCGGCGACGTTGGACTCAACGGCGGGGATCGCGACACCCACCTCGAACGCGCTCGAGGCGGTGCGCGCGCCGTGCGACGGAAGCGCGGGCGCCGACAGATCTGAAACCGACATCGGCTCGGATGTTTCGGCGGACGTCCGCGCCGTCGGCGAGGCGGCCGAAGACGCGGCGTCGGACGCCCCGGCGCGTCGCGCGACTCGGGTCACACCGCTCGCGCGTCGCGCGGCGCCTCGAGTTCGACGCGCAACGGCGAGACGCGTCGCGCTCGCGTCCGCGGGACACGCGCGAGAGGCGAACATCGGACCGATCGTTGTTGACTGAGACGAAGCCGGCGCCGGGCGTGACCGCGTGCGAGCGGCTCGGGGAGTCGTGCGCGTTTTCACGCGCGGTCGGCGAACGCGGAGTCGCTGTCGACTGCCCTCGGGGAAAGGATTCGAACTCGCGGTCGTGCGGGGCTGGTGGTGCGGTGCGGAGTGGTGACACTTCGTCGCCGATCGCGTAACGAACTGTCGTCGCCCGCTTTTGGTCGCGGGAAATGCCGACTCCCGCGAGATTTATCCCACAAGGTAAACAGTCTCGTTTTGCTGCACGAATAAAACGCGCTTTTTGTATGATTTCCAGTCTGACAATTACATCCTTGTAATGTCGATAGTCCTCATGTTTCGGCGCGTCGGCGGCTCCTTCCTTCCGCGTCCGCCACGGTGGTCGCCGCCACACTGTCCCGCGCAGAGACCATGGCCGAGGTGGAAGACGCGCCGCCTCAGGATGCCGCCGAAGGCGGTACCTCCTCCGGCGGTAAGAAAGGACGCTACCGACGCGATAAACCCTGGGTGCGTACCCTTCCCCGCCGCGCGTCTCGCGCCATTCCCTCCGTGCCTCGTCCGCCGCCGCTGCCGCGAAAATGCCGCGTCGTCCCGCCGACCCCGCGCCCCGGTCTGACCCCGCGCCCCCCGTCTCCGCGCGCTCGCAGGACCACGACGGCATCGACCACTGGAAAGTCGAGCCGTTCACCAAGGAGGATAACCCCGGGGGTTTGCTGGACGAGTCCTCGTTCGCCACGTTGTTCCCCAAGTATCGCGAGAAGTACTTGCGAGAGGTGTGGCCCTCGGTGACGCGCGCGCTGAAGGAACAAGGCGTGGCGTGCGAGCTGAACCTGGTGGAGGGCTCGATGACCGTTCGCACGACGCGCAAAACCTTCGACCCGTACATCATCATCAAGGCCCGGGACCTGATCAAGCTGTTGTCGCGTTCGGTGCCCGCGCCGCAGGCGCTGAAGATCCTGCAGGACGACGTGCAGTGCGACGTGGTGAAGATTGGCGGTTTGGTGCGGAACAAGGAGCGGTACGTGAAGCGGCGCCAACGTCTGATGGGCCCGAACGGCTCGACCCTGAAGGCCATCGAGATGCTCACCGGGTGCTACGTGTTAGTGCAGGGGAACACGGTGTCGTGCATGGGCGGGTGGAAAGGGCTGAAGACGGTGCGCAAGATCATCGAGGATTGCATGAAAAACATGCACCCCATCTACCACATCAAGGAGCTGATGATCAAGCGCGAGCTCGCGAAGGACCCCGCGCTGGCGAACCAGAGCTGGGACCGGTTCCTGCCCAAGTTCAAGAAGAAGAACGTCAAGCGCAAGAAGCCCTCGAAGATCGGCAAGGGGAAGAAGGACCAGGTGTTCCCGCCGGCGCCCGTCGAGAGCAAGATCGACAAGCAGATCGCCTCCGGCGAGTACTTTTTGTCGCAGGATGCCAAGCGCCGGCGCGCGGCGGCGGAGAAACTCGAAAAGCAGAAGGAGGCGCTGAGCGCGTCGCGGAAGCGCCGGGAAGACGCGTTCGTCGCGCCGAAGGAGGACGCGGAGGACGGGGAGAAGAAGAAAAAGAGGAAATCGGACGTCGGCGACGACGACGTCGCCGCGGCGGCGGCGCGCCTCGCCGAGAAGGGGTCGGAGAAAAAAAGCGAGGAGCGCAAGAAACGCAAGAGCGCCGACGCCTCCGCGTTCGTCATGGACGACGGCGGGAAGAAGGCGAAGAAGGACAAGAAGAAGAAACGCGACGAGTGACGCGGGTGGGCGCGCGGCGCGTCGGCGGAACGCGAAAGCGACGCCGCGCGCGTGTTGTAAACGGTTGTCCGGAAAAAGTGTCTTGTCAATCTCGACCCGAACGCTTTTCGGCCTCGACGCTGACGCGACCGAGTCGTCCCGACGCCCATTTGGTGTGACAAATGTCGCGAGAATTGTCTGTAACCGCTTCAAGTCCGTGGCCACCTCACAAGCACCACCGCGCGGGGCACGAGGGTTCGCGCCTGAACGCGCGTGCGAGACACCCGTGACACGCGGCTTGCGGTGCGACGTCGCGGACGAAGCCTCCGCCGACCTTCACGGCAGTTCGCCGCGGTTCCGAGAATTAATTGGTGAATCGCGGGCGGCTTGCATTCGGGAATTCGTTCCTCGTGAACACGCGCGATGCCGTTGCCGGCCATGAACGACGGGTCCGCGTCGAGCCACGCCTCGCCCGCCGCGTCTCCTTTCGGGGACGTAAAACGCCTGACGATGCCGACGTCCCCCCCCCGGACCAAGTCCGGCTCCGGCCTCCCCACGTCCCCGACGCGCGGGGATAAAAAAGCCTCGCCCGCGAAGGCGGTGTCTCCGTTCTACTCGACGCGCATGAAGGACACCTCTGAGACGAGCGCGGCGACGGCTCTGTTCCGTAAAGGCGCCGAGCAGATCGTCCTGGATCACGACAAGCAGGCGAAGCTCGCGAACCTCATCAAGGCGGTCACCGTGCAGAAGCAGGCGCTGACGGAGGAGCGCGAGCAAGCCATTGCGGGGTTCAAAGCCGAGCGCGCCAAGCTACGCACCATGCAGCAGAAGACGCTGTCGCTGTACGCCAAGATGAAAACGGACGCGATCGAGCCCGTCTCCGTGGACATCCGCGACATAGACAGCAGCGACGACGAGGGAGCCGGCGCCGTCGCGTCGTACGACATGGCGCGAAAGGCGGGGTCCATCTTCGCGTCGCTCCGACGCGGTTCCGACGAGAGGCTCGTGTTCGACCGGTGGCGCTCGTGGGCGAAGCAGCACGCCGTCGCCGAGGCGCACGTGCGGCGCATGACGCGGCGATGGGAGCTCGCGAGACTGGCGAGGATGTCGCGCGCGTGGTGGCGTCTCGCCGTGAACGACAGTCGCGGAATCGTGGCGGCCGCGGAGATGGCGGCGACGCGCTCAAAAAAACGCGTCGGGCGCCGCGCGTTTGCCGCGTGGCGCGGCGTCGCCGCCGGCTTGGACGAGGAGGAGCTCGCGAAGTTGAGCTCCGCGTCCGCGAGGTTCGTCGCGGGCTCGCCGGCCGCCGGGCTCATCGCCATCGCGCAGCTGGCGAGGTCCCGGGGAGGCACGGACGCGGAGACCCGGCGGAGGATCGTGGCGGACGCCGTCGCCGCGGCGGACAGGTCGGCGGGCGCGTTTGACGTCGAGGACATCCTCGGCGGCGCGGAGGGCTCGGACCGGTTCCTCTCTCCGACCGAGGGCGAGGACGACGCCGGCGGTGATGCCAACGCGGTCGCGGTGCGAGCCGCGGCGATTCTGTTCTGCAAGACGGCGCGCGGCACGACAAGGAACGTGATGATGGCGTGGGCGGCTGCGGCGGCGCGCGCGCGCGCGCGGCGCCTGAGCGACGAGGTGAACGCGTTGCGTTTCGAACAAGCCGAGGCGGAAGCCGCGGCGATGGTCGCGGCGGAGGAGAGGGCGCTGGCGGAAGCCGAAAAGAAAGCCTCCAAGTCCAAGTCGTTCTTGTCGGCGTTCAGGAGTCCGTCCAGGAAGTCCAGGGACAAGGGGTCGCCCGCGGTTTCGCCGACGACGTCGGGGCTCTCGGCGAGCAGCCCGTCGAAAACGTCCGCGCAAGCGGCTTCGTTCGACTCCGCCGTCCGACTCTCCGTGACGACGCCGGCGACGGCGTCCCCGGCGCTCTCGCCGCAGGTCTCGCTCGAGTCGTCCGCGGCGTCCTTCACGCCGACCGGGAAGTTGCCCTCGACGGACGAAGAGCAGCCGGCGGAGCCGGCGGAATGGGCGCGGAAGCCGGAACGGAAAACCTCCGTCGCGTCTTCGTCCGACGACGCGTTCCCTCCGGCGCCGGATTCGCCGAAGAACGCGTCGACGTCTTCCGGCGAGTCCGGCGAAGAAGACGCGCTCCCACCGGCGCCGACGCAGAAACGAGTCGCCGCGAAGGCGAAATCTCCCGCCGCGGACGCCGCGGACGTCGAGGTGGAGACGAAGGATGCCGCGAAAACGTGGAGCGAAGATCCTCCCGTGGACGTGCCCGCGGCGGAGGCGCCGGAGGAGCCGGAGAAGAAGCAACCCGCGTGCTGCGTGATCATGTGAAGTAGTCGAGCGTTTCGTTTACGATGATGAAAAGGGGTTTCGAGCATAGATAATCCAGTCTCAAAAAGCCGCAAAAACCATTTTTTGTTTTTTTCTGACTGTTCTACATGCTGTCACATCAAACCACAGGGACGAGAGCCGTCTTTTCCCGGACAAATTCAAACTCGCTCGTCTTCAGTCAGCTGTCGCGACGCAGTCAGTTTGACGCGCGTCGAGACGTAGGGACGTCGCGCCGGATCCGTCGCGACCTCGGCGTCGCCGGAGGAACCGCGCGGAACGTTTCCCGCCGCGGGTGCCGGGCCCTGAGGCTCGAGTCAGCGCTGGTGGTCTGCGCCGCGCGGAATCCCTAGAAGAACGGGGTGTCGCGCGCGAGATCCAGAGCAGAGCATGACGGAGGAGGACAAGGAGAACGGCGCGGCGGCGACCGGGGAGGTTTCTAAGATGGACGCGACGCCCGCGGACGCGGCCGCGGGCGCCGCGGCCGCGGGAACACCCGCGGACGCCGCGGATGCTCCCGCGGCCGAGCCCACGGCGGACGCCTCGGACGGGTCCGAGTCCGAGGAGGATGACGAGTCGTCCGACGACGAAGCCGTCGGCCCCGACGGGCTGACCAAGTACGAGCGCGAGCGCCAGGCCAACATCCAGCGCAACAAGGAGCTGATGATGCAGCTGAGCATCAACAAGATGGCGGATAAGCTCAAGCCCGAGGAGACGGAGGCGCCGAAGAAGCGCGGGCCGAAGGGCGGGTGGAAAAAGAAACGCGCGGCGATGAAGCCCAGCCGCGGTTCGAGTCGCATCCAGCGTCTGCAGGAAGAGCGAAAGCACACGGCGTGGAAGGACCTGCACGTCGAGAAATCGCTCAAGACGCACCCGAACTGCTTCGTGGACCTCACCGTGCAGTGCCTGGGGATGGCGGACGCGAGCCGGACGTTCGGGGAGAGCCGAGGCGGCGACGAGGAGGACGCGCCGATGCTCCCGCTCGGCTTTTTCGCCGAGGGCGAGTTCATGAACGAGTCGCTGTACGTCTGGGTGGACTTCGAGGGCAAGCACCACGTGATGTGGGGGGAGTCCGAGGGCCCGAGGCAGCGGCACGTGGAGACGGAGGAGGGCGGGTGCGACACCGCCGCGGGCGCGGCGCTGTGCATCATGCGCGAGTCGCAGCGCCGGCGGCTCGAGCTCCTCGGGTCGATCCCCTCTAAGGGCGTCTCCGAGCCCCTGGGCCTCCGCGTGCACCACTCTAACCTGCCTTTGCTGGACAAGAACGCGCCCGCGCCACCGCGCGCGGGGACGATCATGCACTTCAACCTCCCCTGGGCCAAGCCGAGCACGTACGTCAAGAAACACAACCCCACGGGCCGCCCCCGCGGGCGCCCGCGCAAGTACCCGCTTCCTGGAACGGAGGCGTTTGCGTCTTCTTTGACCGGCGCGCCCGTCCACTTCACCAAGCCCAAGGCTAAGCCCAAGCCCAAGGCCGAGCCGCTGCCGCCGCCCCGCGCCGAGTGCGCCGAGTGCGGGCGCAAGCGCGAGGACACGACGCGCATGCGGCCCGGGCCGGAGGGACCGCTCACGCTCTGCAACGCCTGCGGCTTGTACTGGGCGACGCAGGGACGCGCTCGGCCCGCGGGTTTGTTCGAGGACGACTACGAGCGCGTCGTGCCGCCCGGCGCGACGCCCCTGGTGTCCCTCGGGAAGCAGAACTGGGTGGTCATGCCCAAGAAAGTTTCGCCGTCGCCGGCGGAGGCGGAGGCGCGGGAGGCGGGAGAAGACGCGGAGCCCGCGTCGTCGCCGCCGGCGTCCGCGGAGAAGAAGGAGGATTTCGACGCCGAGATCGACCGTCTCATCGAGGAGGCGGACGAGGAGATGCAGGACGCGGAGAGCGAGGAGGACGACGATCCCATCGCGAACATGCTGGACGGCGAGGTGGAGGGCAACGACGCGACCGAGGCGAAGCCTCCCGGCGAGGTGGACGCCGAGGCGGCGAAGCGGGAACCCGCCGCGCCGATATCGGCGAGGCCCGAGGGCACGCGCGCGTTTTTCCGGGACATGGTGAAGTGCGCGTCGGCGGGGCTGGTCACGCCCGCGATGATCGGCGCTGATGACTTCCCGCAGTGCGTCCCCGAGGGCGGCATCGCGCCGCGCTGGTGCCCGCACCTGTGGGCGGGTCTCCCGCCCCTGCTGGGCATCACCGAGGACGCCGCGTACGAGGTAAAGCGCTCGCCGCAGGACTCGGTGCTGGCGAAAGCCGTGGCGGCGGTTGCGGACTCGGACCCGGTGAAGGACGCGGGCGCGGACAAGCTCGCCGGGTACCCGACCCAGGCGTGGTACGCCGCGCGGTCCGCCGCGCTCGCGCTCGCGGGCTACGGCGGCACCGCCGCCGGGCTGCTCATCGGCAAGCCCCCGATTTTCCCCACCAAGTTCGCGCTGCCGCAGATGACGCGCCCGCGCGTGTACACGGAGAGCGACCTGGACGCCGTCACGCTCTTCGGGTACGCGGAGACGGAGGTGCAGCAGGGTCTGATGGCGCAGCTGGAGAAGTACGAGCAGACGGAGGAGCGCGAGGGCGCGGAGGCGGCCGAGAAGCAGCGCGAGGTGGATTACGCCGAGGCTGTGGCCAACCTGGAGGCTGCCATTTTCTCGGCGAGGAATCACATGCGCAAGGCGGACGCGCGCGCCGACCGCGAGGCCAGGTTCGAGCGCGCGCAGCCGCGCATCGAGACCGTCGCGGCGGCGGTCATCCTCTGCCCGCCGCTCCCCAAGGTGGAGCGGCCGAGCGCCAAGGGCCGCGGCGCCGGCGCCGCCGGCGCCGGCGAGGACGTCGAGCCGGCGGGGTACCTCACCGAGTCGGCGTGCGCGGCGCTCGACGGCACGGAGGATATCCCGACGCCTCTCGCGGTGACGTGCGGCGAGGCGCCGCCGGGGCTGTGGCAGCCCGGCGGGCGCCCGAAGGAGGAGCGCATTTTGGTGGAGGAGACCGGCGAGACGTACTCGCCCGCGGAGTACGAGCGCCTCGCGGGCATGGGCCAGGCGAAGAAGTGGCGCAAGTCGGTGCGCGTGCCGGGCGCGGACGGGCAGCACCTTGGCGACTACCTGGCGGCGCTCGGCGCGCGGAAGGGCGAGACGGTGGTCGGGCGTCGCGTGGGCATCTGGTGGCCCCTGGACGAGAGCTTCTACCTCGGCACGGTGGAGGGCTTCATCCCCACCACCGGCGAGCACACCGTGCGCTACGACGACGGCGAGTCCGAGGACTTGCTCCTGCCCATGCAGCGCGTCAAGTGGCTCCCCGCCGAGACGGGGCGCGCCGGCGCCGGCGCGCTTCTCGGCGCCGACGCGGCGGCGACGAGCGCGGCGGCGGACGAGATGGACGCTCGACGCAAAGCCGCCGAGGAGGCTCGGCGCGCGGAGGAGCGACGCATCGAGGAGGAGCACAGGGGCATCTTGTCCCCCGAAGGCCGGTACCGCGTGCACATGGGCGCGTTTGACTTGTGGGCGGCGCGTCCCGCGCAGTGGAAGATGCGCCACTCGGAGCGTCGGAAGTGCTTCGAGGTGCTCGAGGCGATTCGCAACGAGCCCGACCCAGACGACGACCCGGACGACGAGGACGAGCCACCGCGTTTACTCATCGAGCCCTTCGAGAAGCTCCCGGGGCCGCGCGAGCTCCCGGACTACTACGAGCTGATCCGGTGCCCCGTGGATTGTCGCAGCGTCGAGCGCGCGCTGCGCCGCGCGCCCGAGCGCTCGTACGCGAGCCCGTGGTTCTTCGCCGTCGCGGTGGAGCTGATGTTAACGAACGCGCAGACGTACAACGACGAGGACTCGCAGATCTTCGAGGAGGCTGGCATTTTACGAAGAGCGTTCCACAAGGCGATGTCCGCGCGCTTCCCGGGGCAGCCCCTGCCGAAGTCCGTCGCGGTGTACGAGTCGTGCGACGAGCCGGATTGGGTGCGGCCGCCGGGGTGGGCGCCGCCGATCACCGACGCGGACGTCGCCGACGAGCGCGACCCGTTCGAGGCGGACCGCCTGGACTTAGAGACGCAGCAGCGCGACGAGGACGAGGAGCGCGCGCTGGCGCGCGCGGTGGCGGACGGGGGCGCGATGTACGGCTCGTCCGAGCACCTCGCCAACATCGCGCGCCGGTTCGGGCGGCCGGGCCCGGGGCGGCCGCCCAAGGGGCCGCCCAAGCCGCCGTACGTGCCCACGGGGCGACCGGTGGGGCGCCCGCGCAAGTACCCGCGCCCCGAGGACGAGGCGCCGCCGCCGCGTACGGTCACGGTGGAGGACGCGCCCTTCGACCCGAAGAAACCCAACGCGCCCGCGACCGTGCGCGTCGCGGCGACGAGCGCGCACGCCAAGCGGCGGAGGTTCAGCGGCGCGCAGCTCGGGCCGGCGGCGTCGGCGGCGCGCGACGCGCTGGAAGCGGCGGAGGGCGCGTCGATGTCGCTAGACGCGCTGGTCGCCGCCGTGGAGGCGGCCAAGGCGCCCGAGGTGGCGGGCGCGCGCCGCGTGAACGCGGCTGTGCTCTCCATCTTGCGCCAGCACACTGACGTGTTCGTGGAGGCGCTCACAGGCGACGGCGCGCGCTTCACGCTGAACCCCGCGTTTGCCGAGGAGGAGGAGGAGGAGGATCGCGCGCCGCCGCGCGCGCTCTCCGGGCGCGCGGCGAAGCGCCAGAAGTCGTACGCGGACTCGGACGAGGAGATGGAAGAGGAGGAAGAGGAGGAGGAGGAGGAAGAGGAGGAAGAGGAGGAAGAGGAGGATACTCGCGCGATGACCCCCGCGAAGGTGGAGAAGTGCCGCGCGATTCTCCAGAAGGCGCGGGAGCTGAAGGTGAAGGGTCGCCTCGTCTCCGAGCTGTTCGAGCTGTTGCCGACGCGGAAGCAGATGCCCGACTATTACCGGGAGATCGCCAACCCCGTTGACTTCAAGTCCATCTCCGCGTCGCTGAAGAAGGCGGGCGGGTACGCGTCCGTGTGGGACTTCCTCATCTCGGTCGAGCTCATGTTCAGCAACGCGCAGGTGTACAACGAGAAGGACTCGCAGATCTTCAAGGACGCGGAGGCGATGCGCAAGGCGATTCGCGCCGCGCTGGAGAAGACGTTCCCGGGGCACCCGTACCCGGAGCCCATGTCCGTGTACGAGCAGGACCAGTGCGTGGAGCCGGACTGGCGCCCGAAGAAGAAGAAGCTGACCGTGGTGATGTCCGGCAACAAGAGCGGCAAGGGCGCGGCGCTGAAGGTGACGATGCAGGGCGCGGCGCGGTGCGGGAACTGCATCAACTGCCTCGAGCGCAGCCGCAAGCAGCGGTGCCTCGACGCGCAGATGCGCCAGAACGCCCAAGAGGGCCACGAGGGCGCGCAGATCGCGTCGGAGGGCAAGAACGCGTCTGGCGTGCGCATCGAGATCTACTGGCCGCCCGAGGACATCTTCTACAAGGGCAAGATTGTCGGGTTCGACCCGAAGATGTGCGCGCACGAGATTCAGTACGACAACGGCGACGTCGAGACGATGGAGCTGTGGCGCAAGGAGGAACAGGTCAAGCGCGCGAAGAACTGAGCCGGTTCGATTTAATACGGTACCTAAGGTACAACATATACGATATCTCGAGACGCTCGCTCTGGCTATGGACTAAACGTACCGCGACGGGACGATAGCGAGCGTCGCGCGTCGACGAACGGAACATCACGCGCGCCTGCGTTTCTTGTTCGCTTCCGCGTAGGCCCTGAGCTTGGCGAACGCATCCATCGGGCCGCGAGGGACGCTCGCCGCGGGCGCCGCCGCCGGCTCGGGCGCCGCCGCCGGCTCGGGAACCGCCGCCGTTTCGGGAACCGCCGCCTCCGTCGCCGCCGGCGTCGCCGACGCGTCCGCGGCGCGCGCGTGTTTCTTCTGCTCGACCCGCTTGAACAGACCGGCCAGCCTGCCGAGCTCGGATTTCTTCGCGGGCGCCGCGCGCGCGAACATGTTCGCCGGCAGACTGGTTCGCGCACGCGGCGCGTCGCGCGGCTCCGTCTTCCCCGTCGCCGCGTCCGGCGGCTGCGCAAACGCCGCCGGGACCCATGACCTTCCGGTGCCGCTTTTCCCTTCGTCTTTGTCCGCCGCGACGAGCGCCGCGTCTTCGCCGCCGTTTTCCTTCTCCACGCGCTCCATCATCAGCGCCATCGCGTGGTCGTCCGCCGCGTCGGCGTCGTCGAAGCGCGTCGGCGTCTCCCGAGGCTTAGCCTTCGCGGCGAAGAGGTTCGCGAACGCCAGCGGCCGCGCGGGCGGCTGCGGCGCGTCTCCCCGCCCGCCGCGCCCGCCGCGCCCGCCGCGCGGCGTCCAGCCCCGCTGCTTCTGCGGGCTCGGCGGCACCACGAACGGTTTGCGCGAGATGGGGTCGAGCCTCCCCTCCGCCACCTCCACGGCGACGGCGTCCTCGACGTGCGCGCCGAGAAACGCAGTCTCCGCGCCCGGCGCCGCCAGCTCCTCCGGCAGCGGCGTGAGCGGTCGAAGCCTCTTCTGGCTCGGGTCGTACACGCGCGCGTGCCTGAACGTCCAGAACGCTCGTCGGAACCCAGCCTCGTACGCCTCGGGGATGGGCACTTTCTTCTCCGCGCGCAGCGCCGCGAGCGTCGCCGCCGCCGAGCCGTGCGCGCACATCAGCGCGTGCGCGCGCTTGATCCCGATGCTCGGCACGTTCGGCAGAAAGTCGCACCCGCTCAGAACGCACAGCTCGAGGAAACGCGTCAGACACCACCCGCTGAAATCTAAAGGCGCGCCCTTCGCCGGACGTTTTTTCTTGGCGGCGGCGGCTTGTTTTTTCCCCCTCGACGCGCGTCCCGACGCGGTCGTCGCGATCGGCGCGTCGTCCCCCGCGCCGGCGTCCGCGTCCGCCTTTTTTTCGGCACGCGTCGCGGTCTCCTCCGCGGTTTCTTCTCGAGCCTGGCTCTGCGCACCCTCCCGGCCCCGGAAAGCGCTTTCCGGGGGACCGGCCAGGACGTCCGCGACGTTGAGTTCCATCGCGGCGCCGTGTTTGTCGAGCTTGAACAGCACCGTCGGACACCCGTACGCGACGAGATCGCTGTCCTCGGTGAAGACGACGTCGACGCCCCCTTTTTCGCCGCCGCCGAGCTGCGCGAGCGCGGCGATCTGCGCGTCCGCCTCGTACGGCGCGACCACGAACTCGAATCCCTCCCGCTTCAGCGCGGCGATGAGCTCGTGCGCCATCGCGGGGGTCACGTCGAGACCCTGCGCGAAGAAAAACGCGGCGCCATCCTTGTCCCCGACCGCCATCTTCTCGTGGCCTTTCCGCATGCACTCCGCGCGCCGATCGCGGCGCTCCTTCTCCTCGCCGCCCTTCGCGGGCAGCCGATCGCCGTCGAACACGATCACCGGAGTCACGCCGAAGTGCCGCAGCATCTGCGCGCGGTGCACGCAGTACCGCACGTACGGTGGGTCGCGCCGTTGCTGTTTCCAGTAGTGATTCTTCACGCCGAGGTCGTACGCGCAGCCGTACATCCCTTTGTGCAGCCACGAGTACGCGTCGACGGCGGCTCTCTTGCCCCTGTGCCGCGACACCTCCACGGGGATCAGGTAAGGCTTGAGCACCTCGGGCAGGCCCTTGATGCCCATGGCGCCCCCGTCGCCAGTCGCGCGCCCTCGCGACTGACGTCGGCGAGGAGTTTCGGGCAACCAGACTACAAAAGCAGTCGGTCCCGAGTTCTTCCTTGAAAATATTCAAATTCTGTCGTCAGCTCCCAGAGACCCTCACGCGCGCGCCACCATGTCTGCTTGCGGCAGCGGCAAATCCAGCAAGGGCGGCGGCTCTAAGTCCAAGGGCAAGTCCAGCAAGGGCGATGCCCTGCACAAGAAGGTGTCCATCAAGACGGAAAAGCACCACCTGACCACCCTTCGCGCCGCGTTACGCGATGAGCTGGGAGGCGACCGGGACGTGCTTTCCAGCTTCGGCGCCTTCACGAAGTACGACCGCGAGGGCCTGGCGCTTGACGTGCACTTCCGAACGGGCAGCACGATCACCGATGACGAGCTCGACTGGGCCGAGGACCTCGTGCACCGGAACCTCAAGCCGCTCGGCCACGGTTGGTCCCCGCAAGCGCTCATGGATGAGATGTGCGACGCTTCATCGCGGTTCGCCCTGGTCACCGAGCGCGCTCCCAAGTCCAAGAAAGCGCCGAGGACCGGGAAGCCGATCGCGTTCGCGCACTTCCGTTTCAGCGTCGAGGGCGACGTGCGCGACGTCATGGAAGGCGTGCCGGTCCTGCTCCTCCGCGACTTGCACGTCGAGCCCGCGGCGCAGCGCAAGGGCCTGGGGAAGCATCTGTGCCAGCTTTTGGAGCTCGCCGCCAGGAAAAACGCCATGCACGGCGTGATGATGCTCACCCCCGCGGGCGATCCCGGGACGGTCGCGCGCGCGTTCGTCGCGAGCAAGTTGCGAGGGTTCGAGTGCGCGGACGAGACGTGGGCGCCTTCCGACCCGAACCTGTCGACGTTCGCCAAGTCGCTCGTCGCGAAAAAGCCCGAGCCGGCGACGCCCGAAGTCGCGGCGAAAACCGTCCCCAAGTTGGAGCACACCGCCGAGAGCCCCGACAGCGTCTTGGAAGCGCGCGAGAAGGCGCCCGCGAAGGACATCGCCGAGCAGACGCCCGCAGAGGCGACCCAGGCGGAGGCGAAGGCCGAGGCGAAGGCCGAGGCGAAGGCTGAGCCGGAACCGGCGGAGCCGGCGCCCGCGGCGTCGCTTTTCGCCGCGTTCGCCGCGCCCGCCGCGGCGGAGACCGCCGCGCGCAAGATGTCGTTCGCCGACTTCGGGAACGCCGCGCCCGACGAAGACGTGTCCTCATCTGACGAGGATGACGAGGAAGGGGCCGTCGAGGTCGCCGCGGAGGCGAAAGGCGAGGCGGCGGCGGGCGAGGATGAGGCTGACGACATCCTCGGCCAGCTCGTCGAGATGTTCGTCGCCGAGAACGGCCGCGACCCCACCGACGAGGAGATCAGTCAGTGGGTCCAGACCCTCAAGGAGGCGGCGGAGGACGGGCTCCAGATGTGATGGACGCGCGCTGTTTCACGCGAGGGGCCTGACGAGAGGAAGAGACGCGACGCGACTGGCGCGCGCGCGGATGTAAAAAATGACCGACGGCGCGTCCCGCGCTCGCTTCGAACGGAGCCGACTTTCCGCGTTCCCGCTTCACCCTCACCGCCCCTCGTAGTACTGGTCGAACGTGTCCTCCGGGTCGGGCTTCACGAGGTCCGCGTGTTTCGCGAACGCCTCGGGGCTGAGCTTCTCGAGTTCCTCCCTGGTGACGAACTTGAAGTCCCGGAAGTCGAACCCGGGCGCGACGCCCTCGCCGATGATCCCGAACTCGGCGCCCTCCTCCAGCCGCACGGACTTGAACGACCCGCCCCGCACCACCACCTGCGGCTGATCCCCCGCGGCGACGTTCGTCCCGAGCCGCTTCTCCACGTACGACCCGTCGGGTAAAACCAGGTTGTATATGAACGTGCCGCCCGCGTGGTGGTAGTGCACGTGGTCGCTCATGTTGTTCGCCCACCACTGGTGGTCGGACTCAGCCGTGAGCATGTAGTATATGCTCGTCATGACGTTCCGCTCGGGCGTGGGGCCGCGGTCGGTGGCCATCACGTCCCCGGCGCTGTCCGTTAGGCCCTTGCTGGTCATCGGCTCGGAGCCGCTGCGGTAGGTCTCAACGAAGAACCCGCCCTCGGGGTGCGGGATCATCCCGAGGCGAGAGATGAAATCTTCCTTCGAAGAGGCGCAGGAAGACGCGCCGTCTCCTCGGGCGCGGCGCCCGGCGCCGGGCACGGGGCACCACGACGCGCCCTTCAGGTGCGCGCCGAGAAGCGCGCCCGCCGCGAACCCGGCGGCGACGCACAGCACCGCGCGTTGGTCGAGCGACTCCATGCCGGCGCTCTCGAAAGTGTCGGCGGCGGGAGGGTGCCGGGTGCGCCTTGCGCGACGGGCGAATTTCTCGCCATCTCGAAAAGGCGTCTGTCACAAACTCACAATATTCACATTCTCCTCCTCGCACGAGCTCCCTTCCCTCCCCTCATGGCGTGCTGCTTCTTGAATAAAGATGCCGACCTGACGCACTTCCCTACATTCGTCACCCCGAGCGCGGGCGAGACGGACGCGTGCGGAAAACACTGCGGGCCGATATCGTACGCTTTCCCGACGACCCAAATCGTATGCTGCGCGAGAGATCCCTACGTACGGGATGCCGACGATGCTTACGACGCCGACGGCGCTAAACGCATGCCCGTGCGGTGCGGCGTTTTCATGGTACTTTGTCTTCCGCTGTTCGCTCTCATGGAGGTCGGGCTCACGATGTACGCGTGCGTGAGTCCAAGGTCGTACAAAAGCTGTCGCGGGAGGTAGCGTCGAGATGCGAAACTTTCGTTGCCAAGTGGCAAAAAACGTCCGACAGCCGAACGCGCAGGCGTTCTTATCTCTCGGAAAACGCGTCGGGTATTCCCTCGCCGCGTCAGTACGCGACGCGCGATGGGGGACGCACCCGCGCACGTCGCCGTGGTGGGCGGCGGGATCTCCGGCCTGGTGTTCGCGCGGGAGCTCGCGTCCCGCGGCATCCGCGCCACCGTCTTCGACACCGGCGAGAAGGCGGTGGGCGGGAGGGCATCGACCAGAGACGACGTGGACGCTCTCGGACGGGCCGTGAGTTGGGATCACTCGACCCAGTACTTCACCGCGACCCCCGGGTCGAGGTTCGAGGCTATGGCGTCCGAGTGGCTCGAGCTCGGGCTCGTCGCGGCGTGGCCCGACGACCGCGTCGGCGTGCTGGACGCCGCGTCCGGGACGTTCGCGCCCTTCCGCGACGGCGCGACGCGGTACGTCGGCGTCGGAGGATTGAAGGCGCTCACTTCGCACCTCGCCGACGCCGAGCGCGTCGACGTCGTGCGCCCGAAGTGGGTCGGCGCGATGACCCCCAATCTCGGCGGCGGAGGCGACCATTTAAACGATCCAAACACAAACACGGGGGCGACGAAAGTAAAGTGGGACCTCGCGTCGAGTCCCGGCGCGCGAGGTGAGAAACTCGGCACGTTTGATTTCGTCGCCGTCGCGCACAACGGGAAGTGCGCGGCGCGTCTGGCGTCGACGGCGACGTCCGCCTCCGGCGCGAGCGCGGCGCCCAAGCTTTTGGCTTCGCTTCAGTGCGCGTTCGGGGTCCGGCCGAGCTACGAGCTGAAAAAGCAACGCAAACTGATCTTATCCTCCGTGTGGGCGCTCATGCTGGTGTTCGACGAGCCGCTGGCAAAAAAGTTGCCCGCCGCGAACAAAGACATGGAGGGCGCGCACGTCGTCGGCTCGGACGTCGTCGCGTGGTGTTCGAACGTCACCGCCAAGCGGCGGAGCGCCGGCGCCGCGAGCCTCGCGGCGTTTGGAGGGGAGTGCTGGGTCGTGCACAGCACGCCGACGTACGCCCGGGACAACAAGTGTCCCCAGGAGGCTGTCCCCGCGAACGTCGCCGCCAAGGTCAAGAAAGAGATGCTCGCCGCGTTTGAAGTAGCCGCGGGGCTCGAGCCGGGGACGTCTTCGCCCGCCGAGCTCCGGGTGCAGCTCTGGGGCGCGGCGAACCCGCTGACGGCGGCGAACGTGCCCGCGGTGTTCGACTCCGAGACAAACACGGGCGCGTGCGGAGACTGGTGCGGAGGTGGACCGCCGTGCGTAGAGGCGGCGGCGGAGTCCGCGATGGCGCTCGCGGACGCCGTCGAGTGCGTCTTCCAACCGGCCGCCGCGCGCGCGCCGGAGGCGGCCGCCGCGCTCGACGCGGCGCGAGTCAAGTGGTCGCCGTGCGCGGGCGCGGGCGCGCTGGGCGGGTTCCCGGGGACGGAGGCGCCGGCGATGCCGGAGCCCGCGCCGCGGGAGACGGGCTCCGCGGGCGGGCGCGGCGGGGGGAGGGGGCGCGGCGGCCGGGGAGGGGGACGGAACGGAGGGCGGAACGGAGGGCGGAGCGGAGGCGGCGGTCGCGGGGGTCGCGGGGGACAGGGTCTCCGCGGCGGTCGCGGCGGCGGCCGCGGGCGCGGCAAGAAGGCGTCTTCTGTCGTGTCGGTCTCCGCGGCGGCGTACGCGCGCGTGGCGACGGCGATGGCGTGAGGGAGACGC
>ENA-OUOG01002625-OUOG01002625.1-marine-metagenome-genome-assembly--contig:-NODE-2625-length-18296-cov-7.499698_pt1 | contig 18296 bp, 17 predicted proteins | sample MGYA00248635_ERZ508505 | MGnify/ENA primary metagenome ERZ508505 (study PRJEB26176, sample SAMN06267871) | marine metagenome | isolation source: Saanich Inlet, British Columbia, Canada | place: Pacific...
TTCAAAGCTATCGATAGAGGCCGCTTTTTCCAGCGTCAGCCCGATATCGTCGAGACCGTTGAGCAGGCAATGCTTGCGGAAGGCATCGACCTCGAAGGAGATCGAGCCGCCATCAGGGCCAGTAATCGTCTGTTCGGTCAGATCAACGGTCACGGTTGCATTGGCGCCCCGCTCGGCGTCATCCATCAATTTGTCGACCTCTTCTTGCGGAAGGGCGATCGGCAGAATGCCGTTCTTGAAGCAGTTGTTGTAAAAAATATCGGCGAAGGAGGGTGCGATCACGCAGCGAATGCCGAAATCAAGCAAGGCCCAAGGCGCATGCTCACGCGAGGAGCCGCAGCCGAAATTATCACCCGAGACTAGAATTTCCGCGTTGCGATAGGCGGGTTTGTTCAACACGAAATCCGCGATCTCCTCGCCATTGTCGTCGAACCGCATCTCGTCAAAGAGGTTCGCGCCAAGGCCGGACCGTTTGATCGTTTTGAGAAACTGCTTTGGAATGATCATGTCGGTATCAACATTGATCAAGGGCAGTGGGGCGGCGATGCCAGTCAGCTTGGTGAACTTGTCCATAAGTGCTCTCCTTCGGTCGCCCTGCCTTTAACGCCTTGTGAGAAAGGGGGCAAGCCGAGGCTAGCGCGCAGGGGTCATGAAAGTAAGCGCGGCCCATCTTGTGCGATAGACGGGATCGGTGTCGGCCACGGGCTCCAAATCCTCCAGAACCACGGCATCGACCAGATATTCACGGCCCGCCTCAACAGGAAGAAGAGATATGCCGTTGGCATCTGTGCGGTGATATGTGATCTCGATCTCACCCTCGGACCCGCGTGAGAACAGCTCCACCTGCGTGTCTGGGCGGACCTCGCCCTGAAAGAACACCTGAACGGGCAAACCGCCTGTCAGATCATCGGTATAGGGGTTCGCCAAGGCCACGATCTCGGTCAAAAGGCCAAAGGCACGATCCTCGCCCGCGCCATCACCAATGGCCACCAAGGCTTTGACATGGCGTGAATAGCTTTCGCGGATGCCATCACGGGGCAAGCCGCGCGCCTCATGATGGGCCTCATAACCCTCAAAATCTTTGTGTTCGGCGAAATTGGCAAAGCGCTCCCAGCTGCTCCATGTCAAATTGGACAGGGTCGTTTCATGCAAGACAATCGCCAGCCCCTCGGCCATGGCGTCCATTCGCAAGGCGGGGGAATCGCCAAGGCGTCCCTCAACGGGGCGGGTCACTTCGCCTTGAACAACTTCAAAGCGGGTGAAGTTCCTTGGAAGATAGGAGATAAGCGAGCCCTCGAATTCGGACCCGATCCGCAAATTTGCCGTGATCTCCGACCCTGTCTCGAGGCTATATTCAAGGGGTTCAATCCAAAACTCATGCGCTTGGAGCTTGCCAATCGCGGCCAGTAGAACAAATGTGGCGACATAAGCGATGTTTCGCATATTCTTTTCCTAACGAGGTTTCATAGAAACATGATCCGATCCCTGCTGCTGTCAATCGCTGCTGTCTTCACGATGGCGTTTTACGCCTCTGCACATGAAATCAGACCAGGCGTGGCCGATGTCGAGGTTATGGCAGATGAAGTGCGGATGTCGGTTCGTATGCCATTGGAACCTTTGATTGCGGGCATCAATCTTGCGGGGCTGCAGGACACCAATGATGCACCCGAAGCAGCCCTTTACGACGCCTTGCGCGCGCTTGACCCTGATGCCCTCGCGGCGGCATTTCGAGAGGCATGGCCCCAGATCGGCCAAGGGTTTGTCTTCGAGGTAGATGGCCTGCGTCAAAGCGCTGAAATCGCGGGTCTGTCCATTCCCGAAGTGCCCAATCTCGAATTGCCGCGTGATGCGACCCTCAGCTTGGTTGTCCCGCTCCCGCAGGGTGATGCCCCCGTGCAAATCGGCTGGAGCGAGAGCTTTGGTGAATTGGTTCTGCGCCAGATCGGTGGTGGTGAAGATGCCTATGAAGATTTCCTGACAGGCGGCGCCTTGAGCGCGCCGCTGCCACGGCAGGAAATTCTGACCGAAGGCGCAGGATCGGTTTTCATGCGCTATATCGTGGCGGGGTTCGAGCATATCATTCCCCTTGGCCTTGATCATATCCTGTTTGTTTTGGGGCTGTTCTTCTTTGCGTTGAAATGGCGCCCGCTGTTGTTTCAGGTATCGGCCTTCACGCTGGCCCATACGATCACGCTGGCCTTGGCAAGCCTTGAGATCGTCTCGGTTCCTGCCAGCATTGTGGAACCCCTGATCGCGGCCACCATTGTCTATGTCGGGATCGAGAATGCGACAGGTTGGGGTTCGGTCAGATCGCGCACCGCCTTGGTGTTTGCCTTTGGTCTTTTGCACGGGCTTGGCTTTGCCAGTGTGCTGGGTGATTTCGGCATCGCGACCGAGCGGTTCGCAGTGGCTTTGATCGGCTTTAATATCGGGGTCGAATTCGGGCAATTGGCGGTGATCGGCATGGCGTTTGTGGCGGTTGGCCTCTGGTTCGGGCGCAAGCCTTGGTATCGCAAGCTCATCGCCATTCCCGCGTCGCTGGTCATCGCGGCCATCGGGGCGTTCTGGTTCATTGAACGCACCCTGCTGTAAGGCAGGTCTTCCCCTAGCCAAGGAAGGAGCGTAGAGCCGTTCTCATGCTACGCTTCTTCCTTGATAACAGCCGATGGCTGGCCACGGGTATCATCCTCGCCTTCGGGTCTGCCTTCGGGCAGACGTGGTTCATCTCGCTTTCTGCAGGTGAAATCCGTGCCGAGTTCGGTTTGAGCGATGGCGAATGGGGCGGCATTTACACTATTGCGACGTTGGCGTCGGCGGTGCTGCTGCTCAGCCGCGGGTCTTTGGCCGATACCATGCCGCTGTCGCGTCTTGCGCCCATTGTGGCCAGTTTCTTTGCAATCGCGGCCCTTGGCATGGCTTTTGGTCAATCGATCTGGATTTTGGGCCTGTCTGTCTTCCTGCTCAGGTTTTGTGGGCAAGGGATGTTCACCCATATCGCGGCCACGGCAATGGGGCGCTGGTTCGTCGCGAACCGAGGTCGCGCGATTGCGATCAAGGGGCTTGGGTTTCCCTTGGGCGAGATGGTCTGGCCCTTGGTTTTCGTGGCCTTGATCGCAACAATCGGCTGGCGCAGCAGTTGGATGATTGTGGCTGGCATCATCGCCTTGGTGCTTTTGCCCGCATTGATTTTCCTGCTCTCCCAAGATCGCGCGCCCAAAGGGCAGGGTGGTGAGGGGGGCAGCACTGGGCTTGAGGGGCGGCATTGGACGCGAAGCGAGGTGCTGTCGCATTGGTTGTTTCCCGCACTGACGCCCTTGATGCTGACACCTGGCTTCATCGGGACGGTGGTGTTTTTTCATCAAGTCCATATCGCTGAGGTCAAAGGCTGGAGCCTGACGCAAATGGCGATCGCCTATCCCGTTTACGCAAGCGTTACGATTGTTGTCTCGATCCTGACGGGATGGGCCTGTGATCGGTTCGGCTCGCAAAAGCTTTTGCCGCTGGTTCTGGTGCCAATGGGGCTGGCGATGTTCCTGATCGAGCCTGCGGTTGCACCTGTCGTCTGGGTGATTGCCTTGGCTGTGATGGCATTGACCCAAGGAATGGTCGGAACACTTTGGGGGGCGTTTTTGCCTGCGGTTTACGGGACAAATAATCTGGGCGCTGTGCGCTCGATGAATGTGGCCTTGATGGTGCTGTCTACGGCCATAGGTCCGGGCATCACGGGTTGGCTGATTGATCTGGGCATCACCTTCCCCGAGCAGTGTTTTGTCTTGGGGTTCTGGTGTCTTGGTCTGGCGCTGGCCATGGTGGTTGTCCTGCGCAAGCTTGGCCCAGAGATGGCCCTTTCCCAACGGGTTGAGCGGGCATGAAAAAAGCCCCGCTCAAGTGAACGGGGCTTTGTTTCGCATGTCAAAAATGATCCTTAGATCATTTCACGTACATCGGTCAGACGACCCGTGATCGCGGCAGCTGCCGCCATTCCGGGTGACATCAAATGCGTGCGGCCACCACGGCCCTGACGGCCCTCAAAATTGCGGTTCGAGGTCGCGGCACAGCGCTCGCCCGGGGCAAGCTGGTCGGGGTTCATCGCAAGGCACATCGAGCAGCCAGCCAGACGCCATTCGAAACCCGCGTCCTTGAAGATATCGGCCAAGCCTTCCTCTTCGGCTTGCGCACGCACAAGGCCCGAACCCGGAACAACCATGGCGCGCAAACCGTCCTTGATCTTCTTGCCCTTCAGAATTGCTGCCGCGGCGCGCAAATCCTCGATACGGCCATTGGTGCAGGACCCGATAAAGACAGTGTCGATTTCAATCTCGGACAAGGGCGTGCCAGCGGTCAGGCCCATATAGTCGAGCGAGCGCTGCGCCGCATCGACCTTACCGCCTTTGAAGTCACCCGCATTTGGAACGGTCGCGGTGATCGGCAACACATCTTCGGGCGAAGTGCCCCAAGTGACCACGGGCGCGATATCTTCGCCCTTGAGTGTGATCACCTCATCCCAATGTGCATCATCATCGGAATAAAGCGTCTTCCACCACGCCAGTGCGGCCTCCCATTGGGCACCTTTGGGCGCATGGGGGCGGCCGTTTACGTATTCAAAGGTCTTTTCATCGGGTGCAATCAGGCCAGCGCGCGCACCGCCTTCAATGGCCATGTTACACACGGTCATCCGACCTTCCATCGACAGATCGCGAATGGCCTCACCACAATATTCGATCACATAGCCTGTGCCGCCCGCAGTCCCTGTCACGCCGATCACGGACATGGTGATGTCTTTGGCGGTCACACCTTGGCGCAATTTGCCCGTGATCTCGACTTTCATGTTCTTGGATTTTTTCTGGATCAGCGTCTGCGTTGCCAGAACATGCTCCACCTCGGAGGTGCCGATGCCATGGGCCAAGGCGCCAAAGGCACCATGTGTGGCGGTGTGGCTATCCCCGCAGACAACAGTCATGCCGGGAAGGGTCCAGCCCTGCTCGGGGCCCACGATATGCACGATGCCTTGGCGGATATCATTCACGGGATAATAGTGAATGCCGAAATCCTTGGCGTTCTTATCCAAGGCTTCAACCTGAATACGGCTCTCGGGATTGGTGATGCCGTTTTCGCGGTCCAGCGTTGTCGGAACATTATGGTCGGGAACAGCGATGGTTTTTTCGGGCGCGCGCACGGTGCGGCCTGCCATGCGAAGACCTTCAAAGGCCTGCGGGCTGGTGACTTCATGCACGAGGTGGCGATCAATATAGAGAAGGCTGGTGCCATCTTCGGCTTCATGAGCCAGATGCGCGTCCCAGATTTTGTCGTAAAGTGTCTTACCGGCGGTCATGTCATATCTCTCCTGACGGGGATTTTGGCTTGGGCTGAATGATCAAAGGAAGTCAGTGCGCCCGAAGCCGCCCCAAGGCCGAATGCTGCCGCCCGTGAAATCGCCACGGCAGGCGCGCTCGGTCATCCATGTCGAATACCCGTGTCATGGGCTGGCAGATACACCCCACGCGCCCAGAATCCAAGATGTCTTGGTCAAAGGGCGTGATGCTTTAGCCCGCAACATCGCTGAGCGCGTAACTGGTCGTCAGCATATCGGGGTCGAGTTTCAATTCGATGATATGCAGGCCACCTTTCTCGGCGGCCTCGAAAGCTTGGGCGAATTGATCTGTCTGTGTGATGACATGACCTGTGCCGCCATAGGCTTGGGCCAGCATCGCGTAGTCGGGGTTGAACAATTCAGTTCCCGATACCCGACCAGGGTAGTGCATCTCCTGATGCATGCGGATGGTGCCATAGCGCCCGTTATTGGCCACGATCACGATGATATCGACACCGTATTGCCGCGCAGTGGACAGCTCCTGCAGGGTCATCTGGAAACATCCATCGCCCGCAAAGCAGATGATGGTTTCATCGGGTTTGGCCAGTTTGGCGGCGATGGCGGCAGGTAGGCCATATCCCATTGATCCAGATGTCGCGGCCAATTGTGCGCCATAGCGGCGATATTGCATGTAGCGATGCACGAAGGCTGCGTAATTGCCCGCACCATTGGCGATGATGCCGCGCCCGTCCAGATGCTCTGACAGCCAGCGAACCACCTCCTCCAGCTTGACCGCGCCGGGTGTTTCTTGCGGGGCCTGCCATGCCGCAAGCGCGTCATGACCAAGGGCTGCGTCACTTGATTGCGCCTTGGGCAGATCATTCAGGCCTGCCAATGCAGCCAGCATGGTTGGTGCCGTGGCGGCGATGGCCAATTCGGGCTGATAGACGGTGCCAAGCTCGTCAGGGTCGGGATGGATATGGAAAATGGATTTGCGCGGGGCGGCAGGGTCGATCAGCGTATAGCCGCCCGTGCTCGTATCCCCAAGGCGCGCGCCCAGAACAAGGATCGCATCCGCCTCGCGCAATTGCTTTTGCACATGCGCAGCCGCGCCCACACCCGCGTAGCCAATGAAATTGGGATGGGCGTTGTCGATGTAATCCTGCCTGCGAAATGAGGTTGCAACAGGAAGGCCCGTTTGTGCGGCCAATGCCTCAAGCTGCCCACGCGCCTCTTCTGACCAATGCGATCCGCCCACCATGATCATCGGGCGCCTATGCGACAAAAGCCGCTCCATGATGTCCCGCGCGAGGGCGGGGTCAACGCCTTGATGAACGGGGCGCGCGGGGCCCAGATCAGGGGTGTCGGCCATGGCGCTGAGGATATCTTCGGGCAGGGCCAGCACCACAGGACCAGGGCGGCCAGATTGTGCGACCTGAAAGGCGCGCGCGATATATTCGGGCAGGCGTTCGGTGCTCTCGACCTCGGCTGTCCATTTCACCAAAGGGCCGAAAAAGGCGCGGTAGTCGACCTCTTGGAAGGCCCCGCGATCACGGTGTTTCAACTCGACCTGACCGATGAAGCACACAAGCGGCGTGGAATCCTGCATCGCGACATGCAGCCCCGAACTGGCATTGGTCGCACCCGGCCCGCGCGTGACGAAAACAACGCCTGTTTTGCCTGTGGCCTTGGCATGTGCCTCGGCCATCATCGAAGCCCCGCCTTCCTGACGACATACGATATTCTGGATGTCATGATCATAGAGCCCATCAAGAGCGGCTAGAAAGCTCTCGCCCGGAACTGAAAAGACGCGGGTAACACCTTGGATTGCCAATTGATCCGCAAGCAATTTTCCGCCGTGTCTGTTGGTCATCTCTGCCTCATGCAATACTGTTCACTGCATTCACATGATCTGACTGGGGGTAGTATGTCTAGTGGCCGTCTTTTGGGAATTTCGGGGTCTTTGCGCTCCGACTCCTTCAACAGCAAATTGATGCGCGAAGCCGCGCGCCTTTTTGATCCTGCCGAGTTTGTCGAAGGCAATCTGCGCCTTCCCCTGTTCGATGAAGACATTGAAAACACCACCGGCATTCCCGCCGAGGTGCAGATATTGGCCGATGAGATCGCCAAGGCCGATGCCGTGATCATCTCGACGCCTGAATACAACAAAGCGTTATCTGGTGTTCTCAAGAACGCGCTGGATTGGGTCAGCAGGACAAAGGGCAGCCCTTGGCTCGATAAGCCCGTGGCGATCATGTCGGCCACCGCAGGCCGTGCGGGTGGCGAGCGGACGCAGTTTTCATTGCGTCTATGCATGGTGCCATTTCGCCCACAGATTTTGCAGGGGCCAGAGGTTCTGGTGGGTCAGACCTCGCAACAATTTGACGGCGATACACTGAGCAATGAGATCAATCTCAATGGTCTGAAAAGCTTGATGGATGATCTGCGCAAAACGGCAGGGCTGGCCTAACTCAAGGATTGGATCAGCAGCAATGACGCCGATACCCCTGCAAGGCCAAGCGCGATGGGTCTTGCAGGGAAATCACCAAGCACGCGATTGATGATATTGGATGCGGCAAGCCCCGCAAAGACTGCAGGCGCGAGGAGGATGGCAAAGCCGATATGGTCCAGCCGCACCAAGCCTTGCCAGAACAGAGCGGCAAAACTCACCACCATGCCGAACATGAAAAAGCTGTTCTGCATTGCCGCTGATCGCTTGCGGTCTTCATGTTGATAGAGGAGCGCCATTGGTGGTGCTCCAATCGCCGTTAATGTCCCCATCAACCCCGCCGCCAGTCCTGCCACAAAAAGTGAAAGGCGGCTGATGGCAAGGCGCAGACCTGCAAGGCTCAAGCCGATGGCTGTGAAAACCACCAAGGCAATCGCAATGCCGATGCTGCCTGAGCCGATCAACGCCCCCGCAAGCCAAGCCGCAAGCACCGCCCCAAGCGCGCGGCCTGCCATGCCTGCTGGCAATTCGGATAAATTCACCGCCGAGAAATCCGCCCGCATCGCGCGGTAGCCCACAACCGCCCCCAGAACGAGCAATGCTGTGGGAAGCATATGCGGGGCCACCAATGCGACCAAAGGCGCTGCGATCATCCCGAAGCCCTGCCCTGTGATCCGCTGAAAGGCAGCCGCCACCATCGTGGAGATCAGACAAAACGCCCATGCAAGGGGCGACAGGGACGGGAGCAGATCCGCCATCACAGGCTCGCCTCGGGTTTGAAGCTTTCGGGGATGCTATCATGGCCATCCAAAATCAAATCCGCCATGACAGCCCCGATCTTTGGAGCCATCCCAAAACCGATTTTGAAGCCGCCATTGGCGATAAAGGCATTGGCCTGTGTCGGATGACGCCCGATCATCGGCGCGCGCGACCGCGCACGGGGGCGCAAGCCCGCCCATTTTTCCAGCACTGGGGCACTCTTCAATGCGGGGCAGAGGTGGCGCGCGCGGGCGATGATCGCGTCGATCTGCTCGTCGGTGGTGCTTGGGTCGGAATATTCCCGCTCCGAGGTGGAGCCAATGGCGGTGGTGCCGTCGGCATGCGGGATGATATGCAAACTGTCTGCAAAAAGCTGCGGCATCCCGCGTCCGTCGAAATCAAGAAGCGCTGCCTGCCCCTTTACCCCAAGCCCCGCAGGCCGCCCATTTTGATTGCTCAAGGCCTCAAGACCCGCGACACCTGTTGCCCAGACAACGGCGCCTTCTGCCCTACCCTCAAGGCTGATCTCGCCGCCATTTGCGCGAATGGCCTGCGCCAAGGCATGGGTGGCGCGGCGGGGGTGGATGCGTGCGCTCAGGCTGTCTTCGATCAAATACCCACTGGGCGAAGGCGCGAAATTCGCGAATGTATCGGCCTCAATGACGCGCCAGTGAAATTGGCCCTGCCAGAAGGTCTTTGCGGTTTCGGCCCGTTGTTTGGCCAAAGCGATCTGGCCTTCCTCGAGAATTGGTTGCAACCGCCCCAACCGCCCATAGCCTGCATCCATTCCGCAGGCGTCTGACACCTCGGCCCAGAAGGCCTCGGCCATGGTGAGGCTCTCAAATTGGAACTGCTTTTTGTCATTCCAGTTTTCGGGCACATGCGGGGCCAAGGCACCGACCACACCGCCCGATGCGCCAGCGGCGATTCCATTGGGGTCAATCACCCGCACATCCGCGCCACGGCATTGGCAGGCCCAAGCCACTGACAGGCCGAAAACCCCTGCGCCATAGATCGTTACATCGACCATTGCCAATTCCTTGCATCGCGCCCAATCTCGCGCGGTTATTGAACTTCTAGGGCAGCAGATGACCGAGAACCAGAGACACGATCTGGAATGGCGCGAGGGCGGGGTTCCTGTCTCGACGATTTTTGATGATCCCTTCTTCTCACTCGACAATGGTCTGGAGGAGACACGCTATGTGTTTCTGGAGGGAAATGACCTGCCCAAGCGGTTTTGTGACGGCTTCCAGATTGCGGAATTGGGCTTTGGAACGGGTCTGAATTTTCTGGCAGCGCTCGAGAGTTTTCGTGCCTCTGGCACGAAGGGTTGCTTGAATTTCACCAGTTTCGAGGCCTTCCCTTTATCGCGCGCCGATACTATGGCGGCCCTTGCCCATTACCCTGACTTGCCCGCTGATGCCCTCTTGAGCAAGGGTGAAGGAATTGGCCCGATTATCGAGGGTCCAGATTTTCGACTTGAGATTATCTTGGGCGACGCGCGTGAGGCTTTGCCTTCATGGCCCCATCAGGCGGATGCTTGGTTTCTTGACGGGTTTGCGCCTGCCAAAAACCCAGAACTTTGGGGCAAGGATATTTTGACCCAAGTCGGCGCTCATACAAAACCTGAGGGAACATTTGCGACCTATACGGCCGTTGGAGATGTCCGCAGAGCCTTGCAGGCGGCGGGCTTTCAGGTAGAGCGGATCAAAGGATTCGGGCGCAAGCGCCATATGAGTATCGGACGAAAAGCATGACGGAACAAAATACGCGGCTCGGCATTTTGCTGATGGTTGCCACCACCTTTGTCTTTGCCATGCAAGACGGGATCAGCCGCCATCTGGCGGAAGAATATAACGTGCTGATGATCGTCATGATCAGATATTGGTTCTTTGCCGCATTCGTCATTTTCATTGCGTCCCGCAGGGAGGGCGGTGTTCGGGCGGCGGCAAAAACCTCGCAACCTTTTTTACAGATTTTCCGCTCGGTACTGCTTGCGGCTGAAATCTGTGTGGCGATCGTGGCCTTTGTCTGGTTGGGGCTGGTGGAAAGCCATGCGATTTTTGCCTGCTACCCCTTGATGATTGCGGCCCTATCAGGCCCGATTTTGGGTGAAAGCGTCGGCTGGCGGAGATGGACGGCCATCGGCATCGGCTTTATCGGCATTTTGATCATCCTGCAGCCCGGATTTGCGGTTTTCTCAATCGAGGCGGTGGTGCCCCTGATCTCGGCTTTGATGTTCGCGGTCTATGGATTGATGACGCGTTTTGCGGCGCGCAAAGACACAGCCGCCACCAGCTTTTTCTGGACAGGCACGGTGGGGTCGGTGGTGATGACGGGGGTTGGTATCTGGTTTTGGGAGCCCATGGGGCAATCCGATTGGCTGTGGATGGCGCTGCTTTGTGTGACGGGCGCGCTGGGGCATTGGTTGCTGATCAAAACCTATGAATTGGCCGAAGCCAGCGCGGTGCAGCCCTTTGCCTATCTGCAACTGGTTTTCGCCAGTGCACTTGGCATGGCGGTCTTTGGCGACACATTGCGCACCAATGTGATGATTGGCGCGGCGATCATCGTGGGCGCGGGTCTGTTCACCTTGTTCCGCGAACGGGTCAAGAAACAAGAAGCCGCCTAGCGTTGTTGCAAAAGCGTGCTCAGGTTTGGCGGGCTGGTCTGGCCTGATAGGCGCGCCTCATAGATCGGCAGGCTTTCGGTGACGCGCATGATATAGTTGCGTGTTTCCGTGAAAGGCACGGATTCGATCCATTCCACAATATCGACATTCGGGTCACGCGGGTCGCCGAAGCGTTCGATCCATTCATCCGCGCGCGATGGTCCCGCATTATAGGCAGCCGCCAGCAGCACTGGGTTGGAGCCGTAATAGCCCGACAGATAGCCCAGATAGCCCGCGCCGATCCGCGCGTTGAAGTCAGGGTCGCTGCGCAAAGCGCTTTCGGTAAAGGAAAGCCCCATCCGTTCGGCCTGTGCGCGCCCCGTGCGCGGCATCACCTGCATCAGACCAAGCGCGCCCGCGGGCGAGATAACATCGGGGTTGAACTCGGATTCGCGCCTTGTGATGGAAAGGACCAAAGGGGCAGGAGCATCCAGTTGGGTCACAGCCAGATCGGTCACGGGGTAATAGGCGCGCATAATCTCATGGCCGAAACTGGCCGCGCGCTTGGCGATCATCAGGGCAAAATGCGGCTCTCCCAAACCGAAGGCAAGATCGGCCAATTGGCCTGCCTCTTCGCGGCTGAGGCTTTCGGTCAGATGGGTGAGGAACCGCTCGGACAGATCGAATTGCCCCGCCTGATAGAGCAAAAGTGCGGCATGAAGCACGCTAGAATTGGCGAAACTCGATTGCTGCCAAGGGGCATAGGTTTCACGGCCCAAAAACTCGGGATCGGTGGGTAGATTGCCCCTTTCGGCGGCCAATTGACCGTAAAAGCTCGATTGGAACTGCGCCCCGAGTCCATAGGCGCTGGCGGCGGCAGTGCTGTCTCCAAGTGCCTCATATGCGCGCCCCAACCAATAGCCTGCCCGCCCCATGGAGATCGGGCTGATCACGGTATCGCGGAAGCGGTCAAAATGCGTAACGGCTTGGGATGGGTTGTTCGAGTTGAGCGCAGTATAGCCTGCCAGCCATTCCAATTCGGCAAAGTCGCTGGCCTCAAGGGCTGGGTCGATGTGATGGGGGGCCGCAAGGCGGTAGGCTTGGGCGTAATCGCCCTCACGCATCACATCACGCACCAAGGTCGCGCGTCTGTCGGCCCATCTTTCGGGGCGGCCAAGGCCTTGGGCGGTGCTTGATCTTGTGGCCATCAAATCGCGGGCGCCATCCCAAAGCCCTGCGCGCATGCGCCAGACAAAACGCTCATAGGCAAGGCCCGCGTCATTGGCCAAGGAGGGCGGCACCGCCGCAATCAGGCCATCCACGCCATCACGACGCGCACGCAGCGCCATGCGCGCCTCGGCCAAGGCGCGCCATGCCTCAGGCACATAAGGCCACATTGCGCGCGCGCGGGTTTCTTCCCCCTCCCAGAGCAGATTATCCAGACGCGCGATGTGATGATCACCAAGGGCCGCGCCATGAAGGCTGAGAAAGCTTTGCTGTTCCGCGTCGTTCAGGGTCATCGTGGTCCAAGCGCGTGTCACCTCGGCGCTGGCATCGGCATTGCGCCCCGCCGCGCGAAGGGCCGCAATCAGCCTGAGCGATCCTGTTCCCGTTTCGGGTGGCTGTGAGGTGAAATAGGCGATGACATCTTGCGGGTTTGCGCCCTCTGGAATGTTGCGTTCCCCGCGGGCGCGCAGCAGTGGCAATCCCGGCCAATCACTGCGGCGATCCAGAAAGGAGATATAGTCGGAGAAGCTGCCTTCGCGCGCGCGCAGCCTCATCCATGCCACGATATCTTGGGCCACCACATCATCGAGTTGGTTTTCAGCCTGCGCGGCAATCTCGAAGTCCTGCGCACCGATGGCCGTGATCGCGAGGTTCAAGGCCTCTGGGTTGGCCCTTGATTCGAGCGGGAGCAGCAGAAGGCAGAAAATGAAAAAGGCGCGGCGCATGAAAAATTCCTGCTGGCAAAATGTTGATTTCATAAGGATAGGGAGTGTTCACGCATGCGCAACACACGAACTTGGCAATTCTCGTTATCGGCTATAGTGTCCGCGCGATTTCGCCGATACCGGCTCAACGCAATATAAGGAAGCGTGTCATGTTCAAAGGCTCTATGCCCGCACTGATTACGCCGTTTGAAAACGGCTCGGTGGATTTTGATGCGCTCAAGAAACTTGTTGAGTGGCATATTGCCGAAGGCAGCCATGGCCTTGTGCCTGTTGGCACCACAGGTGAAAGCCCGACATTGTCCCATGATGAGCATGAAGCCGTGATTAAGGCTGTGGTCGAGACCGCCGCTGGCCGTGTGCCCGTGATTGCTGGTGCGGGCTCCAATAACACCACCGAGGCGATCCGCTTTGTGCAATTCGCCAAGGATGTTGGTGCCGATGCCGCTTTGGTTGTCACGCCCTATTACAACAAGCCGACACAGCGCGGATTGATCGCGCATTTTGCGGCCCTCAACGAGATCGGCATTCCGATCGTGATCTATAATATCCCGCCCCGCTCGGTGATTGATATGCTGCCTGCGACGATGGGTGAATTGGCCAAACTGCCCAATATCATCGGTGTCAAAGATGCCACGGGTGACCTGAGCCGCGTGCCCAAGCAGCGCATGACTTGCGGCACCGATTTTGTGCAGCTTTCGGGCGAGGATGCGACCGCCGTGGGCTTTAATGCGCAGGGCGGTGTGGGCTGTATCAGCGTTACGGCCAATGCAGCGCCCAAGCTATGCGCACAGATGCAAGAGGCCACGCTTGCGGGGGATTATGCCGCAGCGCTTGAGTTCCAGGACAGGCTGATGCCGTTACATGAAGCGATCTTTGCGGAACCCGGTGTCGCGGGTGCGAAATACGCGCTGCAGGCTTTGGGCAAATGCCGCGACGAGGTGCGCTTGCCGCTGACCGGTTTGACAGATGAAACAAAGGCGCAGATCGATGCTGCTTTGCGTCACGCGGGTCTGTTGAACTAAGCAAGATTGGGCGGCGGGGCTGGTAGCCTGCCGCGCCAGCGCTTATATCGCCTGTCATGGCCAAGAAAGACGAAAATAAGAACTATAAGGTGATCGCCGAGAATCGGCGCGCGCGCTTTGACTATGCCATTGAGGATGATCTTGAAGTGGGCGTCATTCTTGAGGGCTCGGAGGTCAAAAGCCTGCGCCAAGGGCAGTCGAATATCGCCGAAAGCTATGCCGCCGTCGAGAATAGCGAGCTGTGGCTCGTGAACTGCTATATCGCGCCCTACAAGCAGGCCAAAACTTGGGGTCATGAAGAACGCAGGCGTCGCAAGCTGCTGGCCTCCAAGCGGGAGTTGGCGCGTCTTTGGAATGCAACGCAGCGCGAAGGCATGACGCTGGTTCCGATCGTGATGTATTTTAATCATAAAGGCTTTGTGAAGCTGAAGATCGGCATCGCCAAAGGTAAGAAGCTGGCGGACAAGCGCGAAACCTCGGCCAAGCGGGATTGGGGTCGTCAAAAACAGCGGCTTTTGAAACAGGGCTAAGGCTTGCGCCTTGCAGGCTTGGGCCTTAGGGCTAAATCTCGCAAGATCATAAGAAGTCTGAGGAATACGTCATGGCAATGGACGATCCGAAAACCCTCGTCTCAACCGAATGGTTGGAAAAGCATCTCAATGACCCTGATTTGCGGGTGATTGATGCCTCCTTCTATCTGCCTGACATGAAACGCGACGCGAAGGCCGAATATGCCGCAAGTCATATTCCGGGCGCGCGGTTTTTCGATATCGATGAGATTTCCGACACGCTCAGCGCGCTGCCCCATATGATGCCCTCCGTTGAGAAATTCATGAGCCGAATGCGCGCCATGGGTGTGGGCGATGGCCATCAAGTGGTTGTCTATGACGGCATGGGGTTGTTTTCGGCTGCCCGTGTTTGGTGGATGTTCCGGCTGATGGGCAAAACCGATATCGCCGTTCTGGATGGCGGATTTCCCAAATGGCAGGCCGAAAAGCGCCCCGTGGAAGACATGCCGCCCGTCATCCGTGACAGGCATATGATCGTTCAGCGGCAGGCGCATTTGGTCAAGGATGTGACCCAAGTCGCCGCGGCCGTAAAGCTGGGAGATTGGCAGATTGTCGATGCCCGCTCGCCCTCCCGTTTCAGGGGAGAAGAGGTCGAGCCCCGCGCAGGCCTGAGGTCGGGGCATATTCCCGGCTCCAAGAACGTGCATTACCAGACGCTTCTCAATGGCGATGGAACGATGAAAGAGGGCGCTGCGCTGCGCAAGGCATTTGAAGAGGCGGGCGTTGATCTTGAAAAGCGGATCATCACCACCTGCGGGTCGGGTGTGACAGCCGCGATCTTGATGCTGGGGCTTGAGCGGTTGGGGCATAAGGATGCCTCGCTCTATGATGGGTCATGGTCGGAATGGGGTCTGTTTGACCATCTCAAGGTCGAAACGGGATGAGCATGATCCCTGCGGGCAGCGAGGTAGATTACGTCGTCACCTATCTGGAGATGTGCGAAAACCCCAATCTCTCCGCGCCTGCCTTGCCGCCAGAAGTAAGGCTGGAGCATGCGCTCAATCCGCCTGTCTGGATGTTCTTCACGCTCTATGATGCCGTTGGCCGCGATTATGAGTGGCGCGACAAGCATGGCGAAGACCCCGCCGAGGTCGCAAGTTTTGTTCAAGATCCCAAGGTCGAGATGTGGGTGGCCTATGCCCATGGTTGGCCACAGGGGTTTTTCATGCTCGATTTTCGTGAGCAAGGCACATGCGATCTGGCCTATTTCGGCATGGTGCCCGAAGCTGTCGGCAAAGGCATTGGCGGGCGCCTTCTGGATACCGCCTTGGCCAAGGGGTGGAATGGCGCGGGCGTCGAAAGGATGACCGTGAACACATGCACATTGGACCATCCCCGCGCTTTGGCGCTTTATCAACGCGCAGGATTTGTTCCGATGCGAAGCGAAGACCTCTCCCGTATTCTGACCCGCGACCGTGATCCGGCGCGCTTGCCCGACTGAGGCCCCATGTTCGACACGCTCAAAGCCCCCGCACCCGATAAAATCATCCAGTTGATGGCGCTCTATGCCGCCGATACCCGTGAAGGTAAGGTCGATCTCGGGGTTGGCGTGTACCGCACGGCGGATGGGCGCACGCCCGTGATGGCCGCGGTGAAGGAGGCCGAGGCGCGTATCTTGGCTGAACAGCAGACAAAATCCTATGTGGCCTTATCGGGCGACCCTGCCTTTCACGATGCTATGCGCCAATTGATTTTGGCCCAGACCGTCAGCGCAGACCGTGTCGCGGCTTTGGCCACGCCTGGTGGCACCGGAGCCATTCGTCAGGTGCTGGAATTGACCAAGGGTATCAACCCCGATGCAACCATCTGGTTGTCGAACCCGACTTGGCCGAACCACCCTTCGATCGTGGATTATCTTGGTCTGAAACGCAGCGAATACCGCTATTACGACCCGCAAACAGGCGGTCTTGATCGCGATGGAATGATGGCCGATCTGGCAAAGGCGAAACAGGGCGATCTGGTTTTGCTCCATGCCTGTTGCCACAATCCAACGGGGGCTGATTTGACCCGTGAGGATTGGATGGCTTTGGCCGAGATGTTCCAGAAATCAGGCGCAATTCCGTTTGTCGATATGGCCTATCTCGGATTTGCCAATGGTCTTGAGCAGGATGCCGAAGGCACGCGCATTCTGGCCGAGGCCCTGCCCGAGATGTTGATCGCGGCCTCTTGTTCCAAGAATTTCGGTCTCTACCGAGATCGCGCGGGCGTGGTTCTGGCCGTCACGTCAAACCCTCAGGCCAAAGCGGCGGCACAAGGGTCCTTGTCCTACCTGAACCGCCAGAATTTCGCCTTTCCACCGGACCATGCGGCGCGGGTGGTCGAGACGATTTTGAATGACCCAAACCTCTATGAGATGTGGCGCGATGAGCTGCGCCAGATGCGTGACGGTATGAATGCGGGGCGACAGGGGTTTGCCGATGCCCTGCGTATTGAGGCGGGCTCGGACCGGTTCAGTTTTATCGCGGCACAACGCGGGATGTTTTCGCTCACGGGTGCCAGCCCCGAGCAGGTCGAACATCTGCGCGAAGCCCATGGCATATACCTTGTCGGGGATGGCCGGATGAATGTTGCGGGCCTCACACCTGACAGCATTCCCGTTGTCGCAAAGGCATTGGCGCAAACATTGCGTTAACCCTGCCCTGATGCTTGCAGTTCATCCAAAAGGGGCGTAGATCGCCCCCTGCCCACGATGGGCCAAGTCTCCGACCACCTTGATAAAACGGATCATATCATGACCATGCGTTACCTTCCGGGCATTTTTGCCATGGCGGCGATTGTCGTCGCTTCCAATATTCTTGTGCAGTTCCTTTTTGGCCAATGGCTGACTTGGGGCGCATTTACCTATCCGCTCGCCTTTCTTGTCACTGACGTGATGAACCGCGTCTACGGTGTTTCAGCCGCGCGCAAAGTTGTGTTTGCGGGTTTCCTTGTGGGCGTTGCCTGCTCTCTGATCGGCACTCAGATCATGGGTGAATTTGGCCCATTGGTGACCCTGCGCATCGCGCTTGGCTCTGGCCTCGCGTTCCTGACGGCCCAATTGCTTGATGTTGCGATCTTCGATCGCCTTCGCAATGGAAGCTGGTGGAAAGCCCCCGTGGTTTCAACAATTGTCGGCTCCTCTGTTGATACGGCGCTGTTCTTTACAATCGCCTTTGCGGGCGTGCTGACCTTCGTTGAGCCTGCCAATGACGTGTCTTGGGCGGGAGAGGTTCTGCCGCTTTTGGGCTTTGGTCCCGAGGCCCCGCTTTGGGTGTCTTTGGCGGTTGCTGACTGGATGGTGAAACTCTCGCTTGCTTTGATTGCTTTGGCGCCGTTTCGCGTGATCACCCGAAAACTTTTGGCACAGGTTGCGTAAAAACTTTTGACAAACACAAAATATGTGGCACCCTCCTATTAACAGCAATGTAGTGAAAGGAGGTGATCCAGTGTCTAGAGAGGTATTGGAGAGAGGAATCGGAACAGCTAGGGAGGTGTGCCTTTAAGCAGTCTTGAAGGCGACTTACCGAACTGGCTGGGCAAGGTCCTAACCGAACCCGCCTCCTATTTTCTCGAAGGGCCGCAGCTCAGCTGCGGCCCTTTTTGTTACTCTGAAATCTAGATGAAACCGACAAGGCGCGGGCATC
>ENA-OUOG01002626-OUOG01002626.1-marine-metagenome-genome-assembly--contig:-NODE-2626-length-18292-cov-6.357233_pt1 | contig 18292 bp, 18 predicted proteins | sample MGYA00248635_ERZ508505 | MGnify/ENA primary metagenome ERZ508505 (study PRJEB26176, sample SAMN06267871) | marine metagenome | isolation source: Saanich Inlet, British Columbia, Canada | place: Pacific...
CACCTTCAACTGGCAGGTCAATCGCGAACGGGTCTCATCGGGCGAATAAGCAAATTCCAGCATATCCTGCTCCATGGAATCGGTTGCGGGCAATTTGCTGACCCAATCGGGATGCACATAGACATGGCAGGTCGAACAGGCACAGGCCCCACCGCAATCGGCTTCAATTCCGGGAATATTGTTGTCACGCGCGCCTTCCATAACAGTCAGGCCATTGGGCACATCCACAACATGTTCTGTGCCATTATGCTCGATATAAGTGATCTTCGCCATGTTTTACCCTTAATGCTTCCAGCTTTTCTCCCATCCTAGGTAGCCTTACCGAGCCCCGCTTTCCAGCCCCAATGCACCCCTTGCGCCCCCCCTTGCGCCCCGCGCAAATTGTTCTACATTTGTTCTCATGGAGCCAGCAACCCGCCCGCCACATTGGCCGCGCCCGCCTGTGGCGCTGCCCAATCACATGCTGCATCTGCCCCCCGAAGGCGCTCGCGCAACGGTGGCGGGGCTGGTGATGGTGCGCCAACGCCCCGGAACAGCCAAGGGCGTGATTTTCGTGACGCTGGAGGATGAATTCGGCGTCTGCAATGTGATCATCTGGCAAAAAATCTACGAAAAGTTTCGACGTGCCGTGATCGCGGGGCGGCTTTTGCGGATCACGGGGCGCGTGCAACGCCAGTCAGGCATAACCCATGTGATTGCCGAACATGTCGAAGATATTTCACACCTGCTGGATGAGCTGGTGATGCAGCGCCAAGACACCGAAGGGGCCGATCCCGCTGAAACACTTTCGAAATGACGCATTTATCTGTATTGTGACGCTCAAGCGGGAATGAACCCGCGCAAAAAACGAGCAAAGACACCGAGCAGTGACTCAACGCTTGATCACATTTTTGGGCTGTCTCAGCCTTGCCGCCTGCGCGTCAACGCCTTTCGAGGTGCCTGACCTGCGCAGCATGATCGCGCCCAATACGGTCGAGGTCACGCGCGGCATGGGCCCACCCGATGCCCGCGCCAACGCCTGCTATGGCCGCGAGACAACACCCGCGGTGCTGGAAACCGTGACCGAACAAGTGATGATCCAGCCTCCGCAAATCGACAGCTCGGGTCAGGTGTTGGAGCCCGCAATCTTCGTGACCGAGACGCAGCAACGCATCATCTCGGAACGGCGTGAACTCTGGTTCGAAACGCCCTGCCAAGCCGATACCGACCCCGAATATATCGCCTCGCTGCAACGCGCTTTGGCAGCCCGCGGCCACTACAACGGCCCCGTCAACGGCGAGATGACACAAAGCACACGCCGCGCAATCCGCCGTTTTCAGGAACCACAGGGATTGGATAGCGCCGTCTTGTCACTGGCCGCCGCACGTCAATTGGGGATTTCCGTTTGGGACCCCGAATTGGCTTACGGCACAGAGGCCACCAATTAACGCAATTGCCTCAAGACCTGCGCCAGCCCCGATTTCCAATCGGGTCGCGCCATCCCGAAATTCTCCTCAAAACTTGTGCAATCAAGCCGCGAATTAAGCGGGCGCAGGGCGGCTGTCGGATAGGCGCTGGACGGGATATCCTCGACCAGACAGGCCAACCCCGCCTGTTCAAAAATCTCACGCGCGAAATCGGACCATGATGTCTCGGGCGCACCCGAAAAGTGGTAAACTCCAGCCTTGGAGGGGTCTGCTACCAAGACCTCAGCCATGCGCAAACAAGCCTTTGCAATATCTGCGGCAGGCGTCGGCCCCCCGATCTGATCGGCGACAATGGACAGGCTGTCGCGCTCCGCGCCAAGGCGAAGCATTGTCTTCACAAAATTCGCACCATGGGCCGAAAACACCCAAGAGGTTCGCAAAATACCATAGGTTCCCTTAGACGCTTGCACGCCTTGCTCACCCGCCAATTTCGTCCACCCGTAGGCGTTTTGTGGTGCCGTTGGCGATGCGGGCGCAAAGCCTTCGCCGCCCCTCCCGTCAAACACGTAATCCGAGGATATATGGATCAAGGGGATGCCCAGATCCGCACAGGCCTCGGCCATGATGGCGGGGGCTGCGCCATTGATACGCGCGGCCAAAGGCTCCTCGTCTTCGGCGCGGTCCACGGCCGTATAGGCGGCCGCATTGATCACGGCGTCGGGCGCATGGGTGGCAATGGCCTCGGCCGCCAATTCAGGCACCGATAGATCAACCTCTGCCCGCCCCAAAAACACGGCATTCGGCACCAAGGCCTGCAATTCGCATGCGACCTGCCCCGATCGCCCAAAAACCAAGACCCTCATCCGCGCCCCAGCCTTTCGCCGACACCCGCACGGGTCTGCAAGGCACGCCACCACGGCTCATTTGCCAGATACCATTCCACCGTGCGGCGCAGCCCTTCATCCAAGTGAACACGCGGCTGCCACCCCAGTTCATCCTTGATGCGGCTGGCATCAATCGCATAGCGCAGGTCATGTCCGGGACGATCACTGACAAATGAGATCAAACGATCATGCGGGGCGGCGTCGGGCTTGAGGTCATCCAGAATGGTGCAAATCTTGCGCACCAAATCGATATTGCGCGCCTCGTTCTCGCCGCCGATATTATAGCTTTGCCCGATTGCGCCCTTTTCCAGAACCAGCAAAAGCGCCTCGGCATGATCTTCTACAAAAAGCCAGTCGCGAATGTTCTCACCCGCCCCGTAAACGGGGATCGGCTGGCCTGCCAAAGCGTTCAAGATCACAACGGGGATAAGCTTCTCGGGGAAATGGAACGGACCGTAATTATTTGAACAATTGCTCAAGACAACGGGCAGGCCATATGTCTCGCCCCACGCGCGCACCAGATGATCGGAGGCCGCTTTTGACGCCGAATAGGGGCTGTTGGGCGCATAGGGGGTGGTCTCGGTGAAGGCGGGATCATCAGCATTCAAGCTGCCGAAGACCTCATCGGTCGAGATATGGTGAAAGCGGAAGGCATCAAATCTGCCGCGCCCTTCCCAATAGCTCCTCGCGGCCTCAAGCAAGGTGAAGCTGCCCGTGACATTGGTTTGGATAAAATCCGCGGGACCATCAATGGAGCGGTCGACATGCGATTCAGCGGCCAAATGCATCACCGCATCGGGCTGATGCTGCGCAAAAATACGCGCCAATGCGGCGGCATCACAAATATCGGCTTGCTCAAAGCTATAAAGCGGGTTTGCCGCAATGCTTGCCACATTCTCAAGGCAGGCGGCATAGCTGAGCACATCAAGGTTCACCACCTCATGGCCACGCGCAACCGCCAAACGCAGCACGGCCGAACCGATAAAGCCCGCCCCCCCTGTTACAAGTATCTTCATCGCGGTGCCTCATAGGTGAAGGGGCTATCGATCTCGCTCAGGCAGGGTGCAAGGCGGTCCTTATTGGACAACAGTGGCGCTTGATCACCCAAACCCCATTCGACGCCCAGATCAGGGTCAGCCCAAAGAATACCCGCGTCATGGTCGGGCGCATAAAAATCGGTGCATTTATACAAGATTTCAGTCTCGGGTTCGCGGGTGATAAAACCATGTGCAAACCCTACGGGCACCAGCAACTGCCGACCGTTTTCAGCAGAAAGCTCGACCCCGAACCATGCCCCGAAACTGGGAGAGCCTTTGCGAATATCAACCGCGACATCGAACAGGCGCCCCCGCCCGCAACGCACCAATTTGGTCTGTGCTTTGGGCGGGTGCTGGAAATGCAGGCCACGGATGGTCCCGACCTCATGGCTCAGGGAATGGTTGTCTTGGACAAAGCGCAGATCAAGCCCCGCCTGGGCCATCACATCGGCATTCCAGCTTTCCGAGAAATACCCCCGTTCATCGCCGAACCGCTTGGGTGTGAGAACCACCAAATCAGGAATTGGTGTTTTTTCTATCTGCAACTCTTGGCCCCTATCGCAATTTGGGCCAAGCAATATCACCCCCGATGGCAGCTGTCACCGCGTGGAAGCGCGTGTTGCGCATTCTGGTTGGAACACCGTGGCGCAGGCGCGGCCAGCGGCCTTTGAGGAATAGAGTGCAACATCGGCATCATTGAGCAATTGCGCGGCCTTTGGCTGGGAATACATCGACGACAGTGTGATCCCGATGCTGGCCGAGATTTCGCAGAGATGCCCTTCAAATTTTATGGGCGCTTCCAGCGCTGCAATCAGCCTTTCAGCAATTGACCTGACATAGTCCACATCATCACAATCACGCAGCAAAATCACGAATTCATCACCACCAAAGCGGGCGGCCATATCGCCTGCGCGCAAATCGCTGCGCATGACATGAGCCACATGCAACAACACATGATCGCCCGCGGCATGGCCGTATGTATCATTGACCTGTTTGAAATAATCCAGATCGAGATGCATCAGCGCAAACTGCGCATCCTTACGGGACAAAAGGCGGGACAAAACCGCCTCCAAGGCGCGTCGATTGGACAATCCCGTCAGCGTGTCGGTCAGGGCCTGTTCTTCGGCCAAGGCGCGGGCCTGCATCAAACGGGTGGTCAGCTTGCGAGACTCGCCCGAAACCACCTGATTGGCCTCATGAAGATAGAGCAATTCCACCGTTTGGTCGCAGGGCGCAAAATCGTTCAAATTCAACCCGAACTCCTCAATCCCTTGCACGAAGGACAGGCCGAGCGAGAGGTTTAATATACCCCCTGATTGGTCAGACAGTCTTGCGATGGTGCCCCGCAAGGGTAGCTCTGGGGCCTGTGCGAGGGCCAATTGCAAGGGTTGGCCTGCAAGCGATAGCCATGATTGCGAGGCCTCAAACGCGAAGGGTTTGCGCAGCTCGAATAACTCGGCCAGAGTTTGGCCAACAACGCCTTGATGCGACGTCATTTTCTGAAAGGTCGGGCCTGCATGTGTGACCAGATCTTGCGCGTTGAAACACAGATGCATCGGCATCAACAGATCAAGCGCATCATGGATCGGGACCGCCCTTAAATCGGGGGATTGCATCATCATATCAGACCGCTTTGCGCCAAGTTGAACTGCCGCCCTGCTGAAAACTGGGCGTCCAGCAAATCAATGCGCAGGTATTCGGCCCCCTTTTCTGCCCCATCAAGAGACAAGAAAACCAAGGCCCCGTAGTCATCGGCCATCGCCCGCAAACTGCCCAATAGCAAGGCCGCAATCCCCGGCAATTCCCATTCTGCGCGCAATCTAAATGACCCGAGCCCTTCGGCCTGTTGCAGGTTCAAACGCGGCATTTCGATATCGGGCATCGCCAATCTGCCGCGATCGGCCAATTCATCCAGCGAATACAAAAAATCCAAGAAAGTCGCGCCGCCAAAGCGCAACAAACGCCGCAGCGGCTCTAGATTGTTATAGGTGACGAGATAGGTGCCAATATCCTCGAGCAGACTGTCGGGGTCACGGTGCAGCACCGCGCAAGCCGCATCAAAGGTGTCACGGGTCAGGCCGTGGTCATAGCTCAGCATTGTCTCGAACTCATCAAATGGCAGATTTGCCTGAGACCGCACCTCGGCCCAGATTTTTGCGCCATGCATGTCCACAAGAAACCCCTGAAGGGCACGGTTTATGAGCCCATGCATGTCATATCCTCGTCATTTGCGCCGTCGCTGCGGGCAGAAAAGCGACAAAGATTTAAGAAATCGTTTCAAAAGGCGAGGTGGCTGCAAAAACCCTGTCGCGAAGGGGGCTCAGGTTTGACGCGCAAGCCACGCGGGCAAATGCCCGATATCGGGAAGGACGGCATCGGCGAAAGGGGCCAATTCCTGCGCCTGCGCCACACCTGTTAACACACCGACGGTCTGCATGCCCGCCGCGCGGCCCGCGACCAGATCATGCAGGCTGTCCCCAACCATCACGACCTGTGAGGGCGCACAGCCCGTGGCGCGGGCAAAGGCTGCGCAGATATCTGGCGCAGGCTTGGCCCCAAAGCCGCTATCACAGCCCAAAACCAGGTCAAAATCGTCAATAATTCCAGCGTGTTGCAGATGAGCTTGCGCCTCACCCTCAGTGGCATTCGTGGCCACGCCAAGCTTGAGCCCCAGATCACGCAATTGCCCCAAGAAAGGGGGCAGAGGCACGACAGGCGCCATCACGGCCTTAACGGCTTGCCCTTCAAGATGGGCGACCAGATCGGGCAGTTTGGCGTTTGGCAATGCGCTCATGAGGGCAGCGGCGGTTTGCTCCAAGGTGCCTGCAATCGCGACACTCTCAGGGGCAAATCGCGCCGACTTCAGATCAAATGAGATGGCATCCGCCAAAGGCTGCATCAGCTGCATCTGACCATCCGCCAAATCATGCAAAACGACCGCCGCCCATTCCCCCCAAGAGTGCTGGAAATCGAACAAGGTGCCGTCCTTGTCGAACAATATGGCCTGCACCGACGTCATCTACTGCTCCGTAATGTCTGGATGTGGTGCATGCAAACGCGCGCCTTATGTCCAATGGGGCAATTGCCCACCCGGCAGAGCGGCGCGCGCGATCGCAAAATCCGTAGGCGGAACATCGATGCTTTGCGCACAGCGCAAGACCCATTCATCATTCATCAAGATGAAATCCAGCACATTGCCCAAGAACTCGCCGTCTCGCCTGATCGCGGCTTGCCGCAAATCTTCCGAATTTGCACCCGTCGATCCGAGGAACACACCCAATAGTTCATCATCCTCACCCAACCACGCCAATGCCTTGATCGCGAATATTTCAGCAAAATCCTGCTGCATCCCTATAACTACCCTTTTCATTAAATGGTTTGTTAACCTTTAGCGCCCAAAGTTGCTCCAAGTCCTGAACGGACGTGATTGGGAGTATGAGCATGACCAGGCGCATCCTAGTGGTCGATGATGTAGCGGCCAACCGCATCGTTATGAAGGTAAAATTGCGCCAAGCCTATTATGATGTTCTCCAATCCAGCGACGGAGCCGAGGCGCTGACCATCGCGCAGCAACTCAAGCCCGACCTGATCATCCTTGATATGTTGATGCTTGATGGCAACGGCAGGCCTTTGTGCGAAAGCCTGAAAACCGATGTGAGAACCTGTGATATTCCGATCATCATCGTGACCTCTCTCAATGACAATTCCAGCAAACTTCGCGGGTTGCAGATGGGGGCTGATGATTTTCTGAGCAAGCCCGTCGATGAGGTGACCCTTTTGGCGCGTGTCCGCTCGCTCATGCGCGCGGGCGAGGCGCGGCGATTGTTGAACGCGCGCGAAGATGCCTGCGCGGGGCACGGCCTTCATGAGCCTTCGGCCAATTTTCAAGGGCCAGGACATGTGGGTTTGATCACGGCCTCGGCCTCAACGCCCGAAGCATGGGTTTCGGCGATGCGGCGGCATCTCACTGATCGGGTATCGGTTTTGACGACGGATGAGGCGATTGAGGCTGCCACATTGCGCGATCAGAACATCCCCGATATTTTCATCATTCCCGTGGACCTGCTCGAACCCAATGACGGGTTGCGCCTTCTGGCTGATCTTCGCTCCCGCGGGGATGGCCACTCGGCCGGGGCGATTGTTCTACTCCCGCAAGGCGATTTCGAGAGGGCCGCTATCGCTTTGGATTTGGGGGCGAGTGATATTTTGTATCACCCTGTGGATCGCGACGAATTGAGCCTGCGCATCCAGAACCAGTTGAAACGCAAACGCCAGACCGACCGACTGGAGGCGAATGTGCAAGCGGGTCTGGAAATGGCCGTCACCGACAGCCTGACAGGGCTGCACAACCGCCGCTATGCGATGCACCAGCTCGAAAAGCTGGGCAAAAGCGGGTTGGGCCTTACCGTTTTGATGCTGGATCTGGATTATTTCAAACAGGTCAATGACCGTTTCGGCCATGCCGCAGGTGACAAGGTCTTGGCCGAGGTCGGGCAGCGCTTGAGGGCCTATACCAAAACTTCGGACCTTTTGGCGCGCATCGGCGGCGAGGAATTCTTGCTGGCCTTCAGTGGTGCAAATCGTGACCACGCCTTCAAGATTGGCGAGACATTGCGCCATGCCATCGGGGCCTATCCGATCCAGATCGCCTCGGGCGGGCCACGCATCACGGTCACGATGAGCGTCGGAATTGCCCTGACCCAAGGACAGGTCAGCAGTGCCGATGACCTGTTGGAACAAGCCGATCGCGCGCTTTACCGCGCCAAGGCCGAGGGGCGCAACGCCGTCACCATGTTCGCCGCGTGACGCCCCAGATCGAACCCAAGCTCTAGCCTGCCTCGGCGCGCAACTCATCGCGCAGGAAGCGGCGCAAAATCTTGCCTGAGGCTGATTTCGGCACCTGATCCACAAAGCGGATTTCGGCAGGGATTTTATATTTGGCCAAGCAGCCCTCAAGATAGGCCGTGACCATTGCGCCATCCACCGATGCGCCTTCGCGCTTTACCACAAAGGCAATCGGCAATTCCCCCGCCTCTTCATCCTCTTTGCCGACAACAGCCGCATCGATGATATCTTCATGGGTGATCAGCACCTCTTCGATCTCGGCGGGTGCAACTTGGAAACCTTTGAATTTGATCAATTCCTTCAGGCGGTCACGGATGAACATAAAGCCGTCTTCATCGATCACAGCGAGATCACCCGTGCGCAGCCACCCATCCTCGGTCTTGGTCTCGGCCGTGGCAGTCGGGTTGTTGAGATAGCCTTTCATCACCTGCGGGCCACGCACCCACAGCTCGCCCTCTTCGCCTGCACCAAGATCCTTGCCCGTCTCGGGGTCCACGATTCTGCATTCGGTCGATGGCACCGCCTGCCCGCTTGAGCCATGGCGGATATCAGGCGCATTGGTCATATGGCTGATCGGGCTCAACTCCGTCATCCCATAGCCCTGCACAGAGCGCGCGCCAAAACGCGTGCCGACGGCGGCCTCGGTTTCTGGCCCGAGCGGTGCCGCACCCGAAAACAATTCCTCCACCGAAGAGAGGTCGAATTGCTCGACAAGGGGATGTTTGGCCAAAGCCAAGGCCACAGGCGGCACAATATAGAGCCGCGTGGCCTGATGGGCGTCGACCAGTTTCAAAAACATCTCGAGGTCAAAACGCGGCATGGTCACGATCCGCGCGCCCTCGGATAAAAACAGGTTCATCATCACCGTCATGCCATATATATGGAAAAACGGCAGAAACGCGATGGCGGTATCATGGGGTTTGATCCGAGAGATCACGGCCGATTGATCGACATTGGCCACCAGATTGCGATGGGTCAGCATCACGCCTTTGGGCCGCCCCGTGGTGCCTGATGAATAGGGCAGGACAACAATATTCTCGGTCGCTACAATCGGTGCCTGATCAGGCAAAGGCGCGCCCATCAGATCGCTCAGGTCCCGCGCGCCCTCCGCGCCCCCGATCACGATCAACTCCGAGACCTCGGTCCCCGTCATCGCATCACGCGCGACATCGACAAATGCGGGGATGGTCACCATCAAAACGGCCCCCGAATCCTGCAACTGATGGCGGATTTCGGGCGCGGTATAGGTCGGGTTGATCGTGGTCACTGTTCCGCCCGCGAAAGCCACGCCATGAAACACGGACACATATTCGGGCATATTGGGCGCCAGAATGGCGATAACCTTGCCCGGCGCCAGCCCTTCAGCGGTCAAGCCGCCCGCAAGGCATTGAATTTGTTCTTTAAGTTCACGCGCTGTGACCATGCGGCCCGTTGGCCCCTCGATCAAGGCCACCTCATCACCACGCGCATCCAACCCTTCGAACAAGCGCTCGGTGATCGAAATATCGCGCAATGCCACATCGCCATGCAGGCTTTGAAAAGCAGTCATATGTCCTCCCTTGCGTCAGTATTTTTCCGACGTCAGAGCAAGAACCTAGCATGATTTTTAGATTTGCATATCCAAATGTAAGACAATTGAGATTACGCCTTACTTCAAGAAGTCCGCTTTGCGTTTTTCAAAGAAGGCGGCGATCCCCTCCTCGGCCTCAGCGCTTTCCCAACGCGTGACCAAGGCCGAAATGCTGTCGTCGATTGCGCTTTGATCCAAAGCGGCTCCGAGACGGGCGACCAGCGCTTTGGCCTCGGCCACAGCGCCGGGGGCTGCGGCGAGATAAGGCGCGATCTCGCGCTCAATGGCGGCGTCCAAGTCATCGGGCGCGACAACAGCGGCAAGCAGATCAAGCGCTTGGGCGTGGTCGGCATCAAACACACGGCCCGAGAAGAACACACGCCGCGCTTTGGCAGCCCCCATCCGCGCCACAACATACGGCCCGATGGTCGCAGGGATCAGGCCAAGGCGCACCTCTGTCAGACCAAAACGCGCGCCCTGCACAGCAATGGCCAGATCGCAGACCGAGACCATGCCGACACCGCCCCCCAAAGCTTGGCCCTGAATGCGCCCGATCAAAGGCTTTGGCATGCGATCAAGCGCGCCGAGCATATCGGCGAGTTTGCGCGCCTCACGCGCCCGTGTCGCGCCATCTGCGGCCATCTGCGCGCGCATCCAGCTCAAATCTCCGCCCGCACAAAAGCTCTCGCCCTGCCCCGTCAGCACAACAACCCTGACCGAAGGATCGGCCCCCAGTGTTTTGGCCGCTTCGGTCAGTTCAAGGATCATCTCTTCATTGAGGGCATTATGCTTGTCAGGCCGCGCCAATGTCAGGGTTGCGACCCCGCGCGCGTCTTTCTCGATCTGGATTGTTTTCATTGATCGCTCTCCTGTGTCGGGCCACGCATCGCATGTGCCATCTGGGCTGCTCGGGCCAGCACATCCATATCCAAACCCGTCTCATAACCCAATTCTGCCAGACGTGCCGCCACGGCTTCGGTTGCAACATTGCCCTGCGCGCCCGGCGCATAGGGGCAGCCACCGAGCCCCCCGACCGAGGCATCGAACACCTTCAACCCACGGGCCAATGAAACCTCGATATTTTCAAGTGCAAAACCGCCTGTGTCATGGAAATGGCCTGCAAGCTGTGCGGCTGGCAATTCCTCCAAAACGGATGCCAGCATTGCATCAACACGCTCGGGCCGCCCCTGTCCGATCGTATCCCCAAGCGAGACCTCATAGGCCCCGAGCGCGCGCAAAGCCGCAACAACGCGCGCGGTTTGCTGGGGTGCGATCTGTCCGTCAAAAGGACAATCGGTGACGCAAGACACATAGGCCCGCATTGCAATGCCTTGGGTTTTCGCGGCCTCGGCCACAGGGGCGAAGCGCTCAAGGCTCTCGGCAATGCTCGCGTTCAGATTGGCCTTGGAGAAGCCTTCCGAGGCACTGGCAAAAATCGCGATCTCATCGGCTCGGGCGGCACGCGCTGCATCAAACCCCTTCATATTGGGCGTCAGAGCGGCATAGGAAATCGCCTCCCCTCGCGTGATCCCCGCCAGAACCTGCGCGCCATCTGCCATTTGCGGCACCCATTTCGGGCTTACGAAACTGGCCACCTCGATCCGCTCAAACCCCGCTGTTGACAACAAATCGATCAGCGCGATCTTTTCAGCAGTGGGAATGGCACGGGCCTCGTTTTGCAGACCGTCCCTTGGCCCGACCTCGAATATCTCGACATGGTTTTCCATCTTGGCATCACCCTTTTGCATGGCGTTATGGCTCCAATGGCCAAGGGGCGTAGTAATCGCGGCTATAGAGGCGCGCACTGCCGTCTATGGGGCGGCTCGCCATAAAGGCAGGCCGCGCCGTGATCCGCTCATACCATGCCTCTAGGGCTGGAAAGGGATCAAGCTTAACGAAATGGCGCCCCATATAGATTGCCTGCCCGACCCCGATGTCAGCGGCGGAAAACCCGCCATCCAAAAGGTAGTCGCGGCCCTGCAACCTGTCGTTCACCACCGAGAAACATTTCGCCAGACGTTTGGCCTCCAAATCCATGATCATGGGCGAGCGCATATGGTCCTCATATAGCACGATATGTTGTTGGGTGAGGGTGGCGGTATGCTGGCTGATCGTCTCGGCAAAATGGAGCCAGATCAACCATTGCGCCCGCTCGGCATCCCCGGCATTTCGGCCCATCCCGCCCTGAGGGAAACGATCACATAGGTATTCGGCAATCGCGCCTGTCTCCCATAAAACCTCACCATCGATTTCCAGGGCAGGCACGCGTCCTGCAGGGTTGAGCGCGCGAAATTCGGGGCTGCGCAGCGTCTTGTCAAAGGGCCAATCCACCAGTTCAAAGGGGACGCCCAATTCATGCAACAACCAAAGCGAGCGCATGGAGCGGGTTTGCGGACAATGGTGCAAGCGGATCATGTCATTCCTCCTCCAAGAGGATAAGCGGAGCACCTGCTTCAACCTGATCCCCCGTTTGCACAAGCAGATCAGCCACAACCCCGTCGCGCCCTGCCACAAGGCTGTGCTCCATCTTCATCGCTTCAAGGATGGCCAGCCTATCGCCTTGCGACACGCGTGCATCTTTTTCCACGAAAACCGCCTTCACCAATCCCGGCATAGGGGCCAAAATCCGCCCCCCGCCTGCCTCGGCCTCGGAGGCGACATCCAAGGGATCAATCGGCTCAAAATGATACCCGTCGCCCCAGAATACGGAAATGCCTGCATCATGGCTGACCAATCGAGCCGTTGTCTTGGCACCATCCACACACCATGCACCCTGTCGTGTGATCTCGTGGCAGACCTCTCCCAGATCGACCCGAAACCGCATAGGGCCCAAGGTTTCAACCACGGCTTCAATTGTGCGATCTTCATGGGTGAACGACACGCTTTGGCGCAAGGGCGCCCAAAGGTGGAATCCACGCAGTGCATCCCCCCCCGCATCCAACCCCATCGCGCCGATGGCGGCCAGCGCCAAGGTTTTGCTGCAGGGCTCGGACTGGGCCGTTAAGACCTCCCCCTCACGCTCGATCAAATCGGTATCGACCAGCCCTTGCGCAAATCCGTCATGCGCCGCAAGCCGCCGCAAAAAGCTCAAATTGGTGACCGAGCCCGCAACCTGCGTCTGCGTCAATGCCTGCTGCAATCGTGCCAAAGCCTGCGCACGGGTTGGACCCGATGTGATGATCTTGGCAATCATCGGATCATACCAAGGGCTGATTTCATCCCCCTGCCGCACGCCCGTGTCATTGCGGGCCTGTTCCGAGAAATGCAAATGCGCCAAGCGGCCCGTTGCGGGCAAAAACCCGCGCGAGACATCCTCGGCGTAAAGACGCGCCTCAAAGGCATGCCCGCGCAAACCCAGTTCCTCTTGCCTCATAGGCAGGGCATCCCCTGCGGCGACCCGCAATTGCCATTCGACAAGGTCCACGCCCGTGACGGCCTCGGTCACGGGATGCTCAACCTGCAAACGCGTGTTCATCTCCATGAACCAGAACCCATCTGCCCGCAGGCCATCCGATCCATCCACGATAAACTCGACCGTTCCCGCCCCGCAGTAACCTATCGCCTCAGCCGCCCACACGGCGGCCTGCCCCATCGCATGGCGAATTTCTTCGGTCATTCCCGGCGCAGGCGCCTCCTCGATCACCTTTTGATGGCGCCGCTGAAGCGAGCAATCTCGCTCGAACAAATGCACGGCAGATTTGCCATCTCCAAAGACCTGAACTTCTATGTGGCGCGGTTTGGAAATCAGTTTTTCTATAAGAACATCATCATTCCCGAAAGCCGTGGCCGCTTCGCCCCGCGCAGCCTCCAAGGCCTCATGAAACCCCTCGGCGGCAAGAACCTTTCGCATCCCCTTCCCGCCACCACCTGCAACCGCCTTGATCAACACGGGATAGCCGATTTTTGCGGCCTCTTTTGCCAGATGCGCGGCTGCCTGATTATCCCCCTGATAGCCTGGCACAACAGGCACACCTGCCGCCTCCATCAAAGCCTTGGCCGCATCTTTCAGCCCCATCGCGCGAATGGCTTTGGCGGAAGGCCCGATAAAGACCAGCCCTGCCGCCTCGACTGCTTCGACGAAATCAGGGTTCTCCGACAAAAACCCATAACCGGGATGAATGGCCTGCGCGCCCGTTTCGATCGCGGCCGCAATAATCCGATCTCCCAGCAAATAACTCTGCGCGGGTCGCGCACCCCCGATATGCACAGCCTCATCGGCCATCTCGACATGGCGCGCCTGCGCATCTGCATCCGAGTAAACCGCAACCGTTCCCACGCCCATGGCGCGCGCGGTATCGATAATACGGCAGGCAATCTCGCCACGATTGGCAATCAGAATTTTGCGAAACATCATTGCTCTTGCGCCCTTTTGTCTTTCATCTTTCCAGAAATACGAAAATCCGACATCACATTCTGAACACCCCAAATCGGGTGTCTTGGATCGGCGCACAAAGCGATGCCGACAGCGATTGGAACAAAACCTCCCGCGTCTTGCGCGGATCGACCACACCGTCATCCCAGAGCCGCGCGGAGGCATAGAGCGGGTGGCTCTGCCTCTCGAACATCTCGATCGTCGGGCGTTTGAACTCGGCCTCTTGCTCTGCGGACCACTCCTGCTCGGCGCGCTCCATTGCATCGCGCTTGACGGTGGCCAAAACACCTGCGGCCTGCGCTCCCCCCATCACCGAGATACGGCTATTGGGCCATGTCCAAAGGAAACGCGGGCTATAGGCACGCCCTGCCATTCCATAATTGCCCGCCCCAAAGGAGCCACCGACCAGCATTGTAATCTTTGGCACTTCAGTCGCGGCCACAGCCGTTACCATCTTGGCCCCATGACGCGCGATGCCCTCATTTTCATAGCGCCGACCGACCATGAAGCCCGTGATATTTTGCAAGAACACCAAGGGAATTTTGCGCTGACTGCACAGCTCGACGAAATGCGCAGCTTTCTGTGCGCTTTCCGAAAACAGCACCCCATTATTGGCCACGATCCCGACGGGGCAGCCCATCACATGGGCAAAACCAGTCACGATGGTTTCACCAAAACGGGCTTTGAACTCATCAAATCGGCTGCCATCCACCACGCGGGCAATCACCTCGCGGATGTCATATGGCGTCGAGAGATTGGCAGGCACAGCCCCCAGAATTTCATCGGGGTCATAGGCGGGGTCTTCGGCGCTTTGCCAATCAACACTTGCAGGCTTTCGACGGTTGAGCTGCGCCACAGCCTGACGCGCCAAAGCCAAGGCATGGGCATCATCCTCGGCCAGATAATCGGCCACGCCCGACAGGCGCGTATGCACATCCCCGCCGCCCAAATCCTCGGCGCTGACCACCTCGCCCGTGGCTGCTTTGACCAAGGGCGGGCCGGCCAGAAAGATCGTGCCCTGTCCTTTGACGATGATCGAGACATCGGACATGGCTGGCACATAGGCCCCACCGGCGGTGCAGCTGCCCATCACCACCGCAATTTGCGGGATATTGGCCGCGCTCATCCGCGCCTGATTATAGAAGATGCGCCCGAAATGATCGCGGTCGGGAAAGACCTCATCCTGCTGGGGCAGATTGGCACCACCGCTATCGACCAGATAGATGCAAGGCAGATGGCATTGCTCGGCAATCTCTTGGGCGCGCAGATGTTTTTTGACCGTCACGGGGAAATAGGTGCCGCCCTTGACTGTCGCGTCATTGGCCAGAACCATCACCTCTTGGCCATGCACCCGCCCCACGCCCGCAATCGCCCCGCCACAGGGGGCGGCATTGTCATACATGTCATGCCCGACTGTGGCCCCCACCTCCAAAAAGGAGGAGCCCGGATCAAGCAGGTTGGCCACACGGTCGCGCGGCAGCATCTTGCCACGCCCCAGATGGCGTGAGCGTGCCTTCTCGCCCCCACCCAAGGCGGCCATCTCGGCGGCCTGTCGGACCTCGGCCAAAGCCTCGAGATGGGCGGCGCGATTGGCCTTGAACTCTTCCGAGCCTGTCAGGATTTTGGATCTGAGTTTCATGCTCTTCGTCCCAATTGATCGTCTGTTTTGTAAAATATGGTCATTGTTCAAGCTCGGCTGCGTCAAGCTCGGCTGCAGCGCGCGCTTTCAGCTCTTTGCGGATCACCTTGCCTGTGACGGTCATGGGCAGGGCCTCCAGAAAAGCGATCTCGCGGGGATATGAATAACTTGCCAAGCGCGATTTGACCCAATCCTGCAACTCGGCCTGCGTGGTGGTCATGCCGCTTTTCAAAACCACATAGGCCTTCACGATCTCGGTGCGCAGCGCGCAGGGCTTGCCCACCACACCCACTGTCGCCACCGCCGCATGGGTCAAAAGACAATCCTCGACCTCTGCCGGCCCAATCCGATATCCCGCCGAGGTGATCACATCATCTTCGCGTCCGATAAAGCGCAGATATGCGCCCTCCCAAATGCCCCGATCGCCCGTGACCATCCAATCGCCCCGAAACTTCTGCGCGGTCGCATCAGGGTTTTGCCAATACCCCAGCATCATCGAGGCCGAGCCACGGCGAATGGCGATATCGCCCTCGCCCTCACACATTACGCCCGCCTCGTCGATCACGGCCAATTCATGCCCCGGAACGGGCCTGCCAATGCAGCCCCCCTGCGCCTGAAAAGAGGCCCCACAAGAGGAGGCCACCATATTGCATTCGGTCTGACCGTAGAATTCATTGATCTCGACGCCAAAGGCCCTGCGCCCCCAAGCCAGCATTTCGTTGCCCAAAGGCTCCCCGCCCGAGGCGACCGAACGCAGGCCTTTGATCTGCATGTCGGCAGCCTTGAGCATCCGCAAAGCGGTGGGAGGAAAGAAGACATTGCGCACCTGCCCCTGCGCGATGATGCGCGCGCAATCCTGCGCGTTGAATTTCGTCATCCGCGCGGCCACGACAGGCACGCCCAAGGCCAGCCCCGGCATCAGCACATCGAACAGGCCCCCGATCCATGCCCAATCCGCAGGGGTCCAGATCACGTCATCCTTGTGCCCAAGGAAATCATGGCTCATCTCGACGCCCGGCAGATGGCCCGTGAGCACACGGTGTCCATGCAAAGCGCCTTTGGGGCTGCCCGTTGTGCCACTGGTATAGATCAGAACGGCAGCGTCTTCGGGTGTGGTTCGCGCCATCTCGGGGGCCTCACCGCCCCTGCCCAATGGCACATCCTCGGCACGGATCACGGCGGTCTCAATGGATCCAAGCAGGCCCGCGCCCTGCTCATCGACAATCACATATACGGCGCCGCTATCTTTCAGGCGCGTGGCAAGGGCATCATGTTTGAACAATTTGAACAAAGGCACCGAGATCGCGCCGATCCACCAGATCGCGATATGGGCCGCAGCACACCATGCGTCTTGGCTGCGCAGCACGGCGATACGGTCCCCACGCTCCACGCCGCGCTCCACCAAGGCCGCCGCCAGAGAAGCCGCCATATCGCGCAGCTGACCAAAGCTGACCTCTTGACCCGCACCAAGGTCACGGATCGCCAGATCCGAGGCGGGATGATCCAGCACTTGGGCCGCCATATTCAACTGCGCAGGCAAAGCCCAGTCAAAGCCCTTACAGAGCTGATCATATGGTGCGGGGCTCAGCATGGATGGGGCTGGCTCAGGCTTGTGGCTCCCTGCCATCCAGAATGCTTGGGTCTATATCGAGAAGACGGCCAAGATCGTCCACGGGATAGAGGAAGGTCACGCCGTCTGCTTGCTGGCAAAACACCACCAGACGCACCTGCTCCAAGCCCGAGGGCCGCGCAAAACAATCGGTCAGCGCACCGCCCGTTTGCGCGGCATAGGATTGTGCAATCCGCGTGATGATCTCGGTCTCGGAGGGCGGGATATGTCGCAAGCTCACCCAAAGCGCCAAAAGCCCCGCCAAGACGCAGATCACCGCCAAACTCACTGCGATATTGCGCGGCATCACTTAGGCCTCCTTGCGGTTTCACACAGCCATCCATCGGGCCTATCCTCGCGCCCTGATCATGACATAGCACCCATCAATTCGCGGCCCACCAGCATTCTGCGAATTTCCGAGGTGCCCGCGCCGATCTCCATCAATTTGGCATCGCGGAACAAACGGCTGACGGCACTGTCATTCATAAAGCCCGCCCCACCCATGGCCTGCACCGCCTGATGGGCGACAACCATCGCCTCCTCCGAGGCATAGAGCACACAAGCCGCCGCATCCTGCCGCGTGACTTGGCCACGATCACAGGCCTTGGCCACCTCATAGACATAGGCGCGGGCGGAATTCATCTTGGTGTACATATCCGCGATTTTGCCCTGCATCAGTTGGAAGTTACCGATGCTTTGGCCAAATTGCTTGCGCTCGACCATATAGGGCATGATCTCGTCCAGACAGGCGGCCATGATCCCCGTGCCGATCCCCGACAGGACGACCCGCTCGTAATCAAGGCCCGACATTAGAACAGCAACGCCGCGCCCTTCCTCGCCCAAGACATTGTCAAAGGGCACCTCGACATCGTCAAACACCAGTTCGGCGGTGTTGGAGCCGCGCATCCCCAGCTTGTCGAAATGCGCACT
>ENA-OUOG01002627-OUOG01002627.1-marine-metagenome-genome-assembly--contig:-NODE-2627-length-18292-cov-4.769037_pt1 | contig 18292 bp, 14 predicted proteins | sample MGYA00248635_ERZ508505 | MGnify/ENA primary metagenome ERZ508505 (study PRJEB26176, sample SAMN06267871) | marine metagenome | isolation source: Saanich Inlet, British Columbia, Canada | place: Pacific...
TCTGAAGTTCTCTATCAAGATGGGTTTTTTCAAGCTAAACCATCTGTAAACGATGGATGGATTTGGAAAATTCCTCAAGCAGAAATTGATGCAAATCCAAATATTAGCCCTGCTGATCAAAACTAAGGTTTTCATCAGGCTTTAAAAGCGATTAACTTTCAAAAGCCATAAGTCATCAACTGACTTATGGCTTTTTTTATGTGAGATTCATAAAGTCTTTTTTGATGAAAAAAGTACTGGGAGTCAAATGTTAGAGACTATATCATTTTTGCAGAAAGTACTTCTGCAACCACAAAGGTACTTCCACCAACATAGACAACATCTTCCTCCTTGGCAGCTGATTTAGCGGCATTAGTCGCTTCTAGTATTGTAGGAAAAATCAATGCTGCTAAGCCATTCTTTTTAGCAAGTACAGCAATTTTAGATACTGGAATAGCACGGGCAATTGCAGGAGTACTTAAATAATAAATTGCTTTTTTCGGTAAGAGAGCAAAAATTTCTTCAATTGCTTTCCCTTTTACAAAACCTAAAACAATATGTAGCCTTCTTTTTTCTAGGCTTTCCAATTGAGGAATAACTTTTTCAAAACCTTCTTTGTTGTGTGTAACGTCTACAATAATAAGCGGCGCATTGCCTATTGTTTCCCATCGGCCACGCAAGCCCGTATTTTTGATCACCCTAGAAAAACCTTCTAGAGCATCGCCATCCATTTGATCTCCCAGCAATTGATTTAATGCGACAAAAGCTGTTCGTTTGTTTTCTTCTTGATAATGGCCTAATAGATCTAAACTTATGGAGGGTATAGCCTGTTCTTCTGCATAAAAGAGGCTAGCCCTATTTTGCTTTGCAAGCACTGTGAAAATCACTTCAGTTTCAACTTGTTTTTTTCCAATAACTACAGGTACACCTGGCTTTATGATCCCCCCTTTTTCGGCTGCTATCATAGCCAAACTAGTTCCCAAAAATTCTATGTGATCTAGCCCTATATTGGTGATGACTGATAAAATGGGACGAATAATGTTGGTCGCATCCAAACGACCGCCTAAACCTACTTCGACTATAGCATAATCAACCTTTTCTTTTGCAAAATAAGCAAAAGCCATCCCGACCGTTATTTCAAAAAAAGAAAGTTTTTCAGCCAAAAAATAGGAGTGGTATTGGCGAACAAAATCAATGACAAACCGCTCGTCAACCTCAACACCATTTATACGAATACGCTCCGAAAAACACACCAAATGCGGTGAAGTATATAAACCCACTTTGTACCCTTTTTCTTGAAGCACAGAGGCGATCATATGCGAGGTCGATCCTTTTCCGTTGGTTCCAGCAATGTGAATGGAGGGAAAACTTGTATGAGGCTGCCCTAGCATTTCAGCAAAGGCCTGCATTTTGTCCAGTCCTGGCTTGTAGGCTGATGCACCTTGATGTTGAAAAACAGGGAGTTGAGTGAATAGCCATTGGGTGACTTCTTCAAAAGTATTCATTACTCACTCAATTTAAAATTGATGACAACAAAACCCGTCTGGATTGTGGGGGCATTACTGTCGGGAAACCATCGATGTAAAAAAGCTGTTTTTTTTGCGGGCTCCAATAAACATGGATGGACATTGGTGCTTCCTTTAACGCCGGGCTCTGCAGTCATTACTTGCCCCTGCTGATTAACCGTTATGCGAACCACCACTATTCCTTCTTCATTACATTCTTGTGTAACCGCACCATTGGATTGTAGGTTACGTCCGTTCAATCCAAATCCTTTTCCATTTCCACCCAAGCCAGCCTTGTTGTAATAACTATTGGCATAGGGGTTGCCTTCCGTTTTTCCTTTATCGCCTGCTACAGCGTCATTTCCCTCTCCTGCTTTTTCTTCTCCCCCTTGCTTTTTCGCATTCAAAACATTGGATAAAATACTTTTGGTTGAAGCAGCCACAGTTGGTTTTGGTGGCGTAGGAGGTGTTTTCTTCTCAATCTTTTTTGGCTCAACTTTTTTGGGTGTTTCCTCTTTGGGTGAAACTTTCTTGGGAACTTTCTTCACCACAGGAATAGATTCCTCTTTCTGGGTCAAAACCTTGGCTACCGCCTTTTCTGCTTGAGGCTCTACAGGGGTGGGTTTAAGCTGTTGAGGCTTAGGTTTGGGTTGACTTGCCACAGCTTTGGTTGGCTGAATTTTACCTTTACCTTGCGTACTTGTACCAAAGTTCACTTCCATCCCATAACTAATGGGTGGATCAAAATACTGAAGCCCAAAAAATGATAATAACAATAGCAAAAGTGCTGCAATAATAGATGTCAGTACAGCAGATTTGCGTTCGTGTGGTGTTTTTAGGTACTTCATCTTATTGTGAATCTACAGCCAAGACAACCTTAATCGCGTTTTGATTGGCTATGTTCATAATGTAAACCACTTCTTCAAGGGCTACGGTTTTTTGGGCACGAAGAACAATTACCTTATCTTCTTTTTGGGAGAGTAAGGTCAACAATTCCTCTTTTATACGGGCTTTATTTACCCGCTTTCCGTCAATAAAAAAACGATTGTTTTCATTGATTGTTACCGCAATTGATTGCCGGTTTTCGGTTTTCCCCTTGGCTTGAGGCAGTTTTACCTCAATAGTATCTAGCTGTTTGGCCAGTGTAGAGGCTATCATAAAGAAAATTAGTAACAAGAAAACAATATCTGTCATTGAGGACATATTGAATTCTGGTGATATTTTATTGCGTCCGCGTAAATTCATTTAGGCAGCTGGTTCATTCAAAAGATCTAAAAAGTCAAAGGAGGTTGCCTCCATTTGATACACCACTTTATTGGTTTTTACCACCAAATGGTTGTAGGTAATATAGGCTACAATTCCAACAATCAATCCAGCAACAGTAGTAGTCATTGCAGTGTAGAGACCATCAGACAATAATTTCATGTCAATATTTCCTCCTGCATTGGAAATTTCAAAAATGGATAAAATCATTCCTATCACGGTTCCCAAAAATCCAATCATTGGAGCAGCACCTGCGATTGTGGCGAGCACACTTACATTTTTTTCCAACTTATAAACTTCTAAACGACCTGCATTTTCAATGGTCGTATTGATATCATCGAGTGGACGACCTATACGAGAAATTCCCTTTGCGATCAGTCGAGCAACTGGCAAGTCTTCTTTGATACAAAGTGCTTGGGCCGCTTCAATTTTTCCTTGCCCAACATAAAGCCTTATTTGATCCATAAAATTCTTATCAATTTTATTTGCTGCTCGAATAGCAAACCAACGTTCAAAATAGATATAGATAGCGATCAGAAGAAGGACAAATAATAGTCCAATAATGAGTTGACCTCCTAATCCTCCATCACGAATTAATTCGATCAAGGACAAGGTTTTCTTTGCTTGCAATGGGCTTTCTTGAAAAAATATAATATAGGCGCTTCGGATCATAGTATTTCCTTTTTATTTAAGAACGATAGAAAACCGAATAAATTATCCGATTTAAGCGATATATCCGCGTAAGAGCATAAAGGTTATCGAACCTGCTAAAAAGCCAATGAATGCTAACCAAGAAATCTTTTTTAAATACCAAAAGAAATCAATTTTTTCCATTCCCATGGCTACAACTCCAGCAGCAGAACCAATGATCAACATACTCCCTCCAGTACCAGCAGAGAAAGCAATGAAATGCCAAAGGGGATCATCCACTCCTTGAGAAAACATTCCCATAGAGGCGGCCACCAATGGAACATTATCAATGACAGCAGAACCAATTCCCAACAACATGATCACAATATCTGTATTTGGAATAGTGGTATTCAAACTATCCGCAAAACCAAACAACATTCCCAAAGATTCGAGCGCAGCAACGGCCAATAAAATTCCCAAGAAGAATAAAATACTTGGCAATTCAATTTTAGATAGTGATTTGTGAACAGGACTGTTGTGCGAGGCATCGTCATGATCTTGATCGATTGAAGTGATGCTTATTTTCGTCGCACTAAAAATCTCTGCAAAAGTCGCTACAATTGCCAAAGAGAACATCATTCCAACATAGGGAGGTAGGTGGGTTACCGTCTTAAAGACAGGAACAAATACAATTGCAGAAAGTCCCAAATACAACATGGTTGCCCCTTTGGGGTGAATCGGATCTTCCTCTTGATTTTCAATTGCAGGGATATCTCCTTTAAAAGCAGGCAATAAGGAGGCTACAAAGACAGGAACCACAACACAAACAATCGAAGGCAACAACAAATAAGCAATCAACTTACCAGTGGTGACTTTATTTCCAATCCAAAGCATGGTGGTCGTCACATCCCCAATGGGAGACCATGCTCCCCCAGCATTGGCAGAGACAATAATTAAACCTGCAAACCACAAACGCGTGTCTCGGTCTAGAATTACTTTTTGCAAGATTGTGATCAATACTATGGTTGCAGTTAGATTGTCAATAATCGCAGAAAGGATAAAGGCTAAAATTGCAAAAATCCAAAGCAATGATTTTTTTGATTTAGTTTTTATAAAAGCTTTAATTGCAGCAAAACCATTGAAGTAATCGATGATTTCAACAATGGTCATGGCACCCAACAAGAAGATAATAATCTCGGCTGTTTTCCCTAAATGATGCAATAAAATTTCCTCAATATGGGAGGGCACCAGCTGTTTTAAAGCTGTATCTACATCAAAAACAGGTAGATGCGCAAGCGCTATAATTGCCCACAAAATAGCCATCATGGCCAGTGCAGGAATTAACTTATCTACTTTTAAAGTATGTTCAAGTGTTATGGCCAAATAGCCTAAAACAAATATTGAAATTAATAGTAATTCCATTTAATTCAAAATTAAGGGTTATAGCTAAATACCCTAGCGGTTAGATAAACGAAAATAGGAATTTAAATATAAACTAAAAGTTTCTAGGGGTAAAAAATCTTTCCACTGCTGTGATCCATTTTACTCCCTGTAAATTGCGCAAAACAATTGGGTTGATCTAAATCGCGTAAAACCCCTAAAAAAGCAAAAGCAATGGCTTCTTTAAACTCAATGATTTGCGAAGACGGAAGCACTATGGTTGCAGAAGACTCCCTTTCAATCATTTCCATTAAATACAGATTGTAAGCGCCTCCTCCACTAAACAAAACCTTTCCTTCAAGCGGTAAGTTTCTTGAAATTTCCTGAGCAATGTGAAAGCTATAGGTATGAAGCAAATCTTCTATCCTATGGCGGTTAAAATGTTGTAGCAAAGGAACTATTTCGGCATTCACCCATTCAATACCAAGGGATTTAGGGGTTGCTTTTTTATAAAAAGGAAGTTGTTGAAGAGCAGAAAGTAAAGTTGGAATTTTTTTACCTGCACGAGCTAGTTCTCCATCTCGATCAAAATCTAGCCCTAGTTTTTTTGCCAAGCTGTTCATGACTAAATTGACTGCACAGATATCATAGGCTTTAGGTTGGGAGGCCGTTAAAATTGAAATATTCGCAAAACCACCAAGATTAACACAGGCATCATAAGTGTTAAATAAATGTGTCTCTGCGCCAGGAACCAAGGGAGCGCCCTGGCCTTTAAGGGCAACATCGGCTGTTCTAAAATCACAAATCACCTTGCGTTGTAGTTGTTTCGCCAATAGGGGTAAATTACCGATTTGGTAAGTTATGCCATGTTGGGGCTGATGCAAAACTGTGTGCCCATGAGAACTTACAAAGTCGATTGAACAGTCTTGATGTTGTGCTAAAAAAGAAGCGATACGCTCACCTAAATAAAAGGTGTATTCTCGATCAAGAGCTACTCTTTCTTCTGAAGCTATGTCTATGGCTGACCTCAATTTCAATTCCCATTCTGGAGGATAGGGCACTGTAGATGTCCCTAGCACCTCGAAAGACCACAGATTGGTTTTTATAAATTTTACAATGGCTAAATCAATTCCATCAAGAGAGGTGCCCGACATTACGCCCAAAACAGTAATTTCAATAGATTCCACGAATAGGATTGATTTTTTGTTAAAAGTAAGCTGTTTTTTACGTTTTTTTCAAAAGGAGACTAGTTGAATTGTGAAATATAAAAAAAAAGATTGTTCAACTGTAGAAGTCTTGAAAAGCAGAAAGTTTGATTCATCTTAGTCATCTCAAACTAGCATTTTAAATTAAATTTGATATCCAAAAAAAAACCAAAACAATATGCTGCCAGTAAAACAAGGACTTTATTCGCCTGAATTTGAGCATGACAATTGTGGCGCGGGCTTCATTTGCAGTCTCCAAGGAAAGAAAACCAATGATATTATAGGAAAAGCTTTGGACATCCTTGTCAAGTTGGAACACCGTGGTGCAGTAAGTTCTGACGGAAAAACAGGAGATGGCGCTGGAATTTTGATTGAAATCCCGCACGATTTTTTAGTAAAAAATGTTGATTTTAAACTCCCCGAATTGCATCAATATGCTGTGGGGATGACTTTTCTACCACAAAAAGAAAATCAACGTAATTACTGTATTAAGATTTTTGAAAACGAAATACAAAAGCAGGGATTAGCTGTTTTAGGTTGGCGAAAAGTACCCGTTAACAAAAGTGTTGTCGGACGAATTGCCTCTCAAACCGAACCTCATATTGCCCAAGTTTTTATTGGAAAAGGAGATAAGTCATACACTGATCATGAATTTAACGTAAAATTATTCATCGCCCGCAAAATTGCAGAACACACCATTTATCAATCCAAACTATCTGAAGCAAACTACTTCTACCTGCCTTCACTCTCCACGCACACACTAATCTATAAAGGATTGCTTGTCCCTGAGGATATTGAACCTTATTACACTGACCTTTCTGATCCACTTGTGGTTACTCGTTTGGCATTGGTTCACCAGCGCTTCTCAACCAACACCTTCCCTACTTGGGATTTAGCTCAACCGTTTCGCTACATGTGTCACAACGGTGAAATCAACACGTTTAGAGGAAACTACAGCCGCATGCAAGCGCGAGAAGAACTCTTTAAAAGCGATTTGTTTGGAGAAGACATCAAAGAAATTTTACCCGTTATCCTAAAAGGAAAATCGGACTCATCCTCCATGGATATGGTGGTGGAGCTGCTTTTAGCCACTGGCCGATCCTTACCCGAGGTTATGATGATGATGGTCCCTGAAGCTTGGGAAAAACACAAATCTATGGATCCTGCCAAGAAGGCTTTTTACCAATACAATGCTTGTATCATGGAGCCTTGGGATGGTCCTGCCTCCATTCCTTTCACTGATGGAAAATTCATTGGAGCGCTTTTAGACCGAAACGGATTACGCCCATCGCGCTACACTGTCACCAAAGATGGTTATGTGGTCATGTCATCAGAAGTTGGTGTTTTGGATATTGATCCAGCAAATGTTGAAAAGCACGGTCGCTTGGAACCAGGTCGAATGTTCTTGGTTAATATGGACGAAGGACGCATCATCGAAGATGAAGAAATTAAAACGCAGGTGGCTACTGCTCGTCCTTATCAAGAATGGTTGGATGAAAATTTACTACCCCTTGCAAAAGTCCCTTATACAGGAAATCACTTAGAGGTAGAATCGGAAAACTATGAAACACGACTTCGTGTTTTTGGTTACACCCAAGAAGACTTCAAAACCATCATTCTTCCCATGAGTCTTCAAGGGAAAGAGGCCATTGGTTCAATGGGAACAGACACTCCTTTGGCAGTGTTGTCTGACCGACCGCAACTGCTTTACAACTATTTCAAGCAATTGTTTGCTCAAGTAACCAATCCACCATTGGACGGAATCCGAGAAGAAGTAGTTACAGACACCTCCTTGAGTATAGGGAATGACCTTAATATTTTTGACATTGGTGCAGAACATGCCAAAAAGCTTAATATCCAAAATCCTGTTATTTCCAACGAAGATTTGGATAAGATCAAACACATTGATCATCCTGACTTTAAAACGGTTGTTATACCAACCCTCTATGAAGTTCACAAAGGAATGAATGGACTTGAAACTGCCTTGGAAGAGATGGTTAAAAGCATCGAAAAAGAAGTAGATAAAGGAGCTAATATTGTATTACTTACCGATAGAGGGGTGTCGAATTACTTTGCACCTATTCCAATGTTGATGGCATGTGCTCACACCCACAATGCATTCAAACGCCTAAAAAAGCGATCAAACTTTGGGATTGTCATTGAATCGGCTGAACCAAGAGAACCGCATCATTTTTCTTGTTTATTTGGGTATGGTGCAAGTGCCATTAACCCCTACATGGTGAATGAAATCATCGAAGATCAAGTTGAATCAGGAAACATTAAAGGTATCCCAGCCAATCTAGCCATTGACAACTTCAATCAAGCCATCGCCAAAGGAATTGTCAAGGTGATGAACAAGATTGGAATCTCGACACTTCACTCCTATCGTGGAGCGCAAATATTTGAAGCATTAGGCTTGAGCGAAAAATTTGTGGATCAATTTTTCTGTGATACTGCTACCCGTATTGAAGGAATTGGTTTATATGAAGTTGAACGTGAAATCGCACGCAGATACAACAAGGCGTTCAATAAAGAAGGTCTTGGAGGTCTTGAGCTTGAAATTGGTGGAGAATACCGCTGGCGTCGCGACGGGGAAGCACATATGCTGAACCCCACCACTATTGCTAAACTGCAACAGGCGGTTAAACAAAACAAATGGGAAAGCTATGATGTTTATGCCAAAATGGTGAATGAACAATCGGAAAAATTAATGACCCTGCGTGGTTTATTTGAATTTTCTAGTTTTGACCCCATTCCAATCGAAGAAGTAGAACCATGGACAGAAATCGTTAAGCGCTTCAAAACTGGTGCAATGTCTCTAGGATCTATTTCAGCAGAAGCACACGAAAACCTCGCAATTGCCATGAACCGTATTGGTGGAAAAAGTAATTCTGGTGAAGGAGGAGAAGATCCTAAACGTTTCCAACCAGACAACAACGGAAACTGGCGTAACTCTGCTATCAAGCAGGTTGCTTCTGGACGTTTTGGGGTATCGAGTCATTATCTTTCATCCGCCAAAGAGATTCAAATCAAAATGGCACAAGGGGCCAAACCCGGAGAAGGTGGGCAATTACCTGGACCAAAAGTAAACCCATATATTGCCTCTGTGCGAAACTCAACACCCTATGTTGGGTTAATTTCACCTCCCCCCCACCACGACATCTATTCGATTGAAGATTTAGCGCAATTAATCTATGACCTAAAAAATGCAAATCGTGAAGCACGTGTAAATGTGAAGTTAGTGTCAGAAGTAGGTGTTGGAACAATCGCGGCTGGTGTAGCAAAAGCAAAAGCAGACGTGATCTTAATTTCTGGCTTTGATGGTGGAACGGGAGCATCTCCCCTTACCTCGCTAAAACACGCTGGCCTTCCATGGGAACTTGGGATCGCTGAAGCACAACAAACCTTAGTGATGAACGACCTGCGTAATCGAATCGTTCTTGAATGCGACGGACAAATGAAAACAGGACGTGATGTTGCGATTGCTTGTTTACTTGGTGCAGAAGAATTTGGATTCTCCACCGCTCCGCTTGTAGCCTCGGGTTGTATCATGATGCGTGCATGTCACCTTAACACCTGCCCAGTTGGAATTGCTACGCAAGATCCAGAGTTGCGTAAGAACTTTAAAGGTAAACCAGAACACGTGATCAATTTCATGTATTTTGTGGCAGAAGAATTAAGACAAATCATGGCGGAGTTAGGTTTTAGAACCATCCAAGAAATGGTGGGTCAATCGCAAAAAATTAATATGAAAAAAGCGGTCAATCACTTCAAAGCACAAGGCATAGATTTATCTAAAATCTTATACAAACCTGAAGTTGGACCTAAGGTTAAATTACACAATACACAAAAGCAAGACCACGGCTTAGATAATGTTATTGACTTTAAAATAATTCAAGAAGCTCACCCAGCCATCTACAGAAAAGAAGAACAACATTTAGAATTCCCAATCAAGAACACCGATCGAACGGTTGGGGCTATTCTTTCTAATGAAATTTCTAAAATTCATGGAGCAAACGGCTTACCAGAAGACACCTTAAGTTTAAAATTTACGGGAACTGCTGGACAAAGTTTTGGGGCTTTTGCCGCCAAAGGACTCTTTATGAAAGTTTCTGGAACCTGTAATGACTATTTTGGAAAAGGACTTTCGGGAGGAAAATTAATTGCTGAAGTACCCAAAGAAGCAAGCTTTAAAGCAGACGAAAATGTAATCATTGGAAATGTAGCCTTGTATGGTGCTGTTACTGGAGAGGCCTATATCAATGGAATTGCTGGGGAACGTTTCTGTGTAAGGAATTCAGGAGCAACCGCAGTTGTTGAAGGAATTGGAGATCACGGTTGTGAATACATGACAGGTGGAATTGCCTTGATCTTAGGCGAAACTGGTCGTAATTTTGCTGCTGGAATGAGCGGTGGAATTGCATATCTATACAGTGCAGATGGTACTTTTGACGAAAAGAAATTCAACCTTGAAATGGTCGAACTCGAAGACCTTAACGACCAAGACCGTGAAACGGTGAAGCGTTTATTGGTCAATCACAATGACTATACCTCTAGTACGAAAGCAGCGGCAATTTTAAAAGATTGGCCCGACAGTTCCAAGAACTTTATCAAGGTTATGCCGACCGATTACAAAAACGCATTAGCGCTTTTAGCAGCAGAAAAAGAAGAAGAACAAAAGGCTTAATATTATGGGAAAATTAAGAGGATTTATGGAATTCGATCGCATCAAAGAAGAAGCGATTGCCCCTAAAGAAAGGATAGAAAATTACAAGGAATTTACAATAGCACCCAAAACAGAACAACTCCAAGAACAAGGGGGACGCTGTATGGATTGTGGTGTTCCTTTTTGCCACAGTGGATGTCCATTGGGCAACTTAATTCCAGACTTTAACGATGCTGTCTATAAAAACGAATGGGAAAAAGCATTGACCATTTTACATTCAACAAATAACTTCCCTGAATTTACAGGTCGTCTGTGCCCAGCTCCTTGTGAAGAAGCTTGTGTGCTGGGGATTGTTAACCCTCCTGTTTCCATAGAATTAATTGAAAAATATATTGTTGAACGAGGTTTCAATGAAGGATGGATTAAAGCACAACCTCCTGTGCAACGCACCGGAAAAACTGTAGCAATTGTTGGATCTGGTCCTGCAGGTCTTGCTGCTGCTCAGCAGTTAAATCGCGCTGGACACACTGTTACTGTCTTTGAACGCGACAATAAAATTGGTGGTCTTCTGCGCTATGGAATTCCAGATTTCAAAATGGAAAAACATGTGATTGACCGTCGTATGGCAATCTTAAAAGAAGAAGGCATTATTTTTACCATCAACACAGAAATTGGAAAAGACATTTCAGCTGAACAATTAGAAGCTGATTTTGATGTGGTGTTATTGTGTATGGGTGCGACCATTCGCAGACAATTACCAATTCCAGGAGCAGAACTCAACGGAGTCGTTCAAGCCATGGACTTCTTACCTCATAACAACAAAGCTGTCGATGGACAATTGGAGCGAGAAGAAAAATTCCTCGCAAAAGGGAAAGATGTTATCGTTATTGGTGGTGGAGATACTGGTTCTGACTGTATTGGAACGTCCAACCGACATGGAGCTAAAAGTGTGACCAACTTCGAAATCATGCCAAAGCCGGCCGATGATCGTACTGATGAAAACCCTTGGCCATACTGGCCCTTTAAACTCAAAACCTCTTCTTCTCACGAAGAAGGTATTCACCGGGAATGGTCCATTCTTACCAAAGAATTTATCGGCGATAAAAACGGACATATCAAAGCTTTAAAAACGGTTGAAGTACAATGGAAGAAGATTCCCGGACAACGTCCGCAACTGATTGAACGCGAAGGAAGTGAAAAAGAATGGCCCTGTGATTTAGCCCTTTTAGCACTTGGTTTTACTGGACCTGAAAAAAGTATCCCAGAGCAGTTGGGCTTGACCTATGACGAGCGTGGAAATGTAAAAGGGGAAAACCGTTACCAAACAAACAAACCCAATGTTTTTACCGCTGGCGATGTTCGCCGTGGACAATCGCTAATTGTTTGGGCAATTTCCGAAGGAAGAGAAGCTGCACATCAAATTGATATGCACTTAATGGGGCATTCAACCCTTCCACAGAAAAATATCACAGGAGATCTAGTCGCAGTTTGATCTGAATTGGATTCGGTAAAAGAGGCTCTCTAAAAAGTATACAAGCTGTCTCTCTGGATTTATTTCATAATAGTAAATGAATAATTTTCAATGTTTTTTATAATTTGAAAATAAGATTAGAAAAAGTCTAAACGCAAAAAACATAAAATTAAACCGGGAGAATAGCTGATCTACTTTTGATTCAACGCCCGATCAATTAAATCAGCGACATTGATGCGTGCCCCTTTTGGGATGGAGTCAGTAACCGTTAACAACAAAACATCTTTACCAGCAACTGAAAGTAAAATTTTTTGACCAATAGGTAAATCCACACCGCTTTTAGAAAAAGGAGATAGATTAGGATTCATGATCCCAGGAATTTTTAATGGGATTGCTTGCGCAGTTGTGTTGACCAAATAAAATCCACGCTGGGGGGTTAATTCTCCCACTTTCTTTTTTCCTGGCTTTCCTTTATAGATAGTATATTGTACTTCCAAGGGAGCAAAAAAACGATTTTCAAACTGTAAATACATGTCCTCTTGTATCAACAAACTTGCGGAAGCACCTTTGTTTAAACCAAAACCTTTTTGAAGTGAATCTGTTTTTTTACTGCGTGAAGAAATACCAACTTCTAATTTAGCCTTATTCCACACTTTAACGCCAAAGCCTTTGTAATTGGGATAATCAATGACAACAACTTGTTTGGGTGGAATGATTATAGTTGATTTTTCCATGTCTCTTTTTTGTGCAAAGAGCATGCTATGAATTAAAAACAGAAGGAAAGCAATTTGTTTCATACACTAAAAATACAATCCTATCTTTGAATGACATGGGAAAAATTAAAAAAGTAGCCGTCATAGGTGGAGGAGCAGCAGGATTTTTTGCGGCCATTTCTGTCAAAGAACACCATCCTGAGGCAGAGGTAAGCATATTTGAAAAGACAACCAAGGTGCTTTCAAAAGTAAAGGTATCTGGTGGAGGGCGTTGTAATGTTACCCATGACTGTCAAGATGTTGCTGAACTTATCAAGGCCTATCCGCGCGGAGGAAAAAGTTTGACATCAATTTTCCATGCATTCCAGCCATCAGACACCATTCGTTGGTTCGAAGAACACGGTGTTCCTCTTAAAATTGAAAAGGACGGGCGTATGTTCCCTACTTCCAATTCGTCTCAGTCGGTTATTGATTGTTTACAAAATGAATTAATGAGAAAGAAGATTGATCTTAAACTTTCTTCTGTGGTGGAGCAATTGTCAAAAAATGAAGATACATGGACACTTCATTTAAAGGATGATCAAACGCAATCGTTCGATCGGGTAATTATCACCACTGGCGGAAGTCCAAAAAAAGCTGGCTTCGATTGGTTGGCTAACTTAAAACTTACCATTATTCCACCTGTTCCCTCTCTATTTACCTTCAATATGCCTAATGAAAAAGTTAAAACACTAATGGGGATTGCGGCAACAACGGCACAGGTCAAAATTGAAGAAACAAAAATAAAAACCCAGGGACCAGTACTCATTACCCACTGGGGAATGAGTGGTCCAGCCATCTTAAAAGCCTCTTCCTATGGAGCGCGTGAACTTGCAGAGAAAGAGTATAAATTTAATGTTCGTATTAACTGGTTAGAAGAATTCAATGCAGAGCAAGTGTTTAATCTACTCGCTGAAGCAAGTCAAACATCACCTCAAAAACAAATTGCAAAACTCAACCCAACTTCCCTTCCAAATCGATTATGGAATTTTATTTTAGAAAAAAGTGAAATTCAAGAAGAGAGACGTTGGAATGAAGTTGGAAAAAAGAAGCTCCGCCATTTGGCAGAAATAATCACGAATGATCGTTACAAGGTAGAAGGTAAAACGACCTTTAAAGAAGAATTTGTTACTTGTGGGGGAATTGCACTTAAAGACATTAACCTTAAAACCATGGAGAGCAAGCATCTCAAGGGCTTGTATTTTGCAGGAGAAGTAATCGATGTAGACGCAATCACTGGCGGTTATAATTTTCAAGCAGCTTGGAGTGGTGGTTTTGTGGCGGGAAAATTGCAATAAAAAAAGTTAACTTAGTGAAACAAATTACCCCATATGACAAGAATTACAAGTTGGAAGCTTACCGAACTGTCCAAAAATAAAACGCGCGAAAACTCTTTGGATAAACCAAACTTTATATGTTGGAAAATACAATAATAGACCAACAAAGCTTAACCATATGAAAAATAATTTTTACAATAGCTGGAATAAAAAGCTCCCAAAAATTAATGCCAAAATACTGCGGTGGTTTCTCTTTCCTTTATCTATTCTTTTATTGGTAATTCTATTTTTGATTGTTCAATTTGGAAACCCCTTTAATCTTAATGCATTCAAACCTAAAAATATTCATGAATTTAGTGGGGTGTATTTCGATCTACCAAAACCCATGCTTATTCTTGATGAAGGCTATTATCCAGAGGGTTTTCGTCCCGAAGCCTTGTTAATTGGCTATGGGAATTTTGATTCAGAATCAACGCTTACCGAAAAAAAAACTACTCCAAGTGAATTGAACGGAAAACGCATGCGCATTCGCGGGACATTACTTTCTGGAGATGGAAAACTGCTCATAGAAGTGACTGACGGAGCTGCCTCAATTCTTAGCCTAGATAAAAGTATTAGTTACCCTGTACAACAAACCAGACCAGAACCTGCTTTACTTAAAGGGGTAATTTTAGACCCAAAATGTTGGTTTGGCGGCACAAAACCCTTGGAAGGAATGGTGAATAAAAGTTGTGCCATTCAAGGCATCAGCGGTGGAACACCCCCGCTTTTTAGAGTAGAAAAAGACGGACAAAACATTTACTATGTGCTTGAATCTACTTCGGTTGAGCAAATCAATAAGGTGGTATTGGAATTTGTTGCAGAAGCTGTGTTGATTTCTGGACAGATTCTTTCCCAAAACGGTTGGAATGTTTTGAGAACAAATGCAGAACAAATCATATATTTAAACGAAAAATAAATCTTCCTTATCTATCACTCGCATGAAAAAAACACTCCTTCTACTCATTGGCCTTAGCGTACAAAGTTGTAATGCCCAAACAAGCTTCGATCTAGCTGAAATTCGCAATGAAATTACAACAGAAGAAACACGTGCCATTCTATTTACCCTTGCACATGATGATATGAAAGGGCGCGACACCAATAGTGGTGGCTTTTACCAAGCAGCTGCATTTGTAACAAATTATTTTGAAACCCATGGAATACAGCCCTTCTATCCCGCTTATCGTGATTCCTTGGTTACCGATAGTTTAACCACTTATAACCTTGTCGGGCGAATTGGGGATTATGACCCCAATCGAAAAACAATCTTGCTGGGAGCGCACCTAGATCATATTGGTATAAAAGACGTTGAAGGTGATCAAATTTTTAATGGAGCCAACGACAATGCCACTGGCTCAACAGCTGTTCTACAAATTTCGCGCTATTTAGCACAACACCAGTGGAAACAAAACATAGTAGTTGCCCTCTTTGCTGATGAAGAAAAAGGACTGAAAGGCGCTTATCATTTGGCTGAACGCATGAAAAACGAAAAGGTAGAATTGGCTTATATGGTTAATTTTGAAATGATCGGTTCTACCTTAACAACGGGCGAAAATCAAGTATATATAACCGGCTATAAACTTTCCAATATGGCCAATGAAATGAACGCCATATCAGAGAATTTTATTCAGTTTCTCCCACAGGCAAAAGAATACAATCTCTTTAAACGTTCAGATAATTATGCTTTTTACCAAGCTTTTGATGTACCGGCACAGACCCTCTCATCTTTTGACTTTAAAAACTATGATTTCTATCACAAAGCGGGTGATGAGGCAGAAAAATTGGATGTGGAAAACATGAATCAAATCATAGGTACAGCAGCTTTTACCCTAGCCAACTTATTGAAAAACGACAGCGCAATTGAAATGAATTTACCGGAATAGTTATTTCTCCTTTTGGGTTTGTTCACGAAAGGTGCTTTCAAAAATCTTATCTGCATTCCCAGCTTCAAAACCCTCTCTTCGGTGGGCTCTTGTTAGCTTTTCTTTGGGTAAGTCTCTAAATTCAGGCAAGGGCAAACGTTCGGCAAATTCAACATAACTCCCTGGGATTTCGTGTACAGTACCACATGAGAATTGAGCCATAAACAGTTTGGCAACAGAACTTGATTGACGTAACAATCCATCTGGGCTAACCTTTATCGTTCCACCAGCCGAATTGAGCACAACGCCTATACTTTCCAAAAAGGCATTAAATTTCTCTAGCGTTGAAAAGTCTGCTAATTGATGAACACTAATGGTATAATGATTTAAATAATAACGGTTGTAAATTACCCAAGCGGCATATTCACTTTCTGCAGCCAAGGCCTCATATTCTGCAAATGTAGGTAGATCCCATAATGGTTGATGAAAGAACGTTCCAACCTGATCGGGCTTGTCTAAATCCATTTTATCAACAGGATCAGAAGTAATGGGCGCAGTAAATTTATGAATCAACTGCTGGCTATCCGCTGACAAATCTCCAACACGTAATTCGCTAATAAATATTCGTGGATAGTTGGGAGAGGGAGGCGAATACCAATAGGCGTTCAATTTTTTCTTTGCGAAAAAATAAGGATCTTCCTTCGTATAGCCATAATACAAAAATATTTTTTCAAATGAAGCGATCCCAAGATTAGGCACCCCAAGGGTTCGAAAGGCAACGTGGTCATTCTCTATATCACTTTCCTTTTCTATCATACCAGCTGATTGCATGGCACGAATGATTTTCCCTACATCTGGAACTCGTTCTCTGTAGGGAGTAAATAAGGCATCCATAATTTTATCTAAGGCATCCATGTCGAATATTTTCGATAAATGTAGGAAGATATTTGTTAATTCCGCCTAAATTATAAAATCCTGCATCGAACAACTGAAACATTACAAAAACGCTGTCACTACCCATCCAAATAAAGCCATTTTTTTAAAAACACCTTGTCAAGCAGTATAAAACTAACTGTCTCGCCACAGAATTAACCTTTCATTAAACCAATCCTCTAATACATAATAAACCCATAGACAAACAACAGGAAAACTGCAGAAGGGATAACAAATAATAAAAAGAAAAAAGTTAGTAATGCGGTTTTTAAAATGGAGGAACTCCAACCAATTTGATAAAATTGCTTTACGGAAAGGCTTAAATAAATTCCAATGGATAGGATGACTAAAAAATCTATCCAATCTTGAATATCGATTATCAGGTTAATAACGAACTGTAAGGTTAATACAAAAAAGACAAACGAAAAAAAGTAAAAGCTAAACACTAGATGATTTGCATATCCGCCCTTACTGAAAAAGAAAAGTTTTAATAAAAAAGCGAAAATTGGCAGTAAAACAAAAACTGCAATTGGTAAGGTTTCATTAATCGTATTAAGCAATGTACCCGCCGATCTTTGCTTGTACAACTAAGTCCTTGGGCAAAAAATTTTTTCATTAAAAACCCCGCATTTTCCTTCATCCCCATCGCCATCAGAATTTGCTTTTCAGGTGCTTTTAAACCAATTAACGAATCCAACTTCTTGGAACTGAACTTTCCTAAAGTAATAGAATTGCTATTTTCCACAGCAAAACGCTCTAATGAATCAGTTTTAGAAATCAGTTGACTTTTCTCAATTAAAGAATCCTCGTTTTTAGGTAACACTAAAGATGTGTTTAATATAGTATTATCCAGTTCCTTGATATTGTCAGAGACGACCAAAGTAGTTATCAAAAAGAAGAACAGTACCGATATAAACAAATACAACTGCGCAGGATGTAAATAGGTTGAGCGTTTTCCATCAATAAACGCTTTAGCTAAATAGCCTGGTTTAAAAAGAAGGGGCTGGATACTTTTAAAAAAGCGGGCATCAAAAGAAAAATAATTAATGATGGTATTGTAAAACAAGAGTCCAACGGTAAGTTGCTCTTTGGTTTGTTGTCCACAATGTGGGCAAAACATAAAGTTCTTGCGGTACTTTTGGTTACAATTTTTACAGGGTAAAGTAGGATAACTCATGAGGCTAAAACAAGAATTTGAATTGTAAAGGTACAATTATAAAGTCTATTGGGATACTCATCAGAATTTACTCTAAAAAAAAACCCTCTACAGTTGTGTAGAGGGTTTTGAAGAAGGCGACGACCTACTCTCCCACCGCAAGGCAGTACCATC
>ENA-OUOG01002628-OUOG01002628.1-marine-metagenome-genome-assembly--contig:-NODE-2628-length-18291-cov-9.133139_pt1 | contig 18291 bp, 17 predicted proteins | sample MGYA00248635_ERZ508505 | MGnify/ENA primary metagenome ERZ508505 (study PRJEB26176, sample SAMN06267871) | marine metagenome | isolation source: Saanich Inlet, British Columbia, Canada | place: Pacific...
GTCGAGATGATTAAAATTTCTTGAATACCTGCCAACATTAATACCGATAGAGGATAATAAATCATCGGTTTATCATACACTGGTAATAGTTGCTTAGAAACTCCTTTTGTAATTGGATATAGTCTTGTTCCACTACCTCCTGCCAATATAATTCCTTTCATATTTATTTTTTAATCAATGTTTTAAATGTTTTATCTAACCCCTCTTCTGCTGTTAATGGCAATTTTTTGTTTATTGCTTGTAAAATATTAGAATTATCAACTACATAACTCTCAGTAAGTTTTTTCAACCTTTCAGAGTTAATCGGAAGTTTTAAAAAGTCACCAATGATTGCAAAAAACTTAATAATAATTTTTGGGATTTTAAGTATAATTATTCTTTTAGAAACTGAAGCTCCAATTCTTCTAACAATAGAATTTGTAGAAATAGGATTACTGTCTGACAAAAAATATAGCCCTGATCGAATATCACTAATTAATAATTCTCTAACAATAAAATTTAAATTATCTATGCTTAGAAAAGAACGGGAATTTTTGAAAGCACCTAAAATCCAAGGAATACCAGCATCTATGATGTTAAAAAGTAAATTTAAGTTACCCTTATTACCATCTCCATGTATCATACAAGGTCTTAAAATATAAAAAAATTTATTCTTACTATTTTGCTTAATTATAAATTCTTCAGCTTTTCTTTTTGAAATACCATAATGAGTTTTTGGATTTGGTACTTTAGTCGAATCTAGTTTGTTCTCTATGGAATCAGCTACTGCTTTCACTGAACTAAAAAATAAAAATTTTTTTGCATTTGATTTTAAAAAAGCAGAATATAACTGTTTGGTTAATTCAAAGTTTGATTCCAAATAATCATTGAGACTTTTTGAATTCTTTAAATCATGTGCCATTCCAGCTGTATGAATTACGATATCAAAGCTCTTATCAATGGATAAAATTTGATCCTTTTGATATCTCAATGAAATAGTTTCTACTTCAAAATCATTACTTAAAAACACTCGTAAGTTTTGGCAAATAAACCCTGTACTTCCGGTTATTAAAATTTTTTTTTTCACGTGAGTAAAATTTAATTATTAATAGATTGTTTCATATTTTTTAACAATATTTCTCCATGAATAACTTTTTATTAACTCTTTTTTTGGGGTATAATATTCCATCGAATTATTAAGTTTTAAATGAGACTGTAAATCTTCAAAATTTTTAAAGAAATAACCTTCATCTTTTAAAGTATATCTATTCTGTGGAATATCAATTGATAGTATTGGCCTACCTGAGACAATCATTTCAACCAAAGAAGGTGCAGTTCCACACAAAGTGTGTGTATGGATATATGCTAAACACTTTCTTCTAACTAAGTCCAATTCAGGTTTATTATATAAACCATCAATCAAGTATATATTATTTATATTACTATACTTATTAAAAACATTTTTACCATACTCGGATTTGGAAAAATTTGAAATTAAAACTAATTTTTTATTTGAATCTTTAAAAATATTACATAATTCATCTATTTTATTATCTTCAAGAGACCTACTAATTGATAAAAAATAATCTGTTTTAAGGAATGAGTATTTTTTAGATAATTCGTTATTAATTTCTAATGAAGAATCTATAGTTCCTCCATAGGGAATTACTAATGAGGAACACTCACTATTAGAAGGAATAAAAGTTTTATAATGTTCATTATCTATAATAATCGTTCTTGACTTCTTTAAAGAAAGTTTAAAACAATATTTAAAATATTTCTTTACTAACTTATTATACTTAGGTCTTTCCCATTCAACACCACCGATGTTTACAATAATATTTTGATTTTTAAAAAAACTTAAGAAAGGTATTATTGGCATCCCTTGAGCACCTAATAGCAGTAAAGCATCTGAGTTAAAATACGACAATATAATTGAATAAAAATCGAAGAAAAATCCTTGCCAGCCATCAGCTTTAAAAATTAATTTTTTCACAGAGACTCCTAAAGGAGGGGCTTTCACAAACTTAGTACAAGAAGAATTATATATAATATATTCTATGTTATTTGACTTATTATCTGCCAAATTATTAACTAATTGATCCCAACCTCCATAACTTGCATACAAACCATGGGAACCAATAATAGCAATTTTTTTTTTCTTCATTTTTTGTTATAAATAATTATGATAATAGTTCTCAACATATTCTTTCAAAGCTGACTTCCAATCTTGCATTATATTAAGACCTCTTAGATCTAATTTTTTATTAACTAGCCTTTCGTTTGGTGGTCTTTCAGCGAAATATATATCTTTAAAGTGCTCTGACTTTACAGAGTTTACTTTAATAGTATCGTCTAACTTTAATAATTTTAAAAGTTCTTCAGTAACTTCTAATCTACTCGTTTCACCACCACAAACTAAATTATATAAGCCCCAATTCTCTTTTTCTATAAGTAATTTTACATTTTTTGCAAAATCATGAGTGTAGGTAGGAGTGCCATCCTTATCGTCAACAATAAAAAGTTCTTTAGCCCCATTTTTTATTTGCTTCATTAATTTATGGATAAACTTCTTATCTTTTTTAGGTCCTGATCCCATCATCCAACCTGCTCTACATACTAAAAATCTTTCTGCATTTTCACATACAAACCTTTCACCCATATATTTAGACCTAGCGTATACTCCGAGTGGATTTGGCATATCCCAATCATCATATAAATCTTTTTTTCCGTCAAAAATACCAGCTGTACTTATATACAATAATGGAATATTTAATTTGTTCGCTATTAAAACAGCATTCTCTACAGAAAGCGTATTAGTTAAATATGTATCGTCAGAGTTCTTTTCACAAAACTCTAAGTCGGTATAGGCTCCTATATGAAAGAGATAATCAGGATTAAAAGATTCTACATCTTTTACATATGCGTCATTATCTCTAAAATCCAAAAATGATAACCAATCTTCGTTCACATCTTTATCTGTACATTTTAATTCAAAATCATTTTTAAAATTTTCATAAAATGCTTCACCAAGCATTCCACCACTACCAGCGATATAAATTTTTTTCTTCATCTTTAATGTTATTTATTTATTTATTTATTTATTTATTTATTTATTTTCTAGATTTTAAAACTTTAGCAGGAACACCTCCAACTATTGAAAAGGGGGGTACATCTTTGACAACGACACTTCCAGCAGCAATGATACTGTTTTCTCCAACAGAAACACCATCCAAAATAACAGCTCGGGCACCAATCCATACTCCATCATTTATTTTAACACCTTTTCTTGTTTCTCCTTGAAGATTTATAGGAATATTCAGATCCGAAAAATTATGGTTTTCTGAAAATATCATAACATTTGGACCAAAAATGACATTATTACCAATTTGAACTTTTCCTCTAACTTGTATGAAACAATTCGGAGCAATCCCAACATTATTACCGATAATTAAACCCTCTCCTAAATCCCTTATGACTCCTGTACATTCAATTATAGTATTGGATGCTATTGAGACATTATCACCCGTAATTATTCCATTTTTTGATAAAGCGTTTATGATTACATTATCACCAATTATTATAGTACGTCCTAAAGAAATTTTATTTCTGTGAGATATTTTACATCTTGTTCCAATAAATATTAATCCTTTAGATTTTTTAACACTCGCTTTGAGTATAAACCCTCTAAATAAACTGCTGAATTTATTTAATAAAAATAGATAAAGATCATAATTATTTATGTTTTCATCAATCTTGTAATCTTTACGACCTAATAAACCTATTAAATTATTTAAAATTTTCATTAAATTAAATATTAACTATCCATGCCCAAGTTTTCTTTATTCCTTCTCTGAAACTTACAAAATTCTCAATTTCAATTTGAGATTTTAACTTAGAAATATCTAAACTTAAATTATTTACATCATGAATTTTTCGATCAGTATGATCAAAAGTGAAATCTTTTTTTATAATTGATTTAATTTCTTTAATTATACTATTTATAGAGTTTTCTTTACCCGAACCAATATTAAAAACACCTTTACTATTTGCTTTAAATAAATCATATACCGAATTCACAAGATCAGTTATATATATGTAATCTTTTTTCCCTTCTCCATCTCCAAAAATCGAAATAGGTATATTATTCTTTATATTGTTTAAAAAGATTGGTATGACACCTTGACCCTTTGTGTAATTTTGACGAGGTCCAAAAGGATTCGAAGGTCTAATAATCAATACATCCATACCATATTTTTTTTGATAAAGAGATATATACATTTCTGAAGTCGCTTTTATTATACCATATGACGATATTGGATTTAAAACAGCTTTTTCTGAAAAACTATTACCATTTGTTGAGCCGTAAACAGCACCTCCAGATGAAAAATAAACAAACTTTTTTATTCCAATTTTTACAGCTAAATTTAAAATATTTATGGTTGAAAATAAATTACTTTCCATTTCTTTAATTAGATCAAAATCTGAACTACCAGGAAATGCTAAACTCGCAAGATGGAAAACACAATCTATTCCTTCCATTGCTGAAGCTAATTCATTTGAGTTGTCTAAAGAAAATAGACGATAATCAACATCTGGCAATGGAGTTCTATATTTTTCAAATTGAAAATCAAACACGCGTACTTTGTGTCCTTCCGCAATAAGCTTATCAACTATATGTGAGCCTATAAAACCGTTTCCACCAATCAATAATACATTCATTATTTATTCTCTGTTAATTTTTTAAAAACATTCATTGTTTCGGAATAATATCTTTCTGAGTTATTTTTTTCTTCTAACATTCTTCTAGCTACAATACCTAATTCTATAATTTTATCTTTGTCAGAAAAAAGTTTTTTAATTTTATCTGATAACTGTTCATGATTTTTTGGCTCAAATAATTGACCATTTTGATTATCAACAATTAAATCCTTGAGGCCCCCTATATTAGATGCAAGAACAGGTTTACCATAAGCGAACGACTGAAGAACAACGTAAGGACTGGGATCATACCATTCTGAAGGTACTATAGTAAATTTACAACCTTGGATTAATGGATCTAATTCTGAGCCCCATTTAGGTCCTAATAAATCCACATTATTGATTTTATTATTTTTAACAAATGATTTGTATTCTTCAAGTTGAGGTCCATCTCCAACTATCTTTAGTTTAATATTAGGAATATTAATCATTGCCTTTAGCAATGTTTTAATTCCTTTTTCCTTTGAAATCCTTCCAAAGTAGAGGATATAATCTTCGCTTTTGTAAGATGGCGTAATATTCGAAAAATCAAAACTATTTTCTACTATTTTTGTTTTTGATTTATCAAAACCAAATTTAACAAACATATCTCTAGTAAATTCACTTTGAAATAAAAACATATCAACCTTGTCATAGTATGGTAAAATTGAATATGTATAACTTTCTAAGGCCAATAGTGTACTTGCCAGAAATGACTGTTTTTTACACTTCTTAATAATACAATTGTAAAACTTACCTTTAAAACAAGCTTCACAAATTTTGTCATTTGACAAAAGTGTTGAATTTGGGCATATTAGCCTATAATCTAGAATCCTCCAGACTATCGGTATGTTATACTCTTTTAAAACGGGTATAATACTTGGAGTGTGATAATTTGATATATTATTAAATTGAGCTATATCTACTTTATTTTCTTTCAGAAGTAACCTTAATTTTTGCTTTGCTTCTATTGAATATATAGACTTTATAGCTGTTTTAATCCCTGACTTTACAGAAATATTTTGATAAAAAGATTTATATTGGACTGGATCTAGGAAATATTTATCAAAAGGAGTTGGTACATTATTTTCATTCTTAACAGAGAAAGGAATTATTTGATGTCCTTTAGATTCATATAATTGATTAACACCATTTACATAAGTCCAATCTCCTCCAGTTTGATACCAAGCCCAGTGACACATTAAAATATTCATGCTAATTAGTTTTATTAAAAGTTTCAATATAACCTAATGAAATTGTCTCTGCCATGGATTGCCAGTTTAGCTCATTAGATCTTTCTTTTGCTCCTAAACTTAGTTTAGATCTTAATAATTTATCTTTTGATAAAATCAAAATAGCCTTTTTAAACTCATCAATACTATTTTCAGGTGATTTAAAGCCAACTTTAATACCACATGATTTGGTTACTGCAAAAGAAAGACCAAATGCATCGTGGCAAATTACTGGTAACCCTTCTGACAAGGCCTCTAAAACAACAGCAGAAGCAGCTTCTTTAATACTTGTATGAACTAGAAAGTCTGATTCCTTCATAGAAGCTAAAACCTCTTTTTTTGAAATTAGTCCCATCCAGTGAATATTATTTAATTTTAATTTTTGTGCAATTTTTTTATATAAATCTATTTGAGGTCCATCACCAATTATTTTAATGCTTACGTTTGATTTTAAATAATTACTAGAACCAATAGCATATAATAAAATTTCGAGAGCTTTTAAGTGATCTAATCTTCCTACCCAGAGAATATTTATGTCATTATTTTCATTTACTGGATTTATTAAATCCAAAGGTTCATTTTTAGTGTATCCACCTGTATCTAAAAGATGTTTAATATAACTGGTTTTTTTTTCAAAATAACGCCCATCTTCTTTTGTAACAAAAAAAATTAAACTTGCTTTTTTTATTGCTCTGTTGAGATTAATGGATAGTTTACTTTGAGTTATATTAATTAGATTCCTTAATAAGTTTGTAAAAAGAATTACTGGAGGAAGTTTGATTAAATAAGGAAATGGAAGTAAATAAACACCGCTGGTTGGTCCCCAAACAAATGGCTTATTTAATTTCCACAAATATCCAGGTTCTCTGAAGGATAAGTGATTAAAGTGGTGAACTATATCAATATTTTGTTCTTTAATAATATTCTTTGAAATGTGATAAACTTTTTTTTCCCAAAAAATTAAAGCCAAAAAATATAAAAATGAATATCCCGTGCTAGTTTTTTTATGAGATACAAATTTATTAAACCTCGCTATTAATTTAGTTGACTTCGGTTGAGATACACTAATTAGGTGTAAATTTTTAATCCGTCCATATTCATTAATGTATTTTTCGATATTGAGCTTATAGTTATTAGTATTAAATTGATTTGTTTCAGCGTATAAAACTGTAATGTCATGATGATGAGATAAATTTGTAATAACATTCCACCCTGAAGAACATTCTGAACCTAAATACGGAGAAAATTCATGTGCAGAAATTAATATATTTAATCTTTCTTTCATTTATTTAATTTTATTTATATAAGCCATAAATGTAAAATGTAAATTTTTATCAAAATTATTTTTTAATATTGGAGTTTTATTATTCTTGTATGAGTCATGAAAATCATTAAGTTTATGTAAAATTTCTGACACATAAATTTCATGTGTAAAAGCAATATTCTGACAGTTATTTGTCTTTTTTTGATTAATAATTTCTAAAAATGAATGTAAGAGTTCATCAATGTATATTAATTTCATTTTAGTATCTGATATAATTTTTGATTTTATATTCTTAGAAACATTATAACAGAAAGTTGCGACCACAGAGGCATAATTTGGTTTAGCATATGGACCAAATACATTAGGAAGAATTAAACCATTAAAAATTGTATTATTTCTTGTAGACCAATCAGAAAAAAGAATTCTACTTTCATATTTGGACTTTGAGTAATATGTATCTCTTACTTCATGAGTGCTTGATGTATAAATAATCTGAGGTTTAGAATTAGTCCTTTCAAGAGAATCAATTAAATTTTTAACTAACATAATATTTATATCATATAAAACTTTTTCATTATCATGTCTAGAAATAGCTGCTAAATGAAAAATAATATCACATTTTTTTAACCAATTATCCAGTAATTTATTATCTGAAAAAAAAGTTCTATCAAAAAATATTAAACTAATATTTTCAAATGACTTAAGGTAGTTTACAAGGTTTTTACCTATAAAACCATTTTGACCAGTAATACCAATATTTATCATTAACGTTTTAATTCTTCTTTAATAAATTCTTGCTTTAGTAATAACTCAACAACTCCGTCAACATCTAATAATTCAGTATTAAATGAATCAAAGTCATTAAGGTCTTTGATTTCATCATTCCCTTTATCAAGATACGAGGCATAATTTAAATCTCTATTATCAGATGGTATTCTATAAAAGTTACCTAAATCGGTAGCTTTTGCCATTTCTTCTTTATTACATAATGTTTCATGTTTTTTCTCACCATGTCTAATACCTATAATCTTTATTTCACTTTTTGAATTAAAAATTTTCTTTAATGCTAAAGCTAAATCATTTATGGTACAAGAAGGTGCTTTTTGAACAAATATGTCACCGGGCTTAGCGTTTTGAAAAGCAAACTTAACAAGTTCAACAGATTCTTGTAAAGACATCATGAATCTTGTCATATTGGGATCTGTTATAGTAATAGGTTCATTATTTTTGATCTGATTAATAAAAAGTGGAATAACCGAACCTCTAGATCCCATTACATTACCATATCTAGTCCCACAAAATATCTGCTTGCTTGGATCTAAATATCTAGACTTGGCTACCATAACCTTTTCCATCATTGCCTTTGAAATACCCATACTATTGATTGGATAAACAGCCTTATCTGTACTAAGAACCACCACTTTACTAACTTTGTTTTCATAGCAAGCATCTAAAACATTTGATGCACCCATAATATTTGTTTTAACTGCTTGCATAGGAAAGAACTCACAACTAGGTACTTGTTTAAGAGCCGCAGCATGAAAAACATAATCTACTCCTAAAGTTGCCTCCTTTATGGAGTTAATATCTCTTACATCTCCAAGAAAAAACTTAAGCTTGTTACTTCTGTATTTTATTCTAATTTCTTCTTGCTTTTTTTCATCTCTACTAAAAATTCTGATTTCTTTAATATCAGTATCTATGAACTCTTTCAGAACTGCGTTACCAAAAGAGCCAGTCCCACCTGTTATAAGTAAAATTTTGTTTTTAAAAAAATTATCCATTTTTATGTTTTAATTGATTTTATGAATTGTTTGTGTGAATATATATGATAATAACAAAGACCTATTAAGCCCGAGTGAATAAAAATAAAAGCCGGAACCTCTGGCGTGTAAAGTGATAAACCTTCCCAAATTACAGTTGTAACAACTAAAATTATAAGGAAAGACAATGACTTAATAAAACTATCGTTAGTATTTTTTATAATTTTTATTGGCAACAAAACAGGATAAATAAAAATTGATATGAAGATGATCGATCCAAGAATACCAAGTTCTCCAAAAATGTGCGGCCAAAAAGTATCCAATAAAGTGTGATGCCCTTTAGCAACATCCTCGGGTGAGTTGTTACCTATTTCAGACACATTATATTTAATATGCGTGTTACTATAGCCTTTTGTTATACTGGATAAACTTCCAAAAGTACCTAAACCGGATCCATAAGGAAAATTGTCTTTCATAATATTAAAACTGGCTATATACATACCCAAACGAACATGTTTTTCAGGTCCAGCATTTTCTAAATAAACTCTATTTAGATCTAAATTTTCTTGAATCTCTGAGGCAACAAAGAAAGATCCAACAGGAATTAATATGACTAGAATTGATATAAATTTAATTTTAGATATTGAATATCTTAAATTAATTTTATAAAATAATATCCAAACTACAAAATTACTTACCATTGTTTTCTTTAATATGGTTAGTAATACTCCAAAACTAAAAAAAAATGCTAAGTATATATAAAATTTTTTAGGTTTGTGTATATATAGAGATAAACACAAAATACAACCTATATTCATAGCTGTTCCTAACGCACCTACTTCTCTAAAAGCTCCTGGTAACCACCTCAAAGTTTCTCCCGTTATAACTCCCTCACAAACTGGACCGATAGACATAATAAAAAGCATCGCAATTAAGCTTTTTATAATTATTGTAATTGTTAATCTAGTTGTTCTTATGTTTAAGGAAAAAATAAAAGTTGAGACAAAAAGAAATGTAAAAAAAGCTCCTAATATATAATTAAATAGACTAGCTGTTGAATTGAAAAAAGCACAGATAATAAAAATTAACATTAGTATTAATCTTTTTAAATATTTCTTTGGAATATAAAATTTTCTGATAAACACTAATGAATTGATTGAAAATATAAGAAATATAATGACGTGACGAAAACCAGATGGAAAGTGAAAAATATTTATTTTTTGTAACCAATCCGACATGAAAACAAGTATGGCTGTTATAATAAAACTATTTAATAAAAAGTTATTTATACGTGAAGATTTAATCATTTTGAGAGATTTTCGAACAAGGGTATTAAATTATTTTTTATTATTCTATCCCATCCAAATTCTCGAGAGTTAAATTTGATTTCTTCTGATGAATATAATTCATAATTATTAAATATTTCTTCAAAACCTTCACTAAAACTCTCTATATCGTCTTCTACCAAAACTCCATTTAAAGAGTTAATTACGTCTCTATTTTCACTTGTATTAGTAGCCAAAACAGGAAGACCACTTAGTAAATATTCAAAAGTTTTTGTAGGTGGTTGACTATCAAAAAAGTCAGTCATAGGAATGAATGATACACCAATATTAGCTGATTCAAATTGAGATAATAGTTCTGGGAATCTAATTTCACCCATATAAAAGACCGAATCTGATAAATTAAGTTCATTAATAGTTCTTGTTATTTCCATCACTTCTTTTTTAGAACCAAACCCAACAATTTTATATTTAATTTTTTTTCTTTCTTTGAGGTTTGTTCTATCTAAAAAATATTTAAAGGCATAAATTGTTTTAATCATATCTCTATTATGAAAAGTGCCTACATACAGAAAAGTAAAGAATTTATCATTTTTATTTTTAAAATTTACTACCGAGGCACCCAAAGGTAAAATATTTGATCTATCCGGAAGATTTAATTTAATTTTTAATCTTTTGGAAATAACTGTAATATTTTTAAATAGACTAACTTCTAATTTGATTATATTGTTTAAAATAATTCTTTTAAATTTATTTTTAGTAATAATCCCTGATCTAACATCTATAATTGTACAATCGTTATTTATAAAAAACTTCATAAATGATGAACCTAAAAAATAATTTATCATTACTACATTGAAGTTGTAGTTCTTTAATATTTTTTTAACACTAAAGAAAAATCTAATCTTATTTCTGAAATTATTTCCTTTTCCACTGAGTTCGATAATATTAATATTTTCGTATTTTTTTTGTGTTTTATTTTCATCAAATCCTAAATATGTTAAATCATATATGTTTCTTAAATATTTATAGTAAGCTAAAGTATCAGTAAAGGAACCAAAAGGGCCAATATTTATAAATAATATCTTCTTTTTCAAATCAACAAATATTTTTATACAATTTATAATAATTCAATGTGAACGGAATTATTGAATAATTTTCTTTAAAAATCTTCTTATTAAAATTTCTAGATAAAGAATTAGATTTGTGACTGTTTATTGATGAATTTACAGCATCAATAAAAGAAGGTATGTCCTCTTTTTCAAAGAAACTAATGTTATTCGTTGAATACTTCTTAAAATGTTTATTACCTCCTGTGTTTGACAAAATTATTGGTAACCCCAGACTCAAAACCTCTAATAAAACTAAATCAAAATATGTTTCTTTGTTGGGTAAAATAAAAATATCTGAGGCATTAACATAAGAATGAGGGTCTGTAGTCCACCCAATTTCAATCCAACGAGGGTGATCAATACCTCGAAGTGGGTATTCTATTCCTGCTATCAAAAAATATACATTATCATGACTATTCATAATATGTTTGCCTACTTTTTTAAGCAGATCATATCCTTTTATTTCAGAATGTCTTCCAATATATGTAAATACAATAGCATCGGAAGGTATATTTACCTCATTACGAATCTTGTTTTTATTTTTTAAAAATGAAACATTTTTAATACCAGAAGTAATATATAAAAACTTATCTAAAGGAACAATATCTTTAGAGAACCTATCCCATTTTAGGTATGGCTCCATAGCCTCTTCACAAGGAAAAACAATAAAATCTACAAAATTAAACCCCCATATATCTTTATATTCTAGAGATTTTTTAGTGAAATTTAAAACACTATTTAAACTAAGCTTATATATATCAATAATAGCTTCTTTCCAAAACGGTTCTGGAGAATGTGAAGACAATAAAACTTTGCCGTTGTAACCATTAAGTATTTTTCTATTTCTGAAAACATCAATGGATAAATGAAAATGAATAATATCAAAATCATTTAAATTTAAGCTTCCAATGTAATCAGGATTATTATTTAAACTTTTGACATATTTAATTAGTCTAATATTGTTTATTAGAATTGGAAAATATAGTTTATTTAATAATTTTTTAAAAAAACTATTAGATAAACCTTCAGTGGTAGTTTTTATTAAATCACTTAGAAAAAAAATTTCACAATTTTTGTCTTTTGTTTCTTTTACGCCGTTATATAAGTTAAACAAATAAGTAGGAGGCCCACCACTTCTTTCTTTTAATTCAAAAGAATTCCAGATTAGCACTTTTTTCATTTTTTAAATTCTATTTTTTTAGTTTTTGTTAAAGCTGAAGCAATAACTTGGTGCATGTCATAATATTTATACTCCGCTAAACGACCACCAAAAATAATTTTATTATTTTCATTTGATAACTTTTTATATTTATTAAATAACAAAGAATTTTTTTCATCATTAACAGGATAATAAGGCTCACTAGAAGCTTCTGATTCAATAGGATATTCTTTTGTTATTACTGTTTTGGGTTGATTACCAAATTCAAAATGTTTATGTTCAATTATTCTAGTGTATTCTGTTTCTGTATCTGTATAATTAACTACTGCATTACCCTGGTAATTAGGAGAATCCAATATTTCGTTTACGAATTTCAAACTTCTGTATTCTAATTTCCCAAATCTATAATTAAAAAATTCATCTATCTTACCTGTAAAAACAACATTTTCTGCTGAATCAATTAATTTTTGTTTTTGTTTAAAAAAATCGACTCCAGTCTTTGTATCAATCCCTTTCAAAAGAGAATCAATTAATTTATTATAACCACCATTTGGTATACCTTGATATTTATCGTTGAAGTAATTATTATCAAAGGTAAATCTTACGGGTAATCTTTTAATTATAAATGAAGGCAAGTCTTTGGCTTTTCTTCCCCATTGTTTCTCAGTATAACCTTTAATTAATTTATGATAAATATCCGTTCCAACAAGAGAAATAGCTTGTTCTTCAAGATTTTTCGGTTTGGTAATTCCTGACTTTATAACTTGATCTTCTATAATTTTTTTTGCAGCCTCAGGTTTTGTGACGCCCCAAAGCTTATAAAAAGTATTCATATTGAATGGAAGATTAAATAATTCACCTTTATAATTGGCTGTTGGACTATTAGTATATCTATTAAATTCGACAAATGAATTTACATAATCCCAGATTTTTTTATCATTTGTATGAAATATATGTGCACCATATTTATGAACATTTATATCTTCAATTTTTTCACAATAAACATTACCTCCAAGATGATTTCTCCTATCTATAACTATACATGAATAACCTTTTTTTGTTACTTCATGTGCAAAAACGGAACCAAACAGTCCAGCACCTACTATTAAATAATCATATTTTTTTTCCATATTTTATTTTTTTTTGTTTGATAAAACATTACTACAGCAACTATAAATTCGACTAAAACAAGACAAATTGATATATTTATTATTGTCATAATATTAAAAAATATTAGAAATAAGATAATAAAACAGTAAATAATTGCTGAAAAAGAAACAATTTTACTGAAGTCTTTCTTGTAACCAAAAGGTATTAACATTTGTATTCCAAAAAAATTACTTAAACCTACAATTGGAACGGTTAATAGCAAAATATTTAAAATAGTTGAAGAATTTAACATCTCACTTCCCCCCAAAACACTTATTATCAAACTACTGTTTAAATAAACGATTAAAGAGAGAAGTATATTAATAAATAAAGAAATCTTGAGCATTTTTTTTATGAATACAATATTTTGATCTCTATTTATTTTTGGAAATATTGTTTGTGAAATTATACTCTGAAAAACCTTAAGAACTCCAACAATTTTTTCTGCTAGGTCATAATATGCCAAATTAACTTTACCAAAAAATATTCCAACAATAAATTTATTTGAAGTTAAGTATAAACTTATGACAAAATTTGATATAAAAATGTAAGATGCATTTTTAAAGTACTCTTTGATTTTTATTAAATGTTTTGTATTTATTTTAATTTTTTCGTGTTTAATTATTACATAAATAGATGAAATTGAGATCATTAATGCAGAAATTCCATAAATTAATGGAACGTATAAATAATCTGATTCTTCTTTTACAAAAATTAAAATGGATACCAGAGATAAAAGTCTAAATGGAATTACCAAAATTGTAATATAAGACATTTTTTCAACCCCCTGAAAGTACCATAAAGGAAAAAAAACATCATAAATTAAAACACCTAATGACAAAAGGTATAGTAAAGTGTCAAACTCAAAAAACCAAGTAAGCATAAAAAATGTAAATAAAACAAGAATAAAACAAAGTATTTTAATGGATATTACATTTATAAATATTTCTTCAATTTTTTCTTTTGAATTTTTATTTTTACTAACCTCAGACGTTGCGAATAAATTGAACCCAAAATCAATAAAAATTATTGCATAAGCAACTATTACTTGAGCAAAGATAATACTCCCATATGTCGATTTTCCTAATACACGAATTAGATAAGGATATGTTAACAGAGGAATAAATAATGTTAACAACTGAAGAAAAGAAAGATTTAAAAAATTTGAAAGGAGTTTGTTACTTCTCAGTTTTTTAATCATTGGGAATTTTTTAATTTTATTGATTTTCTAAGCCCACTCGAAGAGAACCTATGATCTCTGGAGTTGTAATAGATCTCTATTCCCTTTTCTTCGCAATACGTTCTTCCCGTGTAGTTTTTTTCTTTGTACTCATCACCAATAATTCGAACATCAATCTTGAAAGACCTTAAAATATCTTCTAAATCTTGTTCCGATACGTAGGGTACAATTTCATCTACGTGCTTGGAGCCTTTGAGCTGAATATAACGCTCAATAATCGACTGTGAAGGTGCATTTTTCTCAGGGCGATCAATCGAAGGATCTAACTGCAGACCTACAATCAAATAATCGCACTGGCGTTTTGCTTCTTCTAACATCTTTACATGCCCGGCATGAAACAAATCAAAGGTTGAAAAGGTGATTCCTACTTTCATAATTTACAATTTCTTGACTACCACCGGTAGTCAGCTTATTTATTTTTATTGCAAAAATCCCATTTTTTCTATGGACATCTTTATTTTTTCCACGGCTTCGCCACTACTAGTCCCACTAGCATTTTTAAATCCCTTAAAAACAATTGCAGCTTACTGCAATTGAAACGACACCACAGCGCCTAAACGCTCTAAACGTGCCAAACATTTTTTACCTTGTAAGGCCACAACAACTCCTTGTTCCTTTAATTGTGGTACCGTTATTTCACCCCCTACTTGTACTGCATCTTTCGATAGCGCTACTTCCCCTGAAACATAAGCTTGCATGGCTTTTATTTCTTGGTGTTGTATAATGGCGCGTTTACCTTGCTCAAACAAATAACGTACTACCCCTGGCACCTGAAACACTAAATTAATTTCTTTCTCTTCCAAACACACCAACACCATAGAAGGCAACAGTACTACTTGCACCTTTTTTTTACGGTCGGACCATTGACGGACTTCTGTTCGTGTTGGTACATAAACCTCTATACCCAAACCCTTCAACCTTTTTGCAACGGTTAGCTCAGTTCTCGGTTTTACATACACCACATGCCATAAAGCTGTTTTAACAGTCTTCATTACAAAATTACTTTGTTTTAAATATACTAAAAAAAAAGAATAGGAAAGGAAATGTATGATTACGGATTGTAAACCACAAATGGGCAATTTTAGTACTTTCTTTTTCTTTTTCGAAAACAAATATACTAATATTTTCAGCTTCTCAAAATGAAAAATATAGAAATACCAATCTCACATAAACATTATACTTTTATGAAGAAAAAACAAAAATACGAAGCTATTTTATGAATAATTTACAAAAGGATGCTTCTCGAATTTTGAGGTAATTTTTTGGTTGCGGATCGAATGGATAATGGCTATGGAATTTTTAGCTTCTGCAACAGGAAACCCATTACCATTTAGTATTGCTTGGTAAGATGCCGTATGTAAATCAGTAAATCCATTGCTAAATTCCAATTCCTGACCATCTACGGTAATAGAACGATAGGTGCGTTGCTGCTTTTCTTTAATTACGGCAGGTAAATCATTGGCATCAATCGACAAAAACCAACGTACTCGCGCATTTTTAAACTCCAAATAACCTGCTGCCTTGTGTTTTTCGTGCACATGGGTTTCGATATGCTGCACTTCTCCAAAAATCCAAGAAAGCATGTCAAAAAAATGCACCCCAATATTGGTGGCAATTCCCCCAGATTTTTCTATGGCTCCTTTCCAAGAAATATCATACCACTTACCACGTGAGGTAATGTAGGCTAAATCTACCTCGTGCTTGGTGGTTGCTTGCTGGGCAATAATGCGTTGTTTTAACTGAATGATGCTTGGGTGCAAACGCAACTGTAAAATGGTATGAATTTTTTTACCATATTGCATTTCAATTTCTTGCAAGGCATCTATATTCCAAGGATTTAAGACCAAGGGTTTTTCACAAATAGCATCTGCACCAGCACGCAAGGCCATTCGAATGTGAGCATCATGCAAATAATTAGGAGTACAAATACTGATATAGTCTAACGATTGCCCGTTTCTTTTTAACTTTTCGATATGACGATCAAAACGCTCAAACTCTACAAAGAAATTCGCTTCTGGAAAATACGAATCCATCATACCAACACTATCAAACTTGTCTAGTGCACACAGTAGGTTATTTTGTGTTTCTTTTATTGCTTTTAAATGTCTGGGTGCAATATATCCTGCTGCACCAATTAATCCGAAGTTTTTCATTATAAACTTTTATCAACCATTTCTTTTGGCAAGATACCTTTTACATCATAAACCACCGCATTTTCTTTTTTAAATTCTTCTAAATTTATTTCTAAAAATTCGTGGTGAGCTACCGCTAAAACAATAGCATCGTACCGATGACTTGGCGCTTTATTAAAAGCCTTAAGCCCATACACCTCTGCAACCTCTTTGGGGTCTGCCCAAGGATCGTAAACGGTTACCTTGGTTCCATATTCTTTTAAAGAACGTACCACATCTATAACCTTAGTATTCCTAATGTCTGGACAATTTTCTTTAAATGTAATGCCCAACACCAAAACACTTGCATCTTGCACAGCTACCTTGCGTGCCACCATAAGTTTAATTACTTGAGAGGCCACGTAATCGCCCATACTGTCATTAATTCTTCTTCCGGCTAAAATAATACCTGGATAATAGCCAATTTCTTGTGCTTTTTGTGCCAAATAATAAGGATCTACCCCTATACAATGCCCACCAACCAAACCGGGTGTAAAGGGTAAAAAGTTCCATTTGGTTCCTGCTGCTTCCAATACCTCTTGGGTACTGATATTCATAAGACCAAATATTTTAGCCAACTCATTTACAAAAGCAATATTAATGTCTCGCTGTGAATTTTCGATAACCTTAGCCGCTTCTGCAACCTTAATACTTGATGCTAAATGGGTGCCTGCAGTTATTACAGACCGATACAAAGCATCTACCCTTTTGGCGGTTTCTGGTGTAGAACCCGAGGTGATTTTTAAAATACTTTCTATGGTTCGTTCTTTATCGCCAGGATTGATGCGTTCAGGAGAATACCCTACAAAAAAGTCGGTGTTAAAACTAAGGCCAGAGTGTTTTTCTAAAACAGGTACACAGCTGTCTTCGGTTACTCCTGGATAAACCGTAGATTCGTAAATAACAGTCGCTTCTTTGTGCAATGCCTTACCCACAGTTTCACTTGCTTTTAAAAGCGGTGTTAAATCGGCTTGATTATTAGTATCTACTGGAGTAGGTACCGTTATAATATAATAATCACAATCATGGATTTCTGAAGATTCTTTGGTAAAAAAAAGTCCGTTGTTATCGGTGTTTTCTGATTTTATAATTTTTCTTAATACCGTTTTGTCTACTTCTAACGTGGTATCTATTCCTTCTTGTAAGGAAGCAATCCGTTTTGCATTGATATCAAACCCTATTACTGGGTATTTTTCAGC
>ENA-OUOG01002631-OUOG01002631.1-marine-metagenome-genome-assembly--contig:-NODE-2631-length-18271-cov-9.723645_pt1 | contig 18271 bp, 12 predicted proteins | sample MGYA00248635_ERZ508505 | MGnify/ENA primary metagenome ERZ508505 (study PRJEB26176, sample SAMN06267871) | marine metagenome | isolation source: Saanich Inlet, British Columbia, Canada | place: Pacific...
GATCGTGATGGAACTGTGCGAAGGCGGCGCGTTAGACGACATTCTCCACGACCCCGAGTACGTCCTCAACCACTCGACCAGGTTGCGCATCGCCGCCGAAACTGCGACTGGAATCGCATACCTCCACCTGAGCGACGTTTCCATCGTCCACGGTGATATGAAGGCTGGCAACGTTCTGCTCACGAAAGACTTATCCGTGCGCATTTGTGACTTTGGAATGTCGGAGGCAAAGAATCGGTCGAAGACTATGACGGTCGCGGCGTCGAGCAGCGGAAAGGGAGGCACCGCTTTGACGGTTGCTTGGAGTGCCCCTGAGCTATTCATGGATCGACCAAAGTCTTTCGCGACAGATATTTACGCACTTGGCTTGACTTTATGGGAGATCTATGAGCGTCGCGTGCCGTTTGGAAATATGCCTGAGGCAGCTGTTGTGAACCAGGTTTTGTCAGGCCGCCGTCCTGAAATAGCCTCGACAGAGATGCCTGAAGAAATTAAAAAGCTCATACAACTCTGTTGGTCCGAAGATCCGAGAGAGCGTCCCGCAGCCGACAAGATAGCATTCATTCTCACGAGGTTATGGAATGTGAACACTGAACGACAAAGAGCTGTAGCTCAAGCAGCCGCAGCTGCTGAGAAGAAAAAAGCTGAAGAAGCTGAAGCAGCCGCCGCTGCTGAGAAGAAAAAAGCTGAAGAAGCTGAAGCGAAAGACAAGGCTACTAAGCTAGCCGAAGAAGCAAAAGCTGAGAAATTAGCAGAGGAGGCTGAGAAACCTGCCGCGCAGGCTTTCTGCTCGAACTGTGGAGCGAAACTTACAGGTGGCAAATTCTGTGCGGAGTGTGGCAAAAAGTGTTGATGCTTTACCTTCACTTCGCGATACGGCTCTCGTGGTGAGCATGGCCATGAATGTTTAGCTTAGGCCCTTGGGGAGGTGCAAAAACAAAAATGAAAACAAAAAATAAACCGTCAATCCTTGAGTTAACGGCCTCGATATTTTTGTGTTTAGATTTGCCCGATTTTGTACCTTGGGGAGGTGTTTTTTTACAAAATATTTTTTGTTTTTTTGTCATTTCTGAAAATTTTCCGAACAAAAATGGTACGATTTTGTATTTTGTTTTTCCCAGAAACACAAAAATTTACAAAAATTTTGTTCTGAATTTTGATGTTTGACGCGAATAGACCGTCGTTCACGGTTTATTTTTTGTTTTTGTTTTTGTTTTACACCTCCCCAAGGTCAAAATATTTTGACAAAATCTCGCGCTATCGCACAATAATAACAGCGGTAAAAGTTCGTTTTTAATCCTCCTCTGATAGATTTTGTTCTGAAATTTTTGATAAACACCTCCCCAAGGTACAAAATCGAGAACTACGTTTTGTATCGAGGAAATTACAAAAAAAATCGGGTTTTGGCTGGACTCGACGAACCGAGAATCAGGGTTTAATTTTTTGTTTTTTTTGTTTGTTTTTGCACCTCCCCATCGGCCTTATTATGATAATAATAATATGATACTTTCGTCGTAATAATACAACCATATGCCGACGACAACGACCGAGCGAGCAGCGAGCGACCGACTGCGCGACCCTTATTGTTGTGTTGCGTCAAGCCACCCCAGTCACTCGCACGAGCACACGCGTTCCGTAGATGGCGAGGTGGGCCTGTATCTTTAGGAGCTGAAGACGTGATGGCGGAGGCTATCGTCCAGTTCAAGGAAGCTGTCCAGGTAAGGAAGACACGTCCACTCTAATAAGCAGGGATTTCCCCTTTCACCGCTGACGTCAAGTCCTTCGCATCCGCGCACTTCCACAGGCTCTTCATCACCACCCTGAAGCAATAGTTAAGAAGCAAGCTGAACAATGGCTAGAGCGTTTCCAAGAAGATGTGGATGCCTGGACTGTTTGTGATGCTGTGCTGCACGATCCAACAAGCACACCTGAGGTGAACTTCATGAGCGCTCAAGCTTTGAAGCGTAAGGTTGTCCAACTAACTTCCTACGTTTTGTTAGATTTCGTTGCGTTGGTTCCCCTGAACTTCTCACCGGGGACGCACCGAGTCAACTCACCCTTTTCAAATCGACCTACCGTTCCTGACATGTATTCCCATTTTTGCTCCGCTGTCAAAAGGTCCAACAAGATTTCGCAGAGCTACCGTCTGTGGCAATAAGATCACTTCGCGAATCTCTCGTTGCCTTGTTGTTGAAACACGGCGAGGGTCCGGTGCGCACGCAGCTTGCGGTAACAATGGCAAGTTTGGCAGCCCACCTGCCAGCCGCAGAATGGGATGGCATCGGCGCATTACAGTGGTTAGCTATACGTATGACTGGTGATGGATCAAACCCGTCGCGTTTTTCTTGTCTTCTTGAACTCCTCATCGTGTTCCCTCAGGAAGCCGGGAGTTATCGCCCCGCAGTGCATCCCGAACGTCGTCGTAGTTTTGCCCGTGAATTAATCCTGGAGAGCAAGTCCGCTATCACCATGATTACTACCTGCCTTGAGCAATTGACAATGAACACCAAGAATGCGTATGAGCATTCTCTTGACGCGTACGCTGCATGGGTGCGATTGAGTCAAGGGCGCCTGCACGCCGATGATCTGCCTGTTGAGGCACCACAGATTGACGCGGCAACCCTTTGTGCTCATCCACTCACTTTACTTGCTCTCAAGTCTCTCACAACACACGACTCGAGGCCCTCACAATTTGACCATGCAGTCGATGCTACGTGTGAGCTGATTCGCGCGACAAGAACACAAGTTGTGGATTCAAGAGACAGTGATAGACATAGCTCTATACCTGTGTCTTCACTTCAGCTAGTTCAAGTCATTGTTTCCAGTGTTTTGGAATTAAAGCCCGCGTTATTAGCAGCCTCTCAGTCTGAAGGCTCGTTGGATGAGATTGCGAAAGGGATATCTCGACTTCTTGCCGAAATCGGTGAAGAGTATGTCGCAGTCATAGCTGAGGTACGACTTGCCACGTGAGCATCGTCCTTTGATAAATAAAGCCTTGCTCTCTGACTGACCTTCTCTCCACTTTTTTATCTCGTTTTAGGGGAACCCGGAGTCCATCGCGGTTGTTGAATCCATCCTGATCGTGACTGCGTATCCTGACACTGATATCGCATCAATGAGCTTTGTGTTTTGGCATAAGTTATCTAATGTGCTCACTGGAAGAGAGCAAAGGAATGCGTCTCATGAAGGTGCTGGAGAGCTTATTCGACGAAAACAGCTGTTCTTTCCGGCATATGTTCAACTGATCCACAACGTGATAGGTATGTCTTTTTTTCCTACTCGTGTTCCTTTTAACCTGTCAACCTTGCTGATTTGATTACCCGTCACCATTTTCCGCGAACCCTCCATTAGGTCGATTGCAATATCCCGAAGATTTTCAACATTGGACCAGGGAAGAGTACCGTGAATTCAAGCGAATGCGTTACGCGATTGCTGATACACTGACAGAAGCGGCTTCTGTCGTGGGTGCTATCCAAACGCTTCATATCGTGTCAACACCTATTCAGGAGCTTAATAAGGCAGAAGCAACAGTCTTAACGCCGAAGAATACCGGCGTTGATTGGCGTCGCCTCGAAGCATCGCTTTATTGTGTGCGGTCTGTCAGCAAGGAGCCCCCGCCTGCTGGTGACCCGTTGTTACTGTCGATATTGGCATCCCTGCCAAATCTTCCTGAGCACCCTCAACTTCTATATACTGCGGTGTTGACAATTTCTGCTTACAGTGAATGGTGAGTAACTGTGATTTTTAAGTTGCTTTGATATCAAATCCTGTGTGTGCTCGTTTCACTTGCATGAATACTGACAATGTTTTTCCTCAAACCAGGGTGTCTGCAAGCATTGCTCTAGGAACGGATTCCGTGTTACTGCAGAAACTTTTGGGTGTTTTACATCGCGCTCTGGTCAGCACACATACAGATACACGCGGAGCCGCAGCTCTGGCGCTCAAGCACATCTGTGATGCTGCTGCTGACCATCTAGTGACTTTTCTTGACCCTTTGGTGCAGCTATATGTGATGGCGTTGAACTCTATGACAGATTCACAAGGCATAACCCCACACCTATCCAGCCCATCAACGTCACATCATTTTCAAATGCACGCAGATGACGTTATCCAGATCATTGAGGGCCTCGGTCATGTTACAACTGCGTTGCCTGTAGAGCAAGCAGATCCTGTATTTTCTGCCTTGCTCGCTCCAATTTCGGTGCTTTTGAACGCAATGTTTCCAGAGGTCATGGTCAGTGTCAAGCCTGACACGAATATTGCAGTGAAGTATTTTGATTGTCTTGCGGCTGTCATGCGATACGTGTCGCATCCAGAGCTTGTCGCGACGTCTTTCCATGAGCTATGGCCTATGGTCTCACGTGCCCTTGTAAGCTGCGGCAACACTGATATGCGGTGTACCGAACATATTTGTCGCTGTATAAAGTACGCAATTAGAACTTCAGGGTAGGTCGAATACGTTCTGCAATTTCATCTTTCTTTTCCTTCTATTTCCGCTTCATTTCTGGCTGTAATACTGACCCAACCATCCACCTTTAACAGACATCGCCTCACGGACATTGTGAATTCGGCGGCTTCTATGTACACATCACTATTTGCTCAACGGCGCCAAGCAAGTTTGCTTTTTGCAGTGAGTGAACTTGTTCGAAGCTTCGGTAATGACATCTCGTGTTCTCAGGCTATATGTCTCAGCGTCGAGGAGGTGATCCTGAGAACAGCAGAGAGTTTGAAGACCTTATCTGACTTTGATGACGCCCCTGACGTTGTTGACGATGCATTCTTGCTCCTGAAAACCTGTCTCAAGTACTGCCCCAAGGCTTTGGCGAATCCACAAATTGTGGCATCTACTTTGGACATGCTTATCTGTGGGCTTCATGTCCAGCATCGTGAAGCTTGTTGCTCTATGCTTGACTTTACGCGTAACTTGCTGTATGCTCGGAACGAGGACCTGGTTGACATTCTTGGACAAGTGTTGCCGCCGCGTGGAGGGGCTTTGGTGCGTTCATTACTAGCCGGTGCGCTTGGCGCCTTACCTTCTTCTCGTCTATCTGATATATCTGGCGTGATTGCTGCATTGCTTTCATGTACTTATGCGCAGTCTGTCGTGTGGCTTCGCGAGGCCACGAGTCTCATCCCAGACCACGTGGCCTCTGCAAGCGATAAAGATGTTTTTTTTCATTCGGTGTCCAGGTTTGCTGAATCGGGAGACGGTCACACACTTGGCAAATCACTGGATGATCTGAGTGAATTGTGTCGTCGCTCCAAACGGCACAGGATTGCCGTCGCGGAATCGCTTTTAAAAACGTAAGCGTATGGACTGAATGGCAGCTCCATCGTCGCTGTGTTCTGCGCAGAGAGCAGTTGCACTTGCAGGATCGCAGGACATTCGTGGGCGCATGGTTATCTCGCAAAAAGGTCGCTAGTGGTGACACCTCAGATAGAGCTAGCTAGAATCATATCGGCGTACTCCGCGATTGTTCAGTACTTTGACCAAGAATGCGTGATATCAATAAACGTGTGCGAGACAATATTGTAGATAATCCTCCTTAAGGCAAAGATACCCTAGCTAAACCCTAAACCAGGCATAGGCCTATATCACACATCGGGTTGAACACTCCTGCCGTAGCTCAGCTTCGACCTGATTTTTCTGTCACTGGTTTCCCCCGCTGCTGTCGTTCCAACCTCGGACCCACTCTCGCCCTCTAGCTGCTCTGGTTGCACTATCACTCTTATCATTGAGGAACTTCAATACGTGAACTTGCAACGACGTGAACGCCACATTTGCTGCCATTCTAGGAGGAGGAAGCTCCTGACCTGTGAGCCACTTAAACAGTTCTGGGTTTTCTTCATCGAGTACCTGCGAGAAAGATGACAAAAACCCGTCACCTTGTGCCGGCAGCGTTCGCTCTGCCCACTCGCCGACCATTATGTCAAGCTCAAGAAATCCCCTCTGTTTCGCTCGATACAGCAGTCGTTTGATCGCCTGGTGAACAGGTGGGGAAAGGGAATGTTAGGAAGCGTGAGTTTTAGAAGGGGAGAGGAGTAGTTATTCGAGAGCTGATGGACGCACTGTTATCCGCTTCTCATCTCGAAGCTCTAACGGAACATCGCCTACACCTTGCATTCGTCCAGCTGAAGCGAAAGAGTGAGTCCAACCGTCGAATGATTCCATCGTCATCGCGAGGGGTCTACCGAATGAGGGTCCGCAAGACGTGAAAACGCGAGAACGGAAGGAAGCCCCTGTCAGTCTCCTATGATAGCAGGCGCACTCCCTGAACAACCTTCTATGTATGCTCATCGGAGATCAGAGTCTCATTAAGGAGTATGATAAAAGATCTATCGTCCCCAGAAGTATTGCAAATGGAGATACGTCCAGTGCACTATTCTTTGAAGCACGGCAGACGCAGTACGCCAGCACACTCCGTTCGACGCGACGATATCAAAAATGGCCATTATCGGTTTATCGCGTCGCGAAGCGAGTGAGTGAGTTTTCATCCGCGTACAAATTCCACCCACAACCCAAGCCATAACTCGAAATTATTTCTTGAAACTGGTTTCAAGTATAAATACGTCCACCGAACGCTCCGGAGACCATACTTACCTGCTCTGTCGTCCCGGTGCTCATGCAGACCGGGCGGGGTCTCGAACTGCTGCCCTAGCACTACGGTCGCGGCGAAAGACCGGAACGGTCCTAGAGGCCGTCTCCGAGAGATAATTTATGGAAGGGTGAGGCTGCGTGCGCGCGGCTCTCGCCCCTTCAAACAAAACAATCACACTTCACGAAGACGCCGTTCGTCGCACGGGAAGGTTTCTAAAGCACCTTCTCTGTCAGCTGCTTGGAATACCAGGACCGGCGTGGGTCTAGAAGCTATTACAGAGTGTGGGTGGTTGAATGATTTGGAAAGACCGTTATAATACAATACCCTCTCACTTGTGAAGATCGTTTCACGAGGATGTCTCAGCCGCGAATTCATCCCAAGACTAGTTCGAGGGCATTTCTATCATTAGGTCGATTGATCGTTTTCGATGCGACTGAGCGACTCGATGGTTTTGAGTGACAGGGAAAGGTGACCTTGTGTTTGTGGTGAAAGTCTGATGAGTCAGACAAAAAATTTCGTATCCGGGTAGACGACTGGGTCTCTCTGTTGTTGGCAGTAAAAGGCGGCAAACAAGATTTTTTGAACCAGTCCCCGGGTACGGCACCATCCGGGTACGCAGTGAAATATATACTTATTCCACAAGTTATTACGCGAAACTGAGTTATGGGCGAGCTTGTTCCGCGAGATTTGGGTTTTCATTTTTCTGTATTATCAGGCCTTTAATTTCTAAACCCATATTTCGAGTTTAAGCTTCTCAGACGTGCAAATGTACTTAGATGAGCCTTGCGCATCCGTGATAGGCATACCTTTCTCGGCCTTTTGGCTAAGATCAAGTGTAGTATCTGTTCTTATCAGTTTAATATCTGGTATACTGGAAATTCCAGTTTCGATATTAAATGAATTTTTCAGGGAGGCAACCCAATAGTTGTGCTTGCACAGCGGGAAGCCAGGATGGCTGCGGCATTGCACAACCCGCCGCGGACGTCCATCCCTTACAAACATAACAACCGCACAAGCCACAATCGATAGGCGTGAAAATGTGAATTCGAGATGTGCCAATTTTGAAGTACAATTGTCGAGTTTTGCAGTAAAGCTTGCGCACGTGCTCAGATGATGGAATAAAGATTTCACTTCAATTTTCTACAAACCTGTACCATCTCCGATGTTTCTCTTGCCATGTTCGGGAAAACTAAGGGCTTTTTCCATCTCGAACTTTACTTCTATCGACCTCAGACTATATCCTACGACCATCATCCACTTTAACATCCTAGATAGTTCTGTGTTCGTCACTTCTGATGTCGTTGACGCAAGCTTGCAGGTGTCATCTGTGCCAAGAAGTCTCTTGATGAGAGCATTCATGGCATCGAGCACGTCAACACCAGCATCACTCGTTAGATCACGAAGATTTTCAGGTTCCATGCTTTTAATATAGTCGAGCAGCTCAGTTTGCCGTTGATATGAATCGTTTGGTTTTCGTCTGAGACGCTCGACTTCCGCGCGAAGCGCCTCTATCTCGGACTCCAGCTCCGAAACATATTCAGCTGCATCTGGCGTTCCTTCGCTCAGCTCTACCGAGCCCCTTTGCACTGCGCCCTTTAGAGATGCCCTGGTGGATAAAACGCTCTTCTGGAGCTCTAAACGATATTGAGCATTTCTAAACATGTAGCCCGTCATCATCATGCTAAACATCAGTTGTGCAAGGTTCTCGGTGACACTAGAAATTGACATGGTGAAGTACTCCGCAGGAAGTGAGCCAAGTAAGCTTTTTATTGTTTCCCGCATCGCCTCTTCTACCTCGGGCGGAGCAAACTTTGAGAAGTGCTCGGAATGTTCCAGCTCTACCTCGTTGACATACTGTAGTAGAAACTCTCGCTGTTTCACTGCGACTTGAGGTTTGACCTCTCCAAGCTGCGTGTCAGGGACGCTTCCACTTGAGGGAACGAAGGTGCGGTCCTCGCCGGCTTCGCCGCTCCGCTGACCGTCATGTGCTCGCATGCGGGCTAGGCGGAGATGATTTCGCCTTTTGACAACGCGTGGCCCGGGCATGTGGACGATAGGTGATAACCAGTTTCTCCATAACACCATTCCGCTACAGCTCATTTCGTCCGACAATTCCGCTTGCCAACGTGAAGGTCTTGCTGGTCGCGTCCACGAAAATGAAAGTGTGTTGAGGAAAGATAGGACACAATTATTATTATTCGGAGTGATTTTTTTTTTCGCCCGGCCGTGCCCCCACCTCGAAATTGGAGCGGAGTTTTCGTCGCCCCCCAACCGTGCTGCTCTCATTCCTCGAGGCCCAAACCCACGGAACCAGGGTGCTCTAGGCGCAATGTTGGCGTCCAGATTTTGTGTCATACCGAGCAGGGCCAAACGCCTTCCTGAGGCTTCTGCTGCTGCGGGTGATACGAGCCAAAAGCTGCATCAGAGGTTTTTTTGGAACCCCCCCCACCGCCGCCGCCGCAGAACGCGCACCTCAACAGTGACGGCCATCGCCACAGGCGGAAAAGCGAACGAAAGCGACGGTGACTCCGTGAATGATAAGTCCGTTTCGATTCATGCTCTCGGATTAGAAGATATCGGCGTTGATGTGGATGAGCTGAGCAGGTTCGAGCCCCCCGCGTCGACACGCAAAAGCCGCCTCTTACTACCACCGCCGCCTCTTTTTCCCGTTCGTCCCAAACATGCCAAACATTCCAAGTCGTTTTTCTTTTTTGTCCTGACCTTTTCCTTTTTCCTCCAACGACTTTGGATGATCACAGGGACATCGGCATTGTAGACAGTACAGAAACGATGGCTTTAAACCGTGAGCATGCGATCCCTGGGTTTGTTCGTGTGACAGATGGACGCGGTGGACTGCCCAAGGTCATTCTGACGCATCCAAGCGGAAGCTGCTGTGACGTTTATCTTCACGGTGCAAACATCTTGTCTTGGGTCCTGGCTAACGGAGGAGAAGTGTTTTACACACCCGACGGTACAGATTTCACGGATTTATCTGCTATTGAATGGGGCAATCCGTTTTGCTTTCCACAGTTCGGCGTGGGAGGCGAGCGTGCGGGCTCTCCTCTTGGTGAAAACTCTATTCCTGTTGACGGCTTTGTTAAGGGAATGAAGTGGTCCATCGTCCAGACTGGCCTTCACGAGGACAAACACGGAGAATTCCCCTACGTAACTATCGAGGTATTTGATACAGAAGCTACACGGGCAATGTGGAACCACAGCTTTCACCTCATTATGGATATCTCGTTGGAACACACTGCCATTAATGTGTCTTTGAATGTGAAAAATACAGGAAGCGAATCATTTGAATGTGCCGCTGCGTTGAAGTCACACATCGCAGTTGCAGACATTGAGGAGCCGACGACCAGCTACATCGGACTAGAAGACTGCGTCTACTTAGACAACACGCTTCATCCGACAAAGCCGAGAGTGCGCTTCACTGACGAGACCGAAGACCAGGAATGGCTTCAACTTAAAGGTCCAACCGATCGAGTATACATTAACACCCACAATGATACCGGTGTAGAGGTTGGCACTGGCTGTACGGTCTTCTTGCGCGACATGTCTCCTCTTGGGGTCACCGGCTTCAGTGATCGTGCAGTTTTCAACCCGTGGAAAGATGATGATAAGGATAATTATCGCTGGTATGCGGGTCTCGCAATCGGCGCCATTGGTAAACTGATCAGAATTGAGCCAGAAACGAAGCATACGAGCGAAGTTAGATTTGAGGTTGTGGACATGGTGCGTACTCAGTCCATCCAGAAGAGAAAGGACGTACACGAGAAACACGCTCTGCGCAAAATGACCGAGCGACCGAAGTATGATCTCTTGGCTGATGAATTGCCTTCCGATCTTCAATAACGTTCGCGCTTTCTAGAATCACCTACGCGTGCTGTAATAAGCGAGCGAGTACAAGTTGTAGTGCTTGTGAAACTTAAAGATGCGTTTTATTTCATTTTGGATTCCTGTCGCGCGCTTCCTTGAGTGTTACGACGGCGGCCTTGCTTTTTCCATCTGCGACCGAAAAGACGCTGCAGTCCTCCAGGTGTGATTTCACTTTTGCCTCGTACTCTTGCATCCCTTGTGCATGTCCACCATCAGTCAGAGACATCTTCCTCATAACTTTTTTGAGTAGTTCAGAAAAAACCATAGAACCACCGGCTTTCTTGATGATCTTCTTAGCAACCTTCACTGTTGTCGGACCATCAAGCGATTCCTTGGCCATCTCTGTGCAAACTTCACCCTCCAACCTATCAGAAAACTTGAACTTTTTCCCCGCGAATTCGCTCTTCAAAGAGTTCACAGTCGTGGTACCCACGCCGAGACCCCTTTTTCCCCGGTTCGCCCCATCATGGGCTGCAAGTGCGAGTCGCTCTTGATCAGCTTCGTCAAAGCCTCGTTTGCGCCTGTCCGCTTCGGCGTCCTTTTCTTGCGTCCCATTTCCATGGTATCCCGATGGGATGAATCCGACTGCCCATCCCCACCAATCTTGAGGGGGTGGAGGGATCGTGTGAGGTGACTTTGTAACGAGATCTGTAGTCTTGGGTGGCAACGTCGGCGACAATATCTTCTTTCTCTTTTCCTCGCGTTTTTCGCGTTTCCGCTTCTTCTCTTCTTTGCTTTGCCTCTGCTCAGGGTTGCTTTCGACCGCTTTGGCTTCTACAGCGTTATGTTCTCCACTGCTGTACATGGGTGTAGGAGCGGCTGAGAATCCTCCGATACCGCCCAAAATAGCGTTTAAGTCCGTTGAAGAATAGTTTTTAACCATTTTCTGCGACTCTCTCTTCTGGTATCTACCCTGATGTGCCACTGACGTACTGCCCGCTCGAGGTGTTTTCTTTTTTACCCCCTGTCGGACAACGTCGGAACGCACGTGAGCCTGCTTGTTGTTCGTGCCTTCGTTCGACTCCTTCGAGGTATCAAGTGTAGTGTACGTTTGATTCAATCCCTTCAGTATAGTTTCGAAGGATACCGCGTTCAAAGTCCAGTCGATTTTCCCGGAAGAGTCAGACCTTGCATCCGCTCCGATGCCTGAGTTCACCGCTCGCTTTTTGGCGTGTATGTGTTTCACGAGTCCGGAGCCGTTCTTCCCGATGCCCTTTCCTTCTTGCCATCCCATTGAGGCGAGCATGCGCATTCCGAACCCATCTCTCTCGACGCCCTGGTAAAGGCGTCCGCTGCTGACTGAGTCTGTCATGGACAGGACACCAAAGCTTGATGCCGGGGGACGGCGCCGCCGCCAAGAATGGAGCGAAACCCGAGCGCGCGCGCGAAATCAATAATACGTAATTGTACGTATGATTTCTGTTCGTCGGTCGGTCGGTCTTCTTTTTTTTCGCTGCGCACAAAAAATACAAGAGCAAACTGATGACATCGTAATAATGCCCCTCCTGTTGAGTGAGACCTCGTACAAGCCATGGGCACTGACACCTTTTTTGGGACCTGGTGTACGGTTTTCTTCTCGTGATGCGTGGGGTACATAGCCAGTAGCTAGCGCTTCCGGAGGTACGCAACACGCAAACACCCTGCATCGCTCGGAAAGGATGGAAGAGAACCGAGGAACTCGGTATCGACGAAGGAACACGAGTGCACGCCAGATTCCATTCCGTGCTTCGGGGAGGACGATGCCAAGAGAGATGAAAACCTCGCTCATTATTGGCGCGGTGTTATGGGCGTGGCCTGTCTCGTCGGATGAGGCGCCTATGCCAACACTTCATACGGTGTTCTCTACAGAGTGCAATCCTTACTTCGATTGGCAATCACTTGGTCTGATGTACAGCCACCGTAAGGTACAGCAAATGGGAGGTTTTACCCGGCTGATGGCGTGCGACAAGAATCCGCCTCCTGGCGTCCACATCGTTCCTGACACGCATGTACATCCTAACTACGCTGTCCATCCCCGGACGAAGGACTCATACTCGCCTTATAATAAACCTTATTCCATCATGCACTGGTTGCAAAACGTGAAACCCACTGCAGATTACATCATCGTACTCGATGCGGACATGGTATTTCGTAAGGCGATTACCGCAGCTATGCTTGGTGTGGAGAAGGGACGTCCTGTGTCTGCACATTACGGGTATCTCATAGGTATCTTTAAGGAGAATTTCATGAAGGTGAAAGAAAGGGTGCCAAACGTTGACAAAGCACAACAAGTTGGTGGTTTCACGGTCATGCACCGCGAAGATCTTGAGCAAGTCGCTCCCCGTTGGCTTTACTGGACTGAGGAAGTGCGCCAGGACCCACAAAGTTGGAGCAATACTGGTGATATTTTCAACGCAAATGGCAAGTCTGGACCACCATGGATATCTGAGATGTACGGTTACGTATTTGCATGTGCGGAAGTTGGCGTGAACTTCAAAGTTTCAAACGACGTCATGTTATATCCAGGATATTCACCACCACCTGAACCATGGCCTGCCGTTTTACACTATGGAATCACATACAACGTGGATGAATACGCATTTGATAAGCATTGGTACATGGGTCGAAGTGATTTCACGACATGTCCCGGCAGAGTCTTTAACAAACCGATGCTACCAGAGGAGTTGAGTGAAGAGCCGGGAACTGTGGAACATCGAAGGAAAACAGTAGCTCTCACCGTGGCGCAGAGTCTATACGAAGCTACAAAGTGGTGGTCGGGAAGCTTTTGTGGTGAAACCCTCCCTGATCCTCCGAAGCAAGCATACAGCTGTAGTAAGGACGTATCTAACGGTGTAGTCTCATGTCAAGAGCTTAAGGGCAAGCAAGCTGAAGAATTGATGTTACAACGACTTAGAGGGGGAGGTTCACAGAAAAAGCACGAGAGTCACGAGAGTTGCACAGAGATCTCTAACGACTGTTGCGGTTGGGCTGCGACTGGGGAATGTGACAACAATCCAGGATTCATGCTCGAAAAGTGCCAGAAGTCATGCAACTTATGTAGTGTCAGCTGTCAAGAAGACTGTTGTCCTCCAAACACACCTGCTGCCCATAGTATTGAGCAGTCGCCTTCATCGGTGCCAAAACAGGAGGAGATCGAAACCGAAACACAGTTTGTTGACGCAGCAGTTCAGGAGCTCTTTGGAGTACATGCCGAGGGTGAGGGTGTCCAGGTTGAATTACGCGCAGCCGCGGGACTACATTCCAAGTTATCATTTCGCGAGAGTATCGTCTTGGCTTTTATTGCAGGATCTTTGCTCACCTCTTTGCTCATGCACACTTTCTCTCCCCGTAAAAAGCTGCAGCGTCACAAAAATCGTACGTAGCTCTTAGCGACTTGATTGTAACGAGTTTGAACAGGAAATCACACATGCACGCTCAAGTTTGTTCAGCACGTGCCATCAATCTCGTCAGCACTTGTGTCCCACTTCTTAGAGTCGAAATCTGGCACAGACCTGTAACTCCGCTTTTGACCCGTTGCCTTTTCCAACTTCTTGTACTCAAGATGGATACCTTGTGCTGCTTCCCGCCAGTCTGGAAACGCAAAGTTTACCGCCGCCTTCCAGCCGATACCGAGATTAACACCCCAGTGAACGGAACCGTAGTCCGTAGCGATATACTCAGAGGGTCCTTGAAGATGACGATATACATGAATGCGCTTTCCTTCTTTGCTCGTCCATGCAGAAACAGAAGCTGGATCAAGCCAAATCTTTCGCTGCTCCAAGCAATCGATAGTGTACTCGTCGCCGAGCATTTCACGCAGATACTCATGAAGATAACCTATGTCATGACGAGGTACAGAATACCATGCTGCCCATGTGTGGGATCCAGGAGGTGCAATTATGACATTCGCGGAACCGAACGCATAATCCTCTATGTGACAGCAGAACACTGATCCTGGGTTCATTAAGTAAAGCCACGGAGAGATGATACCTGCGCCCCAGAGCAAATCACGGATGCGCTGAGGTAGATTAGACTGCTCATCAGACTCCCTAGTTTTACTTGACATCACTTTCGTCAGCTGATCTTCTGGAGTACAGTGGCGTTCACAGATGCCAAGCAGCTTCCGTAGTATCGATCCCTCGCTACACGCAACAGAAGAAGGCTCCCACAAGTGTGCAGGGGGGGGATGTTCTGAACGTCGAAACCCCGAACTTGCGTGTTCACTCAGTGCATCAAGAGCGACAGAAGAAAGGTAAGACGTTCGCAATGGTACGCGCGAGCGCAATGTTCGTAGAAAGAGACGCTCGCGCTGTGAAGAACCGAGTTCTTGGTAGGGTGCACATGAACCCTTGAACGACTTATCAACATCCAAAAGCATTTGTCCAAACGTTACGTCGCCCAGATTTTGGAGATTTTCTTCTGTCATCGTAACGCTCAGCTGGTTGCCATGTGGAAGCGTTTGCTGCAGCAAAGCAAAGTGACCATTCAATGATTTAACTTGCGTGTTGTTGTCTTCCATCCATCTCAGGTCTAAGAGAGTACTGCACTCTCGTGACTCATCCCAGACACTGTCACACTTTATCTTCATGGCACCCTGGCGACGCAAAGTGGCCAGGGATCCACCGTGGCCTTCTCGACCTTGCAGAACATCTTGCGGTGATGATGAACCAGCAGAAACAAACCTTCCTTCGCGCGCACCATGAAATCCGTTGTTAAAGTCGTCTTCGCAGATTCCCATCCAACCAGGCTCCAGGGGGTTTATTGCTGGTCTTGGTTCTTGTGAAGTCCTTGCAGACTGTTCAGATGCTTGCTCGACGTTGAACTGGGGAGCTTCCTCCTTCGCCTCCCAGCAAGTCCCCTTTCCGAGTTGGGCGGGATCGAGAACGTCGTGAAGATCATTGTGAGAAGACACAACACCTCTTGTCTCCATACCCACGTTTATACCCGCACCAGCTGATGCGCGCGACATATCATCCAGTGCTTCAGCCAGATCGATAGAGGCTCTGAACAAATCGACCGACGCAAAAGAATAAGCTTGTGCGAATCGTATCGAGTCCGACCGATGATGTCGGTCTCACTGATAATGAATTTCAAGTTAGATCACACGCACGTGCTCTGTTCGATCATGCGGCAGCGTCTCTTCTGCTGTTCCTAACCACCGCGAAAGACGCACCGGCAGTCGTAGAAATGGCCGGGCGGGTTTGGCCGGGCGACTGAAAAATCGGGCAGCCAAGTGGTGGGAAAAAATCCTCTGAATGAATTATTGCCTCGTTTCGCTTATTATTAGCTAGCATAGACTAGAATTGTAATTACTCGGAGCGAGCGAGGACGGAATAATAATACCTTTCAGGTAATAATAATAAGCTACAATTGTAATAATTAATAATAGCTTAATTAATTGTAATAATTATTTACCTTAAGGTAATAGCTTATTTTGCTTGCTTGTTGCATATGTGCAAAACAAGATTATCTGCTGGATCCTACTACATACATACGATATCGATCGATGATATTAATTAGTAGTAGTGGCGTTGGTATATTTTCAGTCAAGTTGTCATAATTAATCGTTATAATCTGACGACGTCTGACGTCGTCGTCACTCATTTGCACACGGCACCAGGGCACTGCGAAGTCAAGAACGTCATCTCCTGGATACATATTTCGTTATCAAAACACATGAACTGCGAGTCAGTATAACAAGAGGATCCTTTCGTGCGACGTGGACTGAAGCATCTGGTTTTGCTCGTGTTCCAGTTTTCGTCCTGCATTTCCGACGTTTCAGCTCCCGGATTCCGAGATGGTCGCTCCCTTAGACTTCGTCGACACGAATACGATCAACGTCGGTACTTGGCGCGAGCATCAGTGCACTCGTCATGATCGATTACATCATGATGCTATCAGTGCTTTCACCATGCTCAACTGCAACTGCAACTTCGCCTTCGGCGAGGTTAAGTGCTTGCTCAGAGCAAGAAGGTGCTTTGAAGGTCGCACCGCTTCAGCTTCAACAATTTTCTCAAACTCGACTACACTGGATGATGCTTCTTGCAGTCTTGATGGTTACCTTACGGATCAAGCCGAATTCCTTTCTATGAATAAGGTGAGCTCCTTCTATGAAAATTTTGAAGAATATTCGATCATAAGCAGACGACAACCTTTTCATGTTCAAGAGCCTGTCCATAACCGAATCAAAAGCTCTCTGGGAAAGGATATGGCATCGAGAGAGTCGGTGTTGGCTTCCACTGTTTCAACAACCGACTTCAAGTCAAGAAAAGTAATTATCAATATCCTTAGTCAACAGAGAAGATTAAATGAGCCCAGCGATGCCATAAGACACCCCACGGCGCTTCAACTGGATGCTATAGATATCTCACAAAGGTGGGAGATAGACAGTCTTATCCTTGGGAGTGTCCCCCGGTTTTGTGGCCTTTTACAAAAAGATGTGTATGATGTGGATGCGAGGCTCTTCCAACTCAGCGAAAGAGAACTTGCTTGCATGGATCCTCAACAGAGCCTTCTCCTCGAAACTGTTTCAGAAGGTCTTACTATCACTGGAACACGTGGACAGCCTAAGATTGAGCATAACTTCACATCTGTTTTTGTTGGTGCTTCATGGGTAGACTTTTCTCAACATATTACGTCATACGATCAGTCTGCGTCATTCACTGCCCACTCAGCGACAGGGAAATCTATTTCTGTCGGCGCTGGCCGACTCGCTTACACTTTTGATTTTCAAGGACCCGCATTGACAGTAGACACTGCATGCTCGTCTTCATTAGTTGCCTTAAGCATGGCGTCAGAATCAATACTTATCCACTCAACTCAGAAGGCTATCATTTGTGGACTAAACGTGATACTTACCCCCGAGATGAATTTGCATTTCCACGCAGCTGGTATGCTTGCAAGTGACGGCCGATGTAAAACGTTTGATTCTCTTGCAAATGGATATGTGCGCAGTGAAGCATGCGATGCCCTTATCGGCCACGGAGTGAATAACTCTCGCAATGCCATACACGAACATCCGTATTTCCCTGGTGAAGTTGTTGGCACACAGTTTGTCGTCGAAGCTAACAAGCTGAATCAAGATGGAAGGTCAAATGGCCTTACCGCACCAAACGGTTTATCACAGTTTGCTCTTATCTCATCGTTGTTCAATCAATGCTTGGCATCATTGAACGCATTGCAGATTCAAACACACGGCACCGGTACTGCACTAGGTGATCCAATTGAAGTATTTTCTGTGGTGAAGGCAATCGCTGACTACGATTTCGATGGCCCTTGTGCTCCGCTACGCATGTCTGCTGAGAAATCTCGAGTTGGACATGGGGAAGCAGCTTCGGGGTTGAATAGTGTCATTCGAGGCATGATGGACTTGAAATCCTTTATTCAATGCGGTGTTGCCCATCTCATTCAACTTAATGCGCATGTTTTAGACGCTATGCGAGGTGGTGGATTTCAGATTTCGTTTCCTAGAACTGGGGTGGGAAGACAGGAACTACTTGACTCATCTGCCGTCGTCTCCATAAACTCATTTGCGTTCCAAGGCACAAACTCGATGATGGTAATATCACAAGCTCAGAAAACTGACATCCTCACAGTCCGATCCAGATATCAGAAATACTGTGCAGAGGCGCACAAACAAATCACTCAACTTACAAAACGTCAATATACATTGACTATCATGAAATCTGAGCAGAACGTCCTGCATTTATCTATGCGACCTTCAACTTTTCCCGTGCTCTCTGAACTGAGTGACCACGTGGTCTCAGGCACCGCGATTCTGCCGGGAGCTGCGCACGCAGAGTTGGCGCGCG
>ENA-OUOG01002632-OUOG01002632.1-marine-metagenome-genome-assembly--contig:-NODE-2632-length-18270-cov-6.871214_pt1 | contig 18270 bp, 25 predicted proteins | sample MGYA00248635_ERZ508505 | MGnify/ENA primary metagenome ERZ508505 (study PRJEB26176, sample SAMN06267871) | marine metagenome | isolation source: Saanich Inlet, British Columbia, Canada | place: Pacific...
TTGGTGTTTGCCAAAGACATTAGACACAATGTAGGAACAGACGAAGGCACAGTATTTGTAAGTCCAGATGCAGGCGGTGTTGTACGAGCTCGTAAGTTTGCAGACATGTTTGGCGGAGACATTGCTATTGTAGACAAGCGCCGCCCAGAAGCAGGCAAAAGCGAAGTGATGAACTTGATTGGCGATGTTAAGGGCAAGCACGCCATTCTAGTTGATGACATTATTGACTCAGGCGGTACACTATGCAATGCAGCCAAAGCTATTATGGATGCAGGCGCATTGAGTGTACGTGCATATATCACACACGGTGTATTAAGCGGCGAAGCGTGTCAACGTGTTGAGAAGAGTGTGCTAGAGGAATTAGTAATTACAGATTCAATTGCAGACCGTTGTCCTAAAAACTGCAAAAAGACACGACAAGTTAGTGTCGCGCCTTTGTTTGGTGAAGCAATTCGTCGTGTAACCAACGAAGAGTCAGTGAGCAGTTTATTTGGTTAAAAAATGGAATACATCTAAGATCAAAAGTCAAATAAAAGAAATTACTTTTGCAGCTACTGATCCTCGTATGGATGGATTTGTCACTTGGGGATGTAAACAAGACTTATACGAAATATTTTGGTTCGTTGAAGACGAGTTAGATAATTGTAGTACGTATGCGGGCGAAGAAGATTTCGTTAAACGCAGAAAACAGCAAAAAATGTTAAAAGCCTTAAGTAAGAAATAATTAAATTCAAATCTCTTGACTTCTGTAACGAAGTATGTTTAAATAGAGATATTAACAAAATAAATAGGAGTCTTGAATGAACATAGTAGTAGCAGGTTACGGATATGTTGGCAAAGCATATAAGGCATTACTTGCACCTAACCACGAAGTTGGAATTGTAGATCCAATAGTTAATGACATACCAATAAAAGCACACAAACCTAAAGGGGTATTGTGTTGTGTTTCCACTCCTGAAAAAAATGACGGATCATGTGATATTACAAATGTAATTGACGTAATTGAAAACACGCCTGATGGTGTTCCTATTTTAATAAAAAGTACAATATCAATTGAAGCATGGGATAATATAAACAAAACATATCCAAATAAAGAAATATCATATAGTCCTGAATTTTTAAGAGAAAGTTCTTATATTGAAGATGTTAAAAAATCACCATATTACTATATTGGCGGAAAAAACACAGAGTTTTGGATAGATGTTTTCAAAGAATGTTACGAAACAATCTATGCAGTAACTTCAGACCCTAGAAACTTGATAGCAGTTAAGAATTTTAGAAATGCATACCTTGCAACTAAAGTAAGTTTTTTTAATCAAGTATATGACTTCTGTGAATCAAAGGGTTTACAGTTTACAGAAGTGCATGGCGGATTAATACAAGATCCTAGAGTAGGCGAAAGTCATACAAAAGTTACTGACGAACGCGGCTTCGGCGGCAGATGTTTTCCAAAAGACACTGCATCATTATTGTATAGTGCCGGATTAGATGATATCGAGTTAAGTATTTTAAAATCTGCTGTAGATTATAACACTAAAATTAGAGAAACTAAATAACACTATAAGGAGTTATAATGGCAGTTAACTATGATGCATTTGGTAATCCAGTAGCAAGCTCGGCTGTAGCTGATGCAAGTCTTCTCGGAGCATCAGCCGCAGCAAATGAGAGTGTAGCAGGAGTCGCAGGCGGGTTCTTCGGAGATGGAACAGTAGGAAGTATTGCTGAATTTGCTGGTTTAGATTTTATTGGATTAAGTCCAGCAGATCTTTTTGCTTCAATAGTTTCACCTACGTCTAATGTTGTAATTACTGTTCCGGGTATGACCGGCGGCGCCGGTCTTATGAATTTGCCAAATTACTCTGTAGATATGAATGCTATAGCAATCAACACTGCTGCTGTTGCAGCATCGTTTTTAGAGTTGGCTTTGGCAATTCAAAATATTGTAGATCCAGCAGGCGGACTAGTAGTAAAAGATGCATTAGACGCATACCATGTTGGAATAGTTAAAAATGCACTCGAAGAAGCAGGAGAACCAGTGCCGATTGATTCTAAGGATCCTGCATTTTCTGTAGGTACTTTAGGTGGAGAATTAGGCGGATCAGGAGCACTTGCAGGAATTTCAAGTACAATACAGGGCCTGGCAGCGTTTGGTAAATTACCATTCTTAGATACAACTCCAATAGGCGGCCCAGCAGTATTCCCAACACCAACAGCTTCTCCAGGAGTTGTAGGAATTACAGGATTTTTACCTAATTATGCATATTCGATGAAGATACTATCTTCAGCAATGAAAGTAATAAATTGGTCAGTAGCATGGATAGCATCCGGACTTAAAAATTCAATTGACGCCGAAGCAGGGGCATTGGTGTTAAGAAGTGTACTTGACAACTTTACTGCTGAAGTATCGGGCAATGCATTAGCAAAGGCAAACAAAACTAATCCAAATGCAGTAACACCTTCTTCAACTAAGGCTGCTGCCGTAGCAGAAAGGTAAGATAAAATGCCAGGAGTTTCTCGAAAAACAACAGATATTGCAGGAAGTATAATTATATCTGGAAGATTATCTGTTACTGTCAACAACGATCCTATAGCTTGTCAAACTGATGTCGTTCAACCTCATTCGCCAGGCGGAGCACACACTGCCAGTCTTCTTATTGCAAATACAGGTGCGTCAGCAAAAGTTTATGCAGAAGGTTTACCAGTATCGGCTCAAGGAGATGGAACTACTTGTGGTCATGTAGTAGCTACAGGTTCATCTAATGTCAATGTTGGTTTACCTAATAATAATTAATTTTGACTATTTTCTTTGCCGCTTGCGTACATTTCTAAATTAGCAATATAGAAGTTCATACCATGATCTGAGAAGTTATCAATGCTGCCTGCTTTGATACCCATCCACATACCACGCATACGATCTTTGAAACGCTGCCAACCTGTAGGTTTGCGGACATTGCCCCATGCATTCATGTAGTGTTCTTCACCATGATGTCTATAACCCATGATAGCTAAAGGAACACGGGCAACAATGTCGTTGTTGTTTACCCAGCGATGATGTGTCATGCCTAGACTTTTAACATATGTAGGCCATCCAACTCTAGGTGATCCGTATGTGTAAAGCTCTTGCGGATCGGGAACACTAGCATAATGGAAACAGCGACTTGCCATAATGGTTGCCATTGCTGCTCCTAGACTGTGTCCACAGAACCAAACCTTTTTGTCTCTGTTTTGTGTGCGAACTATATCATCACACACCATAGGCCAAAGTTCGTCGACTTCTGCTTTAAAACCTTGATGCACTCTACTAACTGTTTCTGCAACAACAGGAACAGCATTTAAATCTGCTTTGATATCATTCATGCAGGTTGGCTCGGTGCCACGGCATGCAATAACCAAGTCTTCTTTGTTCATAAAACGATATGCTTGTGCGCCGTCTCTGTCGTAAAATTCTACAGTTGTGAATCCTAGACTTTTTACTTGCTTTTTTACTTCTTTGATGTTATCATTATAAGCTATACTACTAAGTTTAGCAAACAATAGAGAACGATCTTTAAAATCTATTTGTGAAATGCCCATATTAACCCCTCATTATTACATTGTGCTACCACTCAATAGCATACGTATTTATAGTTTACATATACTAAATACATTAACGGAGTGTTATAAGAATGAAGAAACGTACTAGAAGCATACTAGAAGAGTTAAATAATTTGGGTCGTGCCAAAGATAACGATCTTCTTATCGAGACAACAGGTAGCAACATTATTGAGAGTGCTATTAATCTATTAAATAGAATCGGTAATACTTATGATGAAACTACAGCCGGTGAACTAGAACGAAGATTTATTAATGCTATTAAATCAGGTGATACTAAAAAGTTTAAACGTGGAATACAAAAAGTAATTGAGAGTAAAAGTAATGACAATACTTAAAGAAGGCGGCAATGTTTTTAAACAGGATGATGCAACACCAATTACACAGCGCATTGCTACATCTGATGTACAGCCAACAATAGATTGGCTTAATGCTACGTTTGGATTTAAGTTTGTTGACGAAGATATGCTTGGCACAACAGGCAAGAAAAATAAGCCAGACGGGTCATTTGAAGAAAATAGCTCAGGTGATATTGATCTAAATGTTGATGTAAGAGAATTGCCTAAAGAAGAAATAATTGCAAAGCTAACTGCTTGGTGCCAAAAGCAAGGCATCTCTGATTTAGAAATTATGAACAAGGGCAGAACATTCACTCAAGGATGGGTAGCAAACGCAGGACTACAAATACATTTCCGTACTCCGATTAGAGGCGATGTTAAAAACGGTTTTGTACAAACAGACTTTATGCTCACAGACAACCCTGCACTACAGCGTGGAGCCAAACGTGGCGGCACAGAAACCTTTACTGGTGCTGACAGAGCTGTATTACTTTCTAGTCTTGCAAGAGGTAGAGGATATAAGTTTAGTCCTACAAAGGGCGTAGTTGATCCTAATAACAGCGATGCAGTTATTGCTAATGACTGGGACGAGATTGCAGAGATACTATTAGGTAAAGGTGCTAAAGAATCTGACACGCACACTGTTGAGCAAATGCTTGCAAAACTAAAAGGCGATCCAAACTATGCAGAACTAATTGCTCCATGGAAAGAGAACATGGAAAAGCAAGGTAAAGAAGTACCCGAGTCACAATTTGAATCGCTTGCAGACAAACAGATGAATAGAATTAAACAGTTGTCGGGGTCTTTATTAAATAGTAGTACAATGATCTCAGGAGCATTTAATAAATGAGATTTACTGACTTTAAAATAGTAGAAGCAAAGCGTAGACAAAAAAACGCAGATAAAGTTCGCGGTAAAGAACCTATGCCTAAAGCAAAGCCCGGCCGTGTTGAACACCCATTCCAAGGCAGGTTAGTAGGAGAAAGCGTAAATCTTAATGAAGGAGCAAGAATTGATCATGCAGAAGATTTAGTGTTTTGGGAAGGTAGTCGAGGTGCTGTTCGTGCTTTAGAAAGTTTAAGAAAGTTAGAAGACGGAGGTCATGCAGATGTCACAATCAAATGGGATGGATCTCCCGCAGTAATTTTTGGCCGCAATGAGGATGGAGAATTTATACTTACAGACAAATCGGGATTCGGAGCTGTTGGCTACGACGGAAAAGCAAAGTCGGCAAGAGATTTAGAAGCAATGCTTATGGCCCGCCCTGGAGCAAAGAAAGATCCTAAGGGGTATGGAAAATTTATAGCAAATATGAAAGACATATTTGACGAGTATGAAAAAGCAGTAAGCAAAGACTTTAGAGGATTTTTAAAGGGTGACCTATTGTACTTTAATACACCGGAAATTAAAGATGGATATTATGTCTTTACACCTAACATTGTAACATATTCAGTAAAGGTAGATTCTGACTTAGGTAATAAAATAGGCCAAAGTAAAACTGGAGTAGTAATACATAGATTAGTAGACGAAGACGGGATAGAAAAGCCGTTGTCTGGAACTGATGTTGATACAATTTTACAAGGCAATGAAGTTTTAATATTGCCTCCAGTAACAGTTGAGCAAGGACCTAATATTAACGATTCAGAGTTAATTGGCCTTAGAAATGTAATTTCTAAAAATGCAAAATCAATAGATGATTTAATTAACACACAAACATTAATTCAAAAGAAAATGAAAGATTTGCCTAAAGTGTTTTATGCTTATATGAATTCAAAAGTTGACACTGGGTTAGACAATTTAGGAGCAGACTTTTTAGGTTGGATAACTAATCATCCTAAACTAAGTGAACCTAAAAAGAAAAAAATAGCAGAACATATTGCAGAACATCAAAAAGGATTTACTGCTTTATGGTCAGTTGTTTCGCAAATTATGAAAGTTAAAGACGAGATTATTAATCAGTTTGACACGCAAGATCAAACAGTTAAACAAGAAATAGGATCACATGGTCCTGTTCGCCCTGATGCACATGGTCAGGGGGGAGAAGGATATGTACTTGCACATCCAGATGGCGACATTAAATTAGTACCCCGCCAGTATTTTACAAAAGCAAATAGATCAGTGGAGAGATAAAATGAAAGACTATTTAAAAGAGTTTGAAGACCATTTAAACAGTATTGTTAGACCTGTTTTAAAAGATGACAATGATGATTTAGATACAATGGATTTAGATATAGACAACGTAGGATCTGAACTAGACTCAGACGACGATGAGGGGCAAGGTTACGCACAAAAACCTATGTACGATCAACTAGGCAAAGTACTAGATAGCCGTGGCAATCCAAACCCAGTAGATACTGTTACAACAGATGACGGGAAAAAGCATAAAGTTACAGTTGACCAAGCAAGAGTTATTCGTATGTTAATGACTACTGACAAAGTAAAACCAATGGTTCGTACACAGTTCCAAAAAGATATGCAACAGTCAAATTCACTAGTTGATTTCTTAGATCACGACTATCACGATTTGCCATCGTTATTCGTTAAGAGGTATCTTAGCTAATGAGCAAAGACTTTGACTTTATCAAAGATATGTACGAAGATGGACTTGTTGATAAAGTACTTGATGAAGATGCGTGGGCTGATATTAGAGCTAGACGCATAGATAGACTATCAGGTGAAAAACGAGTTGCGTATTATGCGTTTCTTGTAGGCTTAGAAAATGCAATGAGAGCAACTAAGTTTGTTGATACAGTACAAGACGGCCGCACTCCACCGAGCCAATTTACTAAAGGATACTTACCTATAATAGAAATGGTAGAAGATATAGTAAATGCAGGTACTGCATCTATACAACAGCTGAGATTATTGCATAAACGAGCTAAAAACGTTAATAAGAGATAGTTTTTTTCTCAAAATGGTAAATACATATAACAACTTCGTGGAGCACGAAGGTGTGTCATTAGAGAAACTATATTAAAGGAGAAATAAAATGGCAGGAATCGGATTTGGAACAAACTACGATGTTAAAGCAGGTAACGGTCTAGGACCACGCACACGTATTTTTAGTGTCGTCAAAGGTACTGGCGATCATGACCAAGCAGAACTAGATGCATTGATTGATGCAATGACAACTGGTACTACACTAGCTAACTCAGCAGACGCAGTAACAATTGCTGGCGTTGCTGGAACAGTTGGTACAGACCCAGTACACATTGCTGTACAAGGTACTGGTACTGTTGCTACTACATCAGGCGATTATGTCGCTGACATTACAGTAGCACTAGTTGCAGACTTTGATCAGTAATAATTCCTAACTACCTTAGGGACCGTGACAACGGAAGGCGTCACACTAAAGCACCACTTTTATAGTGGTGCTTTTTTTATGACTGTAAATACAGTATGAAATTTAATATCCAAACATTAGTAGATGTTACCGAAACCAATGCTAGAAGAGGCGGCGACGGAATTGAAGTTAAACAGCAGGCTAACTTTATGACCTTGTATAATATTATTGGATTAAGAACCAATCCAATTGAGTTCAATGTTAGTGTAGAAGAAAAGAATACTACAGCGTTTGGGTCTGCTTTTAAAGGAAAGCAACGCATATGGAGTGTAGACTTTGTAGTAGAAGCAGAAGATTCAATAACTATTGATGATATGACTTCAGATTTTGATTTAGTGCCTTTTATAAGCAATCTGACAGAAACAGCAAAGTTTGACAATGATGTATTCAGATCTAAAGATCAAACAAAAATCAATGTTATTTTTAAAAAAATTGATAAATAAAATTGTAGGAACATTCTACTAGGCTATATAACAACTAACAAAGGCTAACTTCGAGTTTACTTTAACCAAATATTTAATGGAGTTTATATATGGCCAAAACAGCCACTACAAATTTAGAAAGAGAAAGTTTAGAAGCACATGTTGATCTGTGCGCCTTGCGTTATGAGCAATTAGATACACGCATGACTAACATCGAATTAAAAGTAGAAGAAATCCATAAAGATATAACAGAAGGTCAAAAATCAATGACCAAAGTCCTTATTGGTACAGCAGGTACTATTGTTGCAGGACTACTATCAACCATCGTTGTAATTTTAATGCAATAGACATTCACTCGCGATAAATAACTATATGTTATTACGTGAGTTTTTTATTGACCAAATAGAAGAGAAGCAAGTATGGGCACGTTCTGGAAAGAAAGTCGTGCGCAAGTATCGCTGTATGGGTGGCCGAAGACATGGTCGTGTTGTGGCAAATTTGGCACAATGTTTTGCTGCTCCTGATATTGCTAAGTCAAGAAGATTAAAAGTTACAAAAGCAAAACTTGGTCCTAGGCTTGCTAGAAAAACTAAAAGAACTAAAAAAATTAACCCAGCGAGTAGAAGAGTACAGTCATTAAATAAAGCGAGTAGAAGATAATGTTAGTTCGCGAAATGTTTGAAGGTAAGGCTACAGTTTGGAGTACCAAAGGAAAAGGTACCGTAAGAAAGTATCGCTGTACTAGTGGCATTAGAAAAGGTCGTGTAATGGCATCGCCTTCTTCGTGTAATAAACCTTTAAATGTACATAAAAGTGTTTCGTTTAAACAAACTAAAAAGCGCAAAGGCGGAAACATGCAGACAAAAATTAATAGGGCAAAGAAAATTAATCCGGGCGCACTAAGAACGCAGAACTTAAACAAATCGCTTAAAAAATCAAAAACCGCTAGAAGGAGCAGAATTAAATGAGAATAGACGAACTAACAAGTCCGGGACAAGCAACTACACGTATGCAAGGATCGAATAATGCAACTCAACCAAATACACAACAACCTGTTCCACAAGGTCAAACACCAGCAGCGCCTGCTCAGCCCAACACACAAGAGCCAAAAGTTCCAATGGGCAATGATCCACAAAGTCTAAATCAAAGAAAAAGACAAATTGATTTACAAATTAAGACAGTTCAAGATTCGATTAAAAATTCTCAAGAACAATTAAAAAATTTACAAAGACAAAAACAGTCGCTAGTATGAAATTAAACGATTTAATACAATCATTTTCTATACATATGAACAATGAAGAAAAAAGTTTGTATGATACTATTGACTGTCCCAAATATATAACACAATTCAGCGAAAGAGAAAAACTCATAATAGAAGCACTAACCCGTAAGAGCTTACTAAGTAAAGTACAATATAAAAACGCTGTCTTGGTTATAAAGAATGATTAACTTTTTTAAAAAAGAAGAAAAACCTAAAATTACATTTTGGACTACGGTAAACGGCCTGGAGAAAGTCGTTCCTGTTGTTCCTGCGAAAAAATACATTCCTGAATGGTTTAAAAAAATACCTCCAGGAATACCAGCTCAAGGTGGAAGTTTAGAAATACATTCTACAGTTAAAAGATGCCCTGGCTTTATTGACTTTGTATCAAAAGGATATGTTGTTCCGTTATGGACAGACCTTTATGTAAGAGTTTCAAAAGATGGTTCTGTTGATTGGGAAATTCCAACAGGCCATTTTAATTTTGAATTCCATTCACACGAACAGTTTCTAAAATATTTGCCCGAAGATGCAAATCCTGACATAAAAGCAATAATGAAGCCAATATGTCCTTGGCATGCTAAAACATCTCCTGGCTACAACTTATTACAATTTCCAATGTTTTATGAATTTAATGATATATTTACAGTTTTACCTGGTGTATACGAATCAGATAGATACTACGAAATAAATCAACAGTTATGCTTTTTAAAAGAAGGCGAACATTTATTAAAACGTGGAACACCGTTAGCATTATATGTACCTTACAAAAGAGAAGAATTTGATTTTGAAGTCAAAGTTGAAGACGAAGAATTAAAAAATGCACGAGAAGAATTAGGAATAAATATTTCTACAATGTTTTATAATAGGTTGGTTAGAAGCAATGTACGACAAAAAGATACTTAATGATTTAAAAGAAATGTTAGACATTTCTATAGATCCATCACAGTTTCCTTACCAAAAAGGAAATAGCATTCGTATTGGAAAATATGCTGTTAGATCTAATAAAACAGGATATTATAGAGTGTTTGATTGTGAGTATAACAAACAAATTGAGCAAACATTTTCAAAGACAGCAGCACTAGCACTAGCTAAAACTTTGTCAAAAGGAACTAATAATATAAATTCTACAAAAATAATTCAACTTGACAAAGAAGTACAAAAGTGGTTTAATGATTGCATATTTTATCGTCATACAATGAATATTACCAAAGATGATATTAAATACGACATAGTAAGTACAAGATACGAAATAGCAAAGTCTAAAACTGCTACTATTAAGAGCCAACTAGAATATTATATATTTGGTTAAATGATAAATAACTATAATAAACATTCATGGGAAGAGTATTAAATGAATATTAGAGAGATTTCAAAACCAGTTACAGCAAAGTCGCTGAACGAGAGCCTTGCTAGAAGATTCGGCACAAAAATTAAAATTGAATCTTTTACTTTAGAGCAATTACAAGATGCTCGTAACAGAATTAGAACAAAGTTAAGTCAAGTCGAAACTAATGAAAGTTTTGACACTGTTCATAAAAGCGAAAGTTATCAAAAATCTAAACTCTTCTTAGATGTATTGAATACTGCTATAGCAGAGCGTGAGCAGATTGCAGAATCAAATGACTGCGATAAAACTTGTCCAAAGAGCTGCCCAGATTGCGGCGGCACAGGCGATCCAAAAAAATATAAAGCTTCAATGAAAGAAGCAGCAAAGCCTGACGCAAATAAGAATGGTATTCCTGATTATGCAGAAGACGGCAAAGGTCCAAACGATCTTGCTAAAGGCAAAAAAGGTAGCAAGCCTAAAAAAGGCAAAGTACCTCCACAGTTTAAGAAAAACGTTAAAGAAGCAGAAGAAGGCAAAATGCCATCAAAAGCAGAAGTAATGAAATGCTGTAAAGAAGGTATGAGCAAAGCAGATTGCTGTAAAAAGTTTCCAGACTGTGATCAAGACAAACTCAAAGAAATGTATGAATCTTGCAAGAGCGAAATGAAAACAAACGAATCTATTCAACGTGTGTTTGAAGGCGAAGAAGATAAAGCAGAACTAGTAATGGCTGCTAAAGATATGGTCGATCGCCTAACAGGTTGGATGGAAGACACTGCTGAAATGCAAACTGAGTCAATGTTAGAGCTTGCAGATGCTATCCGTGACGAAATGGGTGTTGATCAGTCTGATTCATTTACACAGTCAGTTAAGCCGGCACTTGAATCTCTTTATGCTGCAATGGAAGTTACACGCGAAGCACTTACAAACGGTGTTGGCCAATTAACAGGTGAAGCTCCGCAACCAATGGGTGATGATCCTGAAGCAGATATGGACATGGATATGGACATGGATATGGAAGAGCCTGAAGGTGGCGAAGACGACTTTGCAGCAGCTGAACCAGCAGCTGGCGGCGAAGAAGAAGCAGGCCGTGCAAAGCGTGAAAGCGTAGAACGCAAGACCAAAAAAAAAGTAGCTGAAACCTCTCGTAGACTAGCAAGGGTACTTTCAAAAAAAAAGTAATTGAGGCAGAGACAGCTAACCCCGAATCCTCTAAACTAGTACAAGTTTTAAGAACAGTTATTGGCAGTGCTGACTCTAAAGGTACTGAAGTCTTCCTTCATTTTAATAGACCATCCCAGAACGATATAAGAACTGGAATGCTTAATCTTGATCTAAATAAACTTATGCAAAATGTTGGAGCAGAAGTATTCGACTACGGCACATTTAAAGCAGCTTATGATACCGATCCTCGTATTAAAACAATGATTTCTAATTTTAGTGAAAAGGGTATTGAACCAAAAACTAAAAATACACCGAGCGATATGTCACAAGGTGATAGAGCAGATAGTAACACAGTAAGTAAGATGGCAAAGTCTGCAACCGATCTTGGCGATAAACTAAGTTAATTCTATTAAATATTAATATGAGTCCTAAACTTTTATTAGTATATCCAAATCTACCTTTAATGATGGCACCTAGTATTGCAATGGGCATTTTTAATGCTATTGGCAAACGAGAAGGTTGCGAAGTAGAAATATTCGAAACTACACAGTATTCAGATGCTTACAGTAATCGTCATATACGTATGACAGAAATAGGCGCAAACCGTTCTAATAAAGAAGAAGAAATCAAGGATATGTTTCATATCCAACCTACAGATAAGATACTTCCAGACTTTGTTGCAAAGTGTAAAGAGTACAAGCCAGACCTTATACTAATGAGCGTACAAGAAGATGTTTGGGGTATGGCTCAACAACTACTAGACAGCATTAAAGATCTTAATATACCGCATATACTAGGCGGAGTATTCCCTACCAGCGCACCGGAGATAGTGCTAGGACATCCATTAGTAAACATAATAGCACTACACGAAGGCGAGCGCACAGTAGAACAGGCTATTAACTGCATTAAAACTAATAAGCCCATAACAGATATTAATGGCATATGGTGGAAAGACGAGTTTAGTGTTACACATAAAAATCCTCCGCAACCACTATGCGATATTACAGCAGTAACACCAGACTTTACTTGTTTTGAAGATTATAGATGGCAGCGTCCTATGGGCGGCCGTATATTCCAACGTGCAGTTAGTATGGAAACTTATAGAGGTTGTCCTTACAACTGTACATACTGCAACAGTCCTAATACACGCGACTTTGCAAAAGTAAATGGCATAGGTAACTATATGCGCCGCAAGAGCGCACAATGTATTGAGCGTGACTTCTTGTACTACAAAGAACTTTACAATCCAGATCTTATTATGTTCCAAGACGACAGTTTCCTTGCTCGTCCTAAACGTGAAATATTTGAGTTTTGTGAAATGTGGAGCAAACATAAAACGCCTTTTTGGTTTAATACAAGAATAGAAAACTGTAAACCAGATGTACTAGCAGCACTTAAAGAAGCAGGGTGTTATAGAATGACATTTGGATTAGAAAGCGGTAACGAAGAATACCGAAGCAAAGTTCTAAAACGTAACGTAAAGAACGAAGTATACCTAGAACATTTTAATTATATTAACGAAAGTAATATACCTTACAGTTTAAATGTAATTATTGGCATGCCATATGAAACTCGTGAAATGGTACTAGAAAGTGCAGAAATGGTTAAGGCCAGCAAAGGATACGATGGACTTACTATAGGTATGATGCAGTTCTATCACGGAACTGATCTAAGAACTATGGCTGTAAAAAGCAACTTCCTAGATCCTGATCATGTTAATAGTTCAGAACAAGAAGGCGGCTACTTAGACCACTGGTCTATAAATATGCCAACCCCCTATTTGCAATATAGTGACGTAAAAGGTTTAGTTCGAACATTTGCATTATATGCGCACTTTACTAAAGACCGCTGGGACGAAATAAGACTAGCAGAAACAGACGATGCAGTATGGCAACGCTTAATGAATGAATATAAATCAGAGTTCTTTGCAGACATACAGCAAGGCGGAGCAGACAGACTCTCTAAAAAATATTGTGCTACGCATGATGCTACAAGCACTTATTATTTTAGTTGACACATACTAATTTAGAGTGTATACTATAATAATAATATAGGAAAAATAGATTGAGTTTAATACAAAAAAAGTTTGATTACCAACCCATACAAAGAAAACAAGTAGAGGGTCGCAGATTATATGCCACCCCCGACGGAAATGCAGTAGCCTCTGTCACGACTATCCTCGACGCTACCAAAGATAAGACACACCTTATCGCTTGGCGTAAAAGGGTGGGTGAGAAAAAAGCACAAGAGATTGTAACAGAAGCGGCGGGGGTTGGTACCCGTATGCACAAATACCTTGAGGATTACATAGAAACAGGTGAATGGTCTGAGCCAGGGTCTAACCCATATGCTCAACAAGCACATAGTATGGCAAAAGTTATTAAAGATAATGTCATGGATGATGTTGAAGTATGGGGTAGCGAAGTAAATTTATATATGCCACAGATGTATGCAGGAACAACCGACCTAGTAGGAACATATAAAGGCCAACCTGCAATCATGGATTTTAAGCAAACTAATAAGCCTAAGAAAGTTGAATGGGTAGTTGACTATTTCTTACAACTTGTTGCTTATTCTGAAGCACATAACGAAGTTTACGGTACTAATATCCGTGAAGGTCATGTGTTTATGTGCAGTCGTGCAGGAGAATATCAACAGTTTGATGTATGGCCAGACGAGTATGAAGAGTGGCGTCAAGAATGGTACAATAGAGTTTATCAGTATTACGAACAGCAAGCATAAATACTACTACAATAAAATGTAGGAGAAACACGTGGCTGTTGTTCAAATTTCAAAAATACAAATTCGTAGAGGACAAAAAAATCAAGGTTCTGGATTGCCGCAACTTGCATCCGGCGAGCTAGGTTGGGCAATTGATACACAAGAATTATATATAGGCAACGGAGCAGTAGCAGAAGGTGCACCGCAAGTAGGTAATACTAAAGTTATTACTGAGCATGATGATCTTTTTACATTGGCAGATAGATATACATACAGAAGCCAAGACGGGTCAATAACGACAGGTATCGACTCATCTAATCCAGTAATTAGAAAATTACAAGATAGACTTGACGATCGTGTTAGTATTCGAGCATTTGGAGTAACAGGTAACGAATCTCAAGATGCTACAATACCTTTACAAAGAGCAATTGATCAAATATATTTAAATGCAGGTAGTGAACCTATTGTTAAAAACCGTGTTGTTCTACATTTAGAGGCAGGAATATACACTATTACTGATACTATCTACCTTCCGCCGTATGCAACTCTAGTTGGTGCAGGCGACGGCAAGACTATAATTAGACAAACTGCAAATAACAAAGCAGCCTTCCAAACAGTTAATCATACAAGTACTCCAGGAGTTCCGGCCAGCGAATCTACAAGTGAATATGCTAATCAGGCAAGAGATATTAACCTGTCGGGTATGACTATCGAAGTATTAGGTTCTAGCAAAGGACTAGTATTACAAAGTTGTAGAGATAGCCATTTTAGTAATATTAGAATAAAAGGAACTTGGGAATTAGGAGATCTTGTTGATAGTGATTCGTCAACTACATCAAATGTAGGATTGTTATTAAACAGCAAAAACGGCGCAGTCGAAACCATAAGAAACGAATTCAATGATGTATATATTGAAAACTTTGCGTATGGAGTAATATCAAATTGGGACATAAATGATAATTCATTTTTTGCTTGTCAATTTAATAACTTGTCATATGGTGTTTCTTTTGGTAAGGATATTATCATTAGCGGTAACATTCCTAATGGTACAGCATTTGGTCCTAGATCAAACACTATATCAACTTCGGTCTTTACTAACATAGAAAGAAATGCTATCTATGTTAAAGAAGGACAATACAATATTAGCAGTAATAACAAGTTTTCATCATGTGGTAATGATGGCGGATCTGAAGAACAACCTGTTTACAGTGTATTAAGGTTTGACAAATTAGGAAATGAATCAGTTAACGATTACTTTTCTAGAACAGCAGTATTGTCTTACACACAATCTGCAATTAATACTGTCCCGTATATACCAGAAGTACAAGGTCCGGTAGCATACGAATGGGGATTTGAGCATGAAGTTACTGTATTAAACGGTGATAATTTAAATCTGTTTAGACTACCTCAAGCATTAAGCCAAGGATTTATTGTAAAATATGTTATGATAAGTGAAGTTAATAATGCTATGCGAGTAGGTGAACTCCATATGATGCTTAATGGAAGAACAGATCCAGCAAATGGAACTCCAAAAATAGAAGTTTCGGACGAATACCAGTTCACTGGTGACGAATCTTATCTTGACAAGATTTATTTTGATGCTATACTAAGAGACATAGATGCAGACGGAGACTTTGAAACCGTTGTCGTAAGAAGCAACAGTTCAATGCCTTCAACTGATCGTACTAAGTTAAAATTTAAAATTGAAGCAAGACAAACAGCAATATCATAAATGTTCGAAAAAAATTATGAAGAACGTCTAAAAATTTGGAGTGAATTTCGACAATCTCTAAACACATCTCGTACCCCTTTTGAAGATGTGATTGCTTTCTATAAAAGAGCACCGTATGTTAGCATACACACAGATCCGTGGAATCGAGAGATGTGGCCAACACCGTGGCAGCTTATAGATGAGAACCAGTATTGTGACTTTGTACGTGTACTAGGAATGTGTTATTCCTTACAGTTAACTGAACGTTTTAAGGATGCGTCTACTGAGATACATATTGGTATAGACAACAACATTACACAATATTATCTACTTATGATTGATGACACTGTCATAGGGTGGGATGATACTGTAGTTAGTCTATCAGACCTTCCTGATACATATGTGTCACAACGAATATATCATATGCCTAGTTTGTACTAAATATCAAATGCAGCATTAAAAATTAAATTTTGAAAGAGGATAAAATAAAAATGTCAAACGGAATCATGATTGTCAAAAGAGACGGTAATCGTGAGCACCTTAATGTCGACAAAATTCACAAAGTAGTAGAATTTGCTTGTGAAGGACTTGCCGGTGTTAGTAGCTCACAAATTGAAATGAATGCAAACTTACAGTTTTATGATGGTATGAGTACCGATGAAATTCAAGAAATATTAATCCGTTCGGCAAATGATTTAATTAGTTTAGATAATCCAAATTATCAATATGCGGCTGCACGTTTGCTAAGTTATGGAATTAATAAACAAGTTTTTGGACGATACGAATCAATAACATTAAAAGAAATGATCCAAAAGAATATTGAACGTGGGTTATACGATGCTGACATACTTGAACAATATTCAGCAGAAGAAATTGAACGTATGGATTCATACATTCATCACAAGCGTGATGAAAATTTTACCTACGCAGGTCTGCGTCAGGTTGTTGACAAATATCTTGTACAGGATAGAAGCTCAGGTGAAATCTTTGAAACTCCGCAACATATGTACATGATGATCGCGGCAACACTGTTTGCTAACTATCCTAAAGAAGATAGAATGTATTATGTAAGGAGATATTACGATGCGACCTCACTTTTTAAAATCAATATCCCAACGCCCGTCATGGCAGGCGTCAGGACCCCTGTCAGGCAGTTTGCAAGTTGCGTTCTTGTTGACTCTGACGATACCCTTGATAGCATCTTTGCCAGCGATATGTCTATTGGACGCTATACGGCGCAAAGGGCAGGTATCGGAATCAATGCGGGACGTATCAGAGGCGTCAATGCAAAAATCAGAGGCGGAGAAGTAGCACACACAGGTATTATTCCGTTCCTTAAAAAGTTCGAAGCAACTGTACGTTGCTGTACACAAAATGGTGTACGTGGTGGCAGTGCTACTACACACTTCCCGTTTTGGCATCAAGAAATTGAAGACATTCTTGTGCTAAAGAACAACAAGGGTACTGAAGACAACCGTGTGCGTAAGTTGGACTATTCAATCCAGATAAACAAAACAATGTATGAAAGATTGTTATCTGGAGGAGATATAACTCTTTTCTCGCCGCATGATGTTCCAGGCTTGTATGAAGCATACTTTGGCGATCCGGTAGTATTTCAATCGCTTTACGAAAAGTATGAGCGTAGTACAAAGATCAAAAAGAAAACTATTTCTGCAATGGAACTATTCTCTGCACTAATCAAAGAACGTGCAGAAACAGGACGCATTTATGTTATGAATGTTGATCACTGTAATACACATAGTTCATTTAAAGACACAGTATATATGAGTAACTTGTGTCAAGAGATTACACTGCCCACTAAGCCACTTAACCACATTGACGATCCAGAAGGTGAAATTGCTTTGTGTATTCTAAGTGCTATTAACGTGGGTACAATTAGAAGTCTAGACGACTTAGAAGAATTATGTGACCTAGCAGTAAGAGCACTAGAAGAAATTATTGACTATCAGCGTTACCCAATCAAAGCGGCGGAAATTAGTACAAAAGCTCGTCGTTCATTGGGCGTAGGCTATATTGGACTTGCACATTATCTTGCTAAACAGCATGTTAAGTATGATGATAAAGAAGCCTGGAAACTAGTACACGATCTATCAGAAGCATTCCAATACTACTTGCTAAAAGCATCAAACGGTCTTGCTAAAGAACGTGGTGCGTGTGAGTACTTCGACCGTACTAAATACAGCGACGGCATCCTTCCTATTGACACGTACAAGAAGGATGTTGATACTATTGTAGCAAATGAGTTAAAGTATGATTGGGATAGTTTACGATCTGACATCAAGGAACACGGGCTTAGGCACTCAACGTTGTCCGCACAGATGCCATCAGAGAGCAGTTCCGTTGTGTCGAACGCAACAAACGGAATTGA
>ENA-OUOG01002633-OUOG01002633.1-marine-metagenome-genome-assembly--contig:-NODE-2633-length-18270-cov-5.344143_pt1 | contig 18270 bp, 7 predicted proteins | sample MGYA00248635_ERZ508505 | MGnify/ENA primary metagenome ERZ508505 (study PRJEB26176, sample SAMN06267871) | marine metagenome | isolation source: Saanich Inlet, British Columbia, Canada | place: Pacific...
CTCGCGCGTGCGCGGCGTTCCACCTGACGCGAAGAGACGTCGCGTCCCGCCCGGCGTACGACGCCGTGCGACGGCGTGCCGTCGGCGTCGCGGAGGAGGAGGGCGACGCGTCCGCCGCGAAAAAACAAAACGAACGAAACGCGAAAAAAAATGAAGAGACATCCACCCTGCACGTGGATTGCTCGGTCGCCGGCGAAGTCGGTTTCCGCGCCGGCGCGCGCGTGCTCGCCAGGCTTCACGCCGTCGACCCGGAGACGTTTCCCCTGTCGCCGCCCCTGCGCGCGCCGTATCGCGCGCCGGAGACGAGAGAAGACGGCACAAACGCTTCTTCCGCTTTGAGAAGAGACGGCGTCCGCTCGGCGGAAGGCAGTCTGTGCGCGACCGTGTGTTTGTTCCGGGGCGGGTCGTGCTCGATGGACCAGCGCTCGAACCGGTGCGAGGAGCTGGACGTGGACGCGGTCGTCGCGAGCGCGCTGTCGCGTCTGCGCGTGGCGAACGAAGAGGGTCCTCTGACGGAGGAAACAAAAGATACGCCTCCTCATTCTTCCGGCGCCTCCTCGGCGCCGTCGCTGCTGTTCCTCGGCACGGGGAGCGCCGAGCCGAGCAAGTACCGCGGAAGCAGCGGCGTGCTCGTGAAGCTCCCCGGTTTAGGCGGAACAACCGGTCCCGGGACGGGGACGGGGACGGGCGGCGACGGCGGGTACGCGTTGCTCGATTGCGGCGAGGGCGTCGCGGGCGCGACGCGGCGGTTCCTGGGCGACGACGAAGGCGTCCGCGTGTTGGACGAGCTTAAGTTCGTGTTCATCACGCACCACCACCCGGACCACATGGCTGGTTTACTGGGCGTGCTCGCGGCGCGATCAAAGAGAGCGCCGCCCCTGCCGGTGCTCGGGCCGAGCGCGACGGCGCGATGGCTGAGACGCGCCGTCGAGGTGGGCGCCGTCGGCGAAGGACCGAAAGGTACCTGGACCAAATCGGCGCGCGACGTGGACGACGGCGTCGCGCGGCTCGCGGCGTTCACGCGCACCGCGTCTCTGTACGCGCGCGAGAACGGCGGAGGCGGTCCGTTCTGGATCCCGCCGAAAAACAACGGAGGAGTCCAAAACGTCCAAAACGTCTTGTCGCCGGAGGGGACGCCGATGACGGCGTCGGTCCCTCCGCGCTTTCCCCCGCCGCCGCGGTCGATCGGGATCCCGATCCCGATCCCGCCGCCCCCGCCGCCGCCGCCGCCGACTCTGCCTCCTCTTCCGCCGCCGCGGCACCCGCTGTGTTTGTCGCTGGGTTTGTCTCGCCTGGAGGCGGTTCCGGTCGAGCACTGCCCCGAGGCGTCCGCGGTGATCCTGGCGCACAAATCCGGGTTCAGCCTGTGCTACAGCGGGGACTGCCGCCCGTCGCGGCGTCTCGCGAGCGCGGCGAGGGGCGTGCAGGTGCTGGTGCACGAGGCGACGTTCGCGGACGACCTTTCTTCGCACGCTTTGCGCAAACGGCACTCCACCGTCTCCGAGGCGCTTCGCGTCGCAAACGACGCCAACGCGGGTCACACCATCCTGACGCACTTCTCGCAGCGGTACCCCAAGGCGCTCGGGGTGAATCGCGAGTTAGAGGGTGACGGAAAACAAAAACGAAACGCCGTCGTGTGCGCGTTCGACGGGATGCGCGTTTCGTGGGACGCGTTGGGAAATTTAGCGGAGACGGCGCGAAAAGCGGAAAAAATGTTCGAAGCTCTCTCTCGAGAAGATCACGAGGCGCGTGAGGAAGGAGGAGGCGCGGATCAGTAGCTCTGGAACGGCCGGCGAGTAGCGAGGGATCGAGTTCAAATCCAACGAAAGTAATAGTCTCCCCGTTCGACATGTAGCTACGACATTCCGCGCGAATCTCACGCCGCGGGCTCCGTGGCGGCGTGAGATTCGCGGGCTCCCGTCGCCGTTTCCGGCGCCTTGTCCTCCCGACTCGGAACTTCGGCAGACAGTTCTAACCTCCGCTCGCCGTCCTCTACCGGGGTCTCGTTCGAAAGTCGCGAGTCTCCGTCCTTCCCCTCTTCGCCGATGCGCGCGGCGGCGGCGTCCTCGGCCAAACGCTCGCTCTCGGCGGTGGGCATGTTCTCCAGGTCGCCGGCGAAGCCCCAGTCGTCTTGGCCGTTGCGTTTCAGCCGCGCGCGCATCGCGCCTTCGAACCGGTTCGAGACCACGATCAGTTTACCAGCCTTGCGGAACTTGTCGAGGCCGCGAAGACCCGTGGTGAGGCGCGCTTTGGACGCATCCGGCGCGGCGGGCGTCGGATTCCCGGAACCCGCCGACGACGGAAGATCTCCGCGCGGCGAAGAAGCGGCCCTCCCCGACTCCGCGGCGTCCAGCGCCGCGTCCGCCGCCGCGACCGTCACGGAGTGCACCGAGCGGGGCTTGGCGGCGCGCGGCGTTCTAAGCGAGCGCCGCGCGCCGCCGCGCTCGAGGGTCGGCGAGAGAACCGGCGAGAGCAGACGCAGCACCGCACCCAGCGCGCCGGACGACCTCCCGCGATCGGATCCGGATTTGGTCATCGAGCGCGACCGCGCGAAGCCCCTCGCGGTGCTCTTGCCCAGCCCCTTCTTGTCGTAGTGCAGGTGCGCGTCGCGCGACGCGATGGACACCGCGCCAACCGCGGCGTCGCGCGCGGCGACGGCGAGCCCCTCGGGGGGCTCGAAGGTTTTCGAGCGCGCCGCGCGCAGAGACGCCGGCAGCGCCTGCGCCAGCGTCGCGCGCCGAGACACGCCCCGCAGGTCAAACTGACCGAGCAAATCGATTGTCATAGCCGATCCGGTTTTTTGAGAGACCTCTCGAACGTTCGCGTCGTCCCACGCCACGCACTCGCCGTCGACCCACTTCTTTGGCTCGAACGCGCCCGCCACGCATCCGGAAACCAGGCTGTACGCGTCGCGTTCGTTTTCCTCCAGCGTAGACCAGACGCTGCCGACCGCGTTTTCGCGCAAAGCGTCTCCCACGCCGGAGTAATCAAGGCTCGCGCGCCGGTTGTTTTCGGGCGAGCGCGCCAGCTCGGTCACGACCAGAGACCTGTGTTTGACCCACGGCGAGGCGTCTGAAGTTTCGTTCCCGTTCGCGGCGCTCCCGAAAAGAGGCTCTTCTGTCTCGTCGAAGCTCTTCGTTGGCCAGCGCACGCGTTTAAGCTCCGAAGTGGGCTCGATGAGGGTCTGGCCGTACCGCGCCACCGCGCACACGCGCGCGGCCAAATTGGGAATGGCGCCGAAGTAATCGGCGCGGCCGGTGTTTAACGGTTTGCGCGTGCTCCCTACGCCAAACGCCACGCCGCACCGCGCGTGCAATCCGCGCCACACCACGAAGCCTGTTTCAGGGTCCACGCGAGGCTCGCACCCTTTTTTCTTCAACAGCTCATCCTCCCAATCCGCGTTCAGGAGTTTGACATGTACGTCGCCGGTGAAGCTCACGGCGTCGTCGAAATCGCCAAACGCGAGCGTGAACTTGTTCGGCTCGGGTTGTTTGCACTCGTACCCGCGATGCGCGGCTAACGATTTTCGAAGCACGGCGCTCGCCGTCTCGAGCGCTCGCTTCGTCGTCTCCGACTCGCGGTCGGGCGCGGAGAGGCTCACGAAGCACACCGCTACTGGGCGATTCGGGTCCGGGCTCTGGCGGTACCCAGGTGTCAGCGCCTTCGCGGTTTTCAAACGAGGCGTCGAGCTCTGCATCCCGAGAAACGTGCTGACCAGCTCGTAGAGCTCCTCGCCGTGCGCGTTAATGTCGGTTGACGTTTTGTCACCAACACGCTCGCTCTCTTCGTACGCCCGTAAGCACGCCATCTCAAGGTCCTCACGCGTGATGGCGTGCCTCCCCAGGCTCACCGGGAAGGCGCCGGCGGGCATGCGCGCCGCCGACTGCACGTTGGTGAACGCGCTCAGGGTCATGATGCACTGTCCGGGGTGCGCCGCCGCCGCAACCGCGCGCGCGCGATCCACCCCCGAGCCGTGCACCTCGGTCATCTCCGTGAACTCGCTGAGGTCATCCAGAGTCGTACCTTGCGCGTCGCGGCCGGAGCTCCCCAGCCGGAGCCCGCCGCGGTCGCTGTCCTGCTTCCCGAGCATACGCGCGGGGAGCCGCGCGGCTTCGCGACCCGTCAGCTCCACCGCGTCGATCATGAGTTTGCCGCCTCGGCGAAGCACCGAACCGGCGCGCTCTATGCCGTTCTTGCCGCCGCGCTTTTCCGGAGCCCTCGCGCGGGCGACTTGCTCGGCGCGCTTCGCGGCGAGCGCCTCCGCGGACAGCGTCTCCTCGAAGACGTCCGAGGAGACGTGCATGGCGACCTTGACGCGCACGGTGGGCACGGGCGCGGTGCCCTCCACCACCACGTGCTTCCTGGCGCCCTCCGGCCACTCCCACCACGCGAGCACAACCGGGAGCACGGCGAGGAACCGCGCCGCCGCGCCGTAGTCGGTGCGGAAGATAACCACCGCGCCCCCTTCCGCGCACGCGTCCGGAGACGCCAGGTACCCTCCCGCGAGCTGCGCCTGCTGCGCTAACACCGCCTTCAGCGCGCCCGCGAGCTCGGGGTCGTCCCCCGTGCCCTCCTCGGCGACCACCACCACGATGAACGCCTCGTCCGTCGAGTCTCTGCGCAACGCGGGGGGAGGAGGGATCACCGCCAGCGACCTTCCCGGCGCGACGTACTCGATGCGCCGGAGGTGCTTCGAGAAGACACGCCGCGGGCGTTTCGGCGTCGGCAGAGGCTGGCAGTCGAACAGCTCCAAAGAAACGCCGTCGGCGTCGTCGTCGTCCGCGCGCACGCGGAACGTCCCGATGGACTCCAGCAGCGCGTCCACCTTGTGTATGCGCGGGATGAGCGCGTCCGCGGCGTCCTTGGTCAGAACCACCTGCCCGCCGTGCCCGGCGTCCGAGACGGCGGCGATGAGATCCACGCCCTCGCCGCCGAACACGGTGTGGTGCGTGTACCCGTGCGTGCCCTTGCGCCACGTCCCGGGCGGCGCCGCGTGCACGCCCATGCGCACGCGCGGCCCGCGGAAAATCACATCCTCCGTGTCCTCGTCTTTAACGGTGGCGAACTGCGGCACGTCGAGCACCTCTTTCGGCCAGTCGTAGTTCATGAGCTGGTCCTGTACCCAGAGGCAGAACTGCGTCGCGGACACCGCCGTCGCGAACGCAATCTCGAACGCGTCGCCTTGCGTGTGGATCTCGTACCCGGCGAAACGCTGGATGCCCTGACGCATTAATCGATCGTGCGTCTCCTGCACGAGCACCATCGCGCGCGGAGACTCCGCCGCCGCGGTCGTGCTGCTCTCGATGTCCGTGAACACCAGCATCTAAACGCGGAAGCGAAGGGACAGATGAAGTGAACGTCAGCGAATGAGCGACGCAGAGCGAAATACGCGGCGCGTATTCGACGCGAGGAGGAAGACATTTTAGAAAAGATTTTTCGCGGACGGAAAAAAGCGCGCCGGTGTCTCGCACACTAACAATCGGGACATGTCGAACGAGACGCGTCGGTGCCGCCGCGCGATGCGTTCGGGTCGGGCACCCCGCGGGTTTGTAGACGAGCGTCGTTTGCGCGCGGCGAAATCGCGCTATCGAGTGTCTTCACGCACCAGGGTGTCCGTCTCCGGCTCGAGGCTCGTCGCGGGCGCCGCATCCGGGTTCGCGGTGGCCCGAAGCGTGCCCGCGAGGGCGTCGAGGAGCTTGTCCGCGCGCTTCAACCGCTGCTGTCGCTTCAGCACGCGCTTGCTGTACCGCGAGTACCGGATCTGCGCGGCGAGCGCCACCACCACGATGAACGCCGAGAGCAGACCGATGGTCAGCACGACGGTGTCGACCGCCATCGCGCGCCGAAGGTGGCGCGCCCCTGCCTCGCGCGCACCAATCTGCCGATTGAGAAATGCGTGACAAAGCGCTTTCCCGAACGCTGACGTGACTCATCGCGGACCGACCCGAAGACAATCTCGAGCGCTTCAGCGGTTGGTTGCGCAATTTAACAATTCACGCTCGCTTCCCTCGCCGCGCACTCCGCGCCTCGCGATGTCCCCCGCGACCGCGATGTTCCCGACATCCATCGAATCGCTCGACTGGGGCAACCCCGACCACGTCGTGACCGTGGCATGCGCCGCGTTCGCGGCCTGGTGCCTCGTCGCGTCCTGGGTCACCGGCACGCACTCGCACGTGGACAGGCTGTGGTCCATCACGCCCGCGGTGTACGCGGGCGTCTACGCGTACATGTCCGCGTTCGACGCGAGGTGCACGCTCATGGCCTCGCTGGTCGCGGTCTGGGGCGCGCGCCTCACGTACAACTTCGCGCGCAAGGGCGGGTACAGCGCCGGCGAGCAGGATTACCGGTGGCCCGTGTTGCAGGGATTGGCGCTTCTGAGAAATCCTATCGCATGGCAAATCTTCAACGTCTCCTTCATCGCGGCGTACCAGCACTTCCTCCTGCTTTTAATAAGCGCGGGCCCGATGAGCGTCGCGTTCGCGATGCGAGGAACACCGTTGAGGCTCACCGGTCCCGACCTCATCGCGACCGCGTGTTTTATCTCGTTCCTCGCGTTGGAAACCGCCGCCGACGAACAGCAGTGGCGTTTCCAAAACGCGAAAAAAGAAGTCAAAGGGTTTCCCCGCGAACGACGCGCGCGCGACGATTACGCGCGCGGGTTCCTAACGCGCGGCCTGTTCAAGTTCAGCCGCCATCCCAACTTTTTCGCGGAACAAGGCATATGGGTCTCCTTCGCGCTGTTCGCGGTGTTACACGGTTCTTTAGAAGACGAAAGTTTTATCGACCGCGCGTTCAGCCGCGAACGATGGTCATCGCCGCGCGGCGGCTTGGGCGCGATTCTGCTCGTTTCGCTGTTTCAAGGATCCACGCGGTTCACGGAGAGCATCACTTTGAAGAAGTACCCCGCGTACGCTGACTACCGAAAATGCACGTCGCAGCTCGTGCCGTTGCCGCCGTTCGGGACCATGCCGCCGTTTGCCAAGCCGAGGAAGCTCAGGGATTAGAGGCGTACGCGAAGATGAGGAGTGTCTCGAGACGACTTTTGTCACACGTACCACCCATGTCGTATCACGCGTGTTCGTGAGATCATTCGCCGCGTACGTCGATTTTCGGACGAACGACGGAAACCACGAGCGTCTCGGCGTCGTCCCTTCCGACGACCCACGTACTCCGGTAAGCGCACTCCTCGGCGCATGTCCCTCCCGTCGCTTCGCCGCGCCGCGCGCGCCTCCGAGCTCGTCCAAGCTTGGACGCGCTTCTCGCGCCTCGCGTCCTCGTTCGTGCCCTTCGGCGAGGGGTTCGTCTCGAAGGAGACAGCCTCGCGCGCGTTCGCCTCCTCCTTTAACCGACCCGGGGGACGCGTCAGCGCCTGCTCCAAGACGGTCGTCCTCGCGGACGCCGGCCACGGCGTAGGAAGGGCGTTGCTCGCGTCGCTGCTGGCGTACCCCGACTGCCGCCTGACCGTCGCCGCGGCGACCCCCAGCGCGGACCTCGTGGCGTCGCTCCGCAACCAGCACTGGCAGGAGTGCGAGGCGTTGCAGTGCGAGGTTTCGCGGGTCGACCTGGGGGACGACGCGGACGTCGCGCGCTGGCGCGAACGCGTCCTCTTCACGCACGGCACGCCGGACGTCGTCATCGCGAACGTCGGGTGCATGCCCCTGAGGTGGCTCAGGGCGTACGGAGACGCCGCGAGCGGCGCCGACGCCGCCAGCGGTGAGAAGAAAAAAAGCGGCGAGAAAAGCGGCGACGACGAGACCGACGCGTCCGCCGACCTCGACCGGTTCGCCGCGTGGCGCACCGAACCTGCTGATTGGAGCCGACTGCTGAACGACGTGAAGGGCGTCGGGAACGTAGTCAGGCAGTTCCTGCCCGCCATGGTCCAAGCCGCGCGCGAGGAAGCGTCCGAGGCGTTTTCGCGGAAACGCCTCGATCGGTCCGCGAAAACGAACGAGGAAGACCTTCCGTCTCGCGCCTTCGCGATCGTCTCGCACGTCATCGATCCGCCCGCGGGCGCGACGCTCGCGCCGTACGAAGCCAGCCACGCCGCGCTCGCGGCGGTCACCAGAGCGCTCGCCGCGGATTTGCGGAACGTCGCGAGCGAGCTGGACGAGAAACGACAAAACGTTCTTTTGGACGCGACGGAAAAAAAGAAAAAGGCGAGAAAAGCTTTGGTCATCCCGTACGGCGGTTCCGGCGGCGTCGTCGCCGCGCACATCGACCCCGGTTCCATTCGCGGGCTCGCGTTGGAGCGCGACGGCGCCGACGTCGGGCCGTTACACAAAACGCACGGGGACGAGCGCGCCGCGGACTGGGCGCGCGCCGCCGTGCCGTTCGTGCTGCGGATGACGCGCGAAGTGGCGGGGGAGACGCTCACCGTCCCGGGGTTCAGGTGAGCCGCGGAGACGCGGCGAAGCGACGCGAGAACAAACAGAGACGACGATTTTCGAACGTACAAGTACTGCGCCTTCACGACCGTAGTACTACCTTCGTCGAAGGTAACACGAAGGCGGCTCCTACGCGCGATGTCGGGGACAAAAATTTCGTAAAACACGTTTTGTTTTTCAAACACCGTTTCGTTTCCAGTCTCTCACTCCGCGGCGAACGGCTGCCAGGTGAGCTCCATCTCGATCCCCCCCTTCACGGACGCGTCGCCCTTCAGCGCGAACGTCCGAGTCACCGAGGTCTTCTCCATCCCCGCGCGGCGCTTCCCGGCGAACGCGACGATGTCTTTCAAAGGCTGAACCTCGAACGACCCGAGGCTCTCCTTGGAACTGCCGGCGACGTACCCTTTGTCGCGGTCGAACACGTCCACGACGAGCGCCGAGTCCGCGCGAACGCCCACGAACTCGAAACTCTCGTTCCACTCCGGGTCTAAAGTCTTCTCGCACGTGCGCGTCTTGTGACGGATCAGGTCCTTCTTCGAAGGGCTTCCCGCGTTTGAAGACCCGACGTTCGCCTTGCGCATCGCGAGCTTGCAGAAAGGGTCGGAGCTCTTCCCGCCGTTGTCCGCGCCCTTCAACCCGACGCCGCGCAACACGCGAGCCGTGAGCATGCCCACGCCGACGAGACCCATTTGTGACTCCGAGGCGTGCGTGTTTTTCGCCGAGGAGTCGTTCGTCCCGTCCAGGTCGAAAGGCACGTACGTCACCTCGCACAGCACTTTCATGGGCGGTCGCGACTTTTTCGCCGCGTTTCTCTTCGCGGTTTGCGGGAACTCGATCCACCGCTCGATCGTCGCGTGCGGTCTAGACGCGAACTCGCTCAAACCAACCTTGGTCTCCGCGATGAGGGCGTCGCGCCCGAACCCGCCCTGCTCGGCGCCGTCGGCGTCCTGGACGCCGATCGTGAGAAACCGCTCGTTCGGGTCGTCCACGAGCACGTACAGCGTTTGATTGAACACCGGGTCGTTGCTGTTGTTCACGACGTCGGTGTACGTCCAACGTAAGCCCTTCGTCTTGGCGCGCACGCGCGCGTCGGCTTTGCTGAGGACATCCGTGCCGACGACGTTCTCGGCGCGCACGACCCGCAAACAAACCAAGCCGACGTCCCGAAGCTTCAGCACGTTCTCGACGTACCACTGGTGCGTCTTCGTGGAGCCGTCGGGAAGCGTGACGAGTGACTCGGGGTCGGCGACGGGCACCACCAGCCGCTCGGGCCACACGAGCGTCGTCTCGAGGATGTTCTCGACGAGCGTCTCGAGCCAATCTTGAATGGAGCTCGAGACGGTGCCCTCCAGGCCGAGGGGCAGGTCCACGTCAAACTCCAACGTCGGTTTCTCGGAGAGCGTGATCATCAAGCCCCCGAACGGACACAGCGTCGGCGTGAGCGGCTGTAACGTGACGACGGCTTTCGTGTACGCCTCGACGTCTTTGACGCCGATGGCGATTTTCGTGCCGACGTACGTGTCCGCGTCGAGCTGGATCTTAGCGCGGCCGGACCACGCCAGGTCGAGTTCGATGCTGGCGCCCATCCCGTCGCTGCGCTCGCCCACCCAGCGCACGGCGTTGACGCGAATAGGCTCCACACCGAGGTCGAGCTTCTCGAAGTGAATTCTTTTGAACGTCGACGGCCGGTGCTCCTCTAACAGCGGCTCCACCTGCGCGCGCACCAAAGAGCAGACGCTGCGGTTCACGAACGGCCACAGACGTTGTAAGAACGCGTTGAGCCAGTCCGCGAGCTCGTCCTCCCTGAACCGCGCCCACGTTGGACTCTCCGAGACGCCCATCACGAACAAAGAGGGGTTTCGTTTCGCGTCCGGCGCGCCCATGAGCGCGGCGAGGCCCTCCGGGTTTTTCTCCACGTCGTAACACGCGGTGAGCGCTCTTTTGAGGAGGAATCGGCGTCGCTTGCGCCACTCCATGTACATCGGCGTCAGGGTCGCCAGGCACACGGATCCCAAAAAAACGTTCCAGCCTCTGCCGCGAAGGAGCCACTTGATGGCGGACGCAGCCGCTTGCGTCAAGGAAGCGCCCATGAGCCCGGTGAAGAACGCGATGCCCACCGCCGCGACGTTCGCGCCCTCCTCCGAGACGCCCGTCTTCGTCGCGACGCGCATGAGCCACCGCGCGAACGGTTTGCGGCACACCGTGAACGCGACGAAGCCCATCGCCAGGGTGGCGCCCGCGGTGAGCGCCCACCGGAGTAAAGACGCCGCGACGACCGTCTTGGACTCGGGGCGCATCACGCTCCGCGCTAGATCCGCGAGCAAAGGCGCGAACGACAGCGCGATGACAACCACGCAAAACTGCGCCGCGTTCGACGCCGCGCTCAGCGTGTGCAGAGACGCGGCCTTTACTTTTTTCGCTCGTTGTGAATCGCTCTCATCAACACGCTCGTCTCCGACGGACGCCCCTCCGGACCCAGAGGAGGACGAGGTCGGTTGTTTGGCGTACTTGCCGAAACTCGGGCCGCCGTACACGACGCCCGCGCCCGGCGGGTACTTGTGAAAGTCGCGCTCGGCGAGCGGCGGCTTCGCGTTCGGGTCCGTCGGATCGCACTTGACGTGCTTCGAGGTGGCGTGTTTCGAGGTCACGAACGTGTCTTTGGGCGAACGCACGTTAATCGCCGCGGAGACGTCGGGGGCTTCCATCCACCGCGCGGGCTTCGGCCGGCGCTCGAAAGGCTTCAGCGGCGGATCTTCGTCGTACGTCGCGGGCAGAATCGGCGGCGGAGGGGGCTTCGGCGCGAGCGCGTGCTTCGCCATCATCGCTTCAACCTCGTCCACGATCATCTTCGCCACGGTGTTGTCCGTCCAGGCGGCGCCGAAATCGTCGTCGTACGTCTTCGACGGCGCTTTTGGAGCTTTGCGCTTGGAGCTGGATTTGCCATCCTTCTCCCGAGCGTCGGGAATCAAATTGCCATCCTTGTCGCGGCGCCAACCGAGCCACACCATCGTGCGGTGGTACACGCCCTTGCGCTTCTTCGGAGCCGAGCGCGCCATCGTACCCGGTGGGTCGCGCGCGTTTGGGTCGCGGACGAACCCTAAAGGCGAATCGAACGAGGCTCGGCGCGTCGGCTCCCGATCGTGCGTAGTGACGAGAATCGGTTGTTGCCTCGCGCGACGCGCCTCGCGCGCGGTCGTCCGGGTCACGGAAGCGCCGACGCGCGTTCGAGGCGGCGCGCGCGGTGGCGCGTCGGTCCGGCGCGCGCGCGAGACGCTCGCGGCTGCTCGACGACTTTCGGGGACGCCGCGATGCCCGAAGGACGCGCGAGTCGAAGTGCGTGTGCGCTCGCGACGATCTCGATTTTGTTGGCCAAGTGAAACCGACGTGACAACAAACATCCACAGCGCAAACAGTCTGGCACGAGTGTAAATACGTTTTCATGTGACTGAAATCCATAGCTCGTTCGCGGGAAAGAAACGCGTCACGCCGTCCGAGGCGTTCTCCAACGTTTTCTTCGAACGCGCGTTGACCGAACATTGACAGCCAGAGACCGCGGCGCGCGCGTGCTCGGAGGCGGAGCGCCGTAGACGCGAGGCGTCGAGTGCGGTCCGCGAGTGTCTTCCCCCGACGCGACCGCGGCCTCCGTCGAGGAGGTTTAGCGTGACCTCTGTCGGCGTCCGCGATGCCGACCGCGTCCGAGGAGACGCAGAACGCCATCGAGGTGGAACGCCGCGTGCGTAAACGGCACCTCGGGAAAAACGAGACCAACCTCCGACCCGCGCTTTTCGAGGCGCTGCGCCGGCTGTACTCGCTCCCGCGCCTGCCCGCGAACCCGTACTTCTTCGTGGCCACCGCGCTGAGCGCGCACTCCTCGCACGGCACGGGGCGGGACGTATGGAGCGTGACGGACGAGGAAGTGATGGACGAGCTCGAGGACGTGACGCTGGTGGACGGAGGCAACGGCCAAACGTGTAAGCTGAACCGTTTCTCCGACGCGTGGGGCTTGCCGCACGTCCTGCGCGCGACCGATCGCGAGGGTTTGACGGACGTCAAGACGCTGTTACAGCGTTTCCCGCCCGCGCTGTACCCCACCGTGAAGCGCCAGGTGGACGAACGCAACCCCGAGTGCTCGTACCAGTGCCTGCTTTCGTTGCAGGAGGGGTGCCTGCATCGCCGCAAGTATCAGGGCGCGCCCGCGCGCATCGGCTTACGAGTGGACGTCGTGGTGGACGGCCCCACCATCGCGGAGGGGCTGCAAACCTTCGTGGAGTACATCGACAACACCGTCGAGGGCGTCGCGAAGCACTCGGACGCGCACGCCGTGCGCGGCGTGCTGCTCATGCCGGGCTCGAGTAACTGGGGCTCGGATTCCAAATCGGCGCGCCGCGCGCAGTGGTGGAGCCTGGAGAAGATGCGCACCGAGCAGCGCGGTTTCGACGTCGCCGTGAAACGCGCCACGTCTTCGCACCACAAAGTCGCGATGGAGTGCATCGTGCGGTGCCCCGTGCCGCCGGCGTTTCTGGACGGCGACTACGGCGTCGCCGCGGAGGTCGCGCGCGAACGAAACGGGGGCGCGCCGTCGAACAAGCCGATGGTGATGCACTTTTCCGTTCGGGTATACTTCACGTTTCATTACCGCGTGAAGACACGGAAAGGCGTCGCGCCGACGGCGTCGCACTACGCGTCGTTGCCGTTCGAGTCCATGTACACGGGTTTGTTTCTAGAGCAACAAGCCTCCAGCGCGTACAACGACATGTACGGCGGCGCCGTCGCGCCGACGAGCCCGTTAGTGTTGAAGAACAACGTCGAGCGCATGATGAAGATCGGCGTCGCGGCGATGCGCGACGACGACATGCCCCGCGCGTTGCGGATGGCGACGCTCATCTTACTGTTACGGGGCGACTTGGGGTGGCACGACGGCGACGACCCGCCCCCGGTGGGGTCGACGGAGCACGAACGCGAACGAGCCTTCGCCGATTTGATCCGGTGCACCAACTCCAACGCGGTGTGGCTGTTCAACGTCGCGAACGAAGCCAAGACCCTGGAACGGCTGTTTAACGGTTCCTACGCCCTGGAGAAGACCCCTGTGAACGCTGAGGCGTTGACGCTTCACCTGAAGCACCTGCATTACCGCATGGACGATTTCATGAAACACGCGACGCGCCGCGATTTCGGTTTAGAGCCGCTGCGCGAAATGGCGAGCGACGTGCTTGTCTCCGCCATTCGCGCGTGCGAGCGCGGGGGCCGGGCTTTGGCCAACTACGAGACGAGCGCTCGAGTTTCGCTGGCGTGCGAGCGCGCGCTGGAGAAGGCGAAGCTGCTGATGATCGTCGTCAGCTTAACGCGGTCGCTGGAGAACCAGCTCATGCGGCCGCGCATGGCGCTGGTGCAGGCTGGCGCGTTTGGTTTAAATCTGATTCTCAAATCAGAAGCGCACGGCTCTGATTTCGACGCCGCGATCGACGCCGCGATGGAGGCGGCGATGGCCAAGAAGAAACGACGACGCGCTCGACGCGCGCGTTTAAAGGCGAAGGAACGCGCGGAGGGCAAAGTAAAGAGAGGCGGGTGGTTTTCAAGACGAGGCGGCGGCGGGTCGAGCTCGGACTCGTCGGACGACGAGACGGCGCGGAAGAGCCTTTTCGCGACGGCTCTGTTCGCGAAGAAGAAAGAGGAGGTGAAGCAAGACGGGGGTTTAACGAAACACGGCGGGATCCCGTTGGTGGACCCGCGCGCGCCGAGACCCACGGAGAAGGAGCTCGATGTGGTGTGGCAGCGCGTGTACGAGGTTGTCGCCGCGGGGACGTGCTTGGACACCAAGGCGTGCGAGCGGTGGATGCGCCGACACAGGTACGTGCCTCCGCGCTTCAACTCGGCGGCGATGCTCCTGCAGTACGTCGCGGACGCGCGGCTGGACGAGACGCTACAGGCGGTGTTGGTGAACACCATGCAGCCCCCGTTGGTGCGTAACCCGTTCCCGGAAGCGGTCGGGCGGCTGCGAGCCGCGGGGCACCAGTTCGACGTGTCGTTCCACCTCTCCGGCGGCGACCTGGTCACGAGCGGCGCCGCCGGCGGCGGCGTGAAGAGCGGAACGAAGCGGTTCACGGACGGGGGCAAAGCCACGAAGGGCGTCGCCGCGGCGAGCCCTCGGATCGCGATCGTGATGGATGACAAAAACAGGCCCACGTACGTGTACGCCGCGAGGCCGCCGCCGAGCGAGAACGACGACGACGAGAAAGAAAACGGGGCGTCCCAAAAGCCATCCGGATCTGTTGGCGAACGCGCGGTTTTCGGTTTGTACAGCGCGGTGACCCTCTGTGATCCGGTGCGGTGCCGCCGGCTGTTCGACGAGCTTCCCAGTTTGTTTAAACAAACGCAGTGGCAGGAGGGCCCGTACATGTACCAGTGCATTCCCGGTCTGGGCGGCGACGCGAGTTTCTCCGCCGGCCTAGGGCCCGCGTCCGCCGAGTCGAAGCGGCGCGCGTCCAGGAAGGGGCGGGAGAAGGGCGAGTCTGCGAAAAACGTAAACCAACGCGTGGACGCGCTCGGGTTCACGTGCGTGGTGGAGGAGCGCACGAAAGCCACCGGGCCTGATGAGTCCAAAGCCGCGGAGCTGTACGGCGCGAACGTGGTGGAGCGGTTATTGACCATGCAGCACGAAACGGACTGGCTCGTGCACGACGTCGTCGTCCCTAGAGGCGTGCTCGCCGCCGCCGGCGCCGCCGCCGCGCGGCGGCGGCTGGAGGAGGAGGAGCGGCTCGCGAAGATCGGCGAGCTCTCCGCGCGCCTGGACGACCGACCGGGGACCGCGGCCGCCTCGGAGCTGCTATCGCGCGTGGGCAGCGCGATGGGGAGGAGCGGCAAGGGAGACGACGACGGGAGCGACCTGGGGAACGACGACGGGCTGGACAACGACGACCCGAACTTGGTTCCCGGCGGCGGGTACGGCGCCGGCGACGACGGCCGCGGCGTGGACGGCGCGCTCGGCCCGGCGCCGCGCGCGATGGCCGGGAACGACCCGGGCCAACCGGCTTCCGACCCGGAGCGTTTGGAGATGCTGAAACGGCGTTTGGAAGCCGCGGAGGCGGTTTTGGGCGCGGACTACCAGCGCTCGCTGTTTTCCGGCGGCGCTATCGGCCAAAACGCGATGCGCGAAGACGACGTGATCCGCGTTCCGTGGGAGGAGGTGCGCACGAACACGCGCGACGTCGGGCGGATCATTTCGCGCGTCGTGCAGCAAGGCGGTGAAGCGTGTGCGCAGATCTCGGTGAAGTACCGCGGGAAGTACCTGCCGGTGTTCATAAACTTCCACTTCCTGTTCGAAAGACGGGGCGGAGGCGGTTTATCGGAGGACGCGGACGAAGAGCGGAACCGCCGGCGCAGAGCCGCGCGTTTGGAAGCCGCGGCGGCGAAGGGCGATAAGTACGCGCCCACCGCCGGCCGCGACGGAGCTCTCGACTCGTGGCCCCTGGACGCGTACACGATGGTGTTCCCGAGCAGATCTATCGCTTTGGCGTACTCGCGATGGCACGACTGGAAGGGCGACCCGGCATCGGCGGGGCACACGCACGTGATCGTCAAATGTTTCAAAGAAGAAGAAACGCGGTGTTCAGCTGAACGCGATTACCTGGCGGCGATTCGGTGTCGCGCGGCGCGCGCGCTCGTCGCGCAGGAGCGCGCGGGCCGCGTCGCGAACTTGGCGTCGACGCTGATGGGCGTCCCGATGTTAACGCAAGGCTTACAAGACAGCAACGCCATGTTACAGCACTTGGTGGGTCTGCAGGATGCGCCCGAGGATTTATTGATCAAGCTCGACACGCGCTCGGCGCGCTCGGCGTTGCTCGAGTACCTGGACGACACCGAACGCGTTTTGACCTCTCCCAGTTTGAGTTACTACCTGGGCGCTAACCGCGTGATGGTGAAGAACTTGAGTGATATTCGCGCGGCGGACGCGCGCGCGGGCGGCGCGCTCGGCGAGGACGCGCTGGAGCTTCTGCGAGAAGTCAACACGTGGCTCGCGGTGAGCGAGACGTGCATCTCGCGCGGGCTGTACCGCGTCGTCGCCGAGCAGGACGAAGAGACGAGACTCCGAAAGCTGTGGCGCGCCGAACGCGCCGCGGCGCGCGCCGAGGAAAAGGAAAAAAAACGGCTGCTCGAGCAGAGGCTCCTCGAGCACGAGCGCGCGCCGAAGTGAGTCTAACGCGCGTCGACGGTACCGACGGTGGTGTGGTCGTAGTGATGTCACGAAAAGCGCGTGAGAAGGTACCATGTACGATCGGAGTCACGCAGACGGCGACGGAGGTCATTCATTCATCGCGTTTGTTCGTCTCTCGAAAAAAAACACGTGGAAAACAAAAACGAGCGAAAACGAAAACGCGCAAAAAGTCACCGCCTCCGTTCGGCGGCGCCGGCGAGCGCGTCCCTGTACGCCTCCAGCGCTTGAACACACGCCATGACAGAGTCGACATCGAGTCCTTCCTCGTTCGCGCTCAAGGCCATCGACGACGTCGGACGCGAAGCCTTGTCGTCTCCGCCGTCGGCCTTTACGCCGAAAACGAAACGGCGCCCGTTCTCGTCGGACGCGAAGGCTTCGCCGACTCGCTTTACGACCCCCGCGGCGTCGCACCCGTGTTGGTCGCTGAGCGCGAGCGCGACCGCCGCGGCGGCGAGGACGCTGGGAGCCCACACGTGGCACATGTTGGGGTCGTACAGCGTGGAGAGCAGGAATAAGTCTGTTTTCGTGACTAACTCGGCGTGTTGGTCTCCGGCGAATCCGAGCGCGTACAGTAAACGCGGCGCGTGCGTCGCCGCGACGACGTCGTTGACGCTCCACCCGAGTTCTCGCAACACCAGGCTCTCCATCTTCAACACGCAGGCTTTGTCGAACCGCACGTCGAAGTGTCTTTGTAACGTGTCGGGGTCGACGCGCAGGCTCTCCTGCAGCTTCACCGCGATGGACTGGCACGCGTTCGCCACCAGGTGGTACACCCAGCCCTGGTGCTTTGAAACGTCGTACGCGCCGGCGCCGAGGAAGCGGTCCAAGTACCGCACCGCGAGCGCGGTCGTGCACACGGAGAGCTCGAACGCGAGCGCGCTGCGCACGAGGCCCTCCACCAGGCACGCGCGCATCTGCGCCACGTCCGCCAGGCGCGCGCCGAGGTCCGCGGGGAGGAACGCCGCCTGCCTCCGCTCGGCGGCGAGCGCGCCGCGGAGTTCGTCCAGCGCGCGGCGCACCAGAACGCTGTGCGCGCGCGAGTCGCACGTCGCGCGCTCGACGCGGCGCTGAAGCGAGGCGCGCGTCGCCTCCGCGGCGGCGGAAGCCGCGGGGTCGCTCGGGGCGACGGCGGGCGGCGCGCGCGTCGACATGGTCGTCGGGGCGGGACGCGGACGACGCGCGATACTATGACCCGGAAGGCGCCGCTCGTGTCGTGGCTTTTGAAAGAAAACGGTCTTTCAAAAGCAACGACTTTCTTTTGCTGTTCCGAGAAAAGCTTTTCGCGAAGAAGCCTCGACTCGTCTCTCGCGCGCACATCCCGCCGCGCGCTGAGGGGGGACGCGCCAGCGCCGAGGGCGAGGTGCGGTGCTCAAACATAGCGATGGGGAAAAAGCGGTGCTCGCATGGTAAGGTGAAAGACAGCTGCGTGGACTGCAAGGGCTGCCCGCACGGCAAGCTGAAACGCAACTGCGCGGACTGCAAGGGCTGCCCTCACGGCAAGCTGAAGCACCGCTGCGCGGACTGCAAGCCCTGCCCGCATGGCAAGGTGAAACGCGACTGCGTGGACTGCAAGTCCTGCCCGCACGGCAAGCTGAAACGCTTCTGCGCGGACTGCAACCCCTGCCCGCATGGCAAGGTGAAGTACAACTGCGCGGACTGCAACCCGTGCACGCA
>ENA-OUOG01002634-OUOG01002634.1-marine-metagenome-genome-assembly--contig:-NODE-2634-length-18267-cov-2.766080_pt1 | contig 18267 bp, 18 predicted proteins | sample MGYA00248635_ERZ508505 | MGnify/ENA primary metagenome ERZ508505 (study PRJEB26176, sample SAMN06267871) | marine metagenome | isolation source: Saanich Inlet, British Columbia, Canada | place: Pacific...
AAGCCCGAACAGAATAGGCAATATATCAGTGCCGGGATTGGGTCACACTTGGTGAACGATCTGTCCAACATTTACCAGTTTTCGCAGCAAACCAAATCCCGTACATTCGTGGCAATTGAAATCACGGAGCATTGTCATGAACTCTTCAACTGCATTACTTCTTGCCCGCATATTGCTGGCACTCATTTTCATTCTGGCCGGACTTAACAAGTTCGGAAACATAGCTGGAACTGCCGGGTACATTGGCTCAGTGGGTCTACCTTTTGGAACTCTCCTGGCCTGGGGCGCAGCTATTTTTGAAGTTGTTGCCGGGCTGGCTATTCTTGCCGGCTTTCAGACAAAGCTTTTCAGCTATGCGCTTGCAGCCTTCTGTGTTGTCTCCGCCGCGATCTTCCATAACAACTTTGGTGACCAGATCCAGTTCATTCTGTTTATGAAGAACCTTGCGATGGCTGGTGGTTTTCTTGCCCTGTCTGTATCTGGCCCGGGTAGCATCTCGGTAGATGCGCGCCGCGCCTAAACCAGACGCAAAATTCCTTGAAGTCGGCGGGACAATGTTCCGCCGTTTTCGTTTGATGTCAAAAACACTTATTTCTCCTTTTTAACACCAAATAAACCATACAATACACAAAACCGATAAGTATCATTATTTCATAAAGCTTTTGATCTAAGGATATCCGCATACGCTTTCTATTATTTAGTGGGGGGTAATGTGGATTTACTTCTGGTATTTAGCGGCAGAATAGGTCGCATTGAATGGTGTTTAGGGCAGCTAACTGCCATTTTATGGATCATCGTAACGTTAGCATTGGCTGTTGAAGTAATTGGTTTTTCACCAAAAAACTTTGAAATCATGAGTTTGGTAGAGAAACCAACATTGGCAGCAAGCACCATACTTTTCGGTACCGTTATAATTTTTCCGGCAGTTTGGGTCACTTTGGCAGTCAACATCAAAAGACTTCACGACCGAAACAAAAGCGGTTTTTGGCTTTTAGCCTGCGCCGTTCCTTATATCGGAATTCTTTGGCATGTCGTGGAATGCGGCTTGATGCCAGGCACTGCAGAAAGAAACACTTACGGATTACCACCGACGTCGTTCAAGGACACAGTCGTGCAAGATGTAGACATACTGGCAGAGACAACTGATTGGTACGGTTCAGAATCGGATAAAGAAGCTGAATACGGGTACCAACCCATTGTGAATCGAAACCGAATAAGCAGGAAGCTTGGTGAAAAGTGTGAAAATCTGGAGCCTAAGCGACGCGACACCTAAGCCATAAAACGGCTTGCAGTATCGCTGCGGCTTCCCGGCCGCATTTTTTTAAGCACTAAAACTTTTTCTGACACGCATGACGCGATTGAAAGATGCCGTCAAACCTGCCTGCGAGATACGCCCTTCTTTCACGGCATTGACGATCCATCGAACCGCGTTGGCTGGCAGGTCTTCATCATAATTCAATGAATTGGAAAGAAGCAGCAAATCGTTTCCTGCGGCCAGCGACAAGATAATCGCCTCTTTCAATTGGAATGACTTGCGAATTGCGCCCATGTCGAGATCGTCTGTCAGGATCACACCCTGATATCCCAACCCCTTGCGCAATTTCGTGATCAGCGCTTTCTGGGAAAAAGTCACGGGGGACTTTCCGTTGGAAAACTCAGGATGGAACAGATGTCCGCCCATGATCATAGGTGACTTTGAACCCAGTTTTTGGAATGGAACGAGTTCGGATTTGTTCCACGTATTGGTGATATCGACAAACCCGTCATGGCTGTCACCCCGGGAAGAGCCGTGACCCGGGAAGTGCTTCAGCGAACAAGCTACACCTGCTGCTGCAAACCCGTCCACGAAGGCACCTGCATAAGCAGCGATCCGCTCAACATCTGTTGAGAAACTACGGCCATATTTTCCGATTACCGGATTTTTGGGATCATGAATATCCACAGACGGTGCCATGTTCATGTTGAAGCCGGCGGCCTTCAACTCACGACCAGCCTTTGCATAGATCTTCTTGGCATCTGCAACAGATTTGTTTTGCGCCATCCATTGGGCTGTAGGAATGGGCATGAAACCATGCTTTTTGCCAAGACGTTGAACCTTGCCGCCTTCCTGATCAATTGCAATCAAACTCTGCCTGTTTGCTGCGATGAACGTTTTCGCCATTGCCCTGGATTGCTCGCCACTTTTGACATTGTGGCGAAGAAATAATGCGCCGCCTGCCCTGCCGGTGGCAATATGGTTCGCCAGCGCTTTGGTGGAGCGGTCGCTCGTGCCTGACCCCGGATAACCGACGACAAGCAGTTTACCTGCCATTTTTCCGACCTCGGCAGCTTCAACCCGGCTGGCACGAAGAACCGCTGGGCCTGCTACACCACTTGCAATGGCAAGGCTCAAGAATTTGCGACGATCCAGTTTTGAATTGCTCACCGGGTATGCTCCTTAAAGAAACGAATCATTCAAGTTAACTCTGTGCAACCTGCCTCAGCTTGTTGCAAATTTCCATTAAACTTTCCGTATGGGAAGATTTTATGGCAGCGTTACGCGAAATGATCAAATTTGCCTCAGATTTCAATATGGTCCCGTCCTTCAAAATCTTCAAACCGTTTGCCCGAAGCGTTGAGCCTGTTGAGGTGATGTCAACAATACCATCCGCCTGACCCGCAGCAGGCGCTGCCTCTGTTGCACCAAGGCTTTCAACAATCCGGTAAACAGCGATTCCATGGTCGGCAAAAAAGCCTTGTGTCAGGTTCCAGTATTTTGTTGCAATGCGTAATCGTCTGCCATGACGCGCACGAAACTCTGCCGCCACATCATCAAGGTCAGCCATGGTATTCACATCCCACCATGCATCCGGTACAGCGATCACAACATTTGCATGACCAAAGCCAAGCTTGACGGCAAACTCCAGATGTTCATCCGCATCTGCAATGGTTTCGCGAGCAAGGTCCTCGCCAGTGATCCCGGCGTGAATATTGCCGTTGGAAAGCTCTCTTGCAATTTCCGACGCAGACAGGAACAAAACGTCCGCCGATGATCCGTTGGCCAGTCCGGTCAATGATCCCTGGTAACTCCTGGCATCTTCTGGCAGCTGCAAAGAAAGGCCTGCTTCCCCAAAAAGAGCAACAGCTTTTTCTTTCAAACGCCCCTTGGAGGGAACAGCGATGGTAAGTGTCATGCCATGTCTCCCAAACGGTCTACCCAAACCGCAAACCCTACTGCGGGAATTTCTTCATCAGAACCAAGCAAGGTCAGCAATTGGTCATAGCGGCCACCACCGATCAAAGGCTTGTTTGCGTCCCCGCCATAAATTTCAAAAACCAGACCCGTATAATAATCGAGACGACGCCCAAAACTTGCACGGTATGTGGCGGACCCCACATCGCCCAAAGTACCGGACGCTAAATGTGCCAGGCGGGCAGATGCCCCTTCAAGCGTGAGGCCATGTTCTTTCTCAAACGCATCAATGGCACTTGCAGCCTCGCCCAACTCAACCTCCAGCAAGAGAAACGCCTCAAGCACTTGCTTTTTCTCATCGCTCAAACGGGTGTTTTGCAACTCGTGAAGTTGCAGCAGCCTCTCGGTGATGGAAGCCGGTGTGCGACCGCCAGACAAAGGAAGGCCATCAGCCAGCATGCTTTCAACGACAAAATTCAAGACCGCGTCCGGGTCGCCACTTTGCAGGGCAGATGAAAGATCGTCCGGCAGGTCGTCCAAAGGCGCAAGCCCGTTGGTCATCGCGTTCAATTGTTCATACAGGCGCGGGGTATCCCCGAAGGCCCGCAAGAGTTTTTTGCGCCAGGCACCCGGGATTTCCAACGCATCCAAGAGCGCAACAAAAATAGCCTGATTGCCCACCACCAGTCTGGGCGACTTGACCCCGGTCTTCTTTAACAGTTCAAGCGCATTGGTGATGCAATAAATATCAGAACTTGCCTTGTCAGGATTACCAAGGTCTTCAAAGCCCGCTTGTGTAAATTCGGTTTTACCCTCTTTACGTTGGCGAAACACCTTTCCACCATAGGCATAACGGGCCTGGCTGCGGCCTTCCTTCAAGTGATCCAGACAAACCGGAATTGTGAATTCGGGACGCAGGCAAAGCTGCTTGCCGGATGTTTCCTGCGTCATGAAAATACGCCGGCGCAGATCTTCACCCGTCGTGTCGAGAAACGGGTCGGCAGGTTGCAGCAAATCCACGTCGGGAAAGGCGCAACCAATCGTGTCAAAATGATTTAGGATGATGGGAAGTGTCATCAGACCAGCGCGCCTATCCGTTTGCCTGTGCATCGAGAAGCTTTTTCACCTCAGCCACCAAGTCAGCTTCAGCGATCTCAAATTGCCCCGGGCGGCTTTCGCGCCATTCTTCGTTGGAGGCGATTGCTTCCGCCTGTTTGCGGCCTTCGATCAAGTCCTTGATCTGAATTTTGCCTGCTTCACGCTCGTCCGAGCCTTGAATGATTGCGATCGGGCAACCACGGCGATCGCCATATTGAAGCTGTTTGCCAAACTTGTTAGGATTGCCCTGGTACATTTCAGCGCGAATGCCTGCATTGCGCAACTGCTGCACAAAGCCCTGATAAGTAGGCAGTGCTTCCTTGTCCATGACTGTCACGAGAACAGGCGCATGCGTGTCGCCACCTTCCAAAAGGCCATTGTTTTTAAGTGCGGACATAAGACGCGAAACCCCGATGGAGAAGCCCGTGCCCGGCACCTCCTGCCCTGTAAAGCGTTTGACCAAGCCATCATAGCGCCCACCGCCACCGACCGAGCCGAAGACCACTTCCTGACCTTTTTCGTTTTTCACTTTAAAGGTGAGTTCAGCTTCGAAGACTGGGCCGGTGTAATATTCGAGACCGCGAACGCAGGTTGGGTCTATCTTTATTTGATCTGCCTGGTACCCACACGCTAATACGATTGATTGAATAACAGCCAGTTCTGCAGAACCAGCCTTTCCAATTTCAGTGTTTTCGAAGAGCGCTGTGAGTTGGTCTGATACTTCCCGTTTTTCAATCCCTGCGGATGCAAGTGAAATATAGTCTGTGACTGTTTTGATCTGCCCTTCATCCAGTCCTACACCCTCAGTACGGTCGCCACTCTCATCTACCCGACCTTCCCCCAGAAGTTCACGAACGCCTTCGACCCCCAGCCTGTCTAGCTTATCAATTGCGCGAAGCACATTCAGGCGCTTCTCCGCATTTTCTTCACCACCAAGGCCAATGGCTTCCATCACACCATCCAGCACCTTGCGGTTGTTGACGCGGATGACGTAATCCCCGCGCTTGATGCCAAGGGCTTCCATGACATCTGCCATCATCATGCACATTTCCGCATCTGCCTGAACGCCCGGCGCGCCGATTGTATCTGCATCAAACTGCATGAACTGGCGGAAGCGGCCGGGACCCGGCTTTTCATTGCGGAACACATAGCCCGAACGATAGGTTCGGTATGGCATTTGAATATCGTTGTAATTTTCCGCCACATGACGCGCGAGCGGTGCGGTCAAATCATAGCGCAGGCTCATCCATTGATCGTCATCATCCTGCAACGAAAACACGCCTTCGTTTGGGCGATCGCTGTCTGGCAAAAACTTGCCCAGACAATCGGTATATTCAAACATCGGCATTTCAACCGGATCAAACCCGTAGCGTTCATAGACTTCAGCGATTTTTGTCATCATCGCATTGGTTGCGCGAATGTCTGCTGCCTCACGGTCCACAAATCCGCGCGGTTGGCGGGCTTTTAGTTTCTGCGGTTTCTTGTTCTTCTTGGACATGATGTTCTTACTTTTCGAAACGGTATATCAGGGCAAATCACGACAGCTTTATGACTGCGCGGCTAAGGCAAAGTGCTTGAAACGGAAGGGATGGTGTTGCTTTGAACAACGGGAACGTGTCTTCCGGATCAAGTGCCGGAATGTCGATGGACATGGGAATGGTCCAATGAAGATGTGTTTACAAAATTCATGGCCTTCATCTACCCTTGAAATCATTGCAAAACAAGACTCTAATTCAGCAGACGGGAGTTGATGATGAACCATACAATCTACGAGCACAAAAACCAGGGCAAGACGCTTGTCAGTTTGGTATTTCTGATCTGCGCAATTGCGGCGGTTGTTCTGGGCTCCAGTTTTGGAATATCCATTTATCTGTATATCCCGGTTGGTTTTGCGCTGCTGTTTGGGGCGTGGTGGTTCATGAACAATCCCAATCACGGATGTGCGCTCAACCAGGAGACTTTGGAATTCTGGTCCGGCAAGGATAGGCAGACAATCGCAGTTTCGGACATTGCTTCTGTGGGGGCGAACGGCACCACCGACGGGACTGACGATGTTTCACTCGCCATGAAAGACGGTAGCACACGGAAGCTCAATTATTTGCAGTTTGGTAACAGTCAGGAGTTCTTGCAGGCGTTGGAGAAAACCGGGCTGGCTATCAATGTTCCAATTGAATAGAAGAAATTTACCAGAATTTACTTTTGGATACGCATGAAATAATTTCACTTTTTAACGGTTATTGTGGAGAACTCTTGTCTTGAAGTATTTTATTGCTTTTTTACTCATACTGACAACAACTGCAACCGGATATGCCGCCAGATGTTCAGATTATACGAATTGTCGACAGGCGGTTCTAAAATGGTGTGCCGGGCAGCATAATCGTGCAGATGGAGATAATGACGGCATCCCTTGCGAGAATGTTTGTCGGTCACGCGATCAGGTACGCCAAATAATGCGTGAGATTGGATGCTCACGATAACACCTATGTCGGCCTTACAAATTCAGCGCGCAGTTTCTCGATCCGCTCCCTGAACTGACAGCCATGAATATGATCATTGACCATACCCATGGCCTGCATAAACGCATAGACAGTTGTCGGGCCAACGAAGCTCCATCCGCGTTTTTTCAGGTCTTTTGAAATGGCCGTGGAAACATCCGTAAAGCCGGGAATGCTTTCCTTTGCAATCACTTTCGGACGGTCTTCTTCCTTTGGCTCATAGGCCCAGAAATAGGCCGCGAGCGATCCCTTTTCCTCAATCAGTTCTAGCGCACGATTTGCATTGTTGATGGTGGATTTTATCTTGCCACGATGGCGAATGATGCCTGCATTTTGAACCTGCGCTTCCACATCATCGTCTGTCATGGCCGCCACCTTGGCTATTTCAAACCCGTGAAAAGCCTCGCGAAAATTTTCTCGCTTAGACAAAATCGTGTACCAGGACAAACCCGACTGGAACCCTTCAAGGCAAATCTTTTCGAAAAGCCGCGTATCGCATCCAACCGGAACGCCCCATTCTTCATCATGATAGATCACATAATCAGCCTGCGGCCCGGCCCAGAAACACCGAACAATCCCGTCATCGCCCGTTATCAGGCCTTTTTCATCGTCGGTCATGTTGCGCCTCTCATTTAGATTTCGTTTAGGATTAACATTAATGGTTAATCGATACGCCTGATTCACTACAATTGATTCAAATTTTAATTATTACCACCCCGTTAACGGTTTCTAACAGGCGTTGCTGCATGCTTTTTTCATCCGCTCCTGGTGTTTTTGGGAGCTCAACAGACGATTTGTATAGAGTACGTCATGAAGAAAAAAGCCATTCTGCTGCTTTCCGCGGCACTTGTAGCCATGCCTGCTTCACAGGCTTGGTCTAACGATCGGTATTCGACTCCGAAACCGCTCACCCTGTCACCGGACCTGACTTCGCCGTGGCTTCTGCAATTGCGGGGTGCCCCGAAAGTGAAGCAAACACGGACTTATCAGCAACCACGTCAGCGCCAGGCAGCAAAGCCGCAACGTGTTGTAACGCAGAAGCGTCGCAACACACAGGCAACCGGTATTTTTGCTGCGTTTGGCACAAAACCGGCACAACGTCAGGTACAACAACGCGTGGTTCGGAAGAAGAAGCAAGTAACGTATGCAAGGCTTCAACAACCGCGAAGTTCCAATCAGGCTGTTACCGCGCATATTGAACGTCAGGCTGCGCAACGCCCTCTGGACCCGCAGTTTTTGCCTCGCACGATTAATTATCAGACCAGCCATAAGCCCGGCACCATTTTGATCAATACACAGTCTCGGCACCTGTATCTGATCATGGAGAATGGCAAAGCCCGCCGCTACGGTGTTGGTGTTGGCAAACAGGGCTTTGAATGGTCGGGATCTGAAAAAATTACGCGAAAAGCGGAATGGCCAAGTTGGCGCCCGCCAGCAGAAATGATTGCCAGAGAGCGAGAAAAAGGACGCGAACTTCCAACCTTCATGGAAGGTGGTCCGGCAAACCCAATGGGTGCGCGCGCGCTCTATTTGGGCAGTACGCTTTACCGAATTCATGGCACAAACCAACCCTGGACCATTGGTCAGGCAGTTTCCTCGGGCTGTATCAGAATGCGCAATGAGGATGTTATGGACTTGTATGAACGCGCAAGGATTGGCGCAAAGGTTATCGTTTCCTAAACGGGGGCACGGAAACCAAACAATAATACAATCCCTTAAACTTTACTTTGCAGCCTCTTGGGGCTGCATTTTTTTTGCTTTTTTCCAAAGCGATTGCAGAAATGTGATCGGCTAACGGGAAATGTTAATATTGCGTTTTTACCGATTCCGAAATAATGTCTCGAGCACAGGGGATAGGCGATTGCAGGATACACAAAAGGTTTAGGGAAATGGTCAGTAGAAGAAAATTTTTGGCAACACTGGCAGGCGGAACCGTGGCTGCCACGCAGTTTGGACAGGTAGGACAGGCGCTTGCAGACCGTGTTTACAACCATGCGGAACGCAGATGGGAAACGGTTGATCCAAACAGGATCAGGACCGATAGACGTGTTCCGAGCAAATACAAGCGTAGAAACGTTGGCATTAGCACGAAACTGAAACCCGGAACGATTGTTATCCATACAGATGGCAAGTTTCTGTATCACATCAAGAGCAGCAAGAAAGCTGTGCGATACGGTGTCGGTGTTGGGCGAGAAGGCTTTACCTGGAAGGGTGATGCAACAATCCGCCGCAAAGCTGAATGGCCTACGTGGACACCTCCTGCAGAGATGCGTGCACGTGAAGCCAAAAAAGGCATCATTCTGCCAGTGACGCAAAAGGGTGGTATTGATAACCCGCTGGGTGCTCGTGCTCTTTATCTTTATCAGGGCAATCGCGATACGCTTTACAGAATCCATGGCACCAACCAACCCTGGTCTATCGGCTTGAACCTGTCTTCCGGATGCATCCGCATGCTGAACTCAGATGTGGAGTTTTTGTATGAACAGGTCAAACTGGGCAGCAAGGTTGTGGTGATTGGACCGGGTGAAAACCTGAGCCGTGCCCTGCGTGAAAATTCCAATCCGTTTTCTGCATTATTTGGCGCAAGCTAATCGCCACAAAATCCTTGAAGAATTAAACCCGCCTCATGAAGGCGGGTTTTTTGTTTGGGCCAAAGGCTATATAGAGTTTGCATGAACCGTTTTGATGATCTCGAAGTCTTTGCGAAAATTGTGTCTGCTGGAAGCATGTCGTCAGCAGCCCGCGAGATGGGACTTTCACCCGCTGTTATTTCCAAACGTATGCAACGACTTGAAGATCGGTTGGGAACTCGCCTGTTGAATCGAACAACTCGGCAGATTTCCCTGACTGAAGCTGGTGAGGGATACTACGAAAGAGTGGTTGCCATTCTTGCTGGTGTGGAAGAGGCCGAAGATTTTGTTGCACGCCGCTCCTCGGTTGCACGTGGCCTTTTGAAGGTATCCGCCCCCACATCATTTGGCCGTATGCACCTTGCACCGCATCTTGCCAAATTTCTCAATGCAAACCCGGATCTGTCATTGAATCTTGATCTGTCTGATGACTTTGTTGACATTATTTCAGGCGGGTTTGATATGGCGATCCGCATTGGTGAATTACCAGATTCCAGTCTTGTTGCCCGAAAGCTGGCACCAGTGAGACGGGTTTTGTGCGCTACACCCAAATACTTGCAAAAGGCTGGCGATCCGCAAAGACTTGAGGATCTTGACCATCATGATCTGATTGCACCCCATAACCAGGGACCGTGGAGGCTGGAAGGCAATGAAGGCATGGTCACGTACCGCCCCAATTCAATGCTGATCACGAATTCCAGTGAAGTGGTGCGCGAAACTGTACTTTCGGGGATGGGCATTGCACTGCGCTCCACATGGGACGTGGGTTCTGATTTGAAGAGCGGCAAACTCACGCGGGTACTTCCACAATATTCCAGCAGCAAGGGCCTCGGTATCTATGCCGTTTATCCCAGCAGAAACTTCCTGCCTGCAAAAATTCGCCTGTTTATTGATTATCTGGCAACCCTCTTTGGCCCCTCCCCTTATTGGGATAGCGGAATCGAAATCAACAAAAAAGCTGGAGAATAACGTGCCTCTTCAAAACCGTGTTCTTCCTGATGGCACCCTGGTTGCTCAAAACTGGCGAGGCAGCGTGATGGGCAACCGCGGCGGGCGCATTCATGATCCAGCTACCCGAACCCTTTTAAAGCGAAAATATGCATCACGGCGCTGGATATGTTGTGTGCTGGAGTTCAAAAACAGACAACGGACCGTTATGGGCGAAGGGTATACGGAACTGTTCTTTTGGGATGAGGTTTCTGCGCTTGCGGCCGGGCACAGGCCTTGCTTTGAGTGTCGCCGAAAAGACGCGGTTCAATTTCAATTGCTATGGCAAAAGGCGTTTGACTTGGATGAGAAGCCCAACGCAGATGCAATGGACAAGCAATTACATTTTGAACGCATGAGTGAGCCTACCACGCTTCCAGAGCACGCAGTACCTGAATTGCCCGATGGTACAATGATCCGCCATGATAATGTAATATATGCGCTTAGAGACCAGACTGCGTTGAAATGGAGCAGTGATGGCTACAGCGAGGCCGCTTTTCCCAAAGGTGTTGTTGAAGTGCTAACACCTGCTTCCATCCGTTCGGTCCTTGCCAATGGCTACAGGCCAGAATTTCATTCTTCAATGTTACGGAAGGCTATATAGGCGTGGCTGTACATGACTTTCGCTCACAGAGGCTGTTTGTCGACGATGACCTTTCTGCTGGAAAATCCATTGAAGCAAGCAGAGAACAAGCAAATTACCTATTGAATGTTTTACGCCTGAACAGCGGCAGTGAATTGCTCGTCTTCAATGGCCGCGATGGTGAGTGGTGCGTTGAGATTGAAGCAATGGGGCGCAAAAAGTGTAACTTGGTTCCCATCCAACAAACACGATCGCAGCCAGACAGACATTCTCTACGCTATTGCTTTGCACCCCTGAAACAAGGGCGGCTCGATTACATGGTGCAAAAAGCCGTTGAGATGGGTGTTGGTGTCTTGCAGCCTGTCTTGACGCAGTACACTCAAGTTCGTTCACTCAATAAAAAACGGTTGAGAGCCAATGCGATTGAGGCAGTTGAACAGTGCGGGATTTTGAGTTTGCCGGAGATTTTCCCAGCCATATCTTTTGACCAGTTTGTGAGCACTTTGTCACCTTCCGATACCGTTATCTTTTGTGACGAGGCAAGACCCCATGCGCAGGATCTTGACCAGGTAGTGAGCACAAACATGCCAACCCTGTTGATCGGACCGGAAGGTGGTTTTAGTGATGACGAGCGCACCACGCTTCAAAACCTGCCGCAAACGGTGCATCTTGGCCTTGGCCCCCGCATATTACGAGCAGACACCGCGGCTGTTGCTGCGTTGGCAGTGCTTCAGTCCAAACTCGGTGACTGGTATTCGTAAACCAGATATTGACAGTCGGTTCCGAAGTTTGGCTTGCACGGCCGCGTCAAAGGCACTAGTTGCTGAATAGACAAAAAGATACCAGGACTGATTTAACATGGCGCGTGATACAACTGACAACCAACCCATTGAACATCACGCGCAGCTAATTGAGTGGATGTCTGTTGGTTGTAAACCCAAATCAGAGTGGCGAATTGGTACCGAGCATGAAAAGTTTGGGTTTTGCATGCAAAATCATTCGCCCGTCCCCTACGCAGGCGAACGCGGCATCGAAGCAATTCTGAAGATATTGCAACGGGAAAGCGGCTGGGAAGCGATTGAAGACGAAGGCAATATTATTGGTCTGTTTAATCCGACAGAAGGTGGCGCAATTTCACTTGAGCCCGGCGGACAATTCGAACTTTCCGGCGCGCCACTCGAAACAGTTCATCAAACTTGTCGTGAATCCAACCAGCATCTTGCGCAAGTAAAAAAGATTGCCGAAGAACTGGGCATTGGATTTTTGGGCCTCGGTGGCTCGCCGCTGTGGACGTTTGATGAAACACCTATGATGCCTAAAAGTCGCTACAACATCATGAAGCGCTACATGCCAAAAGTCGGCAGCCAGGGCCATGACATGATGTTTCGAACCTGCACCATTCAGGTCAACCTCGATTTCTCTGACGAACGGGACATGGTGCGCAAGCTCCAAACATCATTGAAACTGCAGCCTATGGCATCAGCCCTGTTTGCCAATTCTCCCTTCACCGAGGGAAAGCCAAATGGGCTTCTTTCCTGGCGCAGCGATATCTGGCGTGACGTAGACAATCAACGAAGTGGCCTTCATGCCTTTATGCTGCAAGATGATTTCGGCTTCGAGGCTTATGCGGAGTGGGCTCTTGATGTCCCCATGTATTTCATTATTCGCGATGGCAAGTATCATGACTGCACCCACGTCACTTTCCGCCAGTTCATGAACGGCGCCCTGAAAGGTGAAGTTGAAGACCACCATGCCAACATCGGTGATTGGGGCAATCACCTGAGCACGCTATTTCCTGATGTCCGACTTAAACGTTTTCTGGAAATGCGCGGCGCGGATGGCGGACCATGGCACGGCATTTGCGCCCTGCCGGCTTTCTGGGTTGGGTTGCTATATGATTCTGACGCGCTGGATGCTGCAGAAGCACTGGTTGCCGAATGGGATTTCGAGATGGTGGACGCCCTGAGAAACGAAGTGCCTACAAGGGGATTGCAAGCCGAGATTGGTGGAAAATCGTTACTTTCATTTGCCAAGGATGCAATTGCCATTTCCAGCAAGGGCCTTCAGGCTCGCAACAATCTGAACGATGATGGATTGGACGAAGCCGCTTTTCTCATTCCATTGGAAGATGCGGTATCTACCGGAAAAACACCAGCTGAAACAATGTTGGACAAGTTTAATGGTGAGTGGAACGGCGATATATCAAAGGTTTTTGAAGAATACGCTTTTTAGGATCAGGCTTGATTGCTTGATGCTTTTTCACGTTTGAGCAGTTTGTGAACCGCGTAGTCTGATACCATGCTCAACGCTGGTAAATTCCACGCTTATGCTGCTGCCCTTGCGCTTGGTTACACGACAATCTGCACGGACTGTGTCAGGCTCAACGAACAACACAAAACTGGATGGAAGCCCCATCCAACCTGTCATGGAGAGAACCGCGCCATTGTCGGAAAAATCTTTTACCGAGCAGTGAACCGGTGTACCGCCTTCTGCGAATACAACCTTGCCCATTCGTGGCATACGTTTGTTGAGAGATTTGCGCATTGCTCGTTTTGGTGATTTTTCCAAGCTGCCAGCCTGTTGAAGCATTGGTTGTTCCCCTAAACCCTTAACTATAACCAACCTAAGAGATTGTGGTTAATACAGCCTTAAACACGCAAATAAACTGCCATCCAAAATCAGTAGCTTGTTAACCCTGGCATGGATTAGAGGCCGATATAGCGCTCCATTTCCGTTAAATATCACTTTGATTTACCGCTTTGAAACCCGTGCGACTGAGTATCAATTCTAACTTTGAAGGACGGGGTACGAATAAATATGGATTATGCACTTCAAGTGACTGGCTTGGCCAAACGCTTTGACAGGCCAGCGGTGAACGAACTTTCATTCAAGGTTCGAGCTGGCGAGTTTTATGCTTTGCTAGGCCCAAATGGCGCAGGCAAGACAACATCCTTACGCATGGTAGCCGGATTGCTGAAACAGGATCAGGGTTCGATATCTGTTTTCGGACATGACACAATCGCTGACCCGATTGCCGTGAAACAAATGGTCGCTTGGGTGCCGGACGAACCCATGATTTATGACCGTCTTACGCCGCTTGAGTATCTCGAATTCGTTGCGGGCTTATGGGGTATTCCCGCCGCAAAAGCGCAACGCAACGCGAATGAACTACTGGACTGGTTACGCCTTGCACCGCATGCATATGAACGTTGCGAAGGCTTTTCCAAAGGTATGCGCCAAAAGGTAGCCCTTGCAGGCGCGCTGGTGCATGACCCAAAACTGATCATTCTTGATGAACCGCTAACCGGACTTGATGCCGGGTCTGCGCGATTGGTCAAAGACGTTCTTTTGTCCCGAGTGGAGCAAGGTTGTTCTGTAATTATGACCACACATATTCTGGAAGTTGCTGAACGCATGGCAGAACGCATTGGCGTTATTGCAGGCGGCAAGCTCATTGCTGAAGGGACTTTGGAAGAATTACGTGCTGACGGTGGACGCGGCGACCAGAGCCTTGAAGAAATCTTCCTGGAGCTGGTTGGCGACGGCGATATGAACAACGCCGAGGCTGCATAATGTATTATTCACCTGCTGTCGGTTCCCTTGGCTGGTTCGCAAGGCATGAATTTAACCTGTCATGGCGCGATTTCGTTCGCATGATGAGTGCGGGAAAACCCGGGCGGGAAAAAGCCGTTATGATTTTCATTGCGCTGGCTGTGCTCGTCATACATGGCATCGCATACATGTTCCTCAGCGGGGAAATGGGATCAATTGACGTCGGTACAAAACCCATGCTGCTCACGATCTCCGGATGTATAGTGCTGACGTTTTCACTTATGATGTCCCAGGCCATGGAATTGGTGACACGAACGTTTTATTCACGATCTGATCTTGATCTGGTGTTGTCATCTCCCGTTAGTGAAAAACGGGTATTTGCTGTCAGAATCGGGGCGATTGCGGTGGCTACATCAATGTTGCCCATGCTTCTTTTCGGTTCAGTCATCAACACACTTGTATTGTTTGACAGCCCCAACTGGCTATTTGGATATTTGGTCATTTTCGGGTTTGGAGCTTTGGCAACGGCGTTATCACTCGCCATAGCTGTTCTGATGTTCAAAACCCTGGGCGCTCAGAAAACGCGGTTAGCGACTCAAATTATAGCGGCAATCGTTGGTGCAGGGTTTATCATCGGCATACAAATTGCTGCGATTGTCTCACTAGACAGCATGTCAAGATTTTCGTTTTTCAGTTCTGAGTTGATGGTCTCACTGTCTCCAGGCCTTGAGAGCATGCTCTGGGTTCCTGCGCGTGGCGCAAGTGGTGATCTGGTAGCGCTTTTGCAAACGCTCGTGGTTTGTTTTGCAATCCTGGCATCCGCAATCGTTCTCTTTGCACCACGGTTTGGCGAATATGTCATCGCCGCGGCCGGGGTTAGCCAAACCCGCAAAACAAACAGACAGGAAGCGTTTGAATTCCAACAACGTACAAATCGTTCTGCATTGATTTTCAAGGAATGGAAACTTTTGTTGCGTGACCATTGGTTGATTTCCCAATCACTGATGCAAATCCTGTATCTCATTCCACCTGCATTTATGTTGTGGCGTGGGTTCGGGTCAGCAGACTCAATAGAAGCTGTGGCGCTGCCCATTTTGGTCATGGCAGCAGGGCAACTCGCTGGAGGCCTTGCCTGGCTTGCTATTTCGGGTGAAGACGCGCCTCAACTTGTGCGCACCGCGCCAATTGCCGATGGAATGATCATCCGGGCAAAGATTGAAGCTGTCCTTGGGGCGATCGGAATTCTGGTGCTGCCAATTCTTGTCATGCTTGCTTTCATGGACCTTGCAATCATGTTGATTGCTGCGGCAGGCATTGCTGCGGCCAGTATTTCGGCAACGATGATCCAACTTTGGTTCCGCAGTCAGGCCAACCGGGCAAGCTTCCGTCGGCGCCAAACCTCGTCCAAAGTGGCTACCTTCTCAGAGGCATTCTCATCCATCATGTGGGCAGGTGCAACGGGGCTGATCGCATCCGGCTATTGGGTAGTCTCACCAGTTCTGATTGTGTGCGCCTTCCTTGTTTTGTGGATAGCGAGAAGTTTCCGCCCACAACAGGATTTTTGATTGCACTCTTTCGATTGGTATCTGCTAAAAGGCAATCATGAGTGATGCGCAATTTTTCAAAGATACCGGCAATGCCAAATCGAACTTGCAGGACTATTCGGTTACGGAAATTTCTTCTGCTCTGAAGAAAACGGTTGAAGACCGCTTTGGACATGTTCGCATTCGTGGCGAGATTACCGGTTTTCGCGGACAGCATTCATCCGGCCATTGCTATTTTGCCCTCAAAGACGATCGTGCTCGCATTGAAGCAGTTATCTGGAAAGGCAATTACAACCGACTGCAACACAAACCCGAAGAGGGACTTGAGGTTGTTGCATCAGGTAAGCTGACCACATATCCCGGTTCGTCCAAATATCAGATTGTCATTGATAACCTTGAGCCTGCCGGTGCGGGCGCGCTGATGGCGCTTCTCGAAGAACGCAAGAAAAAGCTTGAAGCGGAGGGGCTTTTTGCGCCGGAGCGAAAACAATTGCTGCCCTATATGCCCAGACGCATCGGGGTGGTCACCTCTCCAACCGGATCGGTCATTCGGGATATTCTGCATCGCATCGGTGACCGGTTTCCGCTCCACGTCATGGTTTGGCCAGTTCGCGTGCAAGGGGAAACCACGGGTGCAGAAGTTAGCAATGGTATCAGCGGGTTTAATGCCATGCCGGAAAATGAGCGCCCTGATGTGATTATCGTTGCGCGAGGCGGCGGAAGCATCGAGGATCTTTGGGGCTTTAACGATGAAGCTGTTGTGCGTGCTGCCGCAGCGTCTGATATTCCACTCATTTCTGCTGTGGGGCATGAAACTGACTGGACATTGATTGATTATGCTGCGGACGTTCGTGCGCCAACCCCAACGGGCGCCGCTGAGATGACGGTCCCGGTAAAGGCAGAGCTTGATGCCACTATTGCGTCGTATCGTGCGCGGTTGCAATCGGCGCTTACAAGAAGATTGGACAAGGGTAGATCTGACCTTCGTGCAGCGGCAAGAGGCTTATCCACACCTGACAGTCTGCTTGAATTACCAAGACGCAGCCTGGACGAGGCAAGCGGACGATTGGGGCGCGGTCTCGATCTCGCCACACGGGCCAAAAGAGCTAGCTTTGAGCGCGTTGCGTCACGCCTTTCCGGCCGTGGTTTAACCAGTTCAATTGAGCGTAACAAGGAGCGTCTAAGTGTTTCAATGCGACGAGCATACGCAGCCCAAAGGAACAACGTGACTTTTGCCAAGAACCGTTTTTCGGATGTGGATCGGCGCGCACCTTTCGCTTTCTCAATGTCTTTGGAGACCGCGAAGCGCCAGCTGGATCAAGCGGATCGGTTGCTGGAAAGCTTTTCTTATGCAAACACATTGGAACGCGGCTTCGCGATTATTCGCGACCAAAACGACAAACCACTTGTAAATACTTCTGACATCAAATCCGGCCAGGCCTTTTCCGTGCAGTTACAAGATGGAATGATTGATGCTATTGCCGCTGGAGGCAGCCCTCCAAAGAAAACCCAAAGCCGGACAGAACCTTCCAAGAAGACTTCTGGCGATAACCAGGGCGATCTGTTTTAGGGATTACTGGTCCAACGCAAAGCAGGCTGCTTCACATGTTCCATGTAGCTTGAGTTGAGGGGTCTCCATTTTACAGCGATCATGCACCAAATTGCAGCGTGGATGAAACGCACACCCAGAGGGCGGATCAATCGGGTTTGGTATCTCACCTTCAACCTGTTTCCGCTGTCGTCCGGTCATTTCGAGATCCGGCACAGCGTCCAGCAAGAGTTTTGTATAGGGATGCTGAGGATTTTTGAAAAGTTCCTTACCTTCCTGAACCTCTACCAATTTACCCAGATACAATACCCCGATGCGGGTCGCCATGTGGCGAACCACTGAAAGGTCATGGCTAATAAAGAGATAGGTTAGCCCAAACTCGTCCTGCAAATCCCGCATCAGGTTCAGGATCTGCGCCTGTACAGATACATCCAGTGCAGACGTTGGCTCATCGCAAACAATGAACTCCGGGCGCGCAGACAGGGCTCGGGCAATCGCAACGCGCTGGCGCTGCCCCCCTGAAAATTCATGCGGGAATTTCGACCCATCTGCAGCAGACAATCCAACCGTTTCCAGGAGTTCATCCACGCGCTTTTCAACGGTTGTATTGGCGCCTTTCAATCCAAAGGTTCGGATCGGCGCGGCAATGATATCCTT
>ENA-OUOG01002638-OUOG01002638.1-marine-metagenome-genome-assembly--contig:-NODE-2638-length-18233-cov-4.674928_pt1 | contig 18233 bp, 13 predicted proteins | sample MGYA00248635_ERZ508505 | MGnify/ENA primary metagenome ERZ508505 (study PRJEB26176, sample SAMN06267871) | marine metagenome | isolation source: Saanich Inlet, British Columbia, Canada | place: Pacific...
GCATGCGCTCGGGCCGGTGTTGGCGGAGTTCGCGCCGACCGTGCTGGTGATGGACATCGAGGGCGGGGAGTACGCGTTGCTGAACTTGCCGGAGTGGACCGCGTGCCGGAGTTTGCGGGCGATTGTGGTCGAGATCCACCGGCCGCCCACGGAGGATGCGTTGCGGGGTTTGGCCTGCCTGCAAGCCCCGTGGAAACTGGATCGAACGGTGGACCAGCTGGCGGCGGAAATCCGTAGCGGGGGCAACCGGACGGTGACCCTCTTGCGCGACTGACGCGGTTTTCCGACCTTCACGGCATGAGAAAATTGCTGTGGATTGTGTTGGTGCTCGTTGCGCTTGTTTTCGGCTTCCTCGTTTCTCAGGGCCTGTACACGTCGGTGGAGGTGCAGCAGGGGGAGCAAGGCGGCTTCATCCTGCTGGGCATGGACCACGTGGGGCCGTACGCGGAGATTGGCAATGCCTTCACGGCGTTGAAAGAGCTGCACCCGGACGGGGAGTTTTCGGGGGTGTACTTCGATGATCCGGAAACCGTTGCGGCGGATTCGCTGCGCGCCTTTGCGGGCGTGAGGGTGACCACTGCCGAGGGGTTGGACCAAATGGCCAAGCACCACACCCTCCGCCTCCACCACATCGAACGCCGCCCCTCTCACTTCATCGATTGGCCGCACGGTTCGAACCTGGTGGGCATCCTCCTCGGCACCTTCAAGGCCTACCCCGCCCTCGGCGAAGCATCCGCAGCAACGGGATTCTCCGGCGGCGACGTCATCGCCTACGAAACCTACGGTCCCGACGGCGTGCGCTACGTCATGCAATACTGAGCGCGTCCGGCAACCACGCCACGTGCGCAGACCGGTCATTGAGGCCGTATCCGACCCACCACCCGCCGTCCGCGCGTTCCAAACCGGTGCAATAGGTGCAGCTCAGCAAATTCCGGTTCCGCTTGCGCCCCCCACCCAACAGCCCCACCGGCGAATGCGCCCACGGCCCCGACTCCCGCCGCACGTCCCCCCAGCCGCTGCCCACCCGCCCGAAGCTCCACAATTCCGCCACGTACCAGCGCTTCCCGCGGATCCACCCCCGCCGGTGCCCCATCACGTACCAGCGCCCCCCCCAGAAAACCGGTTGCGACCCCAAGGTCCGCCCCGCCCCCACCGCCTCCCCCTCCGCAACCGGCAGGAACTCCCCACCCGCCGACGCCATGAACACCGGCACCGGAGAAAGCCCGTACAGCACCTGCACCCGCCCGTCCGCCTCGAAAAATCCCCAGTTCTTCTCCACCCGCCGGCGCCCCGGGCACCCCACCTCCTCCGGCGCCCCCACCTCCGGCCAAATCCGCGCCACATACAACCGGTTCCGCTCCCGGTCCCACCCCGAATTGAACGTCACCGCCAGCCCATCCCCTTGCCGCCAAACCTTCGGGTCGGCCACCACATCCCCAAACCCGAACCGCCGAAACAGGTCCGCCATCCGCTCCGGCTCCCCCCCCGGCCCCTGCCACATCGCCTCAAACGGCCCCTCCCACGACGGCGCCTCCCGCCACGCCCAGGCCATGCCCCCGGCCACCCGAGCAAAGGACGGATTGATTGCCACGCCCCCTCGCCCCGACCACGGCCGCGGCAGTTCCTCCTCCGACACCGCGCGCCGCCATAGGAACCGCAGCATCACGCCGGCACAATCCGCCCCGTCGCCTCCCCGAAGCCGATCCGCGGCTTGCCCGGCGCCGCAGCGCACCCCGTCAACCGCACGGAGTCCCCGTCTTGAATGAACCGCCGCTCCGACCCATCCGGCATCGCGAACGGCTTCGATCCGCGCCAGCTGATCTCGAGCATCGACCCGAAGGACCCCGGCTCCGGCCCGCTGATGGTCCCGCTCGCGAGCACGTCGCCCCCGCGCACGTTGCAGCCGTTCACGGTGTGGTGCGCCAACTGCTGCGCCATGTTCCAATAGAGGTGCTTCAGGTTCGAGCGGCAGACCACCGCGCCCTGCCCGTTTTCCGGCACGATTTCCACGGCCAAATCCACATCGAAGTGCCCGGGCGCCTCCACCTTCAAATACGGCAGCACCGGCGGATCCACTTGGTCCGGCCCCGGAATGCGGTAGGGCTCCAACGCGTCGAGCGTGACGACCCACGGCGACATCGTCGAACCGAAGTTCTTCCCCAGGAACGGCCCCAACGGCACGTACTCCCACGCCTGGATGTCCCGGGCGGACCAGTCGTTGAACAACGTCAGCCCGAAGATGTACTCCTCGGCCTCCGCCAGCGCAATCGGCTCGCCCAACGGCTTGCCCGGGTAGGTGATGAAGGCCATTTCCAGCTCGAAGTCGAGGAGCCGGGAGGGACCGAAGACCGGGGGCGCCTCGGGATCCGGGCGCATCTGCCCGTGCGGCCGCTTCAGGGGCGTCCCGCTCACCACGATGCTGGAGGCCCGGCCGTGGTAGCCCACGGGCAGGTGCTTCCAATTCGGCAACAGCGCGTTGTCCGGATCCCGGAACATCTTCCCCACGTTGCGCGCGTGGTCCTCGCTGGAGTAGAAGTCCGTGTAGTCGCCGATGTGAACGGGCAGGTGCATGGCGGCTTCGGATTGGGGGACCAAAATTTGGCCCACATGGTGCTCCTTGTCGCGCAAATCCGGGCGCGTGGCGTCCAGCAACTTCTGCAACCGTTGCCGGAGTTCGCGCGTGGCCTGCTTGCCCCGCGCGATCATGGGGTTGAGCACCGGGGCCTCGAAGTCCGCCAGGCTGAACGGCAGGTTCTCCAAATAGCCTAGCATGTGGAGGGCCTTGAGGTCCAGGATTTGGTCCCCGATGGCCACGCCCACGCGCTTCGTGCGCTCAGCAGTGGAGAAGATTCCGAAGGGCAAATTGTGGATGGGAAAGTCCGAATCAACCGGGACGTTCACCCAAGAAGTGAGGTCGTTCATGCCGGCAAGTTACGGCCACGGCCTGCACGAAAACGAACGCAATTGAGTCGGGTGAATCCCGATGCGGTTGCTATCTTCGCGACTTAATCGCCGCCTGTTCGGAGCGCATGTCATCACTTCCCATCCAGGAACAAGTCCGCCAAATTTTCGAGGAGTACCTCGAATCCCATGGCCACCGCAAAACGCCGGAGCGCTTTGCCATCCTGTCGGAGGTGTACGCGTACGAAGGCCACTTCGACATCGAGTCGCTTTACGGCACGATGAAGTCCCGGAATTACCGGGTGTCGCGGGCGACGTTGTACAACACGCTGGAGTTGCTGATGGACTGCCGTTTGGTCAGAAAACACCAATTCGGCGACAAGATGGCCCAATTCGAACGGAGCCACCGCGTGCAGCAACACGACCACGTCATCATCGCCGATACGGGCGAAGTGCTGGAGTTCTGCGACCCGCGGATCCAGCAAATCAAGGCCACCATCGAGGACCTCTTCGGGGTGGAAGTGCTGCACCATTCCCTGAACATTTACGCGCGCAAGCGGACCGACGACGGCGCTGCGCCAACCCCTACCCGCTCATGAAAGTTGATGTGCTGCTCGGTCTTCAATGGGGAGACGAAGGCAAAGGCAAAATTGTGGACGTGCTCACGCCCGATTACGACGTCATCGCCCGCTTCCAAGGCGGCCCCAACGCGGGCCACACCCTGATTTTCAACGGCACGAAACACGTGTTGCACACGATTCCGAGCGGCGTGTTCCACCCGGACAAGCAGAACGTGGTGGGCAACGGCGTCGTCATCGACCCCGTCATTTTCCGCAAGGAAATCGAAGCGCTCCAAGCGCGGGACGTGGACCCCACGGCGAACCTGTGCATTTCGAAGAAGGCGCACCTGATTTTGCCCACGCACCGGTTGCTCGACGCGGCCAGCGAGCACGCGAAAGGCAAGGCGAAGATCGGCTCGACGCTGAAAGGCATCGGCCCGACGTACATGGACAAAACAGGACGCAACGGCCTCCGCGTCGGCGACCTGCTCAGCGACCAGTTCGCCGCGCGTTACGACGCGTTGAAGCAGAAGCACCTCGGAATGCTCGCGGCCTTTGGGGACGACGTGCCCACGCCGTTCAGCCTCGAAGAAGCCGAAGCGGAGTGGCTCGACGCCGTGGCGTTCCTGAAGGGACTGCGCCTCATCGACAGCGAGCACTTCCTCAACGAGGCCCTGGCCGCTGGGAAACGCATCCTCGCGGAGGGGGCGCAAGGCACGATGCTGGACATCGACTTCGGAACGTATCCGTTCGTCACGTCATCGAACACGGTGACGGCGGGCGCGTGCACGGGATTGGGCATCGCGCCCAACCGCATCGGGGAGGTCATCGGCATCTTCAAGGCGTACTGCACGCGCGTCGGATCGGGACCGTTCCCGACCGAACTCGACAACGCCGAAGGCGAGGCCCTGCGCCAAGCGGGCGGGGAATTCGGGGCGACCACCGGACGGCCGCGCCGCACGGGCTGGTTGGACTTGCCGCAGCTCAAGTACGCCGCGATGATCAACGGGGCGACGGAACTCGCCATGATGAAATCCGACGTCCTGAGCGCGTTCGACACCATCCAAGTGTGCACGCACTACCTCCACGACGGCGAGCGCATCGATTACTTGCCGTTCGGCATCAACCCCGACGAAGTCACCCCGATTTACGAGGAGCATCCCGGGTGGACGGAGGATTTGACCGAAATCACCGAAGAGTCGGAATTGCCCCAAAGCCTGAAGGACTACACCGCCATGATCGAGCGGGAGACCGGCATTCCCGTGAGCATTTTGTCCGTGGGTCCGGATCGGAAGCAAACCATTCTCCGCAGCGGCCGTAAGTGAGGGCATGATCTTCTGGTTTACAGGCCAACCCGGCCACGGAAAAACAACCCTCGCCCTCGCCCTCATTGAGCGGCTGAAGGCCGCGGGGCATGAGCCGTTTCACGTTGACGGCGACGATTTGCGCTCCCTGACCTCCAATGCGGATTACAGCCGCGCCGGCCGCGAGGCGAACATCCGCCGAGCCCAAACCATTGCCCACTACCTGCACAACAAAGGCCAAATCGCCGTGGTCTCCTTGGTCGCGCCCTACCGGGCCATCCGAGAGGAACTGAAGGCCGTGGCGCCGGTGACCGAAGTCTACGTGCACACCTCGGAAGTGCGCGGGCGAGAAGACAAGGCCGCGAAGGACTACGAAGCCCCGGTCGCCGATTTCATCGACATCGACACCACCGACCGCGACATCGCTGCCTGCGTGGACGACGTGCTCGAACGCGTGCAACTCCCCCACCGATCATGAGCCTCGAACCGAAGCAGTCCCACTACCGCCACATCGCGAAAAGCGTGACGTGGCGCATCGTGGGCACCATCGACACCATCTTGATCGGGTGGCTCGTGTCGGGCGACGTCCGAGTGGGAGCGACCATCGGCGGGTTCGAGGTAATCACGAAGATGGTCTTGTACTATTTGCACGAACGAGCGTGGTTCAAATTTGGTCAACTCGGCCGCGAAAAAGACAACAACAACCCATGAACATCGACTACAACCTCGACCACCTCGACGAACTCGAGGCGGAATCGATCTACGTCATCCGGGAAGTCGCCGCCCAATTCGAGCGACCGGCCATCCTGTTCAGCGGAGGAAAAGACAGCATCGTGGTCACGCATTTGGCGGCCAAAGCGTTCGCGCCCGCCCGCATCCCGATGCCGCTCGTGCACATCGACACCGGCCACAACTTCCCAGAAACCCTCGCCTTCCGCGATGGGCTTGTCGAAAATCTGGGCGTCCGGCTCATCGTCGGGAGCGTCCAGCAGACCATCGACGATGGCCTTGTGAAGGAAGAAACGGGCGTTCACGCAAGTCGCAACCGGCTGCAGACCACGACGTTGCTGAACACGATCGAGGAGCACGCGTTCGATGCGTGCATCGGCGGGGCGCGGCGGGACGAGGAGAAGGCCCGGGCGAAGGAACGGTTCTTTTCACACCGGGACGATTTCGGCCAGTGGGACCCGAAGAACCAGCGTCCGGAGTTGTGGAATTTGTTCAATGGCAAGCACCGCCCGGGCGAGCATTTCCGGGTGTTTCCGTTGAACAATTGGACGGAACTCGATATTTGGAATTACATCACCCGGGAACAAATCGATTTGCCGTCGCTCTACTTCGCCCACGAACGCGAATGCATCGTGCGCGGCACCACGATCCTCGCCCACAGCGAGTACCTCAACCTGAAGCCGGACGAACAACCGGTCACGATGCAAGTGCGCTTCCGGACCCTCGGCGACCTCACGATCACGGGCGCCATTGAAAGCGACGCCGACACCTTGGAAAAAATCACCGCGGAAGTCGCCGCCACCCGCATCACCGAGCGCGGCGGCCGCATGGACGACAAACGCAGCTCTTCCGCCATGGAAGACCGCAAAAAAGAAGGGTACTTCTGATGAGCTCTCATCCCACCACCAACAGCCTGCTGCGCTTCACCACAGCCGGCAGCGTAGACGATGGCAAAAGCACGTTGATAGGGCGGTTGCTGCACGATTCGAAAAGCATCTTTGAAGACCAACTCGAAGCCGTAACCGCATCGAGCGCCCAAAAAGGCCTCGAACACGCCGACCTGAGCCTCCTCACCGATGGCTTGCGGGCGGAACGCGAACAAGGCATCACCATCGACGTGGCCTACCGCTACTTCGCCACGCCGAAGCGCAAGTTCATCATCGCCGATACGCCGGGACACATCCAATACACCCGGAACATGGTGACCGGGGCTTCGACTGCGGATTTGGCCATCATCCTCGTGGATGCGCGCCACGGGCTGCTCGAACAAACGCACAGGCACAGCTTCATCGCCAGCATGCTCGGCATCAAGCACGTCGTGGTCTGCGTGAACAAAATGGACCTCGTGGACTGGTCCGAGGATCGGTTCCGCGAAATCGTAAGTGCCTACCGGAGCTTCAGCTCGCGCCTCGACATTCCCGACATCAAGTTCATTCCCATCAGCGCACTCCTCGGAGACAACGTGGTGGACGCGAGCGAGCACATGCCGTGGCACACGGGCGGCTCGTTGCTGAACCACCTCGAAGAAGTGTTCGTGGCTTCCGACCGCAATTTGCAGGACTGCCGCTTCCCCGTGCAATCGGTCATCCGTCCCCAAATCGACGAGGCCCGCGACTTCCGGGGCTACGCAGGCCGCATCGCCAGCGGGGTGTTCAAACCCGGCGATGACGTAACGATTTTGCCCAGTGGCATGACCTCGCGCATCCGGGAAATCCGATTGGGCAACAAGGTGCTGGCGAAGGCGTTTCCGCCGTTGAGCGTAACGGTGGTGCTGGAAGATGACGTGGACGTGTCGCGGGGCGACATGATCGTGCGCGAACACAACCAGCCGACCAGCACCCAGGACCTCGACACGCGGCTCTGCTGGCTGAGCGACGAGCCCATGAATCCGGCAGCGCGCTACATCCTGCGCCACACGTGCACCGAGGCGAAGGCCATCATCAAGAAGGTGCACTACAAGCTCGACATCAACACCTTGCACCGGGAGGAGGAATTTGACCAAATCACGATGAACGACATCGTTCGGGTGCACATTCGGTTGTCCACTCCGATCCTGGTCGACGACTACCGCGAAAACCGCACCACCGGTTCGTTCATCCTCGTCGATCCGCATTCCGGGTTGACCGTGGCAGCGGGGGTGCTGAATTTGTGAGTGGGGGTGCCGGCAATGTGTGCGATATTTGGCGAAGAGCACACACGGCATGGAAGCACGGGCGATTGACTTAGAAGCAGAGAAGCGCGAAATCCTAAGGCGGTATCGCGGGCTGTTGCGCACGGCCACACACAGCAAGGACCGGGCGAGCCGCAAGAAAATCCGGAAGGCCTTCGACATCGCGTTGGAGGCGCACAAGGACATGCGGCGCAAGAGCGGGGAGCCGTACATCTACCACCCCATCAGCGTGGCCCGCGTGGTCGCGGAGGAAATGGGCCTTGACACCACGAGCATCGTTTGTGCCCTGCTGCACGACACGGTCGAAGACACCTACATGACGCTCGAAGACGTCGAGCACCTCTTCGGAAAAAAGGAGCGCAACATCGTCGACGGCCTCACGAAAATGTCGGGGGTCTTCGAGCCGGGCACCAGCGCCCAAGCCGAGAACTTCCGCAAAATGCTGCTCACGATGAGCGACGACGTGCGCGTCATCCTCATCAAAATCGCCGACCGACTCGACAACATGCGCACGCTCGAGCACATGCGCCCTGACAAGCAACAGAAGATCGCTTCGGAGACGCTGTTCATGTACGCGCCGCTCGCGCATCGGATGGGGCTGTATTCGATCAAGACGGAGTTGGAAGATTTGTCCTTGAAATACAAGGAACCCGAGGACTACCAGTACATCGAAACGCGGCTGCGCAAGACGCGGGCCGTGCGGACGCGGTTCGTCAACAGCTTCAGCAACCCGATCAAGCGGACGCTGGAGGACGCCGGCTTCCAGTTCGAAATCAAGGGCCGGACGAAGAGCGTGTACAGCATTTGGAACAAGATGCAGAAGAAGAAGGTCAGCTTCGAGGAAGTGTACGACGTCTTCGCCATCCGCATCATCCTCGAAACGCCGCAAGACCGGGAAAAGGCCGACGCATGGCGCACCTACAGCATCGTCACCGACTTCTACCAGCCGAATCCCGACCGACTCCGCGACTGGATCAGCATTCCGAAGGCGAACGGCTACGAAAGCCTGCACACGACGGTGATGTCACCGACCGGCAAGTGGGTCGAAGTCCAAATCCGCTCCAAGCGCATGGACGAAATCGCCGAAAAAGGCTACGCGGCCCACTGGCGCTACAAGGACGAGGCGGAGGACAGCGCCGCCGCAGCCCCCACGCTGGACGCTTGGCTCAACTCGGTCCGCGAAATCCTCGAAAGCAACGAAGAGGACGCGCTCCAGTTCATCGACGAGTTCCAGCTGAACCTGTTCAACGACGAGATTTACGTCTTCACGCCCAACGGCGATTTGTTCACGCTGCCGAAGGGTTCGACGACGCTGGATTTTGCCTTCCGCGTCCACACGCAGGTGGGCTCGCGCTGCATCGGGGGCAAGGTGAATCACAAGCTGGTTCCGCTGAGCTATGAGCTCGAAAGTGGAGACCAAATCGAAATCATCACCTCGAAAAAGCAGCAACCGAAGGAGGATTGGCTCGGCTACGTGAAAACGGCGAGTGCCCGGTCGAAGATCCGGCACGCCCTGCGCGAGGAAGAGCGCCGGGTCGCCTCAGAGGGAAAGGACGCGTTCCGGAAATGGTTGCGGAAGGAGGGGCTCGATTTCGTCAACGCGAACGTCGAGAGCGTCTTGCGCAAACTGAAGCTGGACTCACCGCACGAACTTTACTACCGCATCGCCACGGAGCGCATTCACCTCGACGCCATCGACGACTTCACCGTCAAGCAAGGGCGGTTCGAATGGACGAAGCCCGCCGAACCGCGCGACGTGCCGAGCGTCGCTCCGCCCCCCGAAAAAGGCGACGAGCTGCTCATCGGCGAGGGCATGCAACGCGTTGACTACACGCTCGCGGCGTGCTGCAATCCCATCCCAGGGGACGAAGTCTTCGGATTCGTGACGGTTTCTGGGGGCATCAAAGTCCACCGCCGCAATTGCCCCAACGCCACGAACCTCCTCTCGAAGTACGCCTACCGCACCATGAAGGCCCGCTGGGCCTCGAAGGCAGCCGTCCAATTCGAAGTCACCCTGATTTTCAACGGCATCGACGACGTGGGCCTCGTGAACGCGGTCACCAAGGTCATCTCCGACGACATGCACGTGAACATGCGCTCCATCAGCTTCGAATCGAAGGACGGGACGTTTGAAGGGCGGGTGAAAGTGCTCGTGCACGACACCGAGCACTTGGAACAACTGCGTCAGAAGTTGCTGAACGTGAACGGGGTTTGGTCCGTGGACCGGGCCTCGGAGGGTTAACCTGCAGCGAAGAGGGGCAGGTTCGCCATGCGGTCGTGGACATCGGCCCCGACGGCCTGCAGCACTGCGGAATCCTCCGGAGCGGAGACGACGCGGTCGATCCAATCCGCCACTTCGGCCATGTCGGCCGGCTGCATGCCCCGGGTCGTGATGGCCGGGGTGCCGATGCGGATGCCCGACGTGACGAAAGGCGACCGCTCATCGAACGGCACCATGTTCTTGTTCAAGGTGATGTGCGCCGCGCCGAGCGCCTGTTCGGCCACCTTTCCCGTGACGCCCTTGTTCGTGAGGTCGATGAGCATGAGGTGGTTGTCGGTGCCCTCAGAAATGAGGTGGTAATCGCGGGCCACCAAGGCCTCGGCCAGCGCCACAGCATTCGCGCGGACTCGAGCGGTGTACGCCTTGAATTCCGGGGTCAGCGCTTCGCCAAATGCCACGGCTTTCGCCGCGATGACGTGTTCAAGCGGACCGCCTTGCATGCCCGGAAAGACCGCGCCGTCCAACACGGAGGACATGCTGCGGATGGCACCTTTCGGGGTTTTGCGGCCCCACGGGTTGTCGAAATCCTGGCCCATCATGATGATGCCTCCGCGCGGACCTCGCAAGGTCTTGTGCGTCGTGCTCGTCACGATGTGGCAATGGGGAAGCGGATCGTTCAGTTCACCGGTGGCAATGAGGCCCGCGGGGTGTGCGATGTCGGCGAGGAGCAAGGCCCCTACCGAATCCGCAATCGCCCGGAAACGCGCGTAGTCCCATTCGCGGGAGTACGCCGATGCGCCGCAAATGATGAGCTTCGGTTGGACCTCGGCGGCCTTTGCCTCCACCTTATCCATGTCGATGCGCCCGGTTTCGCGCTCCACGCCATAAAAATGCGCGCGGTAGTGCTTGCCGCTGAAGTTCACCGGCGATCCGTGGGTCAAGTGACCGCCATGGGCGAGATCGAAACCGAGGATGGCATCGCCCGGCTCCAGGCAAGCCAGCATCACCGCCGCGTTCGCCGATGCCCCCGAGTGCGGTTGAACGTTCGCCCACGCCGCACCGAACAGTTCCTTGAGGCGATCGATGGCGAGTTGCTCCACCTCGTCGACCACTTCGCACCCGCCATAATAGCGTTTGCCCGGCAGCCCTTCCGCGTACTTGTTCGTGAGGATGGAACCTTGAGCCGTCAGCACATCATCGCTGACGTAGTTCTCGGAAGCAATGAGCTCCACCCCGAAGCGCTGGCGGTCGTACTCGCGGGCAATCAGGGAGGCAATGCGGGCGTCGTTCATCGGAAGGATTTTTAGTGACGCAAAATTATCGCGCCGCGGTGAGGGATGGAGAAAAATTTGGCCCAAACCCCTCACAACTTTCAAACATCAGCCCTACTTTCGCCCCAAATCGTTTCAAAACCTGTGATGAAAAAGCTCTTCAACTACGGCCTCGGCAGCCTCGGCCTCTTGGCCATCCTCGCCTCGACTTTCGCATTCAACTCGGCACCCGTGCAATACGAGTACTTGAACATGACGGTCATCGAATCCATCATCCCCGCAGGACTCGGCCGCAGCCGCATCCTCATCGACGAAGGAGGATCGATGGAAGAGTTGAAAATCAACAACCTGTACAGCGCAGTGGGCATCAAGCTCGAGAACATTTACGACAACGACATCATGGTGATGGCGAAGTTGAACGAGTACTCGAACCAGGGCTGGGAAGTGGCCTTCGTCAACACGGGCGTCCAGTCGCCGACCGATGGTGGCAAGTCCGGCATCTACTGCACGCGCTACATCCTGCGCCGCGCACAATAAGCGCTCGTACGATACCGCATTGGAACACCCTGGCTTCGGCCGGGGTGTTTGCGTTTTACCTTCGCGAACATGTTGCGCACGTTGATTTGCTTGGCCTTTCTCCTGGCCTCGTTTCCGGTTTTGGGCCAAACCGACACCCCCCGCACCGTTCAAGAGTCCATCGAGGCGCAAGAAGCCGCGAAGAAAGCTCGGATCGATGCCGCTGATGAAGCCCTCCACGAAGGGCGCCAACGGCATTGGAAAAACCAGGACCGCGCCACCCGTCGACGGATGCGCCGGTACTATCGGGAGTCGCACCGCATGGCCCGCGGCCGGTCCACCCCGTGGTGGCGCCGAGTGCTTCGAGGCATCCAATAAAAACGGCACTCCTCCGCCCGGGTTGCCTCCCGATGCGCCCTTTCTCACGCCCCATTTTATGACACTTCCGTCACAAACATCCTGCAAGTAATTTGTTATCAAATAATTAACGATTTTTCGCATCGCGCAATGACCGCCCTATATTTACCCCACTTGTATCCGAACGCCTGTAACAAATGATTCGCATGTTGCGTCCTACCCTATTTCTGTTTGCGCTGCTGGTGGCTTCAATGTCCGCGCTGGCGCAATCGGGATCCGGAACCTTGAAAGGAAAGGTTACCGACGCCGACCTCGGTGATCCCATGCCCTTTTGCAGTGTTATCCTCTTCTTGAATGGAAACCAAGTCACTGGTGTGAACACGGACTTGGACGGGGAATACACGATCAAGCCCATTCAGCCGGGCACCTATGACGTGGTGGTGAGTTTCGTGGGCTATCAGTCCCAGAAAATCACAGGCGTCACGGTGTTGGCGAATAAAATCCAATTCGTGAACGTGACCCTGTCCCCAGGTGTCATGATCGACGAGGCGGAAGTCATCGAATACAAGGAGCCCCTCATCGACAAGGAAGGCGGAACTTCCGGTGGCACGGTCGCCCGTGAAGACATCGACAAGATGCCCGGTCGGGACGTGGGAACCATCGCGAGCACGGTCGCAGGGGTCGGCACGGCGGGCACCGGAGGGGGCATCTCCATCCGCGGTGCACGGACGGCTTCTACGTGGGTGTACATCGACGGCATCAAGGTCCGCGGCTCTTCTGCCCTGCCGAAGTCGGCCATCGAACAAGTGCAGGTCATCACCGGCGGGATCCCCGCGAACATCGGTGACGTGACCGGTGGGGTCATCAACATGTCGCTCCGGAACTCGTCTTCGAAGTGGTTCGGAGGAGCAGAAGTCATCTCGTCGGGCATTCCCGTGGGGGAAACGGCTTACGGGTTGGACCGCTTCGGCTACAACCTCTTCGAAGGCTCGCTTTCGGGCCCGATTTTGTTCGAAAAGGATGAGGACGGCAACAACGTGCGGCCGCTGCTCGGGCTGTTCCTTTCGGGCAACTACACCTACCAAAAGGACCCCCGCCCCGCATTCGACGGCACCTACCGGATGACGGATGAGGCGCGCGAGTACATTTTGGCCAATCCCTTGCGCCAAAACATCTCCTCTTCCGGCGACATCAACGGCGCCCTCTTCAACGCGGACTTCCTCACCGACACGTCCTTCACGAAGGTGCCCACGCGCATGAACGTCGGCAGCCAGAGCGCGAACCTCGTGGCGAAAATCGACGTGAACACGAACGAGACGACCTCGCTGACGTTCGGAGCCACCGGGGCGTACAACCGCAACAACAGCTTCAGCTACGAGAACATGCTGACGAACTGGGAAAACAACCTCGACGTCCTGAGCTTTGACTGGCGGGGCTACGTGAAGTTCTCTCAGCGCTTCAACAACGAGGACGACTCCGAGGCTACGGGCTCCACCCTGAAGAACGTCTACTACCAGGTCATGGCGGACTACACGCAGACCTTCCAGCGCGTACAAGACGCCTCCCACGGCGACAACTTCTTCCGCTACGGGCACGTCGGCACGTTCAATGTGTACAACCAACGTTCCTACGACTACAACCCGGCGACCCAGCGTTTCGTCCACAACGGATGGGAAGACACGCTCGTGACGTTCGCGCCTTCCATCCACAACCCGGAACTCGCGGCCATCAACCAACAGTACTTCTCCCTCTTCGATTACGAGCCATACAATCCCTTGGTGGACGGCCCTTACGAAAGCCTCCTCGAAGTCCAAAACGGCAACGCCCTGCTCAACGGTCAAAGCCCCGCCGCCACCTACGGCCTCTGGAGCTACTACGGTGCACAAGGGAACGACTACAGCATCTCAAACAACTCCCAGTTCCGCATCTCTGCATCGGGTTCTGGTGACTTGGGCGACCACGCCGTTCAAATCGGTTTCGAATACGAGCAGCGCAGCGATGCGTTCTTCTCGGCCTCGCCGGTGGGATTGTGGACCTTGGCGCGTTTGACTGCGAACTCCCACATCAAGGAAATCAACACATCGGATTCGACGCTTACGAACATCGGAACCGACTACTACGTGACCTACGACCGCCTCATCGGTGACAACCAATTCGAATTCGACCGGAACCTGCGCGAGGCGTTGGGACTCGATCCGGACGGAAATGACTTCATCACCGTGGACGCCCTCGACCCGGATTTCTTGACGTTGGATTTGTTCGGAGCGGATGACTTGCTCAACCAGGGCAACAACTACGTGAACTATTCCGGCTACGACCCCTACGGCAACCGCCTGCGCGGCCGTCCGACCATCGAAGATTTCTTCAATGAGACCAACGAGCAAGGCTTCAACACGCGCCCAGTGCAAGCGTACGAGCCGATTTACGTCGCCGGTTTCATCATGGACAAATTCACGTACGACGACATCATCTTCAACATCGGTTTGCGGGTGGACCGCTTCGACGCGAACCAAAGCGTGTTGAAGGATCCGTACGTCATCGGCGAGCGCTACACGGTGGGCGATGTTCGGAGCGAACTGCTGCCGAGTTTGGACCCGACGGTGGAAATCCCATCGAACATCGGCGACGACTACGTGGTGTACGTCGACGCATTGAAAAACCCGACGACGGTCGTGGGATACCGCGACGGCGACACGTGGTTCAATGCGACGGGAACGGAAATCAACGACCCGGACATCCTGGCCGTGAACGAAAGCTACCCGGCTCCTTGGCTCATCAACGCGCCGGATGCGCCGTTGACGTCGAAGTCGTTCCGCGACTACACGCCGCAGATCAACTTCATGCCGCGGATTGCGTTCTCGTTTAACATTTCGGACGAGGCGGTCTTCTTCGCGCACTACGACATCTTGACGCAGCGTCCGACGTCGAACAACCGCTTCTCGCCCATCGACTACCTGTTCATCCAAAGCCGGAACAACCTGATCGCGAACCCGGATTTGTTGCCGGAAAAGACCATCGACTACGAAGTGGGCTTCCAACAGGTCCTGTCGAAAACGTCGTCCCTGAAAATCGCTGCCTTCTACAAGGAGATGCGCGACATGATCCAGGTCCGGAACTTCACGGGTGCTTACCCCCGTCCGTACCGGGCCTTCGGCAACCTCGACTTCGGTACGGTCAAGGGTTTGACCATCGCCTACGACTTGCGGCGGACCGGTAACATCCGCATGAACGCATCGTACACGCTGCAGTTCGCTGACGGTACGGGTTCCACGACGACGACGGCTTTGGCCCTCATCAACGCAGGCCTTCCCAACTTGCGGACCATCAACCCGTTCAACTACGACCAACGCCACCGCATCGTGGCCAACGTCGACTACCGCTACGGCGCAGGCGAGGCATACAACGGTCCGGTGCTGCGTTTCGGTAAAAACGAAGACGGCAGCGTGAAGGAGCACGCCATCTTTGAAAACACGGGCGTCAACTTCATTGCAAACCTCGGTTCAGGAACGCCGTACACGGCCTCGGTCATCCCAACGCCGATCACGGGAGAAATCAGCCCGTCGACGGAAGGCTCCATCAACGGCAGCCGTCTGCCTTGGCAGTTCAACCTGGACATGAACGTCGACAAGAACTTCACGTTGACACTCTCCAACGAAGAAGGCGGCGAACCGAAGTACGCGAACCTCAACATTTACTTGTGGGTGAGCAACCTGCTCAATACGCGCAACATCAATTCGGTGTACCGCTTCACCGGCATTTCCGATGACGACGGCTACCTCGCTGCTGCGCAGTACCAGCCGCTCATCAACAGCCAGAACAATCCGGAGTCCTTCCGGAACTACTATTCGATGTACGTCGACAATCCGTTCAACCTCGGGCTTCCCCGCACCATTCGCCTCGGTGTCAAATTCGACTTCTGATCTTGACCATGCGCATCCTCCTCTTCCTCTCCGCTGCGCTGCTCAGCACGCAAGCTTTGGCCTACAAATACGTCGGGCCCAATGTTAACGGAACGGACACGAACAATGGGAATACGCAGCCTGCGCTTCGCGCTGCTGCTTGTGCCCCGGCGACGGCGCTCCGCGACCTCGAATGGAACAACGTTCGGGCACTCATCGAAACCGGCGGCTCCATGTGGCAAGACCGCGCCACGAGCCGAGCGGCTTACGAAGTGCCGAAAGACGGCGGCGTGAGCTCGCTTTACGCGGGAGCACTGTGGATGGGCGGCATCAGCCCGGACCAACAGCTCAAGCTCGCGGCATTGCGTTTCCGTCAAGGGAATGACTTTTGGACGGGGCCGCTCACGAACGACGGTTCGGCTGAAGTGGACGCCACCACGTGCTCCGCATACGACCAGTTCTTCATCTCGACGCGTGCAGATGCCGAACGGCATCGCCAGTACTTCGACTGCGTCAACGATCCGGATTGCGATTTGGAAAGCGAGTTCCCGAACGGATACAGCATTCCCTCGTATTTCTTCGATTACCCAGCGCACGGCAACACGGCGCTGAACCAGGACTACTATTTGTCCCCGTTCCAGGATTACGATGGAAACGGATTCTATGACCCTTCTGCAGGCGACTACCCGTGGTACGACTTCTTGCAAGAAATCGACTGCAAGGAGCGTCGCCGGGAGGACATCGTTCCCCTCTATGGCGACCGAAACTTCTACTGGATTTTCAACGACAAAGGAAACGTTCACTCGGAATCCCAAGGCGAGCCCATCGGCATGGAGATCCGCGCACAGGCCTTTGCTTTTTCCACGAACGACGAGGTGAACAACATGACGTTCTACAACTACGTGTTGATCAACCAAGGCACGCAGACGCTGACGGAAACATACTTCGGCGTGTGGGTTGACGCGGACGTGGGAACGGCTACAGATGATTACGTGGGCTGCGACGTCCAGCGTGGTTTGGGCTATGCCTACAACGGAGACGCGGACGACGAGAGCTCTTCTTCTTCGACCGGTTATGGCCAAAACCCACCCGCAGTCGGAGTCGACTTCTTCGAAGGCCCCTACCAAGACGCGGACTCCATCGACAACCCGCTGACGACCAACTTCACGAACGCCATCGACTCGCTCGGCATTCCCTACGAAGGAATCGGCATCGGATACGGCGATGGCGTGGCGGACAACGAGCGCTTCGGAATGCGCCGTTACGTCTACTACAACAACAACCTGAACCCGATCAACGGTGAGCCGCAAACGCCGCTTCACTACTACAACTACATGAACGGGATTTGGAAGAACGGTCAGAAGATGGCGTACGGCGGCGACGGCGTCAGCATCGCGACCGGGGCCAACCTCGAAATCGAAGCGGACTACATGTTCCCTGGTGAAACCGATCCCTTCCAATGGGGAACAGGCGGCGCCTCAGTGGAACCTTGGTCGGAAGTCACGTCGGGCAACCCACCCAACGACCGCCGTTTCATCCAAGCTGCGGGTCCGTTTACCTTGGAGCCGGGCGACTACAACAACATCACGGTTGGTGTCGTTTGGGCCCGCGCCACTTCAGGCAACCCCGAAGCCTCCGTGGACGTTCTCCGCATCGCCGATGACAAGGCACAAGCGTTGTTCGACAACTGCTTCGAAATCGTGAGCGGTCCGGACGCGCCCGATGTCGCTGTTCAGGAACTCGAGAACGAGCTCATCCTCTACTTGACAAACAACAACCCCCTCTCAAACAACTTCGAAGAGGGCTACATCCAGCTCGATCCGGGCATTCCGAAGGTGGATTTGGAGGGCAACGCATACGATTCGTTGACGCGTTCCTACACGTTTGAGGGGTACTTGATTTACCAACTCGCAGATGCTGAGGTGTCTGCTGCGGACTTGGGAGACGTCGATAAGGCGCGCCTGATTTTCCAATGCGACGTCCAAAACGACGTCAGCATGGTGGTCAACTACGAGCAAGACCCCATCATGCAATTGCCCGTGCCCATGATGATGGCGAATGGTGCAAATGAAGGAGTGCAACACAGCTTCCGCGTGACGACGGATGCCTTCGCCCAGGGGGACAACGCGCTGGTCAACCACAAGACCTACTACTTCATGGCGTTGGCCTACGGCTACAACAACTACGAAGAGTACGATCCGACTCAAGGATCTGGCCAAGACGTCCAATTCAAGGCCTCTCGGAAAGCAGCGGTGGGCTCCCTTCGCGCCTACAGCGGCGTTCCGCACGACCCGGCTCCGGAAGC
>ENA-OUOG01002640-OUOG01002640.1-marine-metagenome-genome-assembly--contig:-NODE-2640-length-18225-cov-5.590864_pt1 | contig 18225 bp, 16 predicted proteins | sample MGYA00248635_ERZ508505 | MGnify/ENA primary metagenome ERZ508505 (study PRJEB26176, sample SAMN06267871) | marine metagenome | isolation source: Saanich Inlet, British Columbia, Canada | place: Pacific...
CAAAAAGCAATATTTGAGATGATTATTGAAGTCCAATTAAATTACAACAAAGATGCGTTCGAATCTTTAAAAAGTTCTGGGTATTTAAGGTATCTGAAAAACGAAGAACTTGAAGAATCACTAAATGACTATTACAATCAAATTAATCAAATAGAAATGTTTGAAATTGACCAAAGAGATTGGGCTAATAAACTTGAATTAGAATTAGATAGGAATGGTTTTTTCTATAGTTACACGCAGCTAGATCAAAAAGTACATACAGATTTATTTACTTTAATGGGTAATTATAACTCAGAATTAAAAAACCACCCTGGTCACAAAATCATAATGAGACTTCTTTTTCGAGGAGGTACCAATAACTCATTTTTAACTGGATTTTACGAAAATCACATTAAAACAGGGAATCATTTGATTGAAGTTTTAAACAAGGAAATTTACCATTAAAACTGTGCTGTAACATTGAATAATTCTTTGGGAGGAAGTCAAATCATATAAGTTCAACTTTTTATACTAAGAATCATCAAACTATGAGTATCTATTAAATCTCTTTGAGTTACACTTATGTTAGATATTTCTTAATAGTTATATAATAAAACAATAAAACGGTTATATTTTATAAAAGTGTAGCTGTTATTTATATCACAAACTTGAATATTACACTTTTAATTTAAATTTGTATATTCACAATTATTAATTAAAACAACTAAAAATGAAAAAAATAATAGTTTTATTATCAATTTTTATTTTAATTTCCTCTTGTTCCAATGAAGTTGTAGAAAAGGAAGTTAATAAAAAAGGGGGTGAATGGGTAAGTTCAGGTACAAAGTTTATTATAGGTTCTGATCAACAAGTAGAAATTGTCAAGAGTTTGTTATCTAATTATGCTGCCATGAACGCAGAGGCAGTTTTTTTAAATACAAGAGATACAGTAAGGTTTTTTCCTTACAACGCAGAAAAACCAGTTATGATGACGGTTAAAGATCAGAAAGAAATGTTTTCTTTGTATGATTCAATAATCTCAAAACCTGTATATTTTCTTCCTTATGAACTTGAGGATGTTAGGAGTCTTGTTGAGGTAACTTCTACAGAAACTAAATATAAAAAAGACGGTACTGTAGAAAAAGATCTCTTTTTAGAAAAATTTATTTTTGGAGACGATGGTAAGATTCATACTGTAAGACAGTGGAGAGCTGCATGGTAAACATTAATGTAATGAAATTCAAACTCCTTGATTTTTGACAATGAGACTAATCAAATTATGAGTGTCAATTAAATTTCTTGGAGTAAAACTAATGTTCGATATTTTAATAGAGAAATCTACTAAATTAAAAGTCAAAGCTTAATTGTTTTGACTTTTTTGTTTTAAGAATAAATTTAAGCTCCAACGAGCTTTAGCGAGTTAATCGAGTTCACGCTCCTAGATAAGCCTCACAGAAATGTGAGATTTTTTTTGTTCGTAATATGTTCATTTCTATAAGAAACAAAATAAGAATTAAAGTTTTATGCTGTCTTAATTTTTAGGTTAATCCTCTTTTTACTACTTAAGTATTTATTTAGTAATTTAGTTCACTATAACTAATCAATTCCTAACCTAATGAAAACTTTTTTTCGCTACTGTACCGCTCTAATCTTTCTATGTGTTTTATCCATCGCCTCGGGGCAAGAGAATTCTGATAAAGATTCCAAAGAAAAAAAGGCCACAAAGGAATTACCTTTAGAGCCAACAAGAAAAATACAATTTACCACAGATAAGGGGACGTGGATGTCTGTAGACGTTAGTCCAGATGGAAAAACCATTATTTTTGATATGATGGGTGATTTATACACCATTCCTGTTTCTGGAGGCAAAGCTATAAGGATTACAGAAGGGATGCCATATGATGTGCATCCGCGTTACAGCCCAGATGGAAAAAGTATCCTATTTATTTCCGATAAAAGTGGCTCTGATAATTTATGGACTATGGATTTAGAGTCCAAAGAGCAAAAACAACTTACTAAGGACAAAAATAAGTACCATGTATCTGCAGATTGGAGTCCAGACGGACAGTATATCGTTGGTACTAGCGGTAGACGTAATATAAAACCATTTATTATACATAAAGATGGTGGTGGCGGAGCTGAACTACTATCTGAGCAAAAGGCAAATAAATATATCGATCCTGTCTTTAGTGCAGATGGTCGTTATATTTATTTTTCTACAAGGCGAGGTGCATGGAATTACAATGCGCAATTACCACAATATCAGATTATGAGTTTTGACCGTGAAGATGCAGATACAGAAATGTTAACGTCTCGCTATGGTTCGGCATTTACGCCTACACTATCTAATGATGGTAATTGGATGGTTTACGGAACTCGTTTTGAAGAACACACAGGGTTAGTTTTAAGAAACCTCAAAACAGGTGAAGAGCGTTGGTTGGCATACCCAGTACAAAGAGACGAACAAGAATCTATAGCACCATTAGGTGTATTGCCTGCAATGGCTTTTACCCCAGACAATAAAAATTTAATAGTGTCTTACGGTGGTAAATTATATAGCATTGGTATTAATGATAGTAATGCTAGTGAAATTCCGTTTTCTGTAGACCTAGATTTGGATTTAGGACCTATGCTCGATTTTAAATATCCTATAGAGGATAATGCAGAAGGTCTTGTTACACAAATTAGAGATGCCAAACCATCCCCAAATGGAAAGCAGATTGCATTTACTGCGCTTAATAGGCTGTATGTTATGGATTTGCCGGATGGCAAACCAAAACGTTTAACGGATAATGATTTTACAGAAGCTATGCCAGACTGGTCACCAGATGGTAAGCAAATTGTTTTTACAACATGGAAATCAGATGGAGGTCATTTATATAAAGTTAATGTCTCTGGCAAGTCAAACCTTGTTAGGCTTACAAATCAAAGAGGTATCTATTCTAATCCTTCATGGTCATATAATAGTAGCAGAATCGCATTTACAAAAGGCGCTGCTCAAACCTATGATGATGCTATTGATCCCTTTGATAGTCGTGTTTACGAAGAAATAGCATGGATACCAGCTAATGGAGGCGAAGTAACTGTTATAGATAAAACAAAAGGAAGAACATTGCCACATTTTACAAAAGTAAACGACCGCATTTATTTAAATCATGGAAGTAAAGGCTTAGTCTCTATCCGTTGGGATGGCAGTGACGAAAAAGAACACTTGAAACTTAAAGGGATTAAAACATACGGCTCAGCTTTGGTTTTTGGGAAAGACCATGATAGAGCAGCGGCTATGCCAACACACGAAGAAGGTTGGCGCGAAAATAATACGGGTTCTTCACCAAGTGAGATTAGAATTTCACCAGACGGCACGCACGCTTTAGCAAAGATTAATAATGATATTTATTCGGTTTTAATTCCTATGATAGGAAAAACACCTTCTATATCGGTAGCAAAAGCAGAAAATGCTGCTTTTCCAGCAAATAAACTAACTCAAATTGGTGGTGAGTTTCCAATGTGGTCTAGTGATAGCAAAAAAGTACATTGGTCATTAGGAGCCAGTCATTTTGTATATGATTTAGATAAAGCAAAAGTATTTAAGGATAGTCTAGCACTTGCTAAAAAGAAAGAAAAAGAGTTGAAAGATTCCGAAAAGAAATCGGATTCTACTAAGACAGATAAGAAGAAAGATGATAAGAAAAAGGAGGCACCTCAATTTAAAGCCGATGAATACAAAGTAGAAGTGACTTATAAGCGCGCTATTCCTCAAGGAAAAACATTACTAAAGGGCGGTCGAATCATTACTATGAAAGGTTCTGATGTTATTGAGAATGGTGATATTTTAATTGAGAATAACCGTATTGTAAATATAGGTGCTTCTGGGAGCTTTGCAGTTCCTGATGATGCAGCTGTAATTGATGTTTCAGGTAAAACATTAACACCTGGTTTTGTTGATACTCATGCGCATATGTGGCCTAACTGGGGTATTCATAAAAATCAAGTTTGGATTTATTCGGCGAACTTAGCATATGGAGTAACCACTACAAGAGACCCTCAAACAGCAACAACAGATGTCTTAACCTACTCAGATATGGTGGAATCTGGCATGATACATGGACCAAGAGTTTACAGCACTGGCCCTGGTGTTGGATATTGGGCATATAATATTCAAAGTTTAGACCATGCAAAAGATATCTTAAAACAGTATAGCGAATATTATAATACCAAGACTATTAAGAGTTATATTGTTGGCAATCGTCAACAACGCCAATGGTTAATTATGGCTGCCAAAGAATTAAAACTAATGCCTACAACAGAAGGTGGATTAGATTTTAAACAGAATATGGTCAACATGATAGACGGTAATCCTGGTCATGAACATTCATTACCAATTTATCCAATTTATGATGATGTTGTCAATACTGCTGCGCAATCTAAAATGGCAATTACACCAACCTTATTAGTGAGCTATGGTGGCCCTTGGGCAGAGAATTATTTCTATTCAAGAGAGAACCCATATAGTGATGCTAAAATGCAGTATTTCACCCCATATAAAGAGTTAGCACAGAAATCTAGACGCAGACCAGGTTGGTTTATGGATGAAGAACATGTATTTAAAAAACATGCAGAGTTTATGAAAGACTTAATTGAGGCAGACGGAATAGGTGGTATTGGAAGCCATGGACAGCTGCAAGGTCTTGGTTTTCATTGGGAACTTTGGGCAGTGGCTAGTGGTGGTATGAAAAACCACGATGCTCTAAAAATAGCGACTATAAAAGGTGCAGAAGCCATTGGATTAGATAACGATTTAGGTTCATTAGACACGGGTAAGCTAGCCGATATCTTAATTATGAGTAAAAACCCGATGGATGATTTACGTAACACAAACACTTTAACTCACGTTATTAAAAATGGTGTTGTCTATGATGCAAATAACTTAGATGAGGTAGCACCTGTAAAGAAAAAAGCGAAACCATTTACCTGGCAAACAAAACGTCCAGAAGGTTTACCTGGTGTTAAAAACTAAATATATTTTTGGCACTGTCTTTAAAAAACTAGACTAAAGACGGTGCCTTCTTCTTTAATGCTTTTTACTAAAATATCCTGAAGTATTCAGAAACTGCTTTCTTAATCGTTTTAATAGCTGTCTTTCTAATTTTCTTAATTACATCACAAGTAAGAACAATCTAGATAGCGCAAAAGTAAATTTATCTAATGCCAAATATGATTATTTACTTCGAATTAAGGTGTTAGATTTTTAAAGAGGCTTAAAGATGTAAATGTTCATATATTTTATTTTTTAAAAAAAAGTTTGCGAATTCAATTTTTTTATACATTTGTATTGCAAAATGAGTTCAGTATATAAGAACGCATTGCCTTAATTGTAATGAAATCTTTTTTCAGATTCGGGCTTAGGAGGATAAAGAAGTCTACTCCAAAAGCAGTCTTAGGGATAGGAAACCGAATTATCAGGCTGACTTCTGAAATTAAAATTACTTTCCAAGTATTAAAGGAAAATACCTTTAATCCTTCAACTGTTTTTATTTTTCGTATCTGAAGTTTTAGAATCGCTTTCAATATTGCTATTCTCAGCATTTAAAACAATTCTAAATATTTCAAATTTTCATAATGAAAACTAAATACGTTGATCTTATTGATCAAACATTTGATTTTCCGCAAGAAGAATTCACGCTAAAAAACAACGAGTTAAGCTTCCACGGAATCGACTTAAAAGCACTCATAAGACAATATGGTGCGCCACTTAAATTCACCTATTTGCCAAAAATCTCTGATAATATTAATAGAGCTAAAGGTTGGTTTGCAGAAGCTATTGCTAAGCACAACTATAATGGTAATTATAACTATTGCTATTGCACAAAAAGCTCACACTTTAAGCATGTCTTAGATCAAGCATTAAAAAACAATATTCATATCGAAACATCTTCTGCTTTTGATATTGATATTGTGGAGAATCTAAAAGCACAAGGCAAAATTACAGATGATACATTTGTGATTAGCAACGGCTTTAAACGCGATAGATATATTAAAAATATTGCACGTCTTATAAATAACGGTCATAAATATTGCATCGTAGTTATTGATAATTATGAGGAAATTAATCTCTTGGATAAAGAGATAAATGAAACTTACCATATAGGCATCAGAATTGCTTCTGAAGAAGAGCCAAAGTTTGAGTTTTATACATCGCGTCTGGGAATTGGCTACAAAAACATCGTACCATTTTATAATACTGAAATAAAAAACAACCCGAAAGTAACGCTAAAAATGCTTCATTTTTTTATAAATACAGGCATTAGAGATACGGCTTATTATTGGAACGAACTTTTGAAATGCATGAAAGTTTATGTGAATTTAAAGAAGGAGTGTCCAACTTTAGATAGCCTTAATATTGGTGGAGGTTTTCCTATAAAAAATTCTTTGGCATTCGATTATGATTATGCGTATATGGTTGATGAAATTATCAATCAGATAAAACAAACTTGTGATGAAGCAGGTGTTGACGTACCTAATATTTTTACAGAATTTGGGAGTTTTACTGTTGGCGAAGCTGGAGGTGCAATTTATGAAGTGCTATACCAAAAAAAACAAAACGATCGCGAAAAATGGAATATGATTAACTCATCTTTCATCACAACAATGCCAGACACTTGGTCTATTAATAAACGCTTTGTTATGTTACCAATTACAGGTTGGGATAAAGAGTACGAGCGTGTGCTTTTAGGTGGTTTAACTTGCGATAGTGATGATTATTATAATAGCGAGCAGCATATGAATGCGATTTACCTGCCAAAATATTCGCAAGAAAAACCTTTATACATCGGCTTTTTTAACACTGGTGCATACCAAGAAACCATTGGCGGATTCGGTGGCTTGCAACACTGCTTAATTCCAACGCCAAAACATATTTTAATAGATAGAAATGAGGCTGGAGAAATCGTGACCTCTGTATTTGCTAAACAACAAACATCGGAACAATTACTGTCAATTTTAGGATATGATTACGGAATTAATCAAGATTTAGAGTCAACAACAAAAAAAGCTAATACAACTTCAACAATAGTTCAATAATTACAACACAACATATTTAATTTAAAAATGAATACTACAAAAAATTACGCTGGTATAGAAGATAACTATGCTGGTTTAGAAACATCAAAAATTGTTTTAATTCCTGTGCCTTACGATGGTACAAGTACTTGGGGAAAAGGTTCAGATAAAGGTCCAGATGCTTTTTTACATGCTTCAGAGAATATGGAGCTTTATGATATAGAAACTGATTCTGAAGTGTACAAGCAAGGCATACATTTAACGGAGCCAATTTCAGAAAGTGCATCACCAGAAGCTATGGTCAATGCTGTACATGAGTTAGTAAAAAAACACATAAAGCGCAATAAATTTGTGACTATGTTTGGAGGTGAGCATTCGGTCTCTATAGGTGCAATCCGTGCTTTTAATGAATGTTTTAATGATTTGTCTGTGCTGCAAATTGATGCTCATGCAGATTTACGCAAATCTTATAATGGTTCAGAATACAACCATGCTTGTGCGTTGTATGAGGCTAGTGAGACTACGAATCTTGTTCAAGTAGGTATCAGAAGTATGGATATTTCTGAAAAATCAGTAATGAATGAAGACAACGTTTTCTTCGCCGAAGATATGAATACAGACGAATATTGGATGGATAATGCTGTCGAAGCCTTAGGCGATAACGTTTACATCACATTAGATTTAGATGCGTTTGACCCTTCAATATGCCCAAGTACAGGCACGCCAGAACCAGGTGGAATGTTATGGTATGAAACACTAGAATTCTTAAAAAAAGTATTTCAAGAAAAAAATGTTGTAGGTTTTGATATTGTGGAGTTATGCCCTAATGAGTTAGATAAATCGTCCGACTTTTTAGCGGCTAAATTGTATTACAAAATGTTAAGCTATAAGTTTTTTGAGCAAGATGAAGATGATGATAACGAAGATTTATATTCATCTCAAAAAGAATTAGTTATTAATAAATTAAAGTATACTGAAGATGAATTCTAAAGGCCAAATATCTCAATTTATATCAAAATATTTCTTGCACTTTAATGCGGCTAGCTTGGTGGATGCGGCAAGAGGTTACGAAGATCAGTTAAACGGCGGTTCTAAAATGTTAGTCTCTCTGGCTGGTGCTATGAGTACTGCAGAATTGGGTAAGATTTTCGCAGAAGTTATTCGTCAAGACAAAGTCCATATTATTTCTTGTACTGGCGCAAATTTAGAAGAAGATATCATGAATTTAGTGGCGCATAATCATTATGAACGTGTGCCAAATTATCGCGATTTAACACCGCAAGACGAATGGGATTTGCTAGAACGTGGCTTAAACCGTGTGACGGATACGTGTATTCCTGAAGAGGAAGCATTCCGTAGAATCCAAGAACATATTGAGAAAATCTGGAAAGATGCCGAAGCTAAAGGCGAACGCTATTTTCCTCATGAGTATATGTACAAATTATTATTATCGGGTGTTCTAGAAGAACATTATGAAATTGATATCAAAGATTCATGGATGTATGCTGCAGCAAAAGCCAATCTTCCTATTGTCGTGCCTGGTTGGGAAGACAGTACAATGGGAAATATTTTTGCAAGTTATGTCATGAAAGGAGAGCTAAAAGCAAGCACTGTAAAATCTGGGATTGAATACATGACGTTTTTAGCAGATTGGTACACAGAAAACTCAAAAAATGGCATTGGTTTCTTTCAAATTGGTGGTGGAATTGCAGGTGATTTTCCGATTTGTGTAGTACCAATGTTGTACCAAGATTTGGAACGTACAAACACGCCTTTTTGGAGTTATTTTTGCCAAATAAGCGACTCAACAACAAGCTATGGTTCTTACAGTGGTGCCGTGCCAAATGAAAAAATTACTTGGGGGAAACTAGATATAAATACCCCAAAATTTATCATTGAAAGCGATGCAACCATTGTGGCGCCATTAATTTTTGCTTATTTACTCGGTTTATAGTTATGAAAAATACAATTCAGTTAAAACGTGTTATTGTCGATTTCACAAAGCTAAACGAAGACATTTTAGACTTATTAGTAAATGCGTATCCAGATGGATATGATGATAGGCATATTATTTCTTTTGTAAACCTTCGAGGCGAAAATGTAAAGTGCGTTGAGGTAAGAACAGAGGATACAATCTATCTCGTCAAAATCAGTAAAAAGTTGGTTATGGCTATGGAAGAGCACGAAACTGAGAATGACGATTACGGCTACGACGACGAGAATGATGATTTTGAATTTGAAGAATTTGATGAAAATAATAGTCTTGAAATTGAAGAATAACTGCAAGTGAGCGTACACACTACAAAAATTAACAGTTTAAAAAAATTTAAAAATGAAAACATTAATTATTGCATTTTTTGTTGGTTTAAGTATGTTACAAGAGCCAGAAGTATTTACTCTTGAAGCAACATTTATAGAGTTTGAAGATGATACATTTTATTTTGAAGACAAAAACGAAAAACAATACACATTTGCTATTCAGAATGAAACTTCTAAAGCACAATTCGATTTAACAAAAACAGATTTTTTAAATAAAAAATTCAAAATTAAATATCTGGTAGAGAAACAAGTTGATGAAGATAATACAGAATACGAAGTCTTTAAAATTATAAACTTAGAACTGCTAAAGTAGAACGAATAAATTATCATTTTATAGCGGTCTTCGGACCGCTTTTTTTAATATGAAAACAAAAGCAATAGCTTTACTAGAGGGAGATAGCTTTAACATTAAAGCCATTAAAAGTCAAAACAAAGACCAACTCTTATTTTCGGACAGAGATGAGTTGTTTTATAAATTTGGGCAAGATAAATACTACTATATTTTAAAATATGGTGTCATCTGCTATTTCAATTTAGATGATAACGAAGTAAAACGCATAAAGATGCAAATTCTTAACCCTCATATGCGAAAAATAACTACCGAAACTATCATTTTTGAAACTGTTGAGGTAGTAACAAATCAGCCTGCTTTTACAACTACTTTTGATGCCATTTCATTAATGGATATGGATTCAGAAAAAATACGATTAATTATGCTTAATCTATCTCAATCTGTAATTCTTGATGCCTATGCAAAGACCACTGAAATACTTTTAGAAGACACAAGGAAGCATACGAGTTTTCTTGAAGCTAATGGGAACTTAGATATTTCTGGTAAAACCTTAAAACGTTATATAGGAAAAGTACTAAACATTAAAAACAAAATTTCAGAAAACCTATACATTTTCGATTCTCCAGAAGCAGCTTGGGAAGATGAAGTCTTAAACAACCTAAATAATTCGGTAAAAAAGGTATTTGATTTAAAAGAAAGATACACCATAATAAACCAACAATTAAGTATCATTAAAGAGAATTTAGACCTGTTTAAAGATATCATGTTCCATAAAGAAAGTAGCAAACTAGAATGGATTATCATAATTCTCATTGTTATAGAAGTTATAGATTTATTTATTTTAAAATTCACGGATTGGTTATTATAATCTCAACTATTATTTTTAATCATTGAAAGCTCTATTTTTATTGAATAGAGCTTTTTTATTTCAGCATATTAAACCTTATTTTCGGACTTGTAATATGAAAGGAAAAATATCAAAAATAAAAGTTGTAGAACTCTTTGCCGGTGTAGGAGGTTTTAGACTAGGTTTAGAATCATATAACAGTTCTAATATAGATGTCAAAGTTGTTTGGAGTAACCAATGGGAACCTTCTACCAAACGTCAACATGCTTCCGAGGTTTACGAGGCTAGATTTGGAAGACAAAATCATTCTAATGAAGACATAGCTAAAGTATCAATTTCTGATATTCCTGAGCATGATGTGTTGGTCGGTGGTTTTCCATGTCAAGATTATTCCGTAGCCACTACACTTAAAAATTCTAAAGGTCTTCAAGGCAAAAAAGGCGTGCTTTGGTGGGAGATTTATCGCATCTTAAATGAGAGTAAAAACAAACCAAAATATCTGTTTTTAGAAAATGTTGACAGACTTTTAAAATCGCCATCCAAACAGCGAGGTCGAGACTTTGCAATTATGTTAAAAAGTCTTGGCGAATTAGGTTATGCTGTAGAGTGGCGTGTCATTAACGCCGCTGATTATGGTATGCCACAGCGAAGACGTCGCGTATTTATTTTAGCCTATTTAAAAGGGACTAAGATTTTTGAAAATTTAAAAACAGCTGATGCTGAAGATTGGATTTTGAAGGATGGAATTTTGGCCAAAAGTTTTCCAGTTTCGTTTGAAAAAGATCACCATAAATTTCAATTAAAAGATGATGTGAAAACTATTTCGGATAGTTTCAATTTAGAAGGAAAGTTATCACCATTTAATATTAGTGGTCTTTATGTTAATGATGCTGTTTATACGGTTAAGACAAAAGCCCAGTATGAAGGAAAACGCATAAAACTAAAAGATATTTTGGTTGCTGATAGCGACGTGTCTGACGCGTTCTATATTTCTGAAGAAGAACTTGATAAGTGGAGCTATCTCAAGGGTGCAAAAAAAGAAATTCGAGAAACTAAAGATGGTTTTAAATACAATTATGCCGAGGGTGCTATGATTTTTCCTGATGCCTTGGATAATGCATCGCGTACTATAATTACAGGAGAAGGCGGAAAGTCAGCATCGCGTTTTAAACATGTGATTAAAACCAAAAAAGGCTATCGTAGATTAACTCCCGTAGAGCTTGAACGCCTAAATATGTTCCCTGATAATCATACGCAACTTAATGGCGTCACAGATACCAAGCGCGCATTTTTTATGGGTAATGCTTTGGTTGTTGGTGTTGTTGAAAAAGTAGGGGAGGTGCTTTTTAATACTATTGCCGAGGATAAATCTGTTTAGCTACACCTACGTTTATCAAATGTTTCAATCGCAGTTGAAGGTTTATAGGTTGTTCAACAAGTTGTGACGAAAAGTAAAGTAATCCTTCAGTTTTTGAATTTAATTCTTCAATTTTATGTTTACTTTTTTTGTTGTCAAAATCTCTTAAATCTGTGACATATTGAAGTAAGCGTTCTTTAGAGAGGCCTTTTATTTCTAGGTGATTCAATAATTTTTTTCGGTTGATACTAGTTATAATGCAGCTCCTAAAACCTTTTGACAAATCGTCTTCAATTTTAGTATAAATGCCTGTAACAAGGAAATAATGCGTGGTAAGCTTACTTTCATCCAAAAGCCAACCCAATTTTTGTTCACTTTTCTTCAGATAAGACAGTTCAAAAGTAAATGTAGGAAGGCTTTTGTTTAGATAATCGAGTTGTGCTTTTTCATCAATATAAATAGCTTCTCTTTCTGGAAATAATAAATCAATTCCTTTGAGTTGAAGATTTAAATCTGTGATTCTTTCAAAATTTAAATTCAAGCTGCTGTAGACTGTGTCGAGATATTCGCCAAGTAATTGTTCTTTATTTAAATCTCTTTGGAAGTAAGACATCGAAGAAATTATACTTCCAAAATAATCATATTTTTGCATTATGAACGATAACTTTACAAACGAATTCTTCGGTATTGGTATTCAAAACGGAAAAACACCCGAAAATTTGGGTGTACTCTGGCGTTCTGCTCAAAACCTTGGAGCTAGTTTTATATTCACTATCGGTAATCGCTACGCCAAACAAGCAAGTGACACGCATAATGCTGTAAAATCAATGCCATATTTTCATTACGAAACCTTTGAAGAGTTCTTCAATAATTTACCAAAAGGCGCCCGTATAGTAGGAGTTGAACTTACAGACGAAGCAGAAGATTTAGAAACGTTTTATCATCCACGTCGTTGTGTATATCTACTAGGTGCAGAAGATCATGGTTTGTCTAAACAAGCTATAGAGAAGAGTCATTTTTTGGTAAAATTTAAATCGCAATTAAGCCTCAATGTTTCTGTAGCAGGAAGTATTGTGATGTACGATAGAGGCATACATAAACCAAGAATTTAAAACAAGCCACTGATTTCACCATCATCCGATATGTCAATACCTTCTGAAGCAGGTGTAGCAGGAAGACCTGGCATACGCATGATATCTCCAGTAATTGGTATTAAAAAACCTGCTCCTGATGCTATTTCAATTTCCCTTACTGTAATAATAAAATCCTTAGGACGACCGAGTAGTTTAGGATTATCGGATAATGATTTTTGTGTTTTTGCAATGCAAATAGGTAACTGTTCTAGGCCAAGCTCCTTTATTTGTTTTAATTGACGTTTTGCTGCAGAATTATAATCTACGTGCTCGGCACCATATATTTTTTTTTGCAATACGCTCTATCTTTTCTTCAATAGTCATATTCCAATCATAAAGCGGCTTAAATTTAGTGTTACAACTTTCCGCTACATCAATGACGTGCTGTGCTAGTTCTATAGCACCTGCTCCTCCTTTAGCCCAAACATCTGCTACTGCAATTCGTATATTTTTAATTTTAGCAAATTCTTTAATTAGTTCAATTTCCTCGTCGCTATCTGTTTTAAATTTGTTGATAGCTATGATTGGAGTTACATTAAACTGTTTAATGTTTTCTAGATGTTTCTCTAAATTAGGTAATCCTTGTTGTAAAGCTAGTGTATTAGGTATTTGCAAAGATTTTAAATTCGCACCACCATGATACTTTAAAGCTCTTATGGTCGTTGTTAGTACTACAGCTTTTGGTGATATGTTTGCGCTTTGGCATTTAATATCAAAGAATTTTTCTGCACCCAAGTCAAACCCAAAACCAGCTTCAGTTATGGTATATTCCGAGTGTGACATACCCATTAAAGTAGCTATAACAGAATTAGTTCCCTGAGCAATATTGGCAAAAGGCCCTCCGTGGATTATAGCTGGATTACCTTCCATTGTTTGCACTAAATTAGGTTTTAAAGCATGCTTTAAAAGTGTTGCCATGGCGCCAGCTACTTTCAGGTCTTTTGCAAAAATGGGTTGTTTAGAAAATGTATAACCTATAAATATATTTTCTAAACGTTTTTTTAAATCACCTAAATTTTGAGCAAGACAAAGTATAGCCATAATTTCTGAAGCTGCAGTAATATCAAATCCAGTTTCTCTCGGTATCCCAGATGTGGTTCCCCCTAAACCTACAATAATTCGTCGTAGTGCACGGTCGTTCATGTCAATTACTCTCTTCCATGAAATTGTTCTAGGGTCAAGACCGAGTGATTTTGTTTTACTCTGAATGTTATTATCAATGACAGCGGACAAGAGATTGTGCGCTTTTTCTATAGCTGAGAAATCGCCTGTAAAATGTAAATTAATATCTTCTAAAGGTAACACTTGTGCATATCCACCTCCTGTAGCACCACCTTTAATCCCAAATACAGGTCCTAATGATGGTTCACGTAAAACGACGGTGGATTTTTTTTTAAGTCTATTGAGTGCTTCGGATAAGCCTATTGAAATTGTTGTTTTTCCCTCACCAGCTGGAGTTGGTGAAATGGCAGAAACTAAAACTAAGTGGCTTTGTTCTGCTTTTTTAGTATTGATAAGAGAAAGCGGAATCTTTGCCTTATCATGACCGTACATTTCAATTTTTTTTGAATCAATACCAAGTTTTTCCGCAATTTTAGAAATTGGTTTTAGTTTTGCCCTTTTAGCAATCTGAAGGTCTGTCATAATATAAATAGTATCATATTTTATAAAATTAAATATTAAATATCTCTAAAAGGCTGATTTTTATCATGCTATTTCATCTAATTCATTTTACTTAAGGAATACATTTTTAAAGATTGTAACTTTGTAAAAAAGATAATTTATGCATAAAGCAGGTTTTGTAAATATTATAGGCAATCCTAACGTAGGAAAATCGACTTTAATGAATGCTTTCATTGGTGAGAAGCTGTCCATCATAACATCTAAAGCGCAAACCACTCGTCACCGTATCTTGGGGATTGTTAATGGTGAGGATTTTCAGATGATATTAAGTGATACACCAGGAATTATAAAGCCCGCTTATGAGTTGCAAGCATCCATGATGGATTTTGTAAAGTCCGCTTTTGAGGATGCAGATGTATTAATTTATATGGTAGAGATTGGTGAGAAAGAGCTTAAAGATGAAGCATTTTTTAAGAAAATCACTAACTCTAATATTCCAGTTTTATTAGTATTAAACAAGATTGATAATTCTAATCAAGAGCAACTCGAAGAACAAGCTCAGCTTTGGCAAGAAAAAGTACCTAATGCAGAGTTTTATCCTATTTCTGCTTTAAACGGTTTTAATGTACAGAACGTGTTTGATAGAATTGTTGAACTTCTACCAGAATCTCCAGCATTTTACCCAAAAGACCAATTGACTGATAAACCTGAGCGCTTTTTTGTAAATGAAGCGATAAGAGAAAAAATTCTATTGCACTATAAAAAGGAAATCCCTTATGCTGTTGAGGTCGATACGGAGGAATTTTTTGAAGAAGAAGAGATTATAAGAATTCGTTCAGTTATTATGGCAGAACGCGAAACACAGAAGGGAATAATTATTGGACATAAAGGTTCTGCATTAAAACGAGTCGGAATTGAAGCTCGTAAGGATTTAGAAAAATTCTTTGGTAAACAAGTTCACTTAGAGTTATATGTCAAAGTTAATAAGAATTGGCGCAGTAACCACAACCAGTTAAGACGATTTGGATATAATCAAAAGTAGGTTAGATTTTAGTTTAATCTATTTCATAGATTAACTTCATTGTAATGTTTGCCGTTTTCTCTTTTGATGAGGTATTAAAGGTGCCACCCCAAGAATAGGCTTCACTCGAGTTTTGTCCTGTGATTTGAAATATACCCATTTTTGCAGATACCAAATCACTGAGATTACTACCTGAATTTGCAGCAATTTTTTCGGCTCTAGCATAAGCATCTGCAGTTGCTTTAGAGATCATTTCTATTTTTAAATCTGCAAGTTTTGTATAGTAATAACGAGGAGGTTGCGAATAAAGCGCAATGCCTTTATTGAGTAATTCAGTAATTTCTCTTGATATTTTTTCAACTTTTTCTACATCATTAGAATTAATTTCTAATGACTGAGTCAATACATAACCTAAAAAAATATCCCCAATGTATTTTCCCTCATCTGAGTATTTTGACTTGGTGTTTTTTCTACTATTTACTGCTTTGAAAATGAGTTCATCTTCTAAAATACCTTTTGATTTTAAATAATCAGTAATCACTGTTTTGGTGGCTTCTAAATTATTATAGGCTTCTTTAAGATTTATGTTTTCACTTGTAAAAGAACCTTCCCACACAATTAAATCAGAAGTGAAATCTGCCTTACCAAGACCGGTAACTGCAATAGTGCCTTGTGGTTTGTTTCTATTTATAACAGCATCTCCCAAAATAAAAGCAGATACTACAATGGCGATACTAAAGATAATTGAACTAAAACTCTTTTTCATAATTTATTTAATTGTTTATATATGTACGTTTAAAAATTCATTATGGTTTTTTTCATAAAGTTATTGAGTGCAGACATTTCGTTTTCTCCTTTTGATTTACCCATTCTCCCAATTAAATATAGTGCGAACCAAATGACCACCATAAAAAGGGTTAAAAACAATTGCATAGCGTAAGGGTTATCTAAAGTAAAATTTGTGTAAGCCCAAATGGCAAAGGCTATAAATAATCCAGCTACGATAAAATGGAAGAACATGAACATGGTCCATATTGTTGGGTTAGGTCCAAAAAGACCGTGAACAGTTGAACTACAATTTTCTTTTTCATTTATTTCCAAATGTAACTGAGGAGACCAATAATGCTGTTGATCCTTAGGAAATCGTATAAATACGTGATCGTCTATTCTTGTAACTATGAAATTATTTTGATTGTTTTTTTTGGATTCAAAACGAGATAAAAGGTCTTCGTTATTGATTTCTACATCAAATTTAAAACGCGGCCTTAAAACAATTTCATTGTTTAGCATAATAATAATAATAATAATTTATAACTGTACCCAATTTACATAAAATCTTTAATATTAAAGTCTATCTTTGCATCCGCTTACAGGATATGTAACGCAGAGTAAATTAGAAAGTTATGAGTAATATAGTAGCCATTGTTGGGCGTCCCAATGTAGGGAAATCAACATTCTTCAACAGATTAATACAGCGTCGAGAAGCCATAGTAGATGCTGTTAGCGGAGTAACTAGAGATCGACATTACGGAAAAAGTGATTGGAATGGAAAGGAATTTTCGTTGATTGATACTGGTGGATATGTCGTTGGTAGTGATGATATATTTGAAGCTGAGATTGATAAACAAGTAGAGTTGGCTATTGACGAAGCAGATGCTATTATTTTTATGGTTGACGTTGAAAGTGGTGTAACAGGAATGGATGAAGATGTTGCAGCATTACTTCGTAAATCTAAAAAGCCTGTTTTTTTAGCAGTAAATAAAGTAGATAATGGCAAACGTGCTCAGGATGCTGTAGAGTTTTATGCTTTGGGCTTGGGAGAATATTATACCATAGCTAGTATTAATGGAAGTGGTACAGGAGAATTATTAGATGCGTTAGTCGCTGTCTTACCAGAAAAAGAGGAGGAAGAAGCGAAAGAAGAGCTACCGCGATTTGCAGTCGTTGGGCGACCTAATGCAGGAAAATCCTCTTTTATTAACGCTTTGATAGGCGAGGAAAGATATATAGTTACCGATATAGCAGGTACTACAAGAGACGCAATTGATACCAAATATAATCGCTTTGGATTTGAGTTCAATCTCGCAGATACTGCAGGTATTCGTCGTAAGTCTAAAGTTAAAGAAGATTTAGAGTTCTATTCTGTTATGCGAAGCGTCCGTGCTATAGAACACTCTGATGTGTGTTTACTTGTTTTAGATGCTACTCGTGGTTTTGATGGTCAGGTACAAAATATATTTTGGCTTGCCGAGCGAAACCGAAAAGGTATTGTGATTTTAGTGAACAAATGGGATTTGGTCGAAAAAGATACTAAAACTGCAAAAGAATTTGAAACGTATATTAGAAAACAAATTGAACCTTTTACAGATGTTCCAATCGTATTTATTTCAGTATTAAATAAGCAACGTATTTTTAAAGCTATTGAAACTGCTGTAGAGGTATATAAAAACCGCACTAAACGCATAAAAACAAGTGTTCTTAACGACACTTTTCTCCCAATTATAGAAAACTATCCACCACCTGCATACAAAGGTAAATTTGTAAAAATTAAATACATTATGCAGTTGCCAACACCGCAACCTCAATTTGCATTCT
>ENA-OUOG01002643-OUOG01002643.1-marine-metagenome-genome-assembly--contig:-NODE-2643-length-18217-cov-5.455458_pt1 | contig 18217 bp, 10 predicted proteins | sample MGYA00248635_ERZ508505 | MGnify/ENA primary metagenome ERZ508505 (study PRJEB26176, sample SAMN06267871) | marine metagenome | isolation source: Saanich Inlet, British Columbia, Canada | place: Pacific...
CGTCCACCCACGTCGCGACGACTTCCTCCGAATCATAAGACGTGCTCTTCTGCACGGTGTGCGTCAGGAACCACGCGCACGCTTGCCAGTGCGCGAGGGTCAACACGACGCACGCGAACTTGACGATTTGCCACGCGCCGTACCGAATGCTCAAGCCGCGCTCGAGTCTGGCCAACGCGCGTGTGACGCGCAAAACGCGGAACAGTTTCAGTAACCGGACGAGCTTGATGACTCTTACGACCTTCGCGCCCCGGTACGCCGCGTCCGCGCGTGAGGATGTGCCGGTGAGGGACGCGGTTGCGTCCGGAGGCGGCGGGAACGAGTAATCGACCGCGAAGCTTTCCGTATGCGAGCCGTACGCGTATTCAGTCGTATGCGTGTTGGTCTCTTCGTCGGGGAACACGAGGTCGAAAGGCACGGAGGCGAGCGCGTCGAGCGGCGCCCATGTTTTCGTGTACGTCCACGCCACGGCTCTAGGTTCGAGCACCACTCTGCCCCTGTTCGTTTCGACAAAACCGGTGAAGTAGTTCAACAGCACGTCCAAGAAGAACGCGCCGTCAACGACCCGGTCGAAGAAGAACAGCGCCGACCCGCGCGGCGCGTCCACGTCGAAGCCGATGACGAAGGGCGCGAGAAGCGCGACGTACGCGGTGGCGAACACAACCGTGACGTCCCACCGCCGACGGAAACGCGAAAACGGGTGGATCATCCACCAGTGCTTCTCGAAGCGCTCCCTTTCGTTCGTTAACGCGCGCGTGTCGTACAGCGGCGCGGGCGCTTCTTCCCGCGCTCGCGAGCGGACGGTCATCCCTCCGGAGGGACGATTCCCGAACGGAGCCTCCGCGAAAGAAAAGAACGGAAACGGAAACGAACCCCGCGCCGACGCCGACGCCGGACCGTTTTCGTTTGCGTTTTGGCGCCGCGGGCGCCTTTTTGTCTTCGCCGCCGCCGCGGCGGACATCCGGTGCAGCCTATTGCTGAGCATTTTGTCCGCTTGGAGCGGCTCGCCGCACAGCAACACGTACCTGAGCTTGGAGAAGAGAGGCAGAGAGCGCTGCGCTTCTCTGCGCTTGGTTTCGCGAAGCGAGTCGGCGCGCGCCTCTTCGTCCAGCCTCGCGATCTTCGCCGAACCCCAGGATTTCTGGCGCGACAAACGCGGCGTGCCGAACGACCGACGCGGGTTGTTCAAGTCATACGCCGGGTTTTGTTCGTTTTCGGACGCCGACGGCGGGTGCGCGTTCGTCCCGTCGCGCGCGTTCGGGTCGGCGTCGAAGGGGCGCTTCGCGTGTGCCTCCGCGGGGCAGTGGACGAGCCCGTCGAGCTCGACGATCGCCGCGGAGGCGGTGGGGGACGCCGAGGAGGACTCCGAGGCGAGCGAACCCGCGTCGGAGCTCCGCCCCCACGCGCCGGTTCGTTCTCCGGCATCCGTGGATGCGCGACGCGGCGCGTCCCCGGGCCGAGGCGAACGGTCGAGAGCGGGGGACTCGACGCGAGCCGGGTCGTCCAGACGCGACGCGTCGCGCTCTGGGCCGACATCGGCGTCGCGTCCCTCGCGGGGCATGTGCTCGGAGTCGCGCGCGCGCGACTGATGCCGTTCGCGGCATCCGAGCGACGCATCGTGTTTTTCTAGGAGACGAATCGTCCGGAACCGGAACGCGCGACGCGAAGCGAATCTCAGACACGTGGACGCGCGCGTCGCGTCGTCCCTGCCGCTTTCTCGAGATCGGAAAACCCAAAAAGCGCTCCCCGGCGCGCTTTCTGCCAGACCCGTTCGCCACGCACGCGCGAGCCGTCCGACCTCACGCGCGCCTCGCCTCGGCCTCGCCGCGCCCGGTCCGCGCCCGTCCACGCGCACGAGCCGATTCGCCGGCGCCGACGCGCGCCTCGAGACACCCCCCCCGCGTATTCGCCCCCCGCGCCGCGCCCCGCGGATAATCATTTCCAATGGGAATGTTCTCCAGCGCGAAGAAGGAGGGCAAAAGGGCACCATCCGCCGGCACGGCGCCCCCCAGCCCCGGCGCGTCCCCCGGCGCGCGCGCGCCTCCCGGCGATGGCCGGAAGCGCGTCGCCGTGGTCGGGTCGGGCATCGCCGGCCTCTCCGCGGCGTACCTCGCGCACAGGAACGGGCACGACGTGACTCTGTTCGAGCGGGACGACGTCTGCGGCGGCCACGCCCTCACCGTGGACTCCTCGGTCGGGCCCGTGGACCTCGGCTTCCAGGTGCGAGTGCAAACATTTTTTTTTCCTCTCTTCTCTTCGGCTGAAAAAAACCGGCATGGCATCATCCCGATCTTCCGCTCGCGGACACGCGCGCGCAGCTCCTCCTCTGACCACTCCTGTCATCACCGCGTCCTGTCACACGTACCGCACGACGTGAACGATTTAACGTTAACGCAGGTGTTTAACTTGACCACCTACCCCCACCTGGTGGGTCTGTTTTCCGAGCTCGGCGTGCGCAGCGAAAAGAGCGACATGTCTTTCGCGCTCTCTACGAACGACGTAGAATGGGGCTCGCTCGGCCTCTCCGCGGTGTTCGCGCAGAAGCGGAACCTCTTAAGACCTGCGTTTTGGAACATGATCCGGGAGATTTTGCGGTTCGGGAAAGAAGCGCCGAGGGTGCTTTCGCCGGAAAACGCGGAGAAGTACGCGAAGACCACCCTCGGCGAGTACTTGTCTCGAAACAAGTACTCGAGTTTTTTCGTGGAAAACTACGTTGTGCCGATGTGCGCGGCGATCTGGAGTTGCTCGGACGAGGACACGATGGCGTTCCCGATCGTCACGCTCATCCGGTTCTGGGTCAATCACCACCTGTTGAACATCGTCGAGCGGCCGCTGTGGCGCGTCGTGAAGGGCAGAAGCAAGGCGTACGTCGACGCCGTCGTCGCCGCGTTGCCCCGAGGCGCCGTCGAGCTCAACGCCGACGTCACCGCCGTGCGCAGACACGCGACCGGCGCGAAGGGCGCCGTCTCCGTGACCTGGACGGAGACGAGTTCCGCGAAAAGTTCCGCGAAAAGTTCCGCGAACACGCGGTTCTTCGACGAGGTCATCATGGCGACCCACAGCGACCAGACTTTGGCGATCCTCGGCGACGCCGCCACCGCCGCCGAGCGCGCCGCTTTGGCCGCCGTGCGGTACCAGCCGAACGACGTGTACCTGCACACGGACGCGTCGCTTATGCCGCGCAACCGCAAGGCGTGGGCGAGCTGGAACTGCCTGAAAGGCGAAGGGCGCGGCACGAAGTCCGCGAACGAGAGCGTCTGCGTGACGTACTGGGTGAATCTGCTTCAGAACCTCCCGAAAGACGCGCCGGATGTTTTCGTCACGCTCAACCCGCCTCGCCCGCCGAAAGAGGGAACGGTGGAGCACAAGGTGACTTTGGCGCATCCGCTGTTCGACGCAAACGCCATCGAGGCGCAGTCAAAAATCAAAGAAATGCAGGGCTCGAACAACGTGTGGTTCGCGGGCGCGTGGTGCGGGTACGGGTTCCACGAGGACGGGATCAAATCCGCGGTGGACGTCGCGGAGGGCATGCTGGCTAAGTTTGCCCCGAACGAAAAGAAAAGCGGGAACGAACTTCCCGCCCTAACGCCGACGACAAAAACGCGCGCCACCCCCTGGGTCCCGCGCTCGTGCGACCCGCACCTCACGCTCACCTCGCGCGTGTGCGTCCCGCTCTTCGCGCGCGTCGCGGGCGCGTGGGTCCCGCCGGGGCGCGTCTTCAAGATGCTCCTGCCCAACGGGGACGAGCTCGTGATGCGCGGCGCGCTTGACCAACGCGGGACATCCTTGCTCGGGAAGGATGGCAAGCCCGTCCCCGAGGAGATAACCGTGCGCGTGTACGAGCAGCGCCTGTTCGTGAACGCCGTGACCCGCGCGGACATCGGTCTGGGCGAGAGCTACATGAACGGCGACTTTGACTTTGAGAGCGGCGATTTATACGACTTGCTCGACTTGTTCTGCGCCGGCCACCCCGCCAACGTCGGCGCGAAGCGCGGCGCCGAGAGCGGCGTCCCGAGTCTCGGCAAGGACATCGTCGGTTTCGTGTCGGAGGCGATGCGCAAGGTGGGTGGCGCGATGGAGTTCGCCGCGCACGCCGCGCTGAGCAACACCAAGGAGGGCTCGAAGCGGAACATCGAGTACCACTACGACGCCGGGAACGCGTTTTACTCTCTGTTTCTGGACTCGACGATGCTTTACTCCTCCGGGATCCACGGCGCCGTCGGCGAGCCGATGGACGTGGGAAAGGCGCTCGGCTCGATCGCCGAGGACGACTTCGCGAAACGCGAGGCGCACCTGGAAGCCGCGCAGTACGCCAAGATCGACGCCATGATCGACCGGCTCGGCTTAAAGCCGGGAGACAAGAAACGCGTGCTCGAGATCGGGTGCGGCTGGGGCGCGCTCGCGATTCGGCTGTGCGAGCGCTTCCCTTTGTGCAAAGTGACGGGCTTGACCCTGTCCAACGAGCAGCACGCCGAGGCGACCAAGCGCGTGGCGGCCGCGGGTTTATCCGATCGCATCGAGATCGTCATACGAGACTACCGAGACGTGACCGAGATTTACGACGCGGTGATTTCCATCGAGATGCTCGAGGCTGTCGGCCACGAGCACTTGCCGACGTACTTCAACGCCGTCTCCAAGGCGTTGAGGCCGGACGGCGTGGCGAGCATCCAGGTGATCACTATGCCCGACGAGCGGTACGCGTCGTACTGCGCGAGCGAGAGCGACTTCATCCGCGCGTACATCTTCCCCGGCGGGCACTTGCCTTCGGTCGGCGCGATGAAGCACGCCGCCACGCCCAACGGTTTATCCCTTACTTCGTTCGACGACATCGGCGAACACTACGCGGTGACTCTGCGCCTGTGGCGCGAACGCATGATGGCGCGTCGCGACGTCATCGTCGGCGAGCTCGGGTACTCGGAGAAGTTCGTAAGGATGTTCGAGTTTTACTTCGCGTACTGCGAGGCTGGGTTCGCGCGGGGGCTGATCAACGACCTGCAGATGACCTGGGTCAAGACCGGCGACGCGAAAAGTCTCAAAGCGGAGACGTCTCAGGGCTCGAAGTCGGCGGCGGAAATCGCCGCCGCCGGGGACGCGCGCCGCGTCTCCGTCCTCGCCGTCTTTTCGTACGTCGCGTTCGCGGCGTACGAGGCGGCGTCCAAAGGAATCTTCGAGGCGCTCACCAACGCGACGCACATCTTCGGGGTGGTTTTCTGCACGCTTCTCATCGCGGCGACGCACGCGGTGGTTTTCGTGGCGTACGCGGGGGCGTTCGCCGCCGTCGGCGCCGCCGGCGACAAAACAAAAACGAAAACGCAAAAGCCGCAAACGCCTTCTCTCGTCTCCGTCGACTCGCGTCGCGTCGCGTCTCCCGCGGGCGCGGCGGCGGTACGCTGCGCGGTGGCGTTCGCCGCGGTGCTTTCGGTGACCGAGAAGCTCACGGCCGTCTCTTTCATGTCGACCGGCGTCGCCGGCTTGACCGAGGCGTTCCGAACCGCGTTCCTCGTGACGAACACGCCGGTGCAAGAAAATCTCACGGCGACGCTCGCGACGCTCGGCGCGGCGTCGGCGGCGTTCGCGAGTCTCGTCTCTTCGGCTTTGGCATCGGGTTCGTCGAATGATCCCATCACGCGACCGACACCGGGCGTGACACGAAGCGTTCGAGACGTTCAGGTTCTGACCTCGAACAAAATCGTCGACGCGTTCATCTTACTCGTCTGCGTGTTTGCGTTGCGACACGAAACGTTTCTCGACGCGACGGCGTACTTTGCCACGGCGCACGTCGCAGCGTTTTTCGCGTCGCTCGCCGAAACCGTTCGCGCGGCGTCGGGGTATCCCGGTCGGGACCCCGCGTCTAACGTCCGGAGGCTCACCGACACCGCGAGCGAAGTGTCTTTCGTCGCGTTCAGGGTCGTGCCTCACGTCACCGCCATCGCGTTGACCGCGGCGAAAGGAACCGAGACGGTCGCGGGAGTGGGCTCGGCGCTCGTCGCGGCGGCGGCGGCGAAATTCGCGGGCGCGCCCGTGGACTTTTTCGCGGCGGCGGCGGCGGCGCCCGCCGCGGACCTCGCGGCGGCGGCGGTGGCGGCGGCGGCGACAGCCGCGCTGGCGCTAGACGCGGGCGCGTGGGGGCGCGCGGCGCGCGCGAGGACCGCGGAGAGCGCGGTGCGCGATCGGATCATCAGGCTCGCGACGTCGGCGGACGTGTGAGCGGCGGAGGCTGCAGGACGCGACGCCGCGCTTTTTTTAAATTTCCAAGCTGAGTCTTCCGAGAATATTTTGAAACGAACCCCTCGCGTCCGAAGCGACGGCGGCCTTTTCGCCGCACTCTGCGCCGCGCGTGAGACGCCGCCGGCGCCGATCGTCCGCCCCCCGATACCGAGCGACACGCCAAGTCGCGCACGCGTCCTCCGTTCCGCATCGCCCCGCGCGCGCCGTTCGCGAAGTCGTCACGTTTTTTCTCACCGCTACACACGTATGGGAAACGAGGCGAGCTCGAGGGCGAGGGCGGGGGCGTTCGACCCCGGCGGCCGCGGCCCCGGCATCATGTTCATCAACGGCGTCGTCTGCTCCTGGGGAAGCATGGAGGACAAGGTGCGGGAGAAGATCGCCGCGGGCCACGATCTGAACCAGACGCGTCCGTTCGTCGTGGCCGGTATCGGTGACGGCGAGGACCAGACGAACCCGGAGGGTATGACGTATCTGCACCTCGCGTGCGCGATGAAGCACGAGCGTTTGGTTCGACTGCTCCTCGAGAACGGCGCCGACGTCAGCCCGCGCGACGTCCGCGGCCGCACGCCTCTGATGTACGCGCACGAAACAGGCGCAGACGAAATCGTCGCGCTGCTGATGCGTCACGGCGCGGACCCGGACCGGGAGTTCCCCGGCGCGCCGAGAACGGACCCGGCGACCGCCGGCGCGGCGGCGGCGACCGCGGACAAAAAGAAGTGCGCCGCGGCGGGATGTTCGAACAAGGGTGTGAAGAAGTGCTCCACGTGTCGCGCGACGTATTACTGCTGCAAGGCGTGCCAGAAGACGCACTGGAAGAAACACAAGAAGGAGTGCTACAAGATGGTGGAGTGATGAGTGCCTTTTCTTTTTCGTGTGATGACGACGGTCGAGACGCGACGACGACTTTTCGCTTTCGTTTTTCTTCAACTTTCGTTTTTCTTCAACGCAAGCGGCGTCTCACACTCCCACGAGTCGCACGAAGCAACGACCCCGATTTGGATTTCGCGATTCCGTCTCGGTCCCCTCGTTCCTCTCCGCACAGCCGCGCGCGCGCGACCGAGGCGTCCCGTCCGTGGGTCGTTTCGCAGATTGCGTGGGAGGGACACCGACGCTCGAGGAAACATGACCGCCGCGTCTCGTCCCCCCCGGCCCCCTTCGAGGCACTCCGAGCCCGAAGACTTCTCGAGCCTCACGCGCTGGACCACCACCAACAGCGACATGCAGTATAACCCCGCGGAGCACTCCGACCCGAGCTGGCGTCCCGACCACCTGGACGACCCCATCGCCGAGCGCGCGCGGCGGCGCTCGCAGATTGCCGAGCCCGCGGGAACGGGCGAGTTCGCCGTCGGCGGGTGGGCTGGCGTCCCCCGGATGCGCCTCGGGGGGTCCGATCCCCTCGGCGGACCGGATCGAGGCCGCGCCGGCGTGGAGTGGGGCACCGCGCACTTCGAGCGTACGCTGGGCGAGTCTCTGGTGGTGGACCCGGCCGCGACCACTAAGACGGTCGCGCACCGCGACGGCGGCGCCGTGGAGGACATGCTGGCGACGGTGGCTCGGGACGCGTGGAGCGGGAAAGGATCTTCGAACGAAACGCCGAAGCCTTGGGAGACGCGCGGCGTGCACCCGAGCCGCCGGCGGCAGAGCCCCGGCGGCGCGGACGTGGTGAGCGGCTTGTGGGCGACGAGTTCGACGAGCTACGGGGGCTTCACCGGCGACAAATTCAAACCACCATCTTCGGTAAACCCGCGCACGAAGGCGCACGCGGAGCAGTACGCGTTACAAGCGTCGGCGCCCGTCCGCGCGCACGTCGTGTTGTCGAACGCCGCGTTCAACGGCTTCCTCACCGACGAGGGCCAGAGCGCGGAGGTGAAGGAGATCATCAGGAGACAGCGTTTGGAGGCTCAGCGTTTGGCGGAGACGGATGGGGTCGAGCTGGGAGCGCGGGAGAGGGCGATGCTCAGGAAAGAGGCCAGGAAGCTCAACGTCGCCGGGCCGGAGGAGTGAGTCGAGTATTTAGACGCGCGGGTGTACGAAACGACGACTTGTTTTCGCGAGTAGACTCACTGAGACCGCGTGGTGGCTCTACTATGGTTGTGACTCTACTACCTATCTCACCCGTCAGTACTCCAGCGTGACCGTGATGGGCAAGTGGTCGCTCGGGTGCGCGAGGTCGGGCAGGCCCGCGAAGGTGGCGGCGGGGCCGCTGATGGGTTCCGCCGCGACGACGACGACGTCGTCGCTCACGAAAACGTAATCGATGCACTCGGTGAATCCCGGCGTGACGTTGGTGTGTCGGGGCTCGCCGGTGGTCGGGTCCGCGGAGACGCAGTCCTTGCCGTCGGACGGTTTCGCGATGAGCGCATCGGGACGTTTCAGCGCCTCCGCGTACGCACTCTTCAAAGGCGTCCCCGGCGTCCCCGGGGACGCCCCGGGGACGCCGCGCAGCGCCGCGGCGTGAACGTCGCTCCCGGGGACGCTGTTGAAATCCCCGGCGACGATCATCGGGACGGAGGTTTTTTGTGGAGAGTCTCCCGCGGACTTCTCCCCGGAAGCGCCGGAAGCTTTCCGGAACGCCCGAACGAACTCCCGAGTCTCCGCCAGCAGGCGCTCGGTCTGCGCCAGCTTCACGTCAGGGAAGGCGGGGTCCCAGAACAAGTGCGTCGACGCCACCAGGAACGGTTTTTTCCGTCTCTCTTCCTTCTCTTCGTCTTGGTCACCCTCCGCCGCCTTTTCCTTTTCCGACGCTTCGCCGACGCGTCGCTCTCGGAGCATCGCCAGTATGCCCACGCAGTCCCGCACGTGCGTCTTGCGCGCTTCGGGCAGCTTCGCGACCGCGTCCGAGTCGTCGTTGCGCGCGCGAGACGTGGGCAGACACTCGAGTTTTCGGTCGAGACGTCCGTCGGCGTCCGCGACGTCGAAAACGCTTTCGCCCGGCGCGGCGTTTGTCTCGTCGTCGTCTTTTCCTTCCCCGACAGTCAACTCCGAATCGGTCACCGGTTCGCCCGCGAACGCCTCGTCGTTGTACTCCAGCCCCCGCCGCGCGAGCAACTCGAACTTGCCGTGTTTGAAGAACAAGCCGCATCCGTCCTTCTTCGCCGCCGTGGCCTGCGTTCGTCGTTTGTACACTCCGCCGTACCCGCGTCTTTCGAGCCACGGCGCCCAAAACTCCTCAAACTGGTCCATCTCCTGCACGGCGAGGACGTCGGCGTCCAGGCGCTCCAGCTCGGCGAGCAACGCCTTACCGCGGTTCTTCCACCTGACACACGCGGTGGGTCGGCACGAGGTTCGAAACGAGACGCGATAAGCGGCGTGTCAGCGGATTCGGAGACGACGAAAGAGAGGGGAGTGACCGGTGTTCGTCGGTCTGGTTGATTCGCGCGGAGGGGGTAGGGTTGGAGGTGTCGAGCGGGTCGGCACCCGCGATGGGCGAACGCGTCGGGAGAAGGACGTACTTCAGCGCGGGTCCGGGGCTGTGCGTGAAGATGGCGCTGCGCACGTAGCACTGCGCGAGCAGGTTGTACTGCGTGACCCGCACCAGCGATTTCCCCGCCTGCGTCGCGGTGGCGCTCATGGCGGCCGGCCACCCGCGCGCGCGACGGTGTGGGGGACAAGGTTTTCTTGCCTTCGTCCGAGTCCGCTCGAAAATCGGAAAATCTCGCTCGAGCTTCCGACGTCGTGGCTCTGTGCTGACGACACTCGGCTCCGCGCGCCCACCTCGATGTTCGCGGCGTCCCGCGCGGTGTCCTCCGCGTCGGTGTCTGTGAGCGGGAGCACGCGCGGTTCCGTTTCGCGTCCCGCTCGAGGCGGGCCACCGGCGAGGCACATGCGTTCGAACGCCTCCGGCGCCCCGAGAGACCACCCGGTGGGCGTGATGCCTCGCGGCCCCCTGACTTTCGACCCGGAGACAGATGCGTTCTGGGTCTTCGGGTACGGGAGCATCGTGTGGAAGGTGGGCTTCGAGTACGAGGAGCGCGTGATTTGCTGCGCGCGGGGGTTCCGCAGACGGTTCTACCAGGGCTCGACCGACCACCGGGGCACGGTCGATTTCCCCGGACGCACGGTCACGCTCGAGCGGTGCGACCCCAAAGAGCCTCCCTGCTGGGGCGCGGCGTACCGAGTCTCGGCTACACACGCGCGACGCGTGTTGGATCTCCTCGAGACGCGCGAGAAGCAGTACGACGAGCGGGTCCAGATCGACTTGTTCGACGGCGCGCCGTCGAACGAAAACGCACAACCTCTAATACGAGGCGCGTTGACGTACATCGCGACGGCAAACGAGGCGAACTTGAATTGGTTGGGGCCGCCCGCCGGCGGCGTGAGCGAGAGCGCTACACAAATCGCGAACGCCGTCGGTCCGAGCGGACCGAATTTCGAGTACCTGTTCAACCTGTGCGACGCGCTGAGGAGCATAGAGGTGGACGACCCGCACGTGTTCGAGCTCGAACAGGCCGTGAAGGCGATCCTGGCCGAGCGGGGGGAAACGGAGGAGGAGTCTCTGGCGGCGTAGATTAGCTGTCACTCTACCCATCGCTCGTCGAGCCATCGCGCGGAAAGAAAGAAATGGGCACTTGACTTGTTCGAACTGCATCTCGCGCGCACAGTCGCGACACGTGGCGGCGCGCCGACGTCCCTTTCCGCCGACGAGCCTTTATCTCGACACTTTCCGTCGCGCGGCCGCGCCGGACCACCCGGCCGCTCTTCCCATGTCGTCCCCCAAGAAGACCCGCGTGGGCGTCCTCGCGATCCAGGGGTCGTTCGCCGAGCACTGCGCGCACGTCACGCGCGCCGGCGGCGAGGCCGTGGAGGTGCGCAAGGCGGAGCAGCTCGCGGGGTGCTCCGGCTTGATCATCCCGGGAGGCGAGAGCACGACGATGGCCAACATCGCGCGCCGGTGGAACCTGTTCGAGCCCCTGCGCGACTTCCAGGCGCGCGGCGGCGCGGTGTGGGGCACGTGCGCGGGTCTGATCTTCCTCGCCGACCGCATCGGCAAGGGCGAGAAACAGGGCGGGCAGGAGCTTCTCGGCGGGCTGGACGTGACGGTCGATCGCAACTTTTTCGGGTCACAGATCGACTCGTTCGAGACCAAGCTGCCGTGCGACGTCCCCGGAGACGAGAGCGACGACAAGGACTTCAGGGCCATCTTCATCCGCGCGCCCGCGATTCTGTCCGCGGGCCCGGACGTGGAGATCATGGCCAAGTACGTGTTGCCCGAAGAGAAAAAGCTCGAGACCTCGGTGGAGGAGATCATCGTCGCCGTCAAGCAGAAGCAGCTCATGGCGACGTCGTTTCATCCGGAGATCACCGGCGACAATCGGTGGCACGCGCTCTTCGTGAAGATGGCCTCCGAGTGCGCGCCGTACGACGCCATCGACGAGAAGGCGAAAACGGAGGCGACGAAAACGGAGATCGGACTGATCAACCCCGGCGGCTTGCCGGTGTTCACGGACAACGTCGTGGCGGGGCCGGCGTACAAGTGACGAGCTATTTTTTCTTTTCGCGAGACGGTTGTAACGAGGCGCTTCATCATTTATCGCGCGTTTCGGTTTTCGCAGTAGCGAGGTCGTCCGCGGTCCGCGCCGACGAACGTTACACTGAAGGTCACCGCGTCGAGCCCCCCACGTCGTTTTCGTCGCCGTTCTCCCCGTCCGCGGAAGAAGAAGCGGGACCGAACCCGGGCGCCGCGTCGTCTCCGCCCTCGGGACTAACCACCCACGCGCCGTTGGCGAACCGGCCGTTCGCCGGGACGGCGGTCTCTCTCGTCCTTTTTTTCGTCCTCCCCGCCGTCGCGCGCGCCGTCTCGGACGCGTACGACTCGTCGTCGGTCTCGTCGTTTTCGTCGCCGTACGCGAACCGCACGGGCACGACGTCCTCCTGGAACGCGCCGTAGAACCTCCCGGTCAGGAACTCGCGCCACCGGTTCTTGCGCTCGCCGGACCTCGAACCCGAAACCTCCCGGTCGCCGAAACCGGCGCCGTCCACGCCGAGCGCCTCCGCCGCCAGTCGCGCGGCGTCGTCCAGCGCGTTCCTCGAGACGCTCGCCCACCGGTCGTACCCGACCGATGTGGACGCGTCGCGTCGACCGTCGAACCGGTCGAACTCGTCGAACTCGTCGAACTCGTCGAACCGGGAGCGCGACCGAGACGTCCTCTCGCGTTCGTCGTCGACGAGATCGTCTTCGTCGACGAGATTGTTTTCGCGAGTCGCGTCGGACGAAAAAGACGTCGACTCCTTCTTCGTCTCTTCGGTCCTTCCCGGCGTCTCCGACCGGCGCCCGACCCAGTCGTCGAACGACACAGCCTCGACGTCCACCACGGCGTCGGCGGCGGACCGCGTTTCCGAAGCGCGCGACTCGAACGCGAAGCCCGCGTCCGCCGCGCCGGCGGCGCCGTCGAAGGTTTCCTCCTCCGTCGGATCGTTTTCGGAACGCGTATTCGGAACGCGCGCCGAGCCTCCGGGGCCTTGGTCCGCGGCGACCCCCGCCGCCTCCGCCGCCGCGCGCACGGCGGCCGCCGCGGTGGCCGCCGCCACGGCCGCCGCCTCGGTGGCCGCCGCGGACCAGTCGGAGGCGTCTCCCCGGTCGCGGAGAGAGAAATCGCCGGGCTCGAAGATATCGTCGTTACCGCCGAAGGCGCGCTCGGAAGCCGTCCCCGGCGCGTCCCCGCCGCGCGCGTCGTCCCCGGGGATGTCCCCGTCCCCGGCTTCGTACATGCGCGCGTCGTCCCCGGGGACGTTCCAGAACTCGCGCATGGCCCGCGTGGAGCGCGCGGTCGCGCCGCGCCAGAAGGCTTCGCGTCTGCGTCGGCTCACGGCGTCGGTGAAGGCGTCGAAGGATTCGCCCCGCGAACCCCACGCGCCGCGCGAAGGTCGTGACCCTCGTCTCGCGTCGAAGTTCCGCCTCGCCGCGTCGGAGCCCCGTCGTGCGCCCGCCTCGCCGCTGGCGACGGCGACGGCGAGCAGCGCCGCGCCACCCACCAGCACGAACGTGCTTAAGAGTTTCTGGAACACCGCGAAGAAGAGCAACGCCCAGACGCCGTAAGCGAGCGCGCGAAGGGTGGACCGCGGGACGGCTCGCGGAAACAGATATTGCAGATTCGACGCCGTCGCGTCCGAGACCAGCGCCACCGCTTTCAGGAGCCAGCTCACCGCCGCGCCCGCCGCGTTCGGTAATGACTCACCGAATGAACGCATTCGAGGTTCGCGAGCGTATGCCCCGTACGACGACGACGACGCGTCCCGGTACGCGTACGGGTCCCCGTCCCCGTCCCCGTCCCCGTCGCCGCGGGGATCGTCGTCCCACTCGGCGTACCCGCTCGTCCCCGCTCGGCCGACGGGCTCGCCGTTATCGTCCAGGTCGAAGTCGGGCCTCGAGCCGCGCGACGCGCGTGATGAGCGTCGCTCGGGCCACGGATCGTCCCAGGCGTCGTCCCACCGCGCGCGAGCCTCACGCGGCGCCTCCGAAGACGCGGGCTCGTCCGCCCACGATTCCAAGCCCCCATGATGAGGATTCGGCGCACTCGCGCTTTTTCGCGCGGGGCGGCCGTCGTCGGGGCGACCCGACGCGCGTGCCACGCGCGAGCCACGGCAGACCCGACGCGGGAGCCTGGTAGCCGCCTCGCGACCCCGGAACCGCGCGCCGCCCCGGAGGGGGGGGCGCGCCCCGGCGGCGACGGCCAGCGAACCGCGCATCGCGGACTGCGAGCCAATTCTGCGGGGGCGGTCTTGTCAGAAAAGAAGGCACCAGCTGTCGAGATTTTGGTCAACGCGACAACGTCCTCTCGGAAGAAGAAACGCTTTTCGCGTCTCGTCAAACCCCACCGCGCACCTCCACATGTGCGAGAGCTCCTCCTTGAGCGTTCACGGCGTCGCGCTCGATGTCGGCCGATGGCGCGACCCGACCGTCGAGGAGGTGGCGGCCATGCTCCTCGAGGCCGCGCCGCACCTCGTCCCGTCCCGCGCGGATGCGATTTCTGGGGAGGCACGAGGATCCCGGGAAACGTCCCGCGGCTCGCGCGCGCCGCACACGCCTCCGCAGAGCCTGGCCGGCTCGTTCGCGGGCCGCGCGCGCGGGCGGACGGACGCCTCGAGCCGCTGCGCGCGGCTGAAGGCCCGCCTCGACGCCTGCGTCGCCGCGGACGTCACGCAGCCCCTGGACTGGTCCGAGCTCGTACAAGTCGTGCGCTCAGAGGAACTCGCGTCGGGAGAGTTTTGCGCGGTGGGCGACGACGACGTCTTCGACGACCCGCTTCACGGCGTCCGCGCGGTGGACGTGAACAGCGGCGGCGCCGTTTTCTTCTGCGTGTTTTCCTCACCCGCGAAGAAAGAAGACGAACGCCGCGGCCAGCGTGTCCACCGCGTCGCGGTGATCAAGTTCTGCGCGGACCGACTGGCGTGCGTCTCCGAGCACTTCGCGGGCGAGCTCGCCGGCGCGCTCGGCGTGGCGACGCCGACGTGTCGCCTGGCGCGGCGCGACGACAAGTTTTCGCCGAGGCGTTTTTCGACGAACGATGACGCGAACGACGGGACGCCTTCGAACGAGTGGTTCGCCGCGCTGGACGCGACACGAGGGTTACTCGCGCGCTCGATGTCGTCGTCGGAGGTTCAAAGCCACAACCACGCCGTCGACGAAGACGACGCCTCGGTCGCGTTTCGATCCGCGGAGAGTCTCGCGGCGTGCCTGGAAAAACACGAGTGCGCGTTGGTGCAACGCTTCGTCGTCGGCGCGCCGTTTTTGTCGCCGCGCTCCGCCAGACTCGTCAGTCTTCAAAATCCTCCGCTCGCGCGTTCCGCGCGCGGAAACCTCGCCGAGGCGCTCGGGCGCGTGTTCGTGCTGGACTGCCTGCTCGCGAACGCGGACAGGATGCCGTGCGCCGAGCTGGGCTGGCGCGGGAACCGAGGGAACCTGCTTCTGGCGAACACGAAAGAAGGCGGTTTCGTTTTGTGCGCCATCGACCAGAGCGTGGCGCGGCGGGTCCCGCGGCGGCGCGCCGCGGAGGACGCCGCGGCGGTTCCACGAGTCCTGGAGCTCGTGCGGAACCGGCCGTCGGTCGCGCGCGACGTGCTTCTCGAGCTGTGCGGGGGTCTCGAGGGGCTCGAGGACGCCTTCGGGTTCGTAGTGTCGGAGAAAAAAGAAAAAGCGTCGGAGGACGGCGGCGAAAAAGCGTCGCGCACCGCGGAACGCGCGCCGGCGGAGACGTCGCCGTCTTCCGATCCCGATCCCGATCCCGACGACGACGCGCTTTGGCCCGCGGATGTCCGTTTCGTGACGCGACGCTTCGTGCTCGGGACCGTCGCCGCGGTGGACGCGTGCGGCTCGCTCGCGGGTGTCTTCGCGGCCACAGCCGAGGCGCTCCGCTCGACCCTCGCGGCGCTCTTCGAAGACCTCGACGCGCGCGGGTCTGCGCAATCGGCGTCGTCGCCGTCGGCGTCGCCGGAGACGTCGCCGTCGAGGCGGTCCGGTTCAAAGTCGTCGGGCGAAAACAACCGCGCCGGCGCCGGCGCCGCGACCGATACCTCTGCTGCCTCTCACTCCTCCCCCACCACGCTCCCCATCGCCGAGCGAGGCACCATGCGCCTCCGCTCGGTGCAGCGCGACGCGCGCGCCTCCTCCGAGGTGGACGAGTGGCTGCGCTCGTGGTCGACGCTCGCCCGGCGCGAGAAGGGGAAGGTACGCGCGATGCTGCGCGACTGGGCGGCGAGGCACTTCCGGAGGCACGTCACACCGGACGACGACGTTTTTTCTGTGAAAGCAACCTCCGACTTCTCGTGCGCGTTTCTGGACGTGACCGAGACGTCGCGTTCGCGTAAAGCGGGCCGGGACGTGGTGGACCTGTACGAGCTCTGGGCTCGAGTCTCGCGCCTTTCCGAAAAGGCTGTCGTGATGGGCGAGACGGCGAACACGCGGCGCCCGCCGGAGATCGCGCCCGGTCTTTTCCTGGGCGGCGCGCTGGAGGCCAACGCCAAGCACACGCTCGTTTCGTTAGGGGTCACGCACGTCCTGAACTGCGCCGAGGATGAGATCCCGGGCGAAACGCACGAAGGCGCGTTCGTGTACCAGGGCGTGCGGGGCGTAAAAGACGTCTCGTCGAGGGAAAACGCGGAAACGTTTCGCGCGGCGTTCGACGCCATCTCCGCGTTTGTTTTCTCCGCCCGTGAAGGTGGCGTCTTGGTGCACTGCTTCGAGGGCAAGTCGCGGAGCGCCACCGCGGCGGCGCAGCACTTGATACGAGTCACGCCGGGGGCGACCGCAACGCAGGTCATGGCACGAATCGCAGTGAAAAAAAAAGATGCGCGTCCCAACGCGTGGTTCGCGAAGGCGCTGAAAACCTTCGCCGACGAGCGGCAAAAGCGCGTCGGCGGGTCGGACGCGCCGGCGTCCTCCGGAGGATCTTTTTGTTTCGCGACTCGGCGGGAGAAACCGCGCGCGCGGCGGTGTCCTAAATGCGGCGCGCCGTGCGGGGTGTCCGCGCTCGCGGTGCAGGCGCACGTGCGGCGCGAACACAAGGACATGTACGCGTGACGCAGGAGGAGGGTCGGATCGCGCTCGCGACGTCGTTCGACGACGACGTTCTCGCGTGACGCGAAACGCGGAGCGGTGGTGACTACAGTTGTCTAAAAGTCTAAACGTCTGTTAATACCACCTTCGGCGGTACTTCTAGCGCGTTCGCGCGTGGTTTTCACTTGTCGAGTCCGAAGTAGCCGCGGATGGTGAAGGGCTCCTGCTTGATCTCCGGTTCCTGCTTGATCTCGGGCTGCTCGAGCTTGACCTCAGGGTCGGGCTTGATCTCGGGTTCGACCGTGCGAGCAGCCTTGCAGTCCACGCAGAAGCGTTTCAGCTTGCCGTGCGGGCAGGGGTTGCAGTCCGCGCACTTGCCCTTTACCCTTCCGTGCGAGCAGGAGTTGCGATCCACGCAGTTACGTTTCAGCTTACCGTGCAAACACGGAATGGGTTTCGCGCGGTTCTGGAATCCCTTCTTCCACGGCAGAGACGTCTCTTTTTGTTTGCTGGAACTGACTTTTTTCCCCATCGCTCCACTCGGCCACTTCGTCCTACCCTTCGTGCATGCGCTTCGCCTCTGCGCGTGAAGCTAGTAATGATTTCTTATTTCGATCACAAGCACGCAATCAAGCGGGCTGTTTCTGGAATGGCAGCGAGCACGAGATATCTGCTACTTTCTTGATGCATGATGAAAGTATTCGCTATCATCTACCACCAGCGGCGATAGATAAATATTCATGCATGCATACACGCATGCATAGCATGCGCATACATATGCATGCAGCGATTATTCCCACGCACTTGTCTTCCAATTAAATTTCCTTCCGGTAGGTGGGTTGTTGGATCACGAACTCCTGAACTCGACTCGTCGGGACGGTCCTACTTCTGCATCGCATACGATTATACTTGAAAGGTTAAGAAGCAGTGAAAGTTGGGCCGAGTTCGGCCCGATTTTTCTTCTGGTCTACTCTATGTACTAGCTAGTAGCTATTTAGCTGAAGGTTGTAGCTAGCTATTAATTCGAGCGACGACGACGACGACCGGCGAGGTGGAATAATAATACCATGATATCATTTGTGATAAACTTGATGCATGATGACGATGACGACGGATTCGATCGAACGCTCGTAGCAGGACGAATGATGATCCCTGATACGCATGCATGCATAGATCAGATATTTTTCCTAGACTATGCTACATAGCTAGTTCATTTTGTTCACCATAATTTATTTAGTCTCCTTTTTTCGTTTTTTCGCATTGCGATTTTTTTTTTCGCATTACGGTAAATTATTACCTAAGAAGTTATTAGCTAAATAACATATCATATGTATGTATTCTGGATTTCAATCGGGTGTGCAAAAATACCAGTAGTACCAGTAGTAAATTAGCTACTCGGAGGATCTACTCGGCTACTGGTAGCGTACTGGTAGGTAGCTACTGGTACCAGTAGCTACTGGTACCAGTAGCTACTGGTAGCGGAATCTCGGGTTCCGC
>ENA-OUOG01002645-OUOG01002645.1-marine-metagenome-genome-assembly--contig:-NODE-2645-length-18204-cov-5.997407_pt1 | contig 18204 bp, 21 predicted proteins | sample MGYA00248635_ERZ508505 | MGnify/ENA primary metagenome ERZ508505 (study PRJEB26176, sample SAMN06267871) | marine metagenome | isolation source: Saanich Inlet, British Columbia, Canada | place: Pacific...
TTCAAAAATCATTAAGCTTTAAAGGTTCCCTCTTTACCCGGGCTTGAGCTACCCGGGTTTTTTTTGTTTGGTTATATAGTTTTAATCTATTGATATCATTATTTTCATAAATAAATAAAATCAAAAAACCTTAAACACTGTATAAATATACATTTAAATTTAAAATTACCTTTGATATCATATACTTAGTGAGTGGAAGCACCATTCACTGGTTCTTTTAACAATCTAAACGGGAGTTATTGCGATGAGCAAACCAAAACGCCGGGAGTGCGTCCGAGACGCATTGAAATGCGACAGACTCAAAGACCAGTTACTAAATGTAATTTGTGTCGATGATAAGTGTGAGCCTGACGACTATTCGGATAGGGACCTAGTAAGCGAAGCTATGTACATGCTTAGTCTGTACTTTGAGAATGGCACACTTTCCCGCTACGAATATTTGGGGGAGGAAGGCCCGGAAGCGAAAAAGCAAGCCAGAAAAGAAGTTAGGCAACTAAAGCGATTCATTTCCAAATGGAAGCCAACCTTGGAGCGTGAACCTTCAAAGTTAGGATGCAGTAAACCGGAGCTAAAACAAGACTAAAACTGAGGCCCCTTTCGAGGGGCTTTTTTTTGTTTGCATTACCTATTGTTTTTTGTTCTAATCGCGTTAGGCAATTTTGCCTGTTCATTAACGGGAGTTACATTATGAACGCATTTACTGATTTCGGCTCGGTTCTTACTGACGCTAACGGAACTGTCACTGTCACGCATAACGACATTACGGACGTTTCTTTGTTCGCTGATCAAGGGTCCGTCACTAAAGAAGAATTGAAGGCCCCTATTATGGTGACCGGCCCAGACGGGAAGCCCATGATGAAACGGGACGATAACGGCGAAATAATTTTACGGGACCTTCCCGGTTATTTCGGTCTGGCGAATACTGTCACGGGTGAACTGTTAGACAGTCCGCCAGTTTCTAAGGGGTACAAAATCGTTGACCATGCGAAGGCCTTTGAAGCCCAAGCAAAAACGATTCTGGGCAACCCTGAATTGCCACACGGTAACTTTACTGTCGTTGATAAAATTATTAGGGGCGGTAGGAAAGCCACTCGGGCTATCTATTTCAACGATCTAACGTGGGATATAGACGGACGCGGGCAGGGAGTTACTGCACGGGCCGATTTGATCAACTCAATAGATATGTCTAGCGCGTTTCAGATATTTGCGGGGGCCTATCGTGAATACTGCGAGAATACGTGTGTGTTTGGCGGTGCTAAAACTTATCACCAGAAACAAAAGCACACGCGCAACCTAAGCCCGGAAGCTTTAATTGCGAAGGCTACTCTTTCAATGTCCATGTTTGATCAACACCGGGAGCAAATGGAAGCGTGGAAGGTTATCGACTTGCACCCGTCCCAGTGGGTAGAAATCATGGAACAGACTCTTTGTGCAAATACTGGAAAAGGCCGTGCGCTTGCAAATGATAAAGCCGTAAAGGTTAACGGGAAGCTTCTCGACTATATGGTTCATCGCTTTGAGCAAGAGTCGAAGAGTCTCGGGAATACCGCATGGGCAGGTTATAACGCGCTGACTCACTGGGCCACGCATACGGACGAAAGTTTTGAGCGGGTACGTGAAGACGGAAAGGTAGTGGAACTGCAAACAAGCCGTAAGGGTTCCAACCGGGACATCGTCCAGTTAGAACGCAATGATAAGGTTCGTAAGGTTCTAGACTCTGAAGCTTGGTTAACTCTCGAAGGGGTAGCGGCATGAGCCAGAACGTAATAGATATGACTCCGTCTTGGTCTGTGGCCATCGATCTTTTGATTCTGGCTTTGGAATCAGGGGATGACGAAGGGCGGCAAATGGCTAAACAGGAACTGAGAAACCTTGGGAGCCAACTGGACGCTATCCAATTGGGCAGTGTCCTACACGTAGGAAAGGCCTCGACTATTAAAGATATTCGGGAGGGTAAATAATGGAATTCACTTTCCTAGCTATTGCGGGCTTCTCTTTGGTCCTAGGCTTTGGCGGTTTAATCGCTTGGTGTCTGGGCTTAGATTAAAGCTTTAAAGGTTCCCTCATTTAGCCCCTTTCACTAGGGGCTTTTTTTTGTCTGTGTTTTTTGTTCTAATGCAATTTCATTCATTTAATAAAGGTAATTAATTATGAACAGGAATCAGATCAACACTATCTCGGCTCTCGAAACTTGGGCAGGCTATCGCTCGGACGTTCTAGAAGTGAAGCAGACCAACACGCTAGCTAATGGGCGGCCGATTATTAAGCTTCGCTACAAGGGGCGGAGCGAAAGCCGCTATGAGGTTTTCTTTGAATTGAACGAAAAAGGAAAGCCAGTGAAGGCTAACGGCTACGAATATATTGGTTGCGTCCTAAATATGCCGTTCAAAGAAGCAACAGAACATGCCCGGGCGTTCTGCTTTATGGCTCACTTGGTGGTTGATGCATTAAAGACCGAAGCCGCATAACCCCTTAAAGATTCCCTCTCGGCCCCTTTCATTAGGGGCTTTTTTTTGCCCTAAATAAACTACTCCCGGCCCGAATCCCTGAAAGCTTTTATTGGTGCGGCTTGCAGGGGTAAATCGGGGTTTGTCTGTCCAGAATACCCTAGCAAGGGTCTGGAAAGATCGTCGCATGGTGGGCTTCTCTGTGCGTCTCAGGGGCATATTATGCTCAGGGGTACGCGCACACCAACGGAGCGGATACGACATAAAAAAATAAACCCCTCGGCTATCTTTCCCGGCAGTCTCGGCAGGCAGAGCGCGAAGAAAACCCCGGAAGCAAACTACCCAACCAAACTATCCAGTCTTTTTATCCAGAATCCTTTAAAATTCAACCGCTTAGGCCCCCCGGGTATGGGCCACCCCCCCACCTACACGTTAACGTATACAGCATGTACAACGGATAGGGTTTTTGGGCTGTCAAGATAAGGCGAAAAGGGAAGACTGTACGTATATACAGGAGGGGAAAATAGAAATGTGTACTATTTTTAGTCAACTTAATGGATTTTGGGGAGGGAGAGCTAAAAAGCTATTGCAAGTTAATAAAATTTGTGGTACTAATAAGTATATCTTTTTATATATATCTATAAATATAAAAGACCTTTATAGTACTTACTTTAAAGTACGTTGTATTCATGGATTTTGTTTTGTAAAGAGGAAAAGGGAGAGATTGTACTAAATTTATAGGATTATCGTGATTAACAAAGATTCGTACACGCAAAAAGTGATACGTGAATTATCAACCATTGACGACTTTCACAGACCTGCATCAGAAAGGTTCTTAAACGCATTCTACGCCTCTGTAGCAGGAAAACACAAAGACCCGAATACCTACCTACCTCATAGTGATCTTTTTTACTGTAGAGCGGCTCTAGAGGACAAATTCCCTGATCGTAAATTTACTATTGCTGAAATAGAAGAATTAATTTACGAAATTTATGGCGTAAGGTATTGACTTTTATTGAGTCAAGTGCATAACGCTACTTTGCGGCGCGTAATTCTACTATGGGGAGTGGTTCTTTCGTAAGAGAGTTGTATGTCTACATAGTTGGTGCAATGCCAACCGCCGTCCCTAATTCATAAACGTAAAGGAAGTACAATGGCTGAGAAGCAAGCACGGGCACCGATGGAAATCCCAGATATGCCTGCAAGTTTTGAAAAAGAATACATGCAAGCAGTTTCTGAGAGTGGCCCTACGACTGCACTGCTAGACAAGTATGATGCGGCTAGTCCTCGTGACTTACCTGCTAAGATCATCAAGGCGGCAGAAAAGGCCATGAACAAAGAGAAGACCGTAAAGAAATCTTACGGAGGCATGCCTGCCAAGCGTAAAGTCTTAACAAAGAACAAAGGCGGCATGGTCAAAGCAAATTGTGGTGCTTCAATGAAAGCTACCCAAAAAGGTACACCAAAAGGAAACTGATGATGGCATATTGTAGTGGTTGCCCCAACAAGGCAGGATGTAAAGCCGCAGGTAAGTGCTCTAAGACAGGTAAGAAGCTTGGCATGATGGCGGGAGGCATGGCTAAAAAGAAGCCTGCTGTGAAGAAAGCTTCTGGTGGCATGGCTAAGAAGAAGCCTGCTGTGAAGAAAGCTTATGGCGGCATGACTAAGAAGAAGTAGCCTAAGTGACGATTGCAAGAGACAGCAGAACTAAGTCTGAGATTGTTGCAGTTTCTACTGATGATTCTGCAGTAACTATCTATACGTGTCCTTCAAATTGTAAGGCACACATGAGTCTGCTGTTTTTTACTAATGCTTCGTCTAATGCCAGTGATGTAAATGTCCAATGGTACAGAGCCGCTGATACTACTTCGTATTTTATTATCGGTGGTAAGAACCTAGCGCAAGGTGAGTTTGTTAAGTTTGACGGTTCGTTTATCGTTTTAGAGCCGGGTGATTACATCACGATAGAAACAACAAATACGGCAGGATCAGGTACACCCGACATGGATGCATTTTGTACTGTCGAAGAATTCTTCTTGCCACAGCAGGCGGCGACATTATGATGAAAAAGAAACACCCCATGAATGCTGTGCCGATGGCTAAGGGTGGGTCTACAAAGAGTCGGGTGAATGAATCTGGGAACTACACTAAACCGGGAATGCGTAAAACACTTTTTAACTCCATCAAGGCAGGTGGTAAAGGCGGTAAGCCCGGTCAGTGGTCAGCTAGAAAAGCACAGATGCTTGCTAAGAAATACAAAGCCAAGGGTGGCGGCTACAAGTCATGAAGAAGCCCCAACAGAGTTTAAAGAATTGGACCAAGCAGAAGTGGCGTACCAAAAGTGGCAAGCCTTCAACGCAGGGTCCAAAGGCAACTGGCGAGCGTTACCTCCCAGAGAAAGCAATCAAGAGTCTTTCAAACAGCGAGTATGCCGCTACTACCAAAGCCAAGCGGAAAGCAACGAAAGCAGGAAAGCAAGTTGCCAAGCAACCCAAGAAGATTGCAAAGAAAACTGCGAGATATAGATAATGGCGACTACTAAAGATGTTGAACGCTTACCTTCTGGCCGTATCAAATACCGTGGCGAAACATTCGCAGGGTACAACAAGCCAAAGAGAACATCTGGAGGCTCTAAGAAGTTTGCTGTTCTTGCAAAGAAAGGAGACCAGATCAAGCTTGTTAGGTTTGGTGACCCGGACATGGAAATTAAGAAAGATAGTCCAGAGCGTCGTAAGAGCTTTCGTGCAAGGCACAACTGTGACACGGCCAAAGATAAATTTTCTGCTCGCTATTGGAGTTGTAAAAAATGGTAGCTACATACCTAAAAAAAGATAAAGAGTATACCGAGAAGCAACTCGCATTTTTGGAGGCTCTAGGCACGACTGCACAGGGCAACCTTCGACATGCTATGCGTGAAGCGGGCTATGCCGAGAACACTCATCAGAAAGAAGTTGTTGGCCCATTGCAAGACGAAATGGTTGAACTAGCTAACACTATCTTAGCCACCCATTCTGCTCAAGCGGCGTTTGGCTTGGTAGGTGTACTTGACGAGCCTACTGCAATGGGAGCTAGAAATGCTATTGCGGCGGCCACTCAAGTTCTTGACCGTGTAGGCGTAGTCAAGAAAGAAAAAGTTGAGGTGACAACAGACACTGGTGGTTTGTTCATTCTACCTCCTAAGAAGAACGATGAGTCATCTAACTGACGACGAAGAGCTACGGATTACCGAAGCCCTATTCCCTGATACATACGAAGTCCAAGGATCTGGTAGGCCACCTTTTAAGGTAATCTACGATAAAGATCCTTCTTCTGTTAAAGGGCATACGGTCTACCATTTAAACAAAGATTTATTACCGTACATACTGACAGCTATAGGTGCGATGAAAGAAGGCGCATCGTTTAGACAAGTCGGAGAGTATGTAACAGAAAAGTGTGGGTTTGCTTTTTCGTATGAATCCTGTCGTAGGTTATTTAATCTAGTCTGCGAACATTACCCAGACTGGAAAGATCATAGGGCACAAGCCCACGGTGCCAGTAAAAATAACATTCAATCTAAAACGTATAAAGATAAAAATAAGCGCGAAGAGGCCCAGAAACGGTCTCAACTAAAGCGTAAAATGACTAACCTCAAAAAAGAATACGATCAACTAATCGAGAAGAAAGAAGAAAAAGAAAAGTTAGCGGATCTAGACAATAATGTTGAGGTTATTGGAGGGGCCATCAACCGAGGTAGAAAGGATGAGGCCCCTGTTATTTTTAAACCTAATGAAGGCCCTCAGACAGACTTTCTGTCGGCCACTGAAAGAGAAGTACTTTACGGCGGTGCCGCAGGTGGTGGTAAGTCATACGCCCTGATTGCAGACCCAGTACGGTACTTCGGCAATAAAAATTTCAACGGTATCTTGCTACGTCGTACAAACGACGAATTGCGAGAAATCATTTGGAAGACACAAGAGTTATATCCTCAAGTCTATAAAGGGGCCAAGTGGTCTGAGCGGAAGTCTCAATGGAACTTCCCATCAGGCGCAAGGCTCTGGCTAACTTACTTAGATAGAGATGAGGATGTACTTCGATACCAAGGACAAGCATTTAACTGGATTGGCTTTGACGAGCTTACGCAGAATCCCACGCCTTTTACTTGGGACTATATGCGTTCTCGTCTGCGTTCTACAGACCCAAGCCTTCCCCTCTGCATGCGAGCTACCACGAACCCGGGAGGCCCGGGTCATGGATGGGTCAAGAAGATGTTTATCGACCCTTCTCCTGCCAATACAAAGTTCTGTGCCACAGAGCTTGAGTCAGGAGAACCTTTAGTTTACCCAGAGACCCATGCTAAGGCAGGCGAGCCGCTATTCTTTAGACGCTTTATCCCTGCCACGCTAAAAGACAATCCTTATCTGTATGATGAGGGGGCTTATGAGGCCAACCTTCTTTCTTTGCCAGAGCAACAGCGCAGGCAGTTATTAGAAGGCGACTGGATGATTGCTGATGGAGCGGCATTCTCAGAGTTTAGTATCCGCACACATGTTGTCGAGCCTTTTGATATTCCGAACACATGGCGCAAGTTTAGAAGTTGCGACTTTGGATACAGCACTTATTCTGCAGTTCTATGGTTTGCTATTGACCCTGCTTACGAGACATTGATTGTTTATCGAGAGCTTTACGTCAGTAAGAAAACCGCTCGTGAATTAGCTCGATTGGTTTTAGATGCCGAGGCAGGCGATAAAATCAGCTATGGAGTACTGGACAGTTCGACATGGCACAAGCGCGGCCATACAGGACCGTCGATTGCAGAAGAGATGATAGCTGAAGGCTGTCGATGGAGGCCATCTGACAGGACATCAGGCTCTCGTATCGCAGGCAAGAACCGGTTGCACGAACTTCTGAAGTTTGATGAAGAGATAGAACAAGCAGGAATAGTTTTCTTTGATACTTGTAGGCAAACCATCTCAGACCTGCAAGTAATCCCGTCTGATAAGAAAGGCACAGACGATATCGACCCTCGATTTGCCAGTGATCACACGTATGACGCTTTGCGTTATGGAATCATGTCTAGACCTAGATCGAAAAGTTTATTTGATTTTGGTGAAGATATGAGTAAAACAGACTGGCAACCATTTGATAAAGTATTTGGGTATTAATAGGTGTATAAATGGCAATTGTAGATAAACCAGAATTTGACAATGACGAATCCGTTGTCCTTGAAGATGCAAAAGACGAACAGGATGATTTTGAATATTCTGGGTTTATAGGCATTATCAGAGATAAATTTACTCGCTCTAAAGACAAGCGACTAACCGATGAAGAGCGTTGGTTACGCGCATATAAAAACTATAGGGGCGTTTACGATGACACGACACAGTTTACCGAAACTGAGCGTTCTCAGATTTTCATTAAAATCACTAAAACAAAAGTTCTCGCCGCCTACAGCCAAATTACCGATGTTCTGTTTGCAGGTAACAAGTTTCCAGTCGGAGTTGAACCAACAAAAATTCCGGAGGGTATTCAAGAAACTGTCCACATTGATGCGGCCATCCCAGACCCACTAAAAGAAATCTACGAAGAATTCAACGTGGGCTATGACGGAGATGGGCGAGAAGTCCCCGAAGGTGCAACCACTGCGTCTCAGTTAGGGCCAATTAAGGAATTAGAATTAGTTGAAGACGAAGTCAAACCCGGCCCGGGTAGTACTCCTACGGCGGCGGTATATGAACCTGCTAAAGAAGCGGCTCGATTCATGGAAAAAAAGATACATGATCAGCTAGAAGAATCTGATGGCAGTAAGCACTTACGTTTTGCGGCGTTTGAAATGGCCTTGTTTGGTACAGGGATTATCAAAGGACCATTCGCGCACGATGTTGAGTATCCAAATTGGGACGACGAAGGGAATTACGAACCAATCATGAGAACTATGCCTCGTATGGAAGCCGTCTCAATTTGGAACTTTTATCCTGACTCAGATGCTCATAATATGGCTGACTCTGAGTATGTTATCTATCGCCATAGAATGTCTAAGACTGATCTTAGAGAACTAAAAAATCGTCCTTTCTTCCGTGACTCCGCTATTGAACGAGCTACAGAGCAAGGTCCTAACTACCGTAACGAATACTGGGAAGATATTATTGATGATACAGACTATCGCAGTAATATTAATCGTTGGGAAGTTCTAGAGTACTGGGGAGTTATTGACAAGGACATTGCAGAAGAAGCAGGTGTTACCCTCACTAAAGAGCTAAAGAAGTTTGATCAAATTCAGATCAACGCTTGGGTCTGCGGCGACAACATCCTTCGCTTAGTACTTAACCCATTCAAGCCTACACGCATTCCATTCCATGCGGTGCCATACGAATTAAATCCATACTCCTTCTTTGGGGTAGGTGTTGGCGAGAACATGGAAGACACACAAATGTTGATGAATGGTTTCATGCGGATGGCGGTAGACAACGCTATGCTATCCGGAAACCTAATTTTTGAAGTCGATGAAACCCAATTAGTACCGGGGCAGGATATGTCTGTCTATCCGGGCAAAGTGTTTCGTCGGCAAGGTGGCGCACCCGGTCAAGCATTATTCTCTACAAAATACCAGAATGTTTCTAGTGAGAATATGATGTTATTCGACAAAGCGCGTCAGCTTGCTGATGAATCTACTGGTATCCCGTCGTTCTCTCACGGACAGACAGGAGTTACTGGAGTGGGCCGAACGGCATCTGGCATTTCTATGCTGATGGGAGCGGCGGCTCAGAACATCAAGACAGTGGTTAAAAATATTGACGACTATCTACTTGCTCCTTTAGGCAAGGCTATGTTTGCTTTTAACATGCAGTTCGACTACGACCCAAGGGCCAAAGGCGACCTAGCTGTCCTTGCTAAAGGTACAGAGTCGTTGATGAGAAACGAAGTTCGTTCTCAGAAGTTAATGCAGGTAATGCAAATGGGAGCAAATCCTGCACTGGCTCCAATGATTAAGTTTGACTACATTCTGCGGGAGATTGCGGCCTCTTTAGATTTGGACGAAGACAAGATTGTCAACGACCCGAGAGAAGCCGCCATTCAGGCTATCTTGATGCAACAGGTGCAAGGCGAAATGCAAGCCGAAGGCGCACCTCAGCAAGGACAAGAAGGTACGCCTACCCCTGCCAATCCTTCAGGGACAGGCGCAGGAAATATTGCTCCGGGTAACGCTCCTGAGCCGGGTGCCCCCGGTTTCTCAGCTAATACTGGCGCACCTCCAGAGGAACCAGTTCAATAATGACTCCTAATGTCGCTAAGAAATTATTACCTTTAGTCAACGTCAATAAACATTTAGATGCCGTGCAAGGATACGCATTAGAACGTGTAGATTTTTTGCACAGACAATTAGAAATCGCAACTTCTTTTGAGGAAGTACGAGAGCTACAGGGAAGCCTAAAAGAAGCTCGTCGATTACTGACCATTAGAGAAGAAGCCCAACAGGAAGCACGGGAGAAGTAAGTGGCTGTTAAGTCTTTAGGAAAAGCTGTCAAAGCGACTGCAGAAAAAGTAAAAGGTAAACTTGCTCCTACTGCAGTAGCGATGGGTTTAATGGCTCCATCCGAAGAATCCGAAGCCGCCTACATCCCTCTCAAAGCATTTGCCGAAGGCTCAGAAGCCGCACAGGCGTTATTCAAGAAAGCCCAGAAGCGTATTGATGAAGGTGCAGATACTCGTCCTAATGGTGAACTGTACCAAGAGATGGGTGTCTATAAGTCTGAAGATGGTGATTATAAAGTAGACGTTGCCGAACTTAGAGCAAGAAATCAACAACAGATGAGTGCTATTGGCACTTTTGCCGAAGATTTAGATTTCTATCTAAAATCTGGTGTGGCACGTTCAAAAAAGTTTGAGTTTCCTATCACACGCTACTTGACTGAAGACTCTCCTATATTTGAGTATTTCCCTGATCTAAAAGACGCTAAAGTAACAGTTGCCCCTAGAAGTACTGATTCAGACAATGCCTATAGCTCATTGGGTTTTTACCGTCGTCGGGACGTAGACGGCAAGCCTAAAATTGTTGTCACTATCCCAAAACAGTTAAATCTTGATCCTGAAGGCGGCTTGGACCGGCGGCAAGGTGATGGAAGTTGGCTACCCGAAGATAAACTATATTGGGATGAAGTTTTTGGGGCGTTTGCCACTTTAATACATGAATTTCAGCACCACATTCAGACCGTAAAAAAATCCGCTAACACTGGCTATAATCGTAGAAGTGTTGATAGGGCAGACTTACAGGGTTTGCGACAAGAATACGACTACGCAGTAGAAAGACTTTCGAAGCTAGAAAAAGGAGACCCGGGATACGAAACTCATCGTCGCATGGCTCAAAATATGGAGGACATGGCGTACGATACGTATGGTCCGGAGATGAAAGAAGAGTTTAGAAAAGCATCTCCTGAAAAGCGCACTGAAATGACCCTTCAGGTTTTAAACGATTTTAAAACCGGTCTTTTAAGCAAAGACAGTATTCTACCTCACGGGATATACATCCGAGAGTTAGGCGAAGCTGAAGCACGGTCCAGTGGTTTAAAAGCTCTTATCCCAGAAGGTTCTGAAAGAAAAGCCATTGGTGTTTTTTATCCTAAAAATTATACAAATCCATTAGGCTATGTTTCGAGGCCATCTGACATAGATGTCAACGACAGATTGACAAATGAAATGGTTCTTACAAGAGTCACTCCTGCTCCTGAATCTCCTGTTCGCCACGGCCAGTTAAAGCCTGTTTCTGAATTCGATTTTGAGGACTACCCTGAGCCTAAAGTTGTTCAGGACTACATAAATAAAGGTAGTGATGGCAAAGGAGCCGCCGCAGTTGTTGGTACTGGTGTTGCCGCAGGACTTGCTTCTCCGCCTTCAGAAGCTTTCGTTTCAGAAATAGGTGAAAAAACTGGATTATTTGAAGATGCTACGCCAACTCCTTCTCTTTTTGATGTTGAAGGAGTGGTGGATAACTTAGGTATCTCAAATACGTTTTTACTTGACTTATTAGTACCCCGGACTAAACCGTATGACTTGATATCTAATACTCCCGTTGTTGGCGAAGCTATGATGGCAACAGATGCTATTGATTCAAGTTTTGGTGATTACTTACGGGGCGAGGGGACTGAAGCAGGCCAACGTATCCGCAAAAATGCAGATGAAGATGATTTAGTTACAGACATGCGTCAAGGCGGTGGCCTAGAGACTCAAGCAGGAAAAGAAATGGAAGACAAAAACCCTAACAAGCCTATTCCAGAAAAAGCCGACATTAATAAAGATGGAGAAATTCAAGGATGGGAGAAGGCTCGTCACGAGGCAATCATGAAGACAGAAAAAAAGAAGACAGCGATGTACGAGGGAGGGATGATGGCAGATCCGTTTGCTCCCCTCCAAGTTGTCATAGGCATCGACGAAGAGTCAGGCAACGAAGTTCCCGCAGGTTCTAAGGCTGTCGAAGTACGCGATGACATTCCTGCTATGTTGTCAGAAGGCGAGTACGTTGTTCCTGCGGATGTTGTCCGCTATCACGGCTTGAAGACTTTTGAAGAAATGCGTAGTGAAGCTAAGTGTGCTTTAGGTTTAATGGCACAACATGATCGTATCTCAATGGTGGATGATGAAACAAAAGAGCCTATTGAGTATGACATCGAAGAAAAAGATGCGCCAGAAGTTGAGGAAGCAGAAGTTAAAGTTATTGAGGCGGCGGAAGGAACAGATGTACAAGCGTCTCCAGTAGCTTCCACGTTCTATCAACTTAGATATATTACTGACCCTGTTACTGGCGAAACTCGCATGACTTACGTTGATCCTACTACAGGATTAGAAGTTACTCCCGAAACTTTTGATGTCTCTAAAGCGGATAGGTACAGCATTGAAAACATTTTAGGAAGAGAAACTTCTACTGAAGAAGTAGAAGAAGAAGACGAAGCAGAAGACGAACCCAAAGAAGCAGAAAGCACTTTAGGCACACAAGAAGTTTTCCCTCTTAAATCGGATGAGCAAGGTGACGGCCCTTCAGGTCAACGAATGACTCGTGACCTTGGTAATAACTACGGCTACACAATGGAAGGTTTAGGGCAGAAGGTAGGGTTTTACGCAGGACCGTTTGGTGCCGCTATGAAATTTGCCGATAACGTCAACAACGCCGGTGCCATATCTGCCGCCCGCAAAGATTTAGGTCTTGAGCCTTTAGGATTCCTTGAGGAACTTGGGGCAGGTTTTACAGGCGAGTATAACGACGGGTATGTTGGGATACAGAATTTTGATGGGGACGAGTACCACATAAGTTTGTCGGGCAACGAAAAAGAAATTGACGGGAAAACTGTTCCAACAACTACTCCTAGAGACATGCAAGTAATTACAGGTGATCGATTAGTTGATGCAGGTATGGTAGATGCAGGAACTGGTGGAATGGGCCCTTCTTACTCAGGCCCTAGAGCAGGTGATTCGCAAGACGAGCCAGATAGTGAACCTAGTACCCCTTCTTCGTCTGGAGTAGGTCTTGGAGGATTTGGGGATAGTTACGATCCTAATTACGGAGAAGAATCTTTCGGCTACGATCCTGTAGGAGACAGCATTAGCGATTTCGACTATTCGGTAAGCGAAAATGACTTTGCTGAAATGGCTGAAAAAGAAGCCCGGGATGAAGACCGAGAAGAGACCTTCAGTATGTTTAATAAAGGCGGAACTGTTTCGCGCAAGAATAAGCCCCGTGTGGCAATGATGAAATATTAAAGGATATTAATAATGGCTGAACAAGACACCATGAATCAAGAAATGACGGGCATGGCCGCTCCTACTGAAGCACCTCTTACAGATGCTCCTGCGGCTGAAGAGCCATCTAGCTCTTTAAGTGCCACTACAATGATGACTAACTACGAATCAATGGAACCTCAGAAACAAGAGGCTATTAAGACTCTTCTTAATGAACCAATTAGCCAACTGTTTGATGAACTAACCGGCATGTCTGTCATGTCTGAGTTTGCATCACAGCTTGGTTCTCCTGAAACGCCTGCAACTCCCGCACCTGAAGGTGAAGGAATGATGGCTCCTACCGAGGCACCTGCGCCTTTGGCATAAGCCTAGAGCAGACTATGGGCCACCCGTAAAGGCCCCCAGACCATAAGGACTAACCCAATGGCTAGACGTTATTCTCGTCAAGAAGATATAGACGACACAGAAAATACCACAGTAGCAGAACCTACTCAAGAAACTAATGTAGCAGATGATGACGACAGTTTCAAGAAAAGATACGGTGATCTTCGCCGCTACATGCAACAGACCGTTGAATCTAAAGATAAAGAGCTAGAGCAACTTAAAGCACAATTAAGGGAAAAGGAAAAAGATGAATTTACTCTTCCAACAACTGAAGAAGAAATTGACGCTTGGGCTTCAAAGTATCCAGAGGTTGCTAAAATCGTGGATTCAATCGCTCAAAAACGCGCTAGAGAAGCTTCGCACGAAGTAGAGCAAAGTATGTCTGATCTTCGTAAAATGAAGACTCAGCTAGAGCGCGATAAAGCCGAACACGAATTAAAAAGATTGCATCCAGACTTTGACGCTATTCGCTCTCAAAAGCAATTTCACGACTGGGTATCCCGACAGCCTACGTACTTGCAGGATGCACTCTACAAAAATGAAAACGATGCGATTGCCGCCGCCCGGGCTATTGATCTGTATAAAGCAGACATGGGCATGATTGTCGAAAAGCGTTCTGATTCAGAATTGAAGAAAGAAGCCGCTAAAGCAGTCAAAAGTGCAACCACATCTACACCGTCTTCTCGACCTTCTAAGGAATGGTCAGAAAGCAGAGTCGCTACTCTTAAAGCTCATGAGTACGAAAAACATGAGGAAGACATTTTATCGGCTATGCAAAAAGGCACCTTTGTTTACGACATGACTGGCGCGGCTCGTTAAGAAAGTAAATAAAGTTGTTGACTTTAATTACAAAATGCATACACCACTAGAATATGATCAGCCCGGCCCCTTCTGTTAGGACAACCCGGGCATTCATAAAATACAGATTACTACCGTGTAAGACTTACCTTGCTTATACTAAGCCGCTTCTTTATTTTACTTTGGCCGGTAAAATAAAATTAGCCACCTTACGAACGCAAGCCTCTGAAAGCGGTCAAGCGTAATCTATTAAAAAATAGACATTGCCTGACTATGAGGAGAACTTATCATGGCATTTCGTTCAGCGGCAGGATATGGAAATTTACCTAATGGTAATTTTTCACCTGTAATTTATTCCCAGAAGGTTCAAAAAGCCTTCCGTAAGTCTTCTATTGTTGAAGACATCACAAACAACGACTACTTCGGTGAAATCGCTAATTTCGGTGATTCTGTAAAGATCATCAAAGAGCCTGAAATCACAGTTAAAGAGTACTCTCGTGGTACCCAGATTACTGCTCAGGATATCGACGACGAAGATTTCACTCTCGTAGTTGACCAAGCTCACTACTTCGCATTCAAGATGGATGACATTGAAGACGCACACTCTCATGTCAACTTCATGGATATGGCTACTGATCGTGCAGGCTACCGCCTCCGTGACCAGTTTGACCAAGAAGTACTTGGCTACATCTCAGGCTACAAGCAAGGTTCTATCAACACCAATGCTAATGCTGTCAACGATCAAGTAGCAGGTTCTGTTGCTGTTGACACTGCGGGTACTGATGAACTGTTGGCTTCTATGAAGCTCGACGCTACCGACTTCTCTTTGAACGATGGTGGTGCCGCTGTAGCAGGTGAAGCGATTCCTCTGAAGCCTCGTCTTCCTGGTGTATCAGCTACAACTGACGATGACATCTCTCCACTCCAATTGTTGAACCGTATGGCTCGTCTTCTTGATCAGCAATTCGTAGACACAAATGGACGTTGGTTGGTCATCGACCCTGTCTTCATGGAGCTTCTCCGTGATGAAGATTCACGCCTGTTCAACTCTGACTTCGGTGAGTCTGGCGGAATCCGCAATGGTTTGACTGTTAACAACTTGCACGGTTTCCGTGTCTATGTTTCTAACAACTTGCCAGTAGTTGGTGGCGGAGCGGCTCAGTCGTCTTCTACACTTCAAGCAACAGACTTCGGTGTGATTGTAGCAGGCCACGATTCAGCAGTAGCTTCTGCACAGCAGATTGCTAAGACTGAAACTTACCGTGACCCAGATTCATTCGCAGACATTGTCCGTGGTATGAACCTGTATGGCCGTAAGATTCTTCGTCCAGAAGCAATTACTACTGCACGTTATGTAACTGCAACTGGTGTATAAGGAGATAAACAATGGCTAAATCACAATCCTTGCTTTCACAAGCAGTCATGGTTGAGAAGGAAGTTGAGCTTCCGACTACAACTGGAACAGTCACAGGTCCATCTGTAGGAGCGGGTACTCTCGTTCTTGCGGCAGGTGTTGAGTTAATCGACGCTATGGACTCTGCTGATTATGACGTTACCGTCACTGACGGAACAACTACTTTCATGGCGGCTACCGCTGTTGACAGTGGTTCTGCGGGCGACTTCGCTTTCGGTACTCAAACACAGGGTATCGTTGCGGCGGCAGATACAATCGACGTAACTGGCACTGCTACAGCTTCTCCTGCGGCTACAGTGACTGCTCGTGTATGGGCAATCGTTGTTGACGTAAATGAAGCAACTGCCGGTGCTGATGAAGTTGATCGTGATCAGCTAGCATAAGCAACCTTGAGGTGGGGGCTTCGGCCCCCTCTCTTTCACTTCATATAGGATTCCTTACTCATGGCAATTACTACTGCTATTTGCAAATCATTTAAGCAGGAACTGTTAGGCGGTATTCACGATTTAGATACGGACACTATCAAAGTTGCCCTTATCAAGGAAACGCCCACAGGTACTTACGATAACACTACGGCAAACTATTCTGATGTGACTGGTAACTCTGATGAGGCTACTGGAACTGGCTACACTGCGGGTGGTCAAGACTTAAACAACATCACAATTAGTTTAGACGGGACTACCGCTATCATCGACATTGATGATGAAACGTTTTCTACAGTAACTGTCTCAGCAGACGGTTGCATTATTTATAACTCTTCACAAGGCAACAAAGCAATCGCTGTGTTTGATTTTGGTGGAACTAAATCATCTACCAATGGTGACTTCACTATCGTCTTCCCAACAGCCGACGCATCTAACGCAATTCTTCGTTTAGCCTAAAGAGAGAGATATAAATGGCACTGGTTATTAAAGACAGAGTAAGGGAAACTGGATCTGTTACTGGCGTTGGTGATGTAACTCTCACTGGTGCTTATCCCAATTTCCAAACTTTCACTTCTGTTTTATCTGACGCAGATACCACCTACTACGCAATTATTGATGCTACAAACGATGAGTTTGAGGTAGGTCTAGGCACGTTCACTACGTCAGGTGCAACGCTTTCCCGTGACACGATTCTAGAAAGTTCTAACTCTGGAAGTGCCGTTAGTTTTGCAGGGGCAGAAGTAGAAGTCTTTATTACTTATCCTGCTGAAAAAGCAGTATATACCGATGCCTCTAATAACGTATCTCTCCCTAATGATTTAACTACTACTGGTGATGTCTCTTCAGTAGACGTTACTGCATCTGGTACTGTCTCTGGTGCCACTGTCTCTTCTTCAGGTACTGTTTCAGGTACTGATATTACCGGTTCAGGCACCGTGTCAGGTGCTACCATTACTTCTTCAGGCACCGTATCTGGTACTGATATTACTGGTTCTGGTACTGTGCAAGGTGCCACAGTATGTTCCACCGGAAATGTGAATGCTACAGGTAACTTTTCTGGTGTAGATGTAACTGGCTCTGGTACTGTTCAAGGTGCAACGGTATGCTCTACTGGTAACGTAAATGCTACAGGTAACTTTTCTGGAGTAGATGTTACTGCTTCTGGGACTGTATCTGGGGCAACTGTCACATCTTCTGGCGACGTAACCGCCACAGGTGATGTCAGCGGTGTTGATGTCACTGCTTCAGGTAACGTAGACGCTAACACGATGTCTATCACTACCTACATGGACCTTACCGCTATTGCTCACCCAACACACACTGAAGGGCGAGTTTTTTACGATGATGACCATAAAACGCTAAACTACTACAGTGACATTACGGGTGTAGTACACGAAGTTGGAATCGAAGAGCATCAACGTGTATACAATAATACTGGCTCTACAATTACCAAAGGTACTCCCGTATACTTTAGCGGCAACAATGACGGACACCCTACAGTAGCCCCTGCAGACGCTACAGATGTCGCTAAGTATAATGCTCAGGGTCTAGCCGCACACGACATATCAGCTAGTAGCGAAGGCTATGTGATTATTGCAGGTCTTGTTGAAGATATTGATACTTCAGGGTTATCAGCAGGTGATAACTTCTTCGTAGGTTTAACTGCAGGCGCATTACAGAATGCCTCCCCTACGTATCCAAACTACCCAATGTGTCTTGGTTGGGTTGTTAAATCAGATGCATCCACAGGTATTCTTCTAGTCAACCAACAGAACCATTCTGTCAATTCGTTCCGTGTTAAGGGCGATACGCATATTGGCGGTGACATGGTTATTGATGGTGACTTAACTGTTACTGGCTCTCAAACCGTTGCTTCATCTACTAACGTAGAAACTGGCGCACCTTTCCTTTACTTAAACTCTGGCGACACCATTGGTGAGGCAAACACTACATTCACAGGTTCTGGCTTAGACGATGCTTTCTTCTCAGGGCACTTTAGCGGAACTGCTTCTACTACGTACTCTGTCAAGAT
>ENA-OUOG01002646-OUOG01002646.1-marine-metagenome-genome-assembly--contig:-NODE-2646-length-18200-cov-4.162556_pt1 | contig 18200 bp, 16 predicted proteins | sample MGYA00248635_ERZ508505 | MGnify/ENA primary metagenome ERZ508505 (study PRJEB26176, sample SAMN06267871) | marine metagenome | isolation source: Saanich Inlet, British Columbia, Canada | place: Pacific...
ATTCCATTGATGTTACCGCCGGGGGATCTGGATATACCGTAGCACCTACAGTAGTTATTCAGGGTGATGGTACCGGTGCCGTAGCTACTGCCGTCCTTACAGGGGATGCAGTTACAAGCGTTACTATTGATAGTGCAGGTAGAGGGTATAGTTTTGCTATTGTTACTTTTTCAGGGGGCGGGGGTACTGGTGCAACCGCTACTGCTGAATTAGGATCAACTGAAACCCCCTCACTTCAACAGGCAGTGGAGTCTACGGCTGTATCGGGTACACTGGATAGGATTGTAGTTACAGATGGTGGTGTTGACTACATTGCAGGTGATGCGATTATACTAATTGAGGGCGACGGCACTGGCGCCTCAGCATCAGCTACAATTAATGATGCAGGTACAATTACAGGAATTACTGTCACAAATCCAGGAACAGGCTATACCTTTGCCGATATATCTATAACTCAAACAATTGGTGCCGGTACCGGTGCTAGTCTTAGACCGGTTGTTAGTCCCTATGAAGGGCACGGCGGCAACCCACCTAAAGAATTGTTTGCAAAAAATGTAGGTATTACATCCTCATTTATTAGTGACGATAAAGATATTATTATTGGTAACGAGTTTAGACAAATTGGCTTACTTAAAAATATTCACAACTATGACGAGACTGCCAGTTTTACTGGATTGATAGGCACTCCTTGTCATGTAGTAACTACATCTCAACCTGAAGAATTTGAATTAGATGACATTGTAAATAGTACTGATGGTGGTAGATTTAGAGTTATTCAAAAATTAGATTTAGATAGTGATGATGTTATTGAAACCGTATACTTACAGGAAATTTTACCAGGTATTGCCGATTCATCTACATTTACAAATTTAAATTCAGGCAATAGTGGAATCACTATAAATACAGTAACAGACCCAGAAATCTCTAATCATTCGGGTGATGTATTGTACATTGACAATAGACGACCTATTACAAGAGATGCTAACCAAGTAGAAACAATTAAAGTTATATTTAATTTCTAAGGTAAAGAAATGACAATCAATTTAAATACCGGTCCTTATTACGACGATTTTGCAGAAACCAAAAAATTTAATCGGGTTCTATTTAAACCTGGTTATGCGGTACAGGCAAGGGAATTGACCACCCTCCAAACAATTTTGCAAAATCAAATATCAAGATTGGGTGAACATTTCTTTAAAGAAGGTGCGCCAATTGTAGGGGCAAAGGGTCAGCCCATTGAAAAGAAATTTATTAAGATTAATGATGTGGATGCATCCGCGGTTGCTATTAACAATGATACCTTATCAGACTATGTAAGTGATATTGTTGTAGGTAGTACATCTAATAACAGAGCTAAAATCCTAAATGTAAAAACAGGTTTAGACACTGCCGCGGTAGAAAAGAAAACCCTTTATCTTGATTATACTGAAGGTGATACTGCTGGTACATATTTGCACTTTGAAGCAGGCGAAACTTTAACTGTAGAAAGTTATACTGGTGCAATTAGTACTACAATCACTGTAACAAATGGTGGTTCAGGTTATACTTCTGTACCAGTAGTTACAATTGCAGATCCTGTTACCGGCACAACAGCAACCGCAACTGCAACCTTAACAGGTGGAGTAGTAACTTCTATCACAGTAACAGAAGCGGGTAGTGGATATACGAGCGCACCTATTGTGACTATTACATCAGGCGGGGGGTCTGGTGCAACTGCAACTGCCACACTCGCAACTACTGCTAGACATGGCGACACTTTTGTTGTTGATACAGGTACAGATGTAACTGATGTAACACGAAACTATTATGGTAACAGTTTATGGTTTGCTATTGAGGAAGGTATTATCTTCCTAGATGGTAACTTTGTTTTAATTGACAGACAGGAAATTAACCTAGAATATTTTACTAGAATTGCAAACTACTACATCGGGGTCAACCTCACTAAATCGGTCGTTTCGGCTGATGACGATTTAACACTTAACGATCCTGCTACCGGTACATTTAACTTTAATGCCCCGGGTGCTGATAGATATAAATTAAACCCCACATTAACAAAACTTGCATTTGACGGAACACCGGATGCAGATTTTGTAACTCTACATACAGTAACTAATGGTGGATTGTCCCAAGTTATTGATGACGACATACAGGAATACAATACACTAGGCGAAACAATTGCGGCTAGAACCTATGAGGAATCCGGCAACTATACAATCAAACCTTTTAGTGTTGATGTTGTAGAACACTTAGCAAATGCAACTAACCAAGGATATTTTTCGTCTGCACAGGGCGGAGATGCCGAAAAACTAGTAGTTAAAGTAGGTGCTGGTTTAGGATATGTAGAAGGATATCGTAGGCATTTTGAAACACCCACGCCATTAGAGATTGATAAAGGTATTGATTATGTATTTGACGAAGGGTTTATTATTCCTACATCATACGGAAATTATGTTCTTTGTGATGAAGTATGTGGTAACTGGAATATTAAAGAAGGTGACTTAATTGACTTGGGTGATACTGCTGTTAATGCAGTATCCGGTGGGGGGCATGGCGCATCCGCATTTTCAGGTACTAAAATTGGTCAAGCTAGAGTAAGACAAATTATCAAATCAGAACACTCGGCAACGCCCGGGGCATCACAGTATCGAATTTATCTATATGATATTCGTATGACTGCTGGTACATTTGCATCTATTAAAACATTATATTTCTCTGACTCGCTTACTAGTGGGTTTGCAGATATTGTTTTGCAAGACGGCAATGCAGTATTACAATCACCTAACTCTAATCAACTTGTATTTAGAAATCCTTTCAGGTCCACAAAAAATCTTGCAACGGATTCAGGTGGAACATACGATAATAACTATTACTTTACTAAACAATTTGATAACAATGTACCGCTTGCAGGCACATTTACGCTATCGCTTACAGGTGATGAGCAGTTCCCCTATAGCAGTGCAATAACGCAGGATATTCTAGATGCACACTTCCTGTTTGTGTTCCAAGACCAAGTAACTATTGGTTCAACAACATATGACACAGGTGAATATCTCAGAGTAACACCTGCAATGCTTACAAGTGTTACTTCAACTTCTATTACGGTTGACCTCACCAGCTTGGGTGCAGTAGGGCTTGCATTTGACATGCGAGTATTTGTTACAGTAAATACTGTCGATACTCCTCCCGTACCTAAATTAGTTAGATCAGATAGATATGTAACTATTGATACAAGTACACATGAAAATGGTGCAACTGGTAGATATTTGTTAGGATTTTCAGATGTATATAAAATTCAAAATATTTACATGGGACCTAGCTCAGGATCGTATTTAACATCAGGTACAGACTATAAAGATCAATTTAAACTGGATGACGGTCAAACAGATAACTATTATGGTATTTCAGCAATTCAGCTAAAACCTTTTAGTAGTTTAAATTTAACCAATAAAAAAATTACAATTAAACTTAGTTATTTCTTTCCTAACTATGGTGCAACAACAGCAAGTTATTTTTCATACAACTCGTATCCTGTTAATGATACTGGTGCAGGTAATACAATTTACACTTATGAAATCCCTAGGTATTCATCTAAACGACAAGGGTTATTTAAACTAAGAGATTGTCACGATTTTAGACCGGTTGTAGAATCAACATCCACTGATGCAGTGACAGTTGGATCTGCATCCGAAAACCCTAAGAACTCAACGGTATTTTTAAGTGCAGGTTCAAATGGTTATACTATGCCTTCACCTGTACAATCATTTACAACAGATGCAGAATATTATATTGGTAGGGTTGATAAAGTTATTCTAACTGCTACTGGTCAGTTTAAAGTGGTTCGAGGCAATCCAGCAGTAGATCCTAAAACGCCTGTACAAACAATTAGCGGTATGCCAATTGTAGATGTATATATTCCACCGTATCCGTCAATCTCACCTTACCTTGGTAGGACTACTAGTAGAACAGATTTGGCAACTAAATTTACGGTTACTCAGACTCGTAGATATACGATGGCGGATATTGCACAAATTGAAAATCGAATTAACCGACTTGAATATTATACTGCGCTTAGTCTGCTTGAAAAGAGTGCAAAGGACTTAAAAATTCCAGGTGCTAACTCTGCTGATAGATTCAAAAACGGCATCTATGTAAATGCATTTGAAAGTCATGCATTGGGCAATACTTCTGACAGGGATTATAATTGTGCAATTCATCCCAAGATGAAATATGTTAGACCTTTCTATTATGACGAAAACTGGTCGATAAGATATAACGATGTTTCATCAACAAACATTGTAAGAACAGGCGACCACTTGACATTGCCTTATAATCAAGTGTCCTACTTGTCTAACTTAGTAGCATCTAGGCCTAGAAACCTTGCAGGTGAATTGCTCTTTAACTATAAAGGTGATATGGCAATTTTCCCTAGATCTGATAACTGGACAAATACCGAAGATGGTGGTATAAACACCCATGTTGATAATACACTGTACGATGCGGCAGCCGCAATTACAGAAGGATTAAACAACGCAAATATTTACACTGATATTGACTTTGGTTTTGAGGGCAGTCCGACAACAACTACAGTTAATACATCCACGCCGGTTTCTCAAACGGCTACAAATACTATTGATACTACCGGGGGGTTAACATTTGGAGGATCAGTAGCTAATGTTAATGGTCAACCTCAAATAGGTTCATCTGTATCAGCAACCGGGGATGTGGCAGCTACAGGTGAGGTTAATAGTGTTTTAGAAGGTTCCATTAATATGGAGTCTCAAGTTACGACCGATAATATCGTAATGTCTAGCAGTGTAATGACGGCAAGTACCACTCCTGGTGGCACACAAACCACTGCTGAATTTGATACTATTGTTGATATTACATTCCAAACATATATGCGGTCAAGGGTTATTACAATCTACTCTCAAGGGCTTAAACCTAACACTAGATTATATGGATTCTTTGACAGCTCTGCGGTATCCGCACATTGCCGACCTTGTAGTGTTACACTATATAATACAGCTATTTCGGCAGGTGCAGATGAACACTATAGTTTCCCTGACATTTCTACTGGCGCATATGGGGATCCTTTGGTTACCGATGCAGATGGTGCTATTTGTGTACAATTTAGAATTCCTGCACAGACATTCATAATTGGCGAGAGATTGTTCCGATTAGTAGATGATATTGAGAATAGGGATACATTTGTTACAACTGCTTCTCAATCAAAATACAGCGCATACGGACTGAATCAAGTTAGCGAGACAAATGTTTTCCAAACACAAATTCCAAATATTAGTTTTGGCTCAGTGCAAAATGCCCCGCAAGTCGTAGCTAATGTAGTTACAGATGTCGCGGTAACACAATCTGCAGATTTGTCCTTATCAGTTGATTCGCAGGTCGATGTCTCAGGTAATGTAGAGGTAACCGCAACTGTAGCAAACCCACCTCAACCCCCTAGACTGGACCCAGTGGCACAAACCTTTACTGTTCACAATCGTGAGGGTATTTTTGTTCCAGCAATTGACATTTTCTTTAGAACAAAGTCTGCCACAAAAGGGGTTACTTTGGAAATTAGGGATACCGTTAATGGATACCCAGCAAACAAAGTTCTTGCTGAAAAATACCTAACCCCTGCAGAAATTTCTGTAAGTACAGAGACTTCAGGCAGTGTAACATTTAATGCAACAACATTCACATTTAGAAACATGTGTTATTTGAAGCCAGGTAAAACATACTGTATTGTACTAAAACCTGAAGCTAATAATCCAGATTATAATGTATGGGTTTCCGAATTGGGCGAATTCCAAGTAGGCACAAATAATAGAGTATTGTTAGCAGATACGGCTGAAGGTGTGTTCTTTACATCCTCAAACAACGGTACTTGGAATGCGTTTCAAGCTGAAGACATGATGTTTAACATGTACCGAGCCGCGTTTAATAGTAACCTAACAGGTGTTGCACAACTTGAGAATACCGGCGCAGATTGGTTAAGTCTAAAAGACTTTACTGCAGGTGTACCGGATACTGGATTGCACTTACATGGGTTTGATTTTACTCTAATTTCAGGTGGTTCGGGCTACGATGTTGGTGACGAAATTGTTACAGTCGGAGCAGGTGGAGGTACAGGTGCAACCTTTGAAGTTACCTCAGAATCGTCTAATGTAATTACAGGCATTAAACTTGTAGATCCAGGATCTGGCTATACTTCCAGCCCAGGCACAGTAAACCAATCCTCAACTACAGGAAGTGGCTCAGGCGCACAGATTTCACTTACTCTAAATAGAGGGTATGTAGAGGAATATAAACCTCTATACAATGTAGCAAAGGTACAAATCTCAACAGGTTCGTTTGCACAAGGTGATATTTTAGGTAATGGCACCACCATTATGGAAGTCTCAGAAGTACAAAATAAAAAGTATAATGAGATTAAAACAAACATTAGTTTCTTGGATTTTGCAGAAACTGATATTAAATTCCAGTATGCACCTACAACATCTACAGGCGCTAACTCTGGGGGAAGTACTTATGAAACTCTTGTTGTTGGTGAAAGAAAACAAACAAGTGTCGAAATGGCAGTTTATTCTAAATCTAATGAAACTGCAACATTAGGGGGTGATAAATCCTTTAATAGTAAAGTCACTTTCACTACAACAAACAACTATGTATCACCTTTAGTTGATATGACTAGATCAAGTTTTGTAGGAACTTGGAATGATATTAACAATGATTCTACAGGCGAAACATACAATAGCGGTAATGCAAAATCTAGATTTATTTCTAAGACTGTGATATTGGCTCCCGGACAAGAAGCAGAAGATCTTAAAGTTTACTTGGCACAACGGATGCAATTCCCTTCAGATATTGAAGTGTATGGTAGATTCCTTGCTAAGGAAGATGACGCCGAGTTCAATGAATTGGACTGGTTTAAACTGGATATCGCTGAAAGTCCTGATGTAGGTGTACAAACAGGCTTTGGAGATTTCACATACACTATTGCTGATGCAAATCTAAATAATGGTGTCCTAGAGTATACTACTGACCGAGTAGATGCTATCACAATTGTAGGTGGTGGTTCAGGATATACTTCTGCTCCAACTGTAACATTCTCAGGTGGTAGCCCTAGAAGACCTGCAACAGGATTTGCGGTATTGTCGGGTGACCAAGTTACAAGTATTATTGTAACAGATCCAGGTCGTGGGTATCAAAGCGCACCTACAATTACAATGACTGCTCCTGGTACGGGTACAACTGCAACTGCAACATGTACAACGGGTACGGCAACTTACTCGGGTATTAAGGCGTTTGCTGTTAAGATTGTATTTTTATCATCCAATACTTCTAGAATTCCAGAGGCAAGAGAGCTTAGAGCTATTGCATTACAGGCATAAATAAATGGAAAGCACAAAAAGTTTTAAAAGAGATGAAAAATCTGGGGCACTTATAAATGTGGACCATGATGGACTCGCGGCTTACCGTGCAGAACGAAATAGAAATAAACAAATATCCAAAGTTACAGATGATATAAATAGTTTAAAGTCAGAGCTCTTTGAGATTAAAGAAGCGTTGAAGTTAATAATCGAACTAAAAAAGTAGGAAAAACAAATGTCTACACTTACAACAAGAGCCGGTAAAGGTACACCTCTCACTAATACTGAGGTAGATACAAACTTTACCAACTTAAATACCGATAAATATCAAAGCGGTGATAGTGTTGCATTTGCAGGAGTAACCTTTACAGGCACTTTGACCGCGGGTATTGATGCATCTGTTTCGGCGGCTGGATCAGCTCAAGGTGATGCTCAAGCATTAACAAAAACATATAACATCGTTAATACAGCAAGTGCCAACCAAGGTGTGTTACTTCCAGATTGTGCGGCGGGTGTTCGTGTAACTGTTTTTAACTCTACTGCAAATACAATTAAAATTTACCCTGCATCAAGTGAAGCAATTGATGACGGTGCGCTCAATGCATCTATTTCATTGCGACCAAATAAAGTAAAAGAATTTATTGGTGTTTCTGCTACACAATGGAATACAATTAACGACAATGTAGAAGTCCTAGACAATACATCTGTAACTACTGGTTCAATTTCAGTAAGTGGTGAGACATCGCTTTTAGGTGATTTGAAACTAGGTGTATCAGGTACAGTAACAGCCGCGGGAACAACACAAGGTACGGCGACTGCTTTATCTGAAACTGTTTCAGTTATCACTACCGGAACTGCAAACCAAGGGGTTAAGTTAAAAACTGCTGTGGCTGGTCTTAAGGCTGATATATATAATACAACAACCGCAGATTTAAAAGTATATCCAAATACATCAGATTCAATTGATGGTGGGTCTGCAGATGCGGCTAAGATACTTCCTGCAAAAACAAGCATGAGTCTTGTATGCTCAAATGCTACAAACTGGGAAGTAATTAGACCATTGGCGGTATATGATACAAGCGGCAATATCCTAAACTAAGGTGAAATAAATGGCAGGTCCAGCAAAAATTAAATCTCCCAGTGATACACTGGCCAATGGTGTGGAGGGTATTCAACAGCTCACCGTATCTGAAATTAAGGACTATACGGCAAACATTATCACAACTGCCTTTGCCGCAACTAAAGATACTGCTTCACTTGATGTTACTACGGGTAGTGTCCCTGCAGGTTATACCGAAGTTGGAACATTTAATGATACTTTTTACACTGTTCCTGTGGGCACTCATCCATTAAATACAGGCGATTACAGTACAACTACTTATAGATTAAGTCAAAAGACTTCTACAGCAACAGATAATAAAACAGCCGTTCCCTTGCGTACTACAGATGCAGGTACACTTGAGGAATCTTCAGATACTGAAATTGATACTGAAATTTTAGACCAAGTAATTAAGGCAATGGTAGACGGTGATAGTAACACTGCTGGTAGATATTGGTTGTCTGCATCAGCACCTGCAGGTGGCACATATGTATCTCGAGGCACCTTAACCGATACTCAGACTGATGGTACTACTGTAACTAAAACTTTATGGCAGAAAACTGCCGCAACAACAGTGCCTTCAAGTACAACAAACAGGACACTTACTAAGTATGACACGGATGGCATAACAGAATTTTCAACAAGTGAATTACAAAGTCTTACCAACCGTATGCGTAATCGTATTATTACTTCTGAGATAGGTAAATATGTATTGGCTTCATCCGCACCTGGAACAGGTACCTGGCAACAGCTAGGGGAAACAATGACGGACCAGCGTAAAACTTATAGTTATGTTAATTATACTGGTAGCTATACCGGTACATATAGCGGTACATATACTGGGTATTATTCAGGTACATACTCAGGCGCATATGTTGGGTCCTATCCAAGATTCTTTGGTGGGTTCTTAAACGGTAACTTTTCAGGATCTTATACCGGGTTTTATAGTGGGACATACACTGGTAACTATACCGGTTCATATAGCGGTACATATACTGGGACTTATGGTGGTGCAACTCTAAACGCAACTAGTATTACAATTACTAGTAGAAGACTATATGTCAGAATAGCCTAGTCTAAACTGTAGCTAGGTTATGATTGTATAAATAAATTGAATTAATTTTATTATGGAGTATTAGTATGTCCGATGTAGAACTTTCTAAATATAAAAATCCTATCTGGCAAAACAAAGATAACCGCCATCTTGTGTGTGAGATTTTACAATCTGATGGCGAGTATGCCCTCTGCCATGTTGTAGCTGGACCTGAATCTGAAGGTGGTGTTAATAAAGACTTTGATTCTATTATTGCAGAATATGGTTATGAAGAACTTGATAAAAGAACTTTAGAACATAGCAAGATTAAAGAGCAACGGCTAATTGTAGAAAAAGAAGAAGCCGAAGCAAAAGTAATGCGTATGAAACAAGAAGTTTTGTTTAATATGAAACTTGAAGCATTTGAAAGTGACTTAATTCAAAGTTCTGAAGATAAAGATCTGAAAAAACTAATCAGAAAAGCTAGAACGCCAATAGAAGTCCAGGCATATGCTACCATTCTAATTCAAAGAGAATTAGAAAAAAATGCAGAATAATGGCTATGTTTATGTTGCATCTGTAAATAAAGCATATTATAACGCAGCCAAAATATCAGCACAGTCTTTACTAGACTTTTATCCTGAAGCAAAAATATCTTTATTCACACATGCCGAATGGGTTGAAGATTCTGATTATGATATCTTTGACCAAATTATTACGGATAAAATTCCTAACCATATACGAGCCAAACTATGGGCGTTATCACAAACTCCATATGATATAACATTATATATAGATTGCGATACAATGATTCAACATGAAGATATTTCAAATGTCTTTGATTTAATAGGCAATAATGATATACTGTTTACTCGTAATAGACCTTACAATGCACAAATTACCAAACTTTCTGATACAGAAGAAATGATATATCATTGTGGGTTATTTTTGTATCGCAACAATGAAAAAACAAAAACTTTAATGGACAATTGGTATAAGGGTTATTTGGAACAAACAGCCCCTGATTGGAATAGCGACCCGTATCCTTACCAAGTTAGAAAGTGGGATACTTTCACGATGTGGAAATTACTAAATAAAACGGAACATGGTGTTAGAGTGGGCGACTTTCCTCAACCAGACGCAAGATGGAATTTTGTAATTGGCTATCGTCCCTCAGAGTTACAAGGAACCGAAACTGTAATCTTCCATTATACAATAACCGTAGACGAATTGAGTAGAAATGAAATTTATAACATTAAATGATGAAATACTAGATATGCTTAACAAGTACAGTGATTGGTTTATGTCACAAGACTTGTCTAAATTGCATTTTCACCACCACAAAGAATACAATGTAGATACCGCCAGTTCCATTGAATATCTAAAAGAAATTAGATCCAAAATTTTGGGTAAAGGTGAAGGTGAACATGACGGACCACCTGAAATTGTATATAATGCTCATTTTGGACCTGGTAGCAAATCCCCACAAGAACAAAAAGATGCATCCACAAAATTAAATGATGACTTAGTTAAATTTCTGGGGGCTAGACAAAGTGCTGTTCATGTTTATTACCCTAAGGATGGTTTTATGGGTTGGCACTGTAACTGGGATGTTCCGGGATATAACATTCTAATTAACTATAACGCGGGTGATGGATGGTTTAAATACTGGGACTCAGAGAATGAAAGCATTGCTACTATGTATGACCCAGAAGGGTGGTCTGCAAAAGTAGGATATTACGGTGGTAAAGAAAATCCTTTCTGGCATTGTGCAGGTGGTGGACCTAGAATAACTTTAGGATTTGTTATTCCACAAAAAGAAATGTGGGAAATGATGGTTGAGGATATAAGTAAACTATAAATAAATTGTCGGTGGATTCAAGGTGGTATCATGCACTGGCCTAACAAGGAGGTAGTTATGAAACTAGCAACAATGTTGGGTACGATACTTTTTGCAACTTCAGTATCAGCTCAAACTATTATAAGTTATGATGATGGATCTTCATACACACTTAAAGACCGTGAAGAGGTATATATTTCTAATAAGGATAATATCTATTCATTAACAGGCACTACATCTAAAGTCATGCGATTGTACAAAGAATCACCTTGGTCAAAGCGTGACTATGAACCTGAACCAGTTACTGGGGATGAGTTATGTTGGGTATGGGGCGGTATTGCACCTCCACCCGGATATAGTGTTGAAGCGTGTAGGTCAGAACCTGAAGAAGAATGTACCCCAGACGGGTTATCATTTGGAGGCGGGTGTTAATTACAGGGGACACTTAGTCCCCTATTTTTTTGTTCCTATAACCAAGAACCTATCATACTCTTTACGCCCATCCCAAGCAAAATAAGTTTGTTGTATTTGGTCTGATTCGTAAATTTCTTCTAATCCAGATTGTTCAGCTAATTCCTCGCAGGAGTTAACACAATTAATACCATACATTTCCGCAATAACATTACTGTTCTGTAATGCAAACATAGCATAAGGATTTTTTGTTGTTAGTTCCTTTAGAGGGTACATTTGTTCAGTACTTAATGAGATAACAATATCAGCATCTATTTGATTTAGTCTATCAAAGGCAAAGGGAATGTCTAAACAGTCATGTGTAAACTTTATAAATTTTTTCTCGGCATAATGTTTGTGAAATAACTTAGACAACTCTAATGCTTCTTTATCTAAGTCAATACAGTGGATTTCTGCAATATCCATATTCTCACATAACAAAGGGACAATCGGAAGTCCTAACCAAGAGTTTAATATTAAAACTTTAAATGCTCCCTGTTTCATGCCGTTTTCTTCTATGGCACTTCTCAGTTTCTCTACCATCCAGGAAGTAGCGGTTACATGGTTTTCGTGTAATGAATCTTGATAGTCCTTAAACTTATGCGGAAAACTTTTATCAATTTTATACATCGCCTCATTCCAATGAGGTAGATTATTCATTATATTAAAACTTAACATCTTCGCTTTTTCCCATAGAGTCAAAAATACAAATATAGGGCAACTCCCTATATACATGCTTATCAGTATCGTGTGGAAAAATAAATCCTTGGTTAAAGCTGTAGACCCAGCCTATTGGAAACATTTTAAATTTAGATATTCTTCTATGATGAAAGAAGTTATCTAATCCACGATAATACCAAAGTATTTGTTGTTTGTGTTTCAAAAAGTATTTATACAGTGTGTCCGAATCAAAATTATCATTCCAACGCAACACACTTGAGTTTAAGTCGGTGTAAGTATGGGGAATGTGTCTTGTATTTTTATATTGTGTATCAAGGTCGTGCCACCAAGTTTTTACAATACACATACAATCATCCGCCTCAAAGTCTACGATAGGGTCAATGGGCTTTTGTAATATAACATCAAGGTCAAAGAATAGTTTTTCACCTTTCTGTATTACCAACGATGTATCAAACAGGTACATCTTATTCCACCACTTCTGTAAATCATTACCGCCTGGAAATGAAATAACATTAATACTTGGATCTAAATCTTTTGCATCTTCAGTTAAACAGTGAAAGGTAAAGTCGCAACTTATATGTTGCAAACAACTTTCTAGAAGCTGATTTACATGAGAAGCATTATATTTGTTGCCCCACTTTACAGTGTAAATATTAAGCATTGATTCGTTTTCTCAAATCACTAGTGGAGAATCTATGGTCTCGTTTGTTGAAGTAAAGTTTTATATCTCGTTTGCGGCAAATATCTTTACCAGTGAAATCCTTGTCTCTATACTCCTCACCTAGTATCCTAACATTAATGTGATACATTTGCAGAATATCCTCTAGGTCTTTTTCAGTAGCATACGGTATAATCTCGTCCACATACTTAACAGCCTTTAATTGAGTATATCTTTCAACTATAGTTTGCACCGGTGCATTTTTTTCTTCTCGGTCAACACTAGGATCCATTTGTAAAGCACATATTAGATAGTCACATTGCTCTCTGGCTTCTCGTAACATCTGAACATGTCCTGCATGTAGTAAGTCAAAAGTACTTGCGGTAAATCCTACTCTCATCGCCAATGCTCCAATAACTTAGGGTCTGCTAATTCATCCTGCTTTGTACTGCCCCTAGAAGAGTCCTCAAAGGGCAACAGATCAACATTAAACACACACAGTATACAGTTATCCCTATATTTTCCTACAAGTAAGTCATCCTCATCCCACGAACGACCTCGGTTATATGAATATGCCATCCAGCTAGGCAAATAGTCCCACAACTTCTCACCATACTCACCCCATTTCCAAGAGTGATAATTGTCCGTCCCATCAGTGTATGTAAACCATATTTTTTTCTGATTTTCTAGAACATCATTCCATATGACTTCACACTGGTCATCACTCCATACTTGACAACTTCCATTAGTATATGCTCCATGTGATAGTTTAAACCTACGGGTTTTCATGGGGGCGGGATCTTGCCACCAAGAACGCATCTTAGTAGGCTGTTCCATATTGTAAGTAATGATAGGAGTTAAATCGTTTTGAATAATGATATCAAGGTCAAAGAAGATAAAGCGACCAGTAGGTTTATCATCTGCAAAATTATGAGTATTGAATACAAATGTCTTTGGTCTGTCCCAACATCGTGCCATGCCGTATTTAAAATTGTCAGCACCGAACCAATATTTAGGATGAATGTCAGGAATATCGGGAAAAGGTATAACTTTAACATCGTCATCAATGCCCTCTGCATTGTCAGTGTAACAATAAAAATGAAAGTCAAAGGTATCTGGAGTATTTCGCTTAGCCATGTTCTTTAGGCGATTGACAAAATGAGGACCATACTTAGTACCCCATTTACAACATATGTAATTTACTCTCATTGGCATTTACCACATTTTAATTTGCAGATGCTTAATGGCTTATTCTGCAGATGTTCGCTAATATTACTAAAGTCACTATTATACATGATTTCATTTATTTTAAAAGAGTTAAGACTACCATATTGGTAATTATATGGATAGTCAATAGGGTGATAAGGATACAACTTATTCTGCAATACATCACGAGCAATAAAAGAACAAGGGTACATATTTTTGGTAGGACTTACAAAGAAGTATTGCTCTTTTCTAGCGGCACACCAAATTGGTTCCTTTGTCTTTGTAATGTCTACCGGCATTAATGTTTCAACTGGCTTCTCAAAGGACTTGAGAGTAGATAAGTTTACTGGGTTGTTTTGTGACAATACCTTTTCTACTGCGGACTGCTGGTCACTAACTTCCTTTTTATCCGCAAGGTAAACTACATCAACATATTCAAACTCTCGCTTATCTGTAAATGTGTAAACAGCAACATTAGTTCCTTTGTCTTTAAAGTACTTACATATTTCCTTAAAGTCCTTTACATTACTTGGCTCTGTAATCTCAGGAAAAAATGTAACCCAGTCTACATTATAGTTATCAAATATGCGTTTAATGTCTACTATAGTAAGCATCTCATCTGCTATAAAGATATCGTTAAATGGGTTACCCGTATCATTACTTTTGTATGACAGGTCAATTACGGCGTTCCTAGGGGGCGTCTTATACAGTGGGTCATATAAATCACTATACTTTTCACTATACTCCTCAAAGAACTGCAACAGGGTTCGCTCCTTTGTGTCCCCCTGCATTAGTTTTAGAGTTTCTTCTTTAGGTAATGGATTGTAAAAACGCTCAAAGATTGTTGCGAAGTCTCTTCGGTAAAAAAGAGTCTTGAGATACTTTACACGATATTCCTCATAATCAACAACTACATCCTCGAATGTTTTACTCCAAAAGAATGACTGGTCTTTTTTAGCAATGTCCTCGGTAGGAAACAACTTTACAAAATGTTTATGTAAAGATATTAAGTCGCCTTGTAGATACAAGTCTTCTGCCCACTTCAACTCCCACTTGTCTAAATCATTTAACTTTTCAAAGGGTAACATACGCAACTTTTCAAAGTTCTCAAACCCGTGCCAGTTAATAAGTAAATCAAAGTCATCTAACTCATCAAGCCCAATGCTCTTATCACCTGGTACTCTATTCTGATTAAACAGTACTAACTTAGATTTGTCATTTCTTTCTGCGTAGTTATAACTGTAATAGTCATCATGGGGTAAGAATTTCCAAAACATATCTTTTTCTTCATAGGGTCTGATATGTGTGGGTAACCGCCATTGATGATAATTGTCACTGCCCTTATAAAATGTTTTGAATACTACATCTTTATGTTCTAACACATCTTTGTAGATATGCTCGCACTGCCAATCCCACCACATCATACAACTAGAGTTAAAATATGTACCTCTGATGTTTTTAAAGAACCGGTCATTCATTTGACCTTCAGGCTGCCAATGTGAATATAACATATGGGGTTCAAATGCAAGTTCATAAAAGTCTGAAATATCATTTTGTATTATGACATCTAAATCAAAGTAACAAAAAGGACCTTGTACGCCTAGCCAATTATGTGCATTGAATAACAGATACTTAGGTCTGTCCCATGAATAGTGTTCCTTGTTGAACCAATACTTAGGATGTAAGGGCTCAACATCGGGTATTGGGTGTACATTAACATCACTTATAATACCTTCACTATCATCTGTAAAACAATGGAACTGAAACTCGTAGATATAGTTTCTCTTTACCATATTGTAAAGATTGTTTACATAATCAGGTGAGTAGGCATTACCCCACTTTATGCAAAGAAACTGCATCATAATATTGTTGTTTCACCTCAGGGAATTGTTCTTGTCCATTTAATAATGCTATTGTATATTCTGGTCTATACTTAAAATTATCCTTGTCTGTCTCTCTATCGGCACCATAAACAAAAGAATAAATTAATCCTTTAGGGAAGTGGTCAAACTTAATCGGCTCATGCCATAAGAAACGGTCATCACCATGATATTTAACCATATAGTAATCTTCATTCGATAAAAAATGTTGTACAATATGTCCACAAGTACCACTTTTCCATAACATAACACTAGAGTTATAGTTACCCAAATAATTCATTTCTATATTAGCTTGCCCTGTTGTAGTGGGAAAACTTTTATCTTTCCAATGTGTGTAACAGACAGATGGATTATAACTGATATAATTCCAGATGTCAACTATATCTTTTTGTATATGGACATCTAAATCTAAATATAACACATCTCCAATGTTCTCAATACCAAACATCAATACCTTATTAAATGTTTCATACTCGGGGTTGATTGGCATGGTTTTTATATTGGGATGTAAACCTGTAGGGTCATCTGTTAGACAGATGTAGTTATATTGACCTTGAGTAGCGGCATAAATAGCATTAACATCATCGGAAGAATACTTGCTACCGTATTTTAGCGTTAAAATGGTTCTCATGTAAGTTTTTTCATCTTATAAATAATAAAGTAAAACAATAGGATTCCAGCATGGCAACTATTCAAAATTTGGTTATAGATCAAGGAACAACATTTTCGCTTAATGTGAACATGACCAACGCTGATGGCTCTGCAAAGGATTTAACAGATTATACGGTTACAGCGCACATGCGTAAAAGCTATTACAGTACTACTTATACAGCCTTTACAATTGAAACTGTAGACGCAGATGGTGAGATTACAATGTCATTATCTGCCGCACAATCTACCGCTTTGAAGGCAGGTCGTTATGTATATGATTTGGAGGCGGCATCTGCAGATGAAACTTTAAGAGTGCTTGAAGGTATTGTAACCGTAACTCCAGAGGTAACACGCTAATGGCTGAAAATGTAAAGGTTACCTCTAGTGGGGCAAGAACAAAAACGGTTGTAACCCAGGCTGCCGGAGTGGTAACCTCGGTATCGGCTGCATCTAAAATTAAAATTGGTAAACTAGAAGATAATGTAGGAAACTTAGATGTCGGTGATGGGTTAGAAACGGGAGAGACAATTGTATATAATGTAGATACTCAAAAGTGGGAAGCAGTATCGTTAGCCGATCAAGTGGCTACCTCTGTATCTGAAGTATTGTCGGATGCCGACATAACAGTTACTTTGAATGGTGGAACCTTTTAAACTAAATTATAACAATAAAACTTTAACGGAGAGAACAAGATGGCAACTGTCATTCAAATTAAAAGGTCAGCGGCAAACACCGCCCCTAGTACATCGGACTTAGCACTTGCTGAAATGGCATATGCCTATGATGCATCAAATGATGGTGCCGGTGCAAAACTTTATATCGAAGCACTAGATAGTAGCAGCACTCAGGTTGTACATGCTATTGGTGGTAAATACTTCACAGACCAAATTGACGATGCAACTAATGCCAACACTGCATCTACAATTGTAAAGCGTGATGGTTCAGGTAACTTTAGCGCAGGCACTATCACGGCTGACCTTACAGGTGATGTTACAGGTGATGTAACTGGTACTGTCTCAGATGTAAGTAACCATGATACGGATGATATTTCAGAAGGTTCAACTAACCTTTATCATACTACAGCCCGTGCCCGTGCGGCGATTAGTGCATCAGGCGATATTAGTTACAATAGCGCAACTGGTGTTATCAGCTTCACAAACGATGCCGGTGATATTGAGAGCGTAACTGCCGGTGCTGGTTTAACTGGTGGCGGTACTGCTGGTGATGTAACTCTTAATATCGGTGCAGGCACCGGTGTTACAGTAGCCGCCGATGCAATTAGCATTGGTCAGGATGTTGCTACATCTGCTAGTGTTACTTTTGCTGGTG